>Ga0308168_1004202_pt1 | contig 10548 bp, 4 predicted proteins | sample PhyCR2_FD_202133 | JGI IMG/M metagenome (GOLD analysis project Ga0308168, IMG submission 202133) | Phyllosphere microbial communities from UC Gill Tract Community Farm, Albany, California, United States - DLSLRC.R2 | ecosystem: Host-associated > Plants > Phyllosphere > Unclassified | place: USA... | reverse complement strand
CCGGTGGTGGTTTCCACGCCCGGGGTGATGCCGACTTCCGGGTGGCCCGGGGTCTTCGAATGGAGTTGGCGGAAGTTGCGGATGTCGTCCATCGACAGGTCGTAACCCGACAGGTGCAGCAGCGCGTAATGCAGCATCGAGCCATGGCCGTTCGACAGCAGGAAGCGGTCGCGGTTCATCCAGCCCGGATTGGCCGGATTGTGGCGATAGTGGCCGTCCCACAGCGCGACGGCGATCTCGGCCATGCCCATCGGCATGCCCGGGTGGCCGGAGTTGGCTTTCTGGACGGCGTCCATCGCCAGCGCGCGGATCGCGTTGGCCATCAGGGTGGTGGTTTGCAGAGGTTTCATGGATGTGGTGAGTCTGAGGATAGGAAAGCGTTGCGATGCGGCCTGTCAGATGCGGCTTCAACAGCAGCCCGCGTTAACCGCGTATTTTACCAGAGCACGCCCGGCGGGATTTAAAATGGCGGCTTGCCAACAGTCCCGATTGTCATCGATGCCACGTTTTTATTGCCCTTCTCCTCTGCTTCCCGGCAGCACCGTCGACCTGCCGGACACCGTGGCCCACCACCTGCACGTGGTGCGCCAGCAGCCGGGCGACGCGCTGGTGCTGTTCAATGGCGAAGGCGGCCAGGTGCATGCGCGCCTGCTTGAAGTCGGCAAGCGGCGCGCCGCCGCCGAGATCCTCGCCCACCAGCCGGTGGAAGCGGAACTGCCCTTCCACGTCACCCTGGCCCAGGGCCTGCCCGAAGGCAGCAAGATGGACTGGATCGTGGAAAAGGCGGTCGAGCTGGGTGTGAGCGCGATCCAGCCGCTGGCGGCGCGGCGCTCGGTGGTCAAGCTGGCCGGCGAGCGTGCCGACAAACGCCTGGCGCACTGGCAGGCGGTGGTCATCAGCGCCTCCGAGCAATGCGGACGCAACCGCCTGGCCGCTGTGGCGCCGCTGCAGGAATTCAACCGGTGGATCGCGCAGCCGGCGGTCGATACCGCGGCGGAGGATTCGGTGCGCATCCTGCTGAGTCCGCGTGCCGACGCCTCGCTGGCGCAATGGACACGCGCCACGCCGCCGCGCGCCGTCTGCCTGCTGGTCGGCCCCGAAGGCGGCTTCAGCCAGGAGGAAGAAGACGCGGCGCTGGCCGCCGGCGCCCTGCCCCTGTCGATGGGCCCGCGGGTGCTGCGCACCGAAACCGCCGGGCTGGCGGCGCTGGCGATCCTGGCGGCGGGCTGGGGCGGGATCTGATGTGACGTGAAAAAGCCGCCCGCAGGCGGCTTCGGCTGTGGCGTACCTTCTTAGAACGCGCGGTTGTATTCCACCGTGAACTTGACCGAGCGCGGCGCGGTGTAGCCCACCAGGGTGCCCGGGGTGCCGTAGGTCGGCGAGCGGCTGCCGTCGTCCAGGTTGTATTGCTGGTCGATCTGCTGGACCGTCTGCTTGTTGGCCACGTTGAACACGTCCACCTTCAGCGCAAGGCCCTTCACGACGGCAGGCGCATAGGTGAGCGAGGCGTCCAGGCGGATGTCCCAGGGCAGGCGCCCGCCCTTCCCCTGCGGCGACGGCAGGTTGGCGCCGTTCGGGCCGAAGCAATAATGGTAGGCCGAGCCGTAGTCGGGGAAGCCCTCGGTCTGCAGGGCCACCGGATAGGTGCCCAGGCAGGTGATCGGCTGGCCCGACGCCGCCAGGAAGTTGCCGCCCAGGGTCCACTCGGGCAGGACTTGCCAGTAGCCGAAGGCCTTGATCTGGTGCGTGCGGTCGTTCGGCAGCAAGCCGTTGGCGTGTTCCATGATCTCGCGCATGTCCCAGGTCTGGGTTGCCGCCACGTCGGTCTGGGCCACCGCCGACAGGGTCTGGCCTTCGGTATTGCCCTTGCTGCGCGACAGGGTGTAGTTCACCCGGCCATACCAGCCGTCGCGCATCGGGTGCTCGAGGTACATGTCGAGCGCCGTGTACAGGCGGCTCGGCTGGTCGAAGCCCATGTCGGCCGCCGACAGCGAGACCTTGGTCAGGTTCTTGCCGGTGCCGGAAAAATCGACCAGGAAGTCGTTGGTGCGGCCCGGATTGATCGAGGCGCAGGCAAAACCGGTCCAGTTGGCGGTATCGACGTTATGCGCCGTGGCCCAAGTATCGAAGGGGCGGCCGTCGCACCAGTCGTCGATCGTGGCGCGCAGTTTGCGCACCGTGAACTTGCCGCCGAAGTTCAGCGCCGGCGACCAGGCGCGGTCGAAGCCGACGGTGAACTCGTCCTGGTAGCTCGGCTTGAGGTTCTGCGCCGCCACCGTTTGCGCCAGCTTGGTCTGACCGAACTCGTTGTCCGGCGAAACCAGCGGGGTCAGCGCGCTCGTGCCGGTCGGCTGGCCGTCCGCCGCCACGCCGGTATAGGTGTAGTACTGGCGCGTGTAGGTCGAGATCGAGGCGCCGCGGATCGCGACGTGGGTCGGGATCTGGATCGAGTAGCGGCCGAGCGAGCCGTAGACTTTCAGGCTGGCGTCGCCGAAGGCATCCCAGGATGCCGACAGGCGCGGGTTGATCTGGTCGTCCATCTTGAGGAAGGCTTCGCCGTTGCCGTTCTTGTTCTTGTACTGCTCGACGCGCAGGCCGCCGGTCACCAGCAGGTTCTTGGTGGCCTGCCAGCGGTCTTCGATGTACTGGGCCGACTGGTCCGAGAACGCCGGGGTGATGTTCTGGAAGATCTGCTTGCGCACGTAATAGCCCTGGGCGGCGAGCGGACCGCTGCCGTTGTTGATGGCGGTCTTGTAGCCGGTGAGCGAAGTGATTTCGTTCGGCGCATCGGTGTGGAAATAGTCCCAGGTGAAGCCGCCTGGGGTCAGCTGGCCGGCGTTGTACGAGGACAGCTTGTTGTCGTCGAGGCCGGCGCGCAGGGTGTGCGCGCCCAGTTTCCACTCGAGGTCGACCCGGGTCGACTTGACCTTGTCGTACGACGAAGGGGCGTCCATCCGCTGGCCGGCGAAGGGCTGCGGGTTGTTGTAGGTAAAGCCGGGCGCTTGCGCGTCCGGGGTCGCCACCACGCCGGGCACCGCCGGGTCGTAGCCCATCAGGTCGTTGATGTGTTTGGTCTTGTTCTGGCCGTACAGCACCTGCAGGGTCAGGTCCTCGGTCAGGTTGCCGGTATAGCGCAGGATATTGGTCTTGGCGCCGATGGTCGGCGTCTGGTTGGCCACGCTCTGGTAATGGCCGCCGGAGGTGACGTTGCCATTGTGGGCGAAGGTGGTGTAGCTGAAGTCGGACAGGCGCTGGTCCGAGGTCGGCTTGTCGCCGATGGTGGTCCATTCGAGGCGGTGGTTGTCCGTGATGTTCCAGTCGAACTTGCCGATGTAGCGGGTGGTGACGTTCTTGCGGTCCAGCCAGCCGATCGAGGACAAGGTGGACTCGCTCGACTCGGCCGACTCGTTGACGCCGCTGGTCTTTTGCTGGATGCGTTCGGCCGACAGGAACATGAACAGCTTGTCCTGGATGATCGGACCGCCCACGAAGGCGCCGGCGCGGTTGGTCAGGTCGCCGGACAAATCGTTCTTGGCGAACAGCGTGCCATCGGTCGGGAAGCCATTGTTGGCGTAGTAGACGTTGCGTGCCTTGGCGCGCAGGGAATTCGGCTCGGTGCTGGCGGTGGCGCCGGCTTCCCAGCGGTTGGTGCCGGACTTGGTGGTGATGTTGACTACGCCGCCGATGGAGCGGCCGAACTCGGCGCCGTAGCCGCCGGTCAGGATCTGGGCCTGGGCGATCGCGCCAAAGGGCAGTTCGGAGGCGCCCAACTGGGTCAGCGGGTTGGTGACCGGGAAACCGTTGATGTAGTAGGCATTTTCGGAAGCGCCGCCGCCGCCGAAGGAGGCGCCGGCAGCGTAGCGCGGGTCGGCGCGGGTGGTGTTCGGGGCCAGCTGGATGATCGCGCTGACGTTCTGCTGGATCGGCAGCGCGGCCAGTTCCTTGGCGGTGAAGGTGGCGCCGTTGGTGGCGTTCGAGACGTCGATGCGGGAACGGCGCGCGCTCACCTGCACGGTGGCCATGTCGCGGAAAGATGCGTCGACACCCTGGCCGACGATGACATCGACCTCGGTGGTCGCGGCAACCCCGCCGTTGCGCAGCACGTCGACCTTGTAGTGCCCGGCCGGCAGCGCCGTCACGCGGTAGCCGCCCTGCGCATCCAGGCTGGCGGTGCGCTTGAGGCCGGTATCGGTGTTGGTCAGGGCCACGCTGGCGCCCGTCGGATTGGCCACCTGGCCGAAGATGACGCCGGCCGCGTTCGACTGCGCCTGCACCGGCGCGACCACGCCCGCCATGAGTGCCGCGCCGCCGAATGCGAGGGCGAGTGCATGGACTAAAACGCTTTTCTTGAACATGTGATTCCTTGTTGTCGTTATCGATCACTCAACGCGCTGTGTTGCGTTTCCCCTATCCCGAATCTCACCAAATGTTTCCTTGGTGACACTAGAACATGATGAGATAGAAACATACGTGTTCAAGCGGTGTCAACGCTGCCAGAACCTGTAGCAAGCCCTTGGAAACCCGCTGCCGGCTGCACCGATTCAGTGCGGGTAATGCGACGCATGCTGTGATGCACAAGGAAAAAGCGCTGCACCACAATTGGTAGTCTGGAAGAGATACGCATCGTCGATGTGCAAGCGCAGCGTGGGAGCGTATGCGAAGCATTTTCCGCTCCGGGGGTCTACCGTTGGTAACACGCAACGTTGGACCGGACAAACCCCGGCGGCGGCCGCAAGCGATGCCAATCCCGAGTCGGCAACCGCGGCCTGTCGAGCGCAACGGCAGCTGGCACCCGCCACGCTGCAGTCCAGCGCATTCCCCCCTTGTGGCATGGACGCATTGCATAAGATCACGATGGCGATATCGCTCACCTTCCCGGACCTACCATGCGATTTTTGAATACTGCCTGTACCGCGCTGCTCTTCCTGCCGCTTGCGCAGGGCGCATCCGCCGCAGCCCCTGCCGCGCCGGCGCTCTCGGTCCCGGCTGCCATCGACGCGAAACTGACAGGCCTGTTTTCCGCCAAGGCGCCAGGCGCCGCCGTTCTGGTGATGAAAGACGGTGCGACGATATTGAACCGTGCTTACGGCCTGGCCAATGTCGAACTGCATGTGCCGATGCAGCCCGGCCAGGTCTTCAATGCCGCCTCGGTCGGCAAGCAATTCACGGCGGCCGCCATCCTCACGCTGGCCGAAGCCGGCAAGCTGAAGCTGACCGACCGGCTTTCGGCGTTTTTCCCGGATGCGCCGCGCAGCTGGGACGGCATCACGGTCGCACACCTGCTGCAGCATACGTCGGGCATTCCCAACCTGTTCCTGGACGCCGGCTTCCGCCAGCAGGCGTTCGACGCGCACACGCCGGCGCAGTTGCTGGCGGCGGCCGCCACGAAACCGCTGCTGGCGCCGCCCGGCAGCGGTTTCGCCTACGCCTCGGTGAACTACACGCTGCTGGCCATGATTGTCGAACAGCGCTCCGGCGAACCCTACGAGGACTACGTGGCACGCCGGTTCTTCGGTCCGCTCGGCATGAGGGACACGCATTTCATCAGCAATGACAGCTTGATCGATGCGATGGCGACACCCTACGAAGAAGGGCCGCGCCTGGCCGTGCGCTGGCACAGTACCCTGGGATTCGGCGGCGGCGGTGTGGCGACCAACAATGCCGACCTGGCGCGCTGGACCCTGGCACTGCAAAGCGGCAAAGTCCTGCAAGACGCCAGCCTGCAGGCGATGAATACCGCACTGACCCTGGCCGATGGCAAGCGGGTGCCCTACGGCTATGGGATCCGCCCGCACACGCTGGCCGGCCAGCCCTATTTGGAGAGCAATGGCGACGTGCAGGGCTTTCATGCGGAAGTGGTGTACCTGCCTTTGTCGAAAGTCTTCGTGTCGATCCTGAGCAACGGCGAAGGCGTGCTGCGCTACGGCTTGCAGCCCTTGGCCAAGCGCATCGCGACGATCGCGGCCGGGATGCCGCAGTACGCGCCGGCGGCACGCGCACTGCCGGTGGCTGCATTGCGGCGCCTGGCCGGCACCTACGTGCACGACAAGGAACAGTATGTCATCGCGGTCAGGGACGGCAACTTGCAGGTGCAATATCCGGCCGGCGCCGGTTGGGCAGCGCTGGACGCCGTCTCGCCGACAGAATTTTTTTACGAGGGCAGCCGGGATGTCGGCATCCGCTTCGCCAGCCGCGCGGATGGCAAGCAGACATTGCAATGGTTCGAGATCGACGCGCTCGATAACGAGGCCGACCCGGTGTTCGTGCGGGAGTAAAGCGCATCATCGCGCTTGAGATCCCGATCAGTCTGCAGAAAACGCACTGCAAAAGCGCAGCGGCGGCTCGGTTCGGCAACGCGGGAAACGATCGATGTGGTTTTTTTGACCACGATGGCGGCGATTCACCAGGCGGGCATGGCTCGATGACGCATATCCGTACAGCCGAAGATTATTCGATGCAAATATGACGCACCGCAACAAAATTGTTGCGTTATGCCTCAACAAGGCTAAAAACGCACTATTAATGCGCAGAAATACCCCGGGAAAATAATTGCCCTAGCGTTGGGCAAACACAACGTCTCTCAGCGCCAGGCCGGAAGGCACGCACTCGGCGGCGTGACCATTCCGGGCGCCAGAATGAAAAAACCCCGCCCGCGGACTGGTCCGCGGGCGGGGTTTTGTCGCCGGCTTTTCAGCCGTTCAAATGCTTAGAACGTGTAGTTCAGGCCCAGGTTGAAGAAGCGACCCACGGCGCCGGCCTGGTGCAGCGACGCGTTGTAGGCGGTCTGCACGGTCGAGTTGCCGTAGGTGTTCGGATCCAGCGGCGGCTGTTTGTCGAACAGGTTCAGGATCGCGCCGCGCAGGGTCAGGTTCTCGCTGACCTTGTACTGCACATTCAGGTTGGTCGTGGTGAACGACGCGATGTGGCAGTAGGCTTCAGGCTGGGTCGGGCCGGTGAAGTAGGCGCGGCCGGTGATGTCGGCTGCGATGGTGCGGCAGTCGGTGGCGCCGGCGGCCGGATCCAGTGCCGAGAAGCGGCTGGTGTAGTTCACGGTCGCGTTCACGTCCAGCGGGCCCTTGGCGTAGCCGAGGGTGAACTGGGCGCGGTTCTTCGGCGAACCGGTTGCACCCGAGACCACCGACGGGCCGTTGGTGCCGGCCAGCTGGTAGGTCACGCCGGCCACGGTCTGCTCGTAGCTGATGGTGTGGGCGGCGCTCAGGTTGGCGCGCACGATGCCATAGTCGCTCGGCAGGCGCCAGCGGTAACCGATATCCGCTTCCAGGCCGCTGGTCTTGGTGGTACCGGCGTTGATGTAGCCCGACTCGGCGAACAGGATCGGACCGACAGCCGGGGTGGCGATGACGGTGTTGTTGCCCACGCCGGTGTAGACGTCGACCGGGCTGGCCGGACCGCGGATGAAGCTCGGCTCGAAGGTCGGATCGTTGCCGGTGGCGGTCACGATCTGGTTCTTGACGTCGATGCGGTAGTAATCCAGGGTCGCGTTCAGGCCGCGGAACGGCTCGGCGACGATGCCCAGGGTGTAGGACTTGGATTTTTCCGGCGACAGGTTCGAGGTCGGACGCTGGACATAGGTCGGGGTGTAGGCGCAGGCGCCGGTGACCGGGGTGCCGGCGGCGGTCGGGTTGCCGGTTGCGCACAGGATCGGATCGTCGACGCCGTTGGACGAGAAGAAGGATCCGGAGTTGCCGGTTTCCGCCGGGTTCGGTGCGCGGAAGCCACGGGCGAAGGTACCGCGCAGGGCGAACTGCTGCATCGGGGTCCACTTGAAGCTGGCTGCCGGCGTGAACGATTTGCCGTAGGTGTCGAAGTGGTCGTAACGGCTGGAGACGTGCAGTTCGAGGCTCTTGATCGGGGTCGCCTGCAGTTCGGCGAAGGCCGCGGTGTTGGTTTCGTCACCGATCACGAAGGCCGAGGTGCTGGCCACGGTGCCGTTGGCGGTGAGCGAGGCGGCCGGGGCATTCCAGCTGCGCTTGTGCCAGTGCACGCCTGCTGCCAGGGCCAGCGGACCGGCGCCCAGTTGCATCAGTTCGCGCGAACCGACGGCGTCGAAGTAGTTCAGCTTCGATTCCAGCGAATTCGAGTAGCGCGGTGCGACCTGGTTGATCAGGTCTGGCGAGTTGCCACCTTGCACATTCCATTGGCCATTGCGAATCAGGCTGTACAGCGCGGCGCGGTTGATGTTGCCGCTGTAGTCGATGTCGGCCTTCGACTTGGTCAGGCCGCCGGCGACGTTGATGTCCCAGCCGTAGGCCTGGCCGGTCAGGTCGAGCGCAAAGCGGGTGGTGGTGGCGGTGTTGTCCTGCGCCGCATTGGCGCCGACGCCCGGGATGTAGCCGTACAGGCGGGCATTGGCTGGATTACTCAGCTTGCCATTCTCATCGACCTCGGTACCCGCAATGAACGGATTCCTCAGGTTGGCGCCGACCGCTGCATTCGGCGCGAATAACGTACTCGGCACCGCGCCGATGCCCGGCTGTATCACGCCGTTGTTGATGATGTTGTAACCGGTGAAGCTGAGCGGATTGTAGACCGCGCCCAGGCCGCGATTGCTGCTGTTGTCGCGCTTGAACATCGAGCCCTTGAACGCGAGTTCCCAGTCCTGGTTCAGCTTCTTGGTCATGCCGAGCAGGAGGTTCAGGTTCTGGGTTTCAGGCTGGATGTTGCCGACGTTGTCTTCCACTGCGCACTGGCCGGCGCGGTATTTGGTGAAGTTGCAGTTCGAATCCAGGAACTGGTAGTTGGCCGCGTTGTCGACAGCGCCATACGCCCGGTTGGTGGCCGGGTTGATACCCGGGAGTGCCGGGCCGGTCGGGTTGTACAGGAAAGGCGAGCTGGCTGCGGTCAGGAAGCCCAGGCGCGAGGTCGGCACGCCGAAGGTCAGGTCGTTGCCGCCGCGCGAGCGCCAGTCGAGCTGGTCCCACTGGAACTGCTTGCGGTCGGACACCTTGATGGCGCCCTGGCGACGCCATTCGGCGGTGATGAAGGCGTTGTAGCCGTCGTTGTCGAGGTCGCCGATACCGGTGCTCAGCGAAGCGCGGTGGGTTGCGCCGCCGCCGTGCTGGGTGTCGCCGGCGTCAGCCGAGAAACGGGTGCCGGTGAAGTTTTTCTTCAGCTTGATGTTGACCACGCCCGCAACCGCATCCGAGCCGTACAGCGACGAAGCGCCGCTCTTCAGGATCTCGATGCTGTCGATGGCGTCGAAGGGAATGTTCGAGACGTCCACGAAGGAGCGCTGCGAGTCGTCGCCGATCGCGTAAGGCGACATGCGGTGACCGTCGATCAGGACCAGGGTCGAGCCCACGGTCAGGCCGCGCAGCGAGACGCCGGAAGCGCCGTTGGCGAAGGCGCCCGAGAAGCCGGTGCCGAGCGTACCGGCGCCGTTGGCGGCCAGGTCGGTCAGCAGTTCGGCGACCGAGGTCTTGCCGCTGCGCTGGATGTCCTGGGCGGTCAGCACTTGCACCGGGGTCGGGGTCTCCGTGTTGGTGCGGCTGATCAGCGAGCCGGTCACGACCACGCGTTGCGGGCTGGCGCTGGTGGCGCCGGGCGCTTCGGTGGTCTGTGCCATTGCAGGCAGGGCCGCCACGAGGGCGCCGCTCGCGACGATGCACGAGACTGCAAATGGCAACGACTTCAATTTGAACGTCATGAAAACTTCTCCTTCTGGATTTCTCTCAAAGTGGTTTAGCTACCGCTACTGCGTTTTCATTCAGTGCGTCCCGCAAGAGCGCACTCTCAATCAACATTAGATACAGATCAAACGTTACTGATGCATTGATAAAACCATGGCAAAAGGGAAAGTGTCAATGCGCACCATTTGTAAGAATGTGTAGAAACAACACATGTATTTAGGGTAACAATCCAAGCTTGTGCATTGCGCAGTGCAACAATGTCCATTCCGGTGCGTCCGCATAAGCCGGCAATCCGGCGTTTTATATGTACATACAATAAGTTCCAGTCGGTAATCGCAACGGACCCTGTATTGCTCTGCATCGCGCCGGTGGACGCACCAGCATGGATCCCCAGGATGGAACAGCGGGCGGATGTCACAATCCGGGCGCTGCGCACCAGGGAATTCCCGATGCCGGCCGGCGCATCCTGCCTTTCCCTCCCGCCGCCATCGGCGATGCCTTATACTTGACGTTTGCCCGATCTGCCGCCGCCGGCACGGCGCCCGCCAGGTGCCGCCGCGCGCCGGCCACGAATCCACCATGCTGCGAATTAACGAACTCAAACTCCCCCTCGATCACCCGGAACCGGCCCTGCGCGACGCCATCGTCGGGCGGCTCGGCATCGCCCCCGAAGAACTCATCGATTTCACTGTCTTCAAGCGCAGCTACGACGCGCGCAAGCGCAGCGCGATCGTGCTGATCTACTCGGTCGAGGTCGCCGTGAAGGACGAGGCCCGGGTGCTGGCGCGCCTGCAGGGCGTGCAGCACATCATGGCGGCGCCCGACACCGGCTATAAATTCGTCGAGGCCGGCGCCCCGGCACCCGGCACCCCGCGCCCGGTGGTGGTCGGCATGGGCC
>Ga0308168_1004185_pt1 | contig 10587 bp, 8 predicted proteins | sample PhyCR2_FD_202133 | JGI IMG/M metagenome (GOLD analysis project Ga0308168, IMG submission 202133) | Phyllosphere microbial communities from UC Gill Tract Community Farm, Albany, California, United States - DLSLRC.R2 | ecosystem: Host-associated > Plants > Phyllosphere > Unclassified | place: USA... | reverse complement strand
TTTCCAGCATGGCAACGGTAGTAATTGAGGTCTCGCTGACTTCAATCGCGTGCTCAAGTGTGTCGCCGCTCAGCTGCGCATGAACCACTTCGCTTAATGCCACGCAGGCATCAATCGCCGGATACACGCCGTAAACCTCAAACGCATCACCATCAGGAATGGCAGCTTCAAGTTTTTCCAGCTGGCTGTCGAAGTTGATCTTCGCATCTTTGACCGTCAGGTTTTCCCAGATCAGATCAAGAATGCGGCGATAGAGTGCCGGATCGGCAAATTCGGTCTGCTCGCAGAATGCCCGATAATTCGGGTACATACGCTCACACAGGCAGGCCATAAAAGTAAGATGCTGCCAGCTTTCCAGCTTCGCCAGACGCAGATGAACGGGATTTTGTAACATAAAGGTGGCTCTTATTCGTTTCGCTGGCGGCAGTGTAACTGCAAAAGCGCAGCACAAACAGTGTTAAAGCGCGTTTTGCCAGCGCTGGAAAGCGGTTCGGTTCGAGGCAACCGCGTCGGCCCAGCGGGTCGGTTCCGGCAGCCGGTAACCACGCGTACAGTTTTCGACCCACTGCAGCGCGGTATCCAGGCTGACACGATGACCGGTGGCGACAAACAGCGGATTGCAACGCTGCTTGCTGCGCCATACCCAGCCTATCTGTTCGCCTTTGTCGATCAGTGGCTGACGACTGCCAGGCTGCGCATCCAGATCGGCAAACCGGCCACACAGACGACTTTTCGCGACACCAATGGTGGGCACATCGACCAGCAGGCCAAAATGCGACGCAACGCCGAGCCGTCGGGGATGGGAGATACCGTGACCGTCGACAAACAGCAGATCCGGTTTTTGCTCCAGCATCTGCCATGCGGCCATCAACGCCGGATACTCACGGAAGGAGAGAAAGCCGGGAATGTAAGGCATGGTGGTCTCAATACGCGCAATGCGATGTTCCACCAGCGTTAGCGAAGGCCACTCAAGCACCACCAGCGCCGCCCGGGTGACGGCACCTTCCTGTTCAAATCCGACGTCCGCCCCGCCAATAAAGCGCGGCGGCAATACGTCAAAGTCATCTTCACGCACCACATCAGCGGCGCGTTGCAACTGCTCAGCGCGAAGTGCGGCAATATCCATGGTTACTCCTGATGGAAAGGACGCGATAAACGGTGCACCGCTTCAACAAACACGCCCGCATTTTCCGGCGGGACATCCTGATGAATACCGTGACCGAGATTGAAAACATGACCGGTGCCATTGCCAAAGCGCTGCAGAATCCCGGCCACTTCCTGTTCAATACGGGCGGGTGGCGCATAGAGCATTGAAGGATCCATGTTGCCCTGCAGCGCAACTTTGTCACCGACACGGCGGCGTGCATCGTCGATATCTGTGGTCCAGTCGAGGCCCAGCGCATCGCAGCCGGTTTCGGCCATCGCTTCCAGCCACTGCCCGCCCCCTTTGGTGAACAGGGTAATCGGCACCCGACGACCGTCGTTTTCACGCAGCACGCTATCGACGATTTTGTGCATGTAGTGCAGCGAGAACTCGCGATAATCACGGCCGGTCAGGACGCCGCCCCAGGTATCAAACACCATCACTGACTGCGCACCGGCGCGAATCTGGGCATTGAGATAGAGAATAACGCTGTCCGCCAGTTTATCCAGCATCGCATGCAGCGTGGCGGGATCGGCATACATCATCTTTTTGATTTTGGTGAACGCTTTGCTGCTGCCGCCTTCCACCATGTAGGTAGCCAGCGTCCACGGACTGCCGGTAAATCCGATCAGCGGCAGGTCGCCGTTCAGGTTTTTACGGATGGTGCGTACCGCGTTCATTACGTAACCCAGTTCCATTTCCGGATCGGGCACCGGCAAACGCTCTACATCTGCCCGGCAGGTAATCGGATGCGAAAAGCGCGGACCTTCGCCGGTTTCGAAATAGAGGCCCAGGCCCATCGCATCAGGGATAGTCAGGATGTCACTGAAGAGGATTGCAGCATCCAGCGGATAGCGGCGCAGCGGCTGCAGCGTCACCTCACAGGCCAGCTCAGCATTTTTACACAGCGACATAAAGTCACCCGCTTCGGCGCGCGTCGCTTTGTATTCTGGTAAATAACGTCCGGCCTGGCGCATCATCCACACTGGCGTTACATCTACTGGCTGACGTAACAGGGCACGCAAATAACGATCGTTCTTCAGTTCACTCATTTCATTACTCTCTCAATTTCAGGCGTGTAGTGTAGCACTTTCACGCTTCGGCGCGGCACAGGGCGACGGTATCTTCAATCAGGCGACGCGCCACGGTGCCCGGTGGCGGCAGCAAGGGCAAGGCATCAAAACGGAACCAGGCCGCATCCAGCAGCTCTTTGCCGTCATGTTGCAGATCGCCACTATCATATTCCGCCATAAACGCCGTCATCAGCGATTGCGGGAACGGCCACGGCTGGGAGGTGACGTAGCGGACATTTTTGACGCGGATATTACTCTCCTCCATCACTTCACGTGCCACCGCCTGTTCCAGCGTCTCGCCGACTTCGACAAAGCCAGCCAGTACGGTATAGACGTTATTACGATGACGGGCGTGATTCGCCAGCAGGATCTCATCGCCACGCCGGATCGCCACGATAATGCAGGGCGCAATCTGCGGATAATAGCGCTCGCGGCAATGACTGCACAGGCAGGCAAACTCATGTTTGCTGTGGTGCATTTCGTGACCACAGTAGCCACACCAGCGATGGGAACGGTAGAACTCCGCCAGCTGCACGCCGCGTCCCGCCAGCTGAAACAGCCCCACATCCAGATCGATCAGTTGCCGTACCGAGAACATGCTCTCTGCACGTGGCTCGCAAATCAGCCAGACTTTTTCCCCCTGCCACTCGCCAATCTGTCGGGCTTTGGTACCCGTCAGACCGAAATTTTCGGCGCTTCCGTGGGGTAAATCACCTTGCGGCAACCAAAGTTTCTGCTCGTGGCTGACAATCCACCATCCAGCGTCTACGCTTGAGATTTCGCATTGCATTTATTTCGTCATCCTTAGCGTCAACTCGCACGCTGAAGTCCTGATGTTAAGTGTGTAGATGAACAACTATAACTCACATGGAGTTAGATATGCTTAACCAGTTAGACGTCCTGGCCGAACGCGTAGGTGGCAGTAACGAACTGGTCGATTCGTGGCTGGAAGCCCGTCGCCAGCTGTTAGTAACCTATTACCATCTGGTCGGACTTAAACCGAATAAAGAAGCCCTGACCCGCCTTGATGAGCAGGCGCTGGATAACTTTTGTCATGGCCTGGTCGATTATCTTTCCGCCGGTCACTTTAGTATTTATGAACGCATCATCAGTGAGATGAGTGGTGACAGCCCGATGATCGCGGCGGCCCAAATCTATCCCCCGCTGGAAGCCAACACTGAGCGCCTGATGCAGTTGTATGATGGCCATCTGCAGCAGGCGATCGATGATGATAACTGCATGACGTTCCAGCAGGCGCTATCTGAAGTCGGTGAAGTGCTGGAGGCGCGCTTTACGCTGGAAGACAAGCTGATCCAGCTGGCGTGGGATAACCATCTGGCACCACCGCCGGTGGCCAATGACAGCCAGATTGCTCGTCCGGCATAAGGTTAAACGCAGGTAAAGGGGTTGTGATTCAGTTGCAGCCCTTTTATGCTGAAGGGGTTCTGATGGCTGAGGCCAGAAGAACCCATTTTTTTCTGTTAGAACGTTAAGGTTTTTCGTCTTCAGCGGGCGCTCTGCCAGCCGCAGCGTAAAACCGCATTCTTGTCGGAGTGCCCAGTTGGGCTGAGACCGTTAATTCGGGATCCGCGGAACCTGATCAGGTTAGAACCTGCGAAGGGAACAAGAGTAAATATTGTCGGTACGCCAGTCTCTTGCACTGCCCGTGCTGTTACTCCTTCCGAACTCCGGACAAGCATCATTCCCACTCAACTGGAAGATTGCTATGTCTGACCCAAAAATGACCCGTCGTGAACAGCGTGCCCTGGCGCAGGAATTTATCGATTCACTGCAAGGCGGCAGCGCATTTCCCCGTTCTGAACGCATCTGGATTACCGGCAGTCGGGAGGATATTCGCGTACCGATGCGCGAAATCAGGCTCAGTCCGACCCCGGTCGGCGGCAGTAAAGATCAGCCACTTTATGAGCAGAATGAGGCGGTGCCGGTCTATGACACCGCCGGTGCCTATGGCGATCCCGCCGCGCAGATTGATCTGCATCGCGGGCTGACAAAGCTGCGGGCAGGTTGGATCGAAGAACGCAATGATAGCCAGCCACTGCCACAGCGCAGTTCAGACTATACCCAGCAGCGTCTGGCGGATGATAGCCTCGATCATCTGCGCTTTGACGCGCTGCCCACCCCGCGTCGCGCCCTTGCTGGCCGTTGCGTCACGCAGATGCATTACGCCCGCCAGGGCATCGTGACGCCGGAGATGGAGTTCATCGCCCTGCGGGAGAATATGGGCCGTGAGCGAATTCGCAGCGAGGTGTTACTGCAACAGCACCCGGGCCACAGTTTTGGCGCGCATTTGCCAGATAACATCACCCCGGAGTTTGTGCGTCAGGAAGTGGCGGCTGGCCGGGCGATTATTCCCGCCAACATTAACCATCCTGAATCGGAACCGATGATTATCGGGCGTAACTTCCTGGTCAAGGTGAATGCCAACATCGGCAATTCAGCGGTCAGCTCGTCGATTGAGGAGGAGGTAGAGAAACTGGTCTGGTCGACCCGCTGGGGCGCCGATACGGTGATGGATCTCTCTACTGGCCGTAATATTCATGAAACGCGCGAATGGATTTTGCGTAACAGCCCGGTGCCAATCGGCACAGTGCCGATTTATCAGGCGCTGGAGAAAGTGAACGGCGTGGCCGAAGCGCTCAACTGGGCAGTATTCCGCGATACGCTGCTGGAACAGGCTGAACAGGGAGTCGACTACTTCACCATTCATGCGGGCGTACTGCTGCGCTACGTGCCGATGACGGCAAAACGGCTGACCGGGATTGTCTCGCGCGGCGGATCGATCATGGCGAAATGGTGTCTGTCGCATCATCAGGAGAGCTTCCTCTATCAGCATTTCCGCGAAATCTGTGAAATCTGCGCGGCCTACGATGTCTCACTGTCGCTGGGCGATGGCTTGCGTCCAGGCTCGATTCAGGATGCTAACGATGAAGCGCAGTTCGCCGAACTGCGAACGCTGGGCGAGCTAACGCAGATCGCCTGGGAATATGATGTGCAGGTGATGATTGAAGGCCCCGGCCACGTCCCGATGCATATGATCCGCCGTAATATGACAGAGCAGCTCGATCGGTGTCACGAGGCCCCCTTCTATACGCTTGGTCCCCTCACCACCGACATTGCGCCCGGCTATGACCACATTACCTCCGGTATCGGCGCCGCAATGATTGGCTGGTTCGGCTGTGCGATGCTGTGTTATGTCACGCCCAAAGAACATCTTGGTCTGCCAGATAAGGAGGATGTGAAGCAGGGTCTGATCACTTATAAAATCGCCGCTCATGCCGCCGATCTCGCCAAAGGCCATCCGGGCGCGCAGATCCGGGATAACGCGATGTCAAAAGCGCGCTTTGAATTCCGCTGGGAAGATCAGTTCAATCTGGCACTCGATCCGCATACGGCGCGCGCGATGCATGACGAAACATTGCCTCAGGCGTCCGGCAAGGTGGCCCATTTCTGCTCAATGTGCGGCCCTAAATTCTGCTCAATGAAAATATCTCAGGAGGTACGGGATTTTGCCGCACGCCAGCAAGCCAGCGCGCAGCCGATTGAGGTTGGCATGGCACAGATGTCTGAACAATTTCGCAGCCGGGGTGGTGAGCTTTATCATCCGGCAGATGCCATGAAGGAGGAGTAACTATGTCCGCATTTCCTGCTACTGTGTCGCGTCTCGGCCTGTATCCGGTAGTCGATAGTGTTGAATGGATCGAACGCCTGTTAGATGCCGGCGTCCGTACCCTGCAACTGCGCATCAAAGATCAGTCGGACGAGGCGGCAGAAGCGGCCGTCGCCCAGGCCATTGCGCTGGGCAAACGCTACGATGCGCGCCTGTTCATCAATGACTACTGGCGGCTGGCGATAAAGCATCAGGCCTACGGTGTCCATCTGGGTCAGGAGGATCTGGCGGTGGCGGACCTGGCACAAATCCGCCAGGCGGGATTACGACTCGGCATTTCAACCCATGATGATGCCGAACTGGATCGTGCGCTGGCCATTCAGCCCTCTTACATCGCGCTCGGGCACATTTTTCCGACCCGCACCAAACAGATGCCATCCGCGCCGCAGGGACTGGCAGAACTGCAGCGACATCTGACCCGCCTGACGCACATTCCGACCGTGGCGATTGGCGGTATCTCCGTTGCGCGGGCACCCGCGGTGCTGGCGACCGGCGTTGGCGGCATTGCGGTGGTAAGCGCCATCACCGAGGCAGAGGACTGGCATGAAGCGACGCGTACCCTGCTGGCGCTGGCTGAACCGGCGCAGCCAGCGTGAGTATTGTTGGGTAACAGCGCGCAAAAATAATTAAACTGCTGTAACGGCAGCGATAAATCAGGAATACCGCGCGCAGTTAGCCAATCAGTTACTGGCGCGGTGTCAGACAGCCGTTTAGTGTGGCCTTCGTCAGGTACGGTTACCTGACCAGGGCCAGTTCCCTCCTCTTTCTGGCCCTGCTTCTTCCCTACTTAGCCACCAGCAAATCGGGCGCTAAGGCGGCAGGAAGATCATCATGCTGGCAGGCCTGCATCGCCCGCTCGACGGCTGCCCCTACCCGCGCCACCGCCTGTTCGGTTTGTTCAGTGATCGGCAAGCCGTAGTTTAAGCGCAGGCAGTTACGGTATTTGCCCGAGGCGGAAAACAATGAGCCGACGGCGATCTGAATTTTAGATTCACGCAGTTCGCGATTAAGACGAACGGCATCAAAGGGCTCCGGCAACTCAATCCACATCAGGAAACCGCCCTGCGGACGGGACACGCAAATCCCACAGGGGAAGTAATGACGCACCCAGCAGCTGAAGGTTTCATAGTTGCGATGATAGATCTGCCGCATCCGCCGCAGATGGGGTTGATAATGGCCCTGACGAATAAACTCCGACACAGCATGTTGCGGTTGCGTGGCGGTAGAGCCGGTAACAATGTACTTCATATGCAGGACGCGGTCCCGGTAGCGGCCCGGTGCCACCCAGCCAACCCGTAATCCGGGTGCCAGCGTTTTAGAAAACGAGCTGCAGAGCAGGACCCGGCCATCCAGATCTAACGCTTTGATGGTCGGCGGACGCGGATATTCCCAGGCAAGCTCACCATAGACATCGTCTTCAATCACCGCGGCGTCAAAGCGTTGCGCCAGCGCCAGCAAGGCGCGTTTACGCGGTTCCGGCATAATGAAACCCAGCGGGTTATTGCAGTTCGGTACCACCACCACCGCTTTGATTGGCCACTGATCAAATGCCAGTTCCAGTGCTTCCAGACTGATGCCGGTCACCGCATCGGTGGGGATCTCAATGGCGCGAATGCCAAAGCCGCGTAGCGTCTGCATGATGCCGTGAAAGGAAGGTGACTCAACCGCGATGATATCGCCGGGCTCGCAGACCGCGCGTACTGCGACGGATAACGCTTCATGACAGCCGGTGGTGATCACAATGTCATCAGCGGTAAACTGACAGCCGCTATCGATCGCCAGACGCGCAATCTGTTGTCGCAGCGCGAGCACGCCGTACAGGTTGTCATAATTAAGCAGCGCCGTTTCCTGCTTCTGGGCCTGACGGCTAAATGCTTTCCACAGCGGCTTTAGCGTCGGCTGGGTCAGATCGGGCATGCCGCTGCCAAGTTGCAGCACGTCATCTTCCAGACGGCTGTTGATCAACTCCAGTACCGCGTCCCACTGGGTGACTTCAACCGGCCGCTGCGCAGGCCGCGTCAGTGCGGGTATCGGCGGGGTCGCTTTCCGTGATGCCACAAAATAGCCCGAACGCGACTGCGGTGTGATCATCTGCTTCTCTTCCAGCAGGTGATAGGCCTGTTGTACCGTACTGATGCTCACGCCATGTTCGGCGCTCAGGCTGCGTACTGAAGGAAGACGCTCTCCGCTGCGGTATAAGCCCTGTTCAATGCGCTGCGCCAGTAGCGTAGCCAGATGTTCATATCGGGTCATCGTATCCCCTCGTTGCAATTTTTAAAGCCTGAACCAGTACAGTTAGTCACTATTATTACCATTCAGATCGCACTGACAGCAATCTGTATGTTAAATAAAAGTGATTTTTGCATCTGTATCATACAGCGCTACTTTACGAGAATAGTCCTCAGGCAAAACAATGAGGGCAGCATGATGGGATACGATGAAAATCGCGCAGGCAAACCGTTTACCGGCACACCTTACACACTGGTGCGTTATCTGTGGCGCAGCTTCAGACGCTGGCAGTGCCGGCGTGAAACCCGCCTTATTCTGTCGAAACTCAGCGACAGCCAGCTAAAAGATATCGGCCTCAGTCGCAATGAATGGAACAAGCTGAACTGAAGACAAAAAAAAACCCTGCCGAAGCAGGGTTTTTTATTACGCCAATGACGATTACTCGTCGTTGTTACCGCCGAGACCGGCGTTAAGCAATTCGGCCAGGCTGGCTGAGGCTTCATCCGCAGTAACCTGCGGTGCTACCGGCACTTCGCCTGCCGCTTTGCGGCGCATACGATCCTGATGGTAAGCGTAACCGGTACCGGCCGGGATCAGACGACCCACGATTACGTTCTCTTTCAGACCGCGCAGTTCGTCGCGCTTGCCTGCTACAGCAGCTTCGGTCAGGACACGAGTAGTCTCCTGGAACGATGCGGCAGAGATGAACGATTCGGTTGCCAGTGACGCTTTGGTGATACCCAGCAGGTCACGCATGAAGGTGGCACCAACTTTTCCGTTCGCTTCCAGATCGCGGTTAGCAATCTTGATGCGAGAGAATTCAGCCTGTTCACCTTCGAGGAAGTCTGCACTTCCTGCGCTCATGATGGTTGCTTTACGCAGCATCTGACGAACGATGACTTCGATGTGCTTATCGTTAATCTTAACGCCTTGCAGACGGTAAACTTCCTGCACTTCGTTAGTGATGTAACGGGTCACCGCATGCACGCCACGCAAGCGCAGGATGTCATGTGGAGACTCTGGGCCATCGGAAACCACGTCACCACGCTCAACACGTTCACCTTCGAACACGTTCAGCTGACGCCATTTCGGAATCATCTCTTCGTACGGCTCGCTGCCATCCAGCGGAGTAATCACCAGACGACGCTTACCTTTGGTCTCTTTACCGAACGAGATAATACCGCTGATCTCGGCCAGAATAGCCGGCTCTTTCGGACGACGCGCTTCGAACAGGTCAGCAACGCGTGGCAGACCACCGGTAATATCTTTGGTACCGCCAGATTCCTGCGGTACACGCGACAGCGTGTCACCGGCGCTGATTTTAACGCCATCTTCCAGCTGAACAATCGCTTTACCTGGCAGGAAGTACTGAGCCGGCATATCGGTGCCCGGAATCAGAACGTCGTTGCCGTTGGCATCAACAATTTTCAGTGCTGGACGCAGATCTTTACCACCCGCAGTACGCTCGGCGCTGTCCAGAACTACCAGCGAGGAGAGACCGGTTAAGTCATCTGTCTGGCGGGTAATGGTCTGGCCATCAATCATGTCGGTGAAGCGAATGAAACCGCCCACTTCGGTGATAACCGGCATGGTGTGCGGATCCCAGTTTGCGACGGTTTCGCCCGCTGCAACCTGCTCACCATCACCTTTCGCCATGGTGGCACCGTAAGGAACTTTATAGCTCTCTTTGGTACGACCAAATTCGTCGATCATTTTCAGTTCAACGTTACGCGAGGTGATCACCAGCTTGCCAGCCGAGTTGGTTACCGACTTAGCATTGGTCAGCTTGATGGTACCTTTGTTCTTCACCTGAATGCTGGATTCAGCAGCCGCACGTGATGCCGCACCACCGATGTGGAACGTACGCATCGTCAGCTGTGTACCCGGCTCACCGATGGACTGTGCCGCGATAACACCGATCGCTTCACCTTTGTTGATGATGTGACCACGTGCCAGGTCGCGACCGTAGCAGTGTGCACACACACCAAAGTCGGTTTCACAACCTACTACCGAACGGACTTTCAGGCTGTCTACTGAGTTCAGTTCCAGCACGTCACACCAGTGCTCATCGAGCAGGGTGTTACGTGGAACCAGAATGTCAGCGGTGCCTGGCTTCAGCACGTCTTCTGCCGTCACACGACCCAGTACACGTTCACGCAGTGGTTCTTTAACGTCGCCACCTTCGATGACCGGAGTCATCATGATGCCTTCGTGCGTACCACAATCGTCTTCGGTAACCACCAGATCCTGTGCAACGTCAACCAGACGACGCGTCAGATAACCGGAGTTCGCCGTTTTCAGTGCGGTATCCGCCAGACCTTTACGCGCACCGTGGGTTGAGATGAAGTACTGAAGTACGTTCAACCCTTCACGGAAGTTCGCCGTGATTGGTGTTTCGATGATGGAGCCATCTGGCTTCGCCATCAGACCACGCATACCGGCCAGCTGACGAA
>Ga0308168_1004175_pt1 | contig 10606 bp, 8 predicted proteins | sample PhyCR2_FD_202133 | JGI IMG/M metagenome (GOLD analysis project Ga0308168, IMG submission 202133) | Phyllosphere microbial communities from UC Gill Tract Community Farm, Albany, California, United States - DLSLRC.R2 | ecosystem: Host-associated > Plants > Phyllosphere > Unclassified | place: USA... | reverse complement strand
ATGGGCTTTATGCAGCCTTCGCGTGACTTAACGCTGCTGGCCGCGCTGGCGGTGCTGGTTGCCTTCTGTTCGGCTTCGCAGGATATCGTGTTCGATGCCTGGAAAACCGATGTGCTGCCGCCGGAGGAGCGCGGAAGCGGCGCGGCAATCACCGTGCTGGGCTATCGTCTGGCGATGTTGATTTCAGGCGGACTGGCGCTGTGGATTGCGGATCGCTACCTCGGCTGGCAAGCCACTTACTGGCTAATGGCGTTGCTGATGGTGCCGGGCCTGATCGCCACGTTGCTGGCGAAAGAACCGGTGGCGCCAGCGCGCGAACCGCACTCGCTACGCCAGGCCGTGACATTCCCGCTGAAAGACTTCTTCCAGCGTAACAATGCCTGGCTGCTGATCACGCTAATTATCCTTTACAAGCTTGGCGATGCATTTGCCGCCTCGCTCACCACCACCTTCCTGATTCGCGGCGTCGGCTTTAGCGCGGGCGATGTCGGTCTGGTGAACAAAACGCTGGGTTTGTTGGCCACCATTATTGGTGCGCTGTATGGCGGCGTGCTGATGCAGCGCCTGAGTTTGTTCCGCGCCCTGATGATTTTTGGCGTGCTGCAAGCGGTGTCGAATTTTGCTTACTGGTTGCTGGCGGTAACGCCACCGCACTTGTGGAGCATGGCCAGCGCGGTCTTCATTGAAAACCTGTGCGGCGGCATGGGCACCGCGGCCTTTGTCGCGTTGCTGATGACATTGTGCAACAAATCCTTCTCGGCGACGCAGTTCGCACTGCTCTCTGCCCTCTCCGCCGTGGGCCGCGTTTACGTCGGTCCCGCCGCCGGTTGGCTGGTTGAAATGTGGGGCTGGCCGACCTTCTATGCTTTCACCGTGTTTGCTGGCGTACCGGGATTACTGCTGTTATGGCTGTGTCGCGGCACTTTACATAGCATGCAGCAAAGCGGGGAGTTTGTGATGCGCAGCTTGTGGCCGCAAGGTTACCGCTGGACGGTGCGTCTGTTTAGCATCGGCTGCGGCTTACTGGCCTTGTGGTTACTGGCTTTAGCCCTTAACGCCAGCGGCGTTGTGCAGATTGATGCGCTACTTACGCCAATGTTTGAAGCCGGCATGGCATTTGCGCTGTTGGCGGTCGCACTCGGTGTTATTTTGGATAGTTTGGCATTAAAAAAAGCGGCGCGGGAAAATCTGGGTTGAGTAAGCCAATTTTCATAACGAAATAATGGGGTAAAAATATCAGTTGCTCTTTTTCCCAATAGCATTTTTTTAAAGCGAATTAGAAACATTAAATTAACAACTGCGAGCGAATATTTAAATCCGGTGCGCAATTACTTTGTATAAAAGTCATCGCCGAAATGATGCAGAAATGTTAAATAAATGAGTATTAAGAGTACGGTTTATACTTTCCCTGATTTTTCTGCGGTTTCTACCATTGGTTTTTGTTATATTGATGCCAACTGCTTGTCGCAGTTAATAATTTGTCACCCTGCGTAACATCTGTGACACCCTTAGCAAAAGGTGTCAACAGCCTTCTGACACATCCTTAAGCTGGTTTACACTGCATAAACCTTCCCGTAAAATGCGCGCACACTTAAACGACAATAGAGCCCTTTGTCATTGAGGTCGTTAAATGAGACTCAGTAAATACAATAAAAGTTTGGGGATTTTGTCATTAATTGCAGGCGCTGTATTACTCAGTGGCTGCGATAGTGCGTTGTTAAATCCCAAAGGACAGATTGCACTGGAGCAACGTTCGTTGATTCTGACAGCTTTCGGCTTGATGATGATCGTAGTTATCCCGGCAGTCTTCATGGCAGTATTCTTTGCCTGGAAATATCGGGCAACCAATACTAACGCAACATATAGCCCTAACTGGTCACACTCAAACAAAGTGGAAGCCGTGGTCTGGACCATTCCGATCCTGATCATTATCTTCCTCGGCGTTTTGACCTGGAAATCAACCCACGCGCTGGAGCCGAGCAAACCGCTGGTTTCTGACGTTAAACCGGTTGAGATCGACGTAGTGGCACTGGACTGGAAATGGCTGTTCATTTACCCGGAACAGGGTATTGCAACCGTCAACCAGATTGCCTTCCCGGCAAACACTCCGGTGAACTTCAAGATCACCTCCAACTCCGTGATGAACTCCTTCTTTATTCCTACTCTCGGCAGCCAGATCTATGCGATGGCCGGTATGCAGACCAAATTGCATCTGATCGCCAACGAGCCAGGAACATTTGACGGTATCTCTGCGAACTTCAGTGGTCGTGGTTTCTCTGGCATGAAGTTCAAAGCCATTGCAACTAAAGACGATGCGGAATTCCAGCAGTGGGTTGCCAAAGTTAAAGCGGCACCTAACGCGCTGAACACCATGGATGATTTCGAGAAACTGGCTACGCCAAGCGAAAATCACCCGGTGGAATATTTCTCAACGGCAAATCCAGAACTGTTCAAGCAAGTGATTGATAAGTTCATGATGAGCCACGGGAAGATGGACATGCCAGAACATAAAGGCATGGACATGAGTCACGCCGCTTCCGCGGGAGCCGAGGAATAATACGATGTTCGGAAAATTAACACTGGATGCAGTGCCATACCACGAACCCATTATCGTGGTTACGGTCGCCGCTATCATCTTAGGTGGTCTGGCGCTGGTTGCTGCGATTACCTACTTTGGTAAGTGGCAGTACCTGTGGTCAGAATGGTTCACCTCCATTGACCACAAAAAACTGGGTATCATGTACATCATCATGGCTTTCGTCATGTTGCTGCGCGGCTTTGCCGATGCGGTAATGATGCGTACCCAACAAGTGATGGCTTCCGCTGGGGAAGCCGGCATACTACCGCCGCACCACTACGACCAGATCTTCACCGCTCACGGCGTGATCATGATCTTCTTCGTGGCGATGCCGTTCGTGGTAGGTCTGATGAACATCGCGGTACCGCTGCAAATTGGTGCTCGTGACGTTGCCTTCCCGTTCCTGAACAACCTGAGCTTCTGGTTTACCGCGATCGGTGTGATCCTGGTGAACATCTCTCTGGGTGTGGGCGAGTTCGCACAGACCGGCTGGTTGGCTTATCCGCCGCTTTCGGGTGCGGAGTACAGTCCTGGCGTCGGGGTCGATTACTGGATCTGGAGTCTCCAGCTGTCCGGTATCGGTACGACACTGACCGGTATCAACTTCTTCGTGACCATTCTGAAGATGCGTGCGCCGGGCATGGACCTGTTCAAAATGCCGGTATTCACCTGGGCATCACTGTGTACTAACGTCCTGATCATCGCTGCGTTCCCGGTACTGACCGTTACGCTGGCACTGTTGACGCTTGACCGTTACCTTGGCTTCCATTTCTTCACCAATGAAATGGGCGGTAACATGATGATGTACGTCAACCTGATTTGGGTCTGGGGTCACCCGGAAGTGTACATCCTGGTTCTGCCGGTGTTTGGTGTCTTCGCTGAAGTCACGGCGACCTTCTCTAAAAAGCGTCTGTTCGGTTACACCTCTCTGGTGTGGGCGACCATCGCGATTACCGTTCTGTCGTTCATTGTTTGGCTGCACCACTTCTTCACCATGGGTGCGGGCGCGAACGTAAACGCCTTCTTCGGTATCATGACGATGATCATCGCTATCCCGACCGGCGTGAAAATCTTCAACTGGCTGTTCACCATGTATCAGGGTCGCGTTGAGTTCCACTCAGCGATGCTGTGGACCATCGGCTTCCTGGTTACCTTCTCTATTGGTGGTATGACAGGTGTTCTGCTGGCGGTTCCAGGTGCGGACTTCATTCTGCACAACAGCCTGTTCCTGATCGCGCACTTCCATAACGTGATTATCGGTGGTGTGGTGTTCGGTTGTATGGCTGGCGTGACCTACTGGTTCCCGAAAGCGTTCGGCTTCACGCTGAATGAAAAATGGGGTATCCGCGCGTTCTGGTTCTGGATCATCGGCTTCTTCGTGGCATTCATGCCGCTGTATGCGCTGGGCTTCATGGGCATGACGCGTCGTATCAGCCAGGATATCGATCCTCAGTTCCACTCACTGCTGGTGGTTGCAGCAGGCGGTGCGGCGCTGATCGCTTGCGGTATCCTGTGCCAGGTTACCCAGTTCTACGTTTCTGTGCGTGACCGCGACCAGAACCGTGATCTGACCGGTGACCCGTGGGGTGGACGTACGCTGGAGTGGGCAACCTCTTCACCGCCGCCGTTCTACAACTTTGCTGTTATCCCGCATATCCATGAGCGCGATGCGTTCTGGGAAATGAAAGAGAAAGGCGAAGCGTACAAGCAGCCAGAAAAATATGAAGAAATTCATATGCCGAAAAACAGTGGCGCAGCTGTTGTTATCGCGGCTCTGATGACTGTATTCGGTTTCGCCATGATCTGGCATATCTGGTGGCTGGCTGGCCTCACCTTCGTGGGCACCATCATCACCTGGATTGTGAAGAGCTTCGATGAAGACGTGGATTACTACGTACCGGTTGCTGAAGTCGAGCAGATCGAGAAGAAGCACTTTGACGAAATCAGCAAAGCAGGTCTGAAATAATGTCAACTGAAACTGCAAAACACCACCACGACGCCCATGCGGAGCATGGGCATCACGATGCAGGAGCCAATAAAGTCTTTGGCTTCTGGATCTACCTGATGAGTGACTGCATTATCTTCGCAACCCTGTTTGCGACCTATGCAGTTATGGTCAATAACACTGCCGGTGGCCCGGCAGGTAAAGACATCTTCGAACTGCCGTTCGTTCTGGTCGAAACCGCGCTGCTGCTGCTCAGCTCCATTACCTATGGTATGGCAGTGATTGCGATGAACAACCAGAACAAGGGCTCGGTCATCAGCTGGTTAGCGTTGACCTTCCTGTTCGGTGCTGGCTTTATCGGCATGGAAATCTATGAATTCCATCACCTGATCAAAGAAGGCTTCGGTCCCGATCGCAGCGGCTTCCTGTCAGCGTTCTTTACGCTGGTCGGCACGCACGGTCTGCACGTGACCTCTGGCCTGATCTGGATGGCAGTGATGATGTTCCAGATTTCTAAACGTGGTCTGACTGCAACTAACCGCACCCGTATCATGTGCCTGAGCTTGTTCTGGCACTTCCTGGATGTGGTTTGGATCTGCGTATTCACCGTTGTCTACCTGATGGGAGCCATGTAATGAGTCATTCTGTTAACGAACATGGCGCTTCTCACGGTAGCGTGAAGTCTTACATGATCGGCTTCGTCCTCTCTATCATCCTGACCGGTATTCCGTTCTGGATGGTCATGGATGGCGGCGCTTCACACGGCACTATTCTGGGTGTGGTTCTGGTGTGTGCGGTAGTTCAGGTGCTGGTTCACCTGGTCTACTTCCTGCACTTAGACAGCAAATCAGAAGGTGGCTGGAACATGGTGGCCATTGTCTTCTCAGCACTCATCATCTTGATTGTTGTCGTAGGCTCACTGTGGATTATGTGGAACCTCAACTACAACATGATGGCCCACTAAAGAGTCGCGTAATGATTAAGCAATACCTGCAAGTAACAAAACCAGGAATTATTTTCGGCAATTTAATTTCTGTGATCGGTGGATTCCTGCTGGCTTCGAAAGGCAGCATTGATTACACCCTGTTTCTCGCCTCGCTGGTTGGCGTATCGCTGGTTGTCGCATCAGGTTGTGTTTTCAACAACGTGATTGACCGCGATATCGACATCAAAATGGAGAGAACGCGGAACCGTGTTCTGGTCAAAGGCCTGATCTCGGCGAAAGTAAGCCTGGTTTATGCAACCGCATTGGGTATTGCTGGCTTTGCGTTGCTGTATTTCGGCGCTAACCCGCTGGCCATGTGGCTGGCGGTGATGGGCTTCTTGATTTACGTAGGCGTTTATAGCCTCTATATGAAGCGTAACTCTGTCTACGGCACGCTGATTGGTAGTCTCTCTGGCGCTGCGCCGCCAGTGATTGGCTACTGCGCAGTTACCAACCAGTTTGATGCTGGCGCGTTGATTTTACTGGCTATCTTTAGCCTGTGGCAGATGCCGCACTCCTATGCGATTGCCATCTTCCGCTTTAAAGATTACCAGGCTGCCAACATCCCGGTTCTGCCAGTGGTGAAAGGCATTTCGGTGGCAAAAAATCATATTACGCTATATATCCTGGCGTTCATGATTGCCACGCTGATGCTGACCCTTGGCGGTTACGCGGGCTACAAATATCTGGTGGTGGCTGCAGCCGTTAGCGTGTGGTGGCTCGGCATGGCGCTTTCAGGTTACAAAACCTCAAACGATAAAGTTTGGGCGCGTAAACTGTTTGTGTTCTCGATTGTCGCTATCACAGCTCTGAGCGTGATGATGTCCGTTGATTTCATGACGCCAGCGTCGAAAGATTTACTGACTTACGTCTGGTAATTCAGCTCCGCAAAACCAGAAAGGGCGCGAATTTCGCGCCCTTTCTTTTTGTTACCACTGCTTAAGAACAAATGTTTTACCCGCCCTGCCCTGCTGCCTAAAATGGGCGCAGTATAATTTTGAGGTAAACATGAACGACAATAAAATGACGCCAGTAGAGCTTCGTGCTACATGGGGTTTAGGTACCGTTTTTTCCCTGCGCATGTTGGGAATGTTTATGGTCTTGCCGGTACTCACCACGTACGGCATGGCGTTACAGGGCGCCAGTGAAACACTGATTGGTCTCGCAATCGGTATCTATGGTTTGGCACAAGCCATCTTCCAGATTCCTTTTGGTCTGCTCTCCGATCGCGTCGGCCGAAAGCCGCTGATCGTTGGCGGGCTGCTGCTGTTCGTTTTCGGCAGCGTGATCGCCGCCACCTCCGACACCATTTGGGGCGTGATTTTAGGCCGCGCGTTACAAGGCTCCGGCGCGATTGCCGCTGCGGTAATGGCGTTGCTGTCAGATTTAACCCGTGAACAAAACCGCACCAAGGCGATGGCGTTTATCGGCATCAGCTTTGGCGTCACTTTTGCTATTGCGATGGTAGTTGGCCCGATTGTCACCCACGCACTCGGCTTGCACGCGCTGTTCTGGATGATCGCCATCCTCGCGACGCTGGGCATCGTCATCACCTTATTAGTGGTGCCGAACGCACCAAACCACGTATTGAACCGCGAATCCGGGATGGTGAAAGGCAGTATCCGCGCGGTATTGACCAATCCAAAACTGTTAAAACTGAATATCGGCATTCTCTGCCTGCACATTCTGCTGATGTCGAGCTTCGTGGCGCTGCCGGGACAGTTTGAACAAGCCGGTTTACCGGCGGCCGAGCACTGGAAAGTCTATCTGGTGACGATGTTGGTGGCCTTTGTTGCCGTGGTGCCTTTCATTATCTATGCCGAAGTGAAGCGCCGCATGAAGCGCGTGTTTGTCGGCTGCGTGGCGATCATCATCATTGCAGAAATCGTATTGTGGGGCGCGGCAGGCCACTTCTGGACGCTGGTTATTGGCGTGCAGCTGTTCTTCCTCGCCTTCAACCTGATGGAAGCGATTCTGCCATCACTGATCAGCAAAGAGTCGCCGCCGGGCTACAAAGGCACCGCGATGGGCATCTACTCCACCAGCCAGTTCATTGGTGTGGCGATTGGCGGCAGCATGGGCGGATGGATCTATGGTCATGTTGATGCCCAAACCGTGTTCCTGGTCGGTGCGATTGTCGCAGCTGCCTGGCTGTTTGTGGCGATGTCGATGCAGGAACCGCCTTACGTCAGCAGCCTGCGCATTATGCTCAGCGATGCGGTGCTGGCGGTGCCGAATCTGGAGAAGCGTTTGAAAGCGCAGCCCGGCGTGGCGTCGGTGTTTATCGTGCCAGAAGAGAAAAGTGCTTACATCAAAATCGACAGTAAAGTGACGAGCCGCGTCGAACTCGAAGCGCTGCTCGCCAGCTGCTAAATGACCAGCCCGACCATCGCGTCGGGCTTTTTGTTACAGCGACATATCCACCACGATGCGCCCTTCAATCTTGCCAGCGTGCATCCGCGCGAAGATATCGTTGATGTTAGTCAGCGGTTCTACCGCTACGGTGGCTTTCACCTTGTGACGACCGGCGAAATCCAGCGCTTCCTGCAGATCTTTGCGCGTCCCGACGATGGAACCGCGCACCGTAATGCCGTCCAACACCATATCGAAAATCGACAGATCGAATTTGCCCGGCGGCAAACCGTTCAGCACCATGGTGCCGCCACGACGCAGCGTACCAATCGCCTGTTCGAACGCTTTCGGTGAAACTGCCGTGACCAGCACGCCATGCGCACCGCCAAAACTCTCCTGGAACACCTTGGCCGGATCGACATTTTTCGCATTCGCCACCACGCTGGCACCGAGACGTTTAGCGAACGCCAGTTTCTCATCATCAATATCCACCGCCGCCACGTTCAGACCCATGGCAACCGCGTACTGCACCGCCATATGCCCTAAACCGCCAATACCGGAAATCACCACCCAATCGCCGGGTTTGGTGTCGGTCATTTTCAGCCCTTTATACACGGTGACGCCGGCACAGAGGATCGGCGCGATTTCGTTGTAATCGACGTTATCTGGAATGATGCCGACATAGTTGGCATCGGCGAGGCAGTATTCCGCGAAGCTGCCATTCACTGAGTAACCGGCATTTTGCTGCGACAGACACAGCGTTTCCCAGCTATCGAGACAGTGTTCGCAGTGACCGCACGCCGAATAGAGCCATGGCACACCGACGCGATCGCCCATTTTCAGGTGCTTAACGCCCTCGCCGAGCGCCACAACCTGGCCCACACCTTCGTGGCCCGGAATAAACGGCGGATTGGGTTTAATCGGCCAGTCGCCTTCGGCCGCGTGAAGATCGGTATGGCACACGCCGGTAGCCGCAATTTTCACTAAAATCTGCCCCGGCCCGACCTGCGGCACCGGCACCTGCTCAATCACTAACGGTTCACCAAAAGCCTTCACAACAGCGGCTTTCATGGTGGTTTTGATTTGCATATTCATCTTTCACTCTCCATTTGAACGGATGCGGACTTAGAACAGGCCCAAAGGCGCGGTGCCATAGCTAACCAGCAGATTTTTGGTTTGTTGATAGGCGCTGAGCGCCATTTTGTGCGTCTCACGGCCTACACCCGACTGCTTGTAACCGCCGAATGCCGCGTGAGCGGGATAGATGTGATAACAGTTGGTCCAGACGCGCCCGGCTTTGATGCCGCGTCCCATGCGATAAGCCAGATTGGTATCGCGCGTCCACACGCCCGCACCAAGACCGAACTGGGTTTCGTTGGCGATGGCGAGCGCTTCTGCCTCATCCTTAAAGGTGGTAACACCAATCACCGGCCCAAAAATCTCCTCCTGGAAACAGCGCATCTGGTTGGTTCCTTTGATTAAGGTCGGCTGAATGTAGAATCCATCATTCAGCTCGGTGGCCATGCTGGCGCGATCGCCACCGGTGAGAATTTGCCCGCCTTCGTCGCGTGCGATGTTGATATACGACAGGATTTTATCGAATTGCTGGCGTGAAGCCTGTGCACCAATCATGGTGTCGCTATCGAGCGGATCGCCGCGACGGATGTTCGCCACCTTGGCCATCACGCGATCCATAAAGGGTTGATAGATCGATTCATGAATCAAGGCGCGCGATGGACAGGTACAGACTTCACCCTGATTGAAGAAACCGAGTACTAAACCTTCCACCGCCTTCTCAATAAACTCGTCCTCACCATCCATCACATCAGCGAAGTAGATATTCGGCGACTTGCCGCCCAGCTCGACGGTGCAGGGAATGATGTTTTCAGCAGCGCAGGCCATAATGTGGCGCCCCACCGGCGTTGAACCGGTAAAGGCGATTTTGGCGATGCGTTTGCTGGTCGCCAGCGCTTCACCCGCTTCACGACCAAAACCCTGCACCACATTCAACACGCCAGCCGGGAACAGATCGCCAATCACCTCCATCAGCAGCGTAATACCGAGCGGCGTCTGTTCCGCCGGTTTCAGCACCACACAGTTGCCCGCCGCCAGCGCTGGCGCCAGTTTCCACGCCGCCATTAACAGCGGGAAGTTCCACGGAATGATTTGCCCAACCACGCCGAGCGGTTCATGAAAGTGATATGCCACGGTGGTTTCATCGATCTCCGCGGTGCTGCCCTCTTGCGCACGCAGGCAACCGGCGAAGTAACGGAAGTGATCCACCGCCAGCGGAAGATCGGCGTTCAGGGTTTCGCGAATCGGTTTACCGTTATCCCAGCTCTCCGCTACCGCCAGTTTTTCGAGATTGGCCTCAATGCGATCCGCCACCTGCAACAGGATGTTGGCGCGATGCTGCACGCTGGTTTTTCCCCAGGCATCGGCCGCCTGATGCGCCGCATCCAACGCTAAATCGATATCGCGCGCATCCGAACGCGGGAACTGCGCGATATCGCTGCCATTCACTGGCGAGGTGTTAGTGAAGTATTGGCCGCTGAGCGGCTCGACGAATTTGCCCGCAATGTAGTTGCCGTAAATCGCCTGGAATGAAACCAAAGCGCCGGGCGTACCGGGATGTGCATAACGCATCGCAAACTCCTTTATGTAGGGTCAGATATTCTGAAGGCTCAGTCGCCTTCCAGAAAACGTGCTGTCAGAGGAGCTATTGCAGCGGGCGTGCCAGCTTTTT
>Ga0308168_1004173_pt1 | contig 10616 bp, 8 predicted proteins | sample PhyCR2_FD_202133 | JGI IMG/M metagenome (GOLD analysis project Ga0308168, IMG submission 202133) | Phyllosphere microbial communities from UC Gill Tract Community Farm, Albany, California, United States - DLSLRC.R2 | ecosystem: Host-associated > Plants > Phyllosphere > Unclassified | place: USA... | reverse complement strand
TCGATGCCATCCGCGAGCGCGACGTCCTGCTCTACTATCCGTACCACACCTTTGAACACGTGCTGGAGCTGATGCGTCAGGCATCGTTCGATCCCAACGTGCTGGCGATTAAAATCAACATCTACCGCGTGGCGAAAGACTCCCGCATTATCGATGCGATGATTCATGCCGCCCATAACGGGAAGAAAGTCACCGTGGTGGTAGAGTTGCAGGCACGCTTCGATGAAGAGGCCAACATTCACTGGGCGCGCCGTCTGACCGAAGCGGGCGTACACGTGATCTTCTCGGCCCCAGGGCTGAAGATCCACGCCAAGCTGTTCCTCATCTCCCGTAAAGAGGGGGATGATGTCGTGCGTTATGCCCACATCGGTACCGGCAACTTTAACGAGAAGACGGCGCGAATTTACACCGACTACTCGCTGCTTACCGCCGATGCGCGCATCACCAACGAGGTGCGCCGGGTCTTTAACTTCATTGAGAACCCGTATCGTCCGGTCAGCTTCGACTACCTGCTGGTGTCGCCGCAAAACTCTCGTCGCCTGCTGTATGATATGATCGACAAAGAGATTGCTAATGCCCAGAACGGCCTGCCGGCTGGCATTACGCTGAAGCTCAACAACCTCGTCGATAAAGGGCTGGTGGATCGTCTGTATGCAGCGTCCAGTTCCGGGGTTCAGGTCAATCTGCTGATCCGCGGTATGTGCTCCCTGATCCCCGATCTGGAAGGCATCAGCGAAAATATTCGCGTCATGAGCATCGTTGACCGCTATCTTGAACACGATCGCATCTATATTTTTGAGAACGGTGGCGATAAACGCGTTTACCTCTCTTCCGCAGACTGGATGACGCGCAACATCGATTATCGAATCGAAGTGGCGGCACCGCTGCTGGACCCGCGATTGAAGCAACAAATTCTTGATATCATCGATTTATTGTTAAGCGATACTGTAAAAGCACGTTATATCGATAAAGAACTGAGCAACCGCTATGTGCCGCGCGGCAATCGCCGTAAAGTACGGGCACAGCTGGCGATTTACGACTATATCAAATCACTCGAGCAACCCGATTAACCTATGCCGATAAACGATAAGACCCCACGACCGCAGGAATTTGCTGCAGTCGACCTTGGTTCTAACAGCTTCCACATGGTCATTGCCCGTGAGGTTGATGGCGCAATGCAGATCATCGGTCGGCTGAAACAGCGCGTTCACCTGGCGGATGGCCTGGATGCTAACAATATGCTCAGCGAAGAGGCCATGGAGCGCGGGCTAAACTGCCTGTCGCTGTTTGCTGAACGTCTGCAGGGTTTCACCCCGTCGAGCGTTTGCATTGTTGGAACCCACACTCTTCGTCAGGCCTCGAACGCCACGGAATTTTTAAAGCGTGCGGAGCAGGTGATCCCCTACCCTATCGAGATCATTTCAGGCAATGAAGAAGCCCGACTGATTTTCATGGGTGTGGAACATACTCAGCCCGAAAAAGGCCGCAAGCTGGTGATCGATATCGGCGGTGGCTCTACCGAGCTGGTGATTGGCGAAAACTTTGAGCCGCATCTGGTCGAAAGCCGCCGGATGGGCTGCGTCAGTTTTGCCCAACTCTATTTCCCGGGCGGGATCATCACCCGGGAAAACTTCCAGCGTGCGCGCATGGCCGCGGTTCAAAAGCTGGAGACGCTTGCCTGGCAATATCGACTCCAGGGCTGGAACGTGGCGCTCGGCGCTTCGGGTACAATCAAAGCCGCACATGAAGTGCTGGTGGAGATGGGCGAAAAAGACGGTTTTATCACCCCGGAGCGTCTGTCGATGCTGATGGAAGAGGTGGTCAAGCATAAGAGCTTTGAGGCGCTGAGCCTGCCTGGGCTGTCTGAAGAGCGCAAAGCGGTCTTTGTACCGGGTCTGGCCATCCTTTGCGGCGTGTTCGATGCGCTGGCCATCCGTGAACTGCGCCTGTCTGACGGCGCACTGCGCGAAGGCGTGCTGTATGAGATGGAAGGTCGTTTCCGTCACCAGGATATTCGCAGCCGTACCGCGCAGAGCCTGGCGAATCAGTACAACATCGATCGCGAGCAGGCGAAGCGGGTGCTGGAAACCACTACTCATATGTATGAACAGTGGGAAACCCAGAACCCGAAACTGGCGCATCCGCAGCTGGCAGCCCTGCTTAAGTGGGCGGCGATGCTGCACGAAGTTGGGCTGAATATCAATCACAGCGGGATGCATCGCCACTCGGCCTACATTCTGCAAAACAGCGATCTGCCTGGCTTTAACCAGGAGCAGCAGACCATGATGGCTTCGCTGGTACGCTATCATCGCAAAGCCGTTAAGCTGGACGAATTGCCACGCTTTACGCTGTTCAAGAAAAAACAGTTCCTGCCGTTGATCCAGCTGTTACGTCTGGGCGTGCTGCTCAACAACCAGCGCCAGGCGACAACCACGCCGCCGACGCTGACGCTCACCACGGACGATAACCACTGGACGTTAAGCTTCCCGCACGACTGGTTTAGCCAGAACGCACTGGTGCTGCTGGATCTGGAAAGAGAGCAGCAGTACTGGAGCGCCGTTACCGGCTGGTGCCTGAAAATTGAAGAAGAGCACTCTCCGAACGTCGCCGCGTAATCTCCTGTCAGGCGCTCTTCATGAGCGCCTGTTTCGACAGCAACGTCTCCAGCCGTACGGGTTTACCGATTAAATAACCCTGGAAGTAATCAATCCCCAGCGCCTCCGCGGCGCAACGGATCTCTTCGCTCTCGACATACTCCGCCACCACCAGCATTTTCTTCATCCGCGCCAGATGGCAAATCGAAGCCACAATCTGATAATCCAGGCTGTTGCTGACGATATTGCGGATAAAGCTGCCGTCGATTTTAAGGATATCGGCATCCACATTTTTTAAGCGGGCGTAACTGGCGTAGCCGGTGCCAAAATCATCAATAGCAATCCGGCATCCCATCTGTTGCAAATGATTCATCGTCTGCATGGCCAGCCCGGCGTTGCAAAAACTGCTGCTCTCGGTGATCTCAAAAATAAGCTGCCAGCTCTCAATGCCATAGGTTTGCAGCAGGCGGCCCACCTCAAGGGGCAGTTGTGCCCGGCAAACGGATGACGGCGACAGATTAATGGCAAATCGCTGACCCGGCAGGCTCTCCCGGTTATCGGCCATAAACTGCAGCGTCTTCTCCACCACCAGCATATCGATACGCGAAGAGAGGCCAAACTCCTGCGCGACGGGCAGGAATACATCGGGCGATATTAGCTCCGCGTCATCATTTTGCAGCCGGAGCAGCACCTCGTGATAGTCATCCCCACGGATCCCCTGTACGGGCTGTGCCAGCAGGGTAAATTGATCTTTTTCCAGCGCGCGTTGCAGGCGACTCATCATCGCGACTTTGTCTTTCAGGCCACGTTGCAGATTTATGGCGCCCCGCTGCTCCAGGTTTTCGGGGTGATTGGTTGCCAGGGAGAGATCTGCAATGGTGCCCAGCTCACCCAGCAGAAGATAAAGATGCACAACCGGGGAACGCACGTAGCAATAGCTGATGCCCACCTGCGGCTGGAGCGGCATCCCGTCCCAGAGAAAGCGGAAACGCTTGATATGCAAATCCAGCTCGTCAATACGGGACTGATAAGACTCGGTATTCAGCCGTAATACCAGATCGTGCCCGGACAACTGATACACATACTCATCCGGCTGCAGACAGCCGTTAATCCACGCGGCCAGTTTCTGTTTGTACTGGATACGGAGTAATAAGCCGTAGTTGCGCCCCAACATCTCCAGTTCCGGCATGCGCAGGAAGCAGAGCACCGACCAGGGTTTTTTCCCCAGGGCGCGAGTGAGCGCCCGCAGGTTGGGCATGTGTACCACCGGGTCGAGAAAGGCCAGCCGTCTGGCGCGGTTATTAATCGTCCGCTGACGCGTCGCCAGCATCGCCATATAAACCACCACAAAGGTAAAGACCAGATAGCTGGAGGTGGTGATGGTGAGCTGAATGTCATAGCCCTGCGACTGGGGAATATAGCTGTCAAAAAAGTGAATAGAGACAATCAGCACCGGGGTCCAGATGAGGGACATCAGCTTATAACCGAAGCGCATCGATCCCCATAGCATTACTGGCATCAGTAGCGACAGGGTGTAATTGGTACTAAAGATGGTGCTGTTTTCGGTGATGGGCCAGAGGAGCAAGGCCAGCAGCGCGCTGGTTGCCGCTGTCCAGATAACCACTTCGGTTACCGTGACTTTACCGTCGATTTGGCCCTTAATCTGCGACATCAGGCTTCGCAGGTAGCGGGGATGACGGAGGGTGCGGATGATGAAGTAGCTGAAAGGCACGCCCGTCAGGCAGCCAACGAGCAGGGCCTGATAGTTAATCAGCGAACGAATCCCGGAGGGGCTGAGATTTATCAGGTCAAACCGCGTCTCATAGACGCCAAGGTAGATGGCGAACTGAAACAACAGCAGAAAAATCGTGGCCGGACAAAACATTTGCCAGAACAATCGCTGCCCCATCAGCCGTGCGTCGCCATAGGCGACCCTGTTACGGCGGGGAGCGAAGACCCGATATCCGCCCCAACTGAGGGTTATCGGAATCATGAAATGGCCAATAGCCATGGCAGTTTCGTACCCGCCTATCGAGGGGTAATAGCGAACAAAGAGTGCAATCACTATGCCCGGCACAGCCGCCATGCCATAAAACAGCATCAGCGACAGTAAGAATGCCAGCGGCATGTAATAAAGCACGACCGGGTTTCCGTTAATCTGGGCGTAGGTGGTGGCAAGACGCGCAACAGGCAGCAGCACGATCGGCAAGATCAACGGCAGTGCCCACCAGCGGTCTTTGTATGTTTTGTATAAGGAGAAAATAGTCATAGATGCCATAGTTAACCCGCTCATCCAGGGGCAGTTCAGACAGGCATCCAACCTGACGACATAGTCGTGCGGGCAAATAACACTTACACGAAGGAGCAAAGATTTTAGTAAGCCAGGGCGAGCAAGATTTGACTTAAATCAAAGATATTATTACCAGAAAAGAATATTCACATTTTTTAACGCTACTTTTGTGCGATTTATCAATGGCGTAAATAAAGTAATTATTATACATAACAACAAGTGAATTATCGTTGACGTAATTTTACAATCCGAATAATTGACCCCTGTGGCCCCCGTATGCCTTAATGGCATATCGCCCTCAGGGTATTTTCAGGAACACTATAGTGAGTCAGGCCACACGTATGCGGAAACGACATCGGTTTAACACTCGGATGACGCGTATCATACTGCTAATCAGCTTATTCTTTTTTGTGGGCCGCTTCGTTTACTCCTCCATTGGAGCCTGGTATCACCACCAGGAGAAAAAGCAGGCGCAACAATCCAGCCTCTCGGGCGAATATGTCGAACGTCCCTCCACGACAATTAATTAATCCGGTTGTTTTTGCGGGCTAATTAAATTATTTCACCGTTTGTAATAATCGAATAATTTCGCTGATACCTTTATTCAGCACTTTATCCTGACGCATGACGATTGCCAGTTGGCGCTGTAAAACCGGCGTAAGCGACTGCACGCATAATCCCTGCCGGTCTTCTGCACACGCTACCGCCATGCGTGGAATAATGCTGTACCCCAGCCCGACACGCACCATGCGTTTAATTGCCTCGATACTGCCGGACTGCATTACCGGTTCCACTTGCACACCGCTGGCCTGGAACCAGGCGTCGATCACTGCCCTTGTGCTGCTCCCGGCACCAAAAGCGATAAAAGAGTGAGCCTGCAGCTCCGTTGCGTTCAAAGTGGTAAACAGCCTCTGCTGATCGGCTGCGGCAATAAAAACAAACTCTTCATCCATCACCGGGGCGATCGCCAGGGCTGAACTCGCAGCGGGTAAGGTCACCAGGCCCAGATCGAGACGGTTCTCTTCTATGGCACGAACGATCTCCAGGGTGTTGCCTGTGGTGACCCCCACCCGCAGCAAGGGATGATCCTGACGGAGCTGCTGTAACAGTGGCGGCAGAAGATGAATGCAGGCCGTCGCCCCCATCCCGATTGTAATCGTTCCGCTCACCTCCTGGCTGAACGCGGCCACTGCCCGGATCGTCTCGTCCACCGCCTGCTCAATACGTTCGCCGTGGGTGAATAACGCCAGCCCGGCCGCCGTGGCTTTGACGCCCCGCCCGGTACGCTCGATTAACCGCGCCTGCAAAAACTGCTCAAGCTGGCGGATCTGCAGACTGACCGCCGGTTGCGAAATCCCCAGCACATCCGCAGCCGCAGAAAAGCTGCCGCGCTGAACGACCAGTCGAAAGGTCGCCAGTTGTCCCAGATTCAGCGTCGTCATCACAAAGTTTCTCTTATAGGAGCCATAAACGCACCGGCCTGCCAGCATCCAGATGCGCGCGATATGCTCAGGATAACTGTCTGATGGAATGAAAGATAATGAAAAACCTGGCCCTGCCCCGCGCGCTCCCCCTTACCACGGGTTGTAACCAGCTTATCAACTGGGGGATCTCTTTTTATATGCCGGGTACCTTCGCCCGGGCAATGACGGCAGAGAGCGGCTGGTCGTCACCGGCGATCTATTCGGGCCTGACTCTCGCCATGCTGGTGATGGCCGCCCTCTCGCCGTTTGTCGCTAACCTGCTGGCGCGAATGGGAGGACAGCGTGTGGTGATGATTGGCTCGCTGCTGATTTCCGCCAGCTGTGGGGCGATGGCCTACGCTCATTCGCTTGTCACCTGGTACGCGGCATGGATTGTGGCCGGCATTGGCATGCGTCTGTCGCTGTACGATGCGCTGTTCGCGGCGCTGGTGACGCTTTACGGGCAACAGGCGCGGCGAACTATCTCACGCGTCACGCTGGCTGGCGGGCTGGCCTCGGTCGTGTTCTGGCCGCTGGGCGATGCGCTGCTGACGATCATGAGCTGGCGGGATGCACTGCTGGTGTATGCCCTGTTCGGTTTGCTGAGCGCGGCATTAACCCTGTCGATACCTCATCACACCCGCCCGACAGGACGTAAACCGGCCCCACCTAACGGAGGACAGGATCGACGCAACGGCTGGCTGTATGCCACATTTATTGCGCTGATCACCTTTGTCTCTAACGGCACCTCCACCCACCTGCCGGAATTTATTGCCAGCGTGGGGCTGCCGGTTACCGTCGGCATGTTATGGGGCATGGGGCAGACCGGGGCGCGCTTTCTGGAGGTGGTTGCCGGGGCAGGACTCACTCCGCTGCGCCTGACGCTGTTTACCGCCCTCGCCATGCCGGTCTGCTTTCTGCTCGGACTGAGCAGTACGCTCTTCCTCTGGTCTGCCGCCGGTTTTGTGCTGGGCTATGGGGCGATTAACGGGCTGGTGACCATCGTGAAAGCCACGCTGCCGCTGCAGCTATTTGCGCCTGAAGAGTATGCCCGACGCACCGGGGTACTGCTGATCCCCGCCCAGTTGATGGCAGCGGCCTCCCCGCCTACGCCTGGTTGAACCGGGCAGCAGGGGTAATCGGCGGGATGTGGGTATCGTGGGGGCTAACGCTGGTGATTGCCGGACTGGCGGTGGCGATTGTAAAGGGTCAGGCCTCACAGAGTGAAGCAGGCATCCCTGCCCTCAGCGACTAAAGTACAAAGCCACCGTCAATGGTCAGGCTTACGCCGGTCATGTAGCCGGACGACTCACCGGCAAGCCATGCCGCCAGCGAGGCGATCTCGTCCGGCTCCCCCATCCGCTGCAGCGGAATGCTTCCGACGATCTGCTCCGCCATTCCGGCGGTCATATCGGTGGCGATGGGACCCGGCTGGATGTTGTTGATCGTAATACGTCGTGGCGCCAGATCCAGCGCGAGGTTCTGCACCATCGACGCCACGGCCGCTTTACTCATGGCATAAACACTGCTGCCTGCATGACTGGTACGTACCGCGGTATTACTGCCGATGGTGATCACCCGTCCGCCTTCGGCCATCTGTTTAACCGCCGCCTGAATGGCGAGGAAGACGCCGCGCACGTTGACGGCCAGAGTGGCATCCAGATCTGCCAGCGAATATGCCTCAATGGTCCCGAGACGTAACACGCCCGCATTGACCACCGCGACATCCAGCCTGCCGTACTGCTGTAACGTCGTATCCACTGCCGCCTGGATAGCCGCCGCGTCTGCGCTGTCGGCTTCAATGGCTATCGCCTGCCCGCCCTGACGTTCAATTGTAGAGACCAGCGCCTGCGCCCGGTCCGGGCGTGATACCCAGGTGATGGCAATCCGATAGCCCTCGTGCGCCAGTCGCACCGCAATGGCCGCCCCAATCCCGCGTGCGCCGCCGAAAACCAACGCAACTTTCTCGTGATTCATGATGGTGATCCTCTTGTTTGCTTTAGCACCCAGAGGGATGCCTCTGCAGACACCATGCCAGCAGACACTGCCCCGCGCTTGCGCGGAATGTATCGCACTGTATCCGCGACGCCCTGCTTACGCAGCCATACAAAAAAGCCGCCCGCAGCAAACAGACCCGATACATAAAAATGGTTTTCTGTATCTGTCGCCATTGATGATCTGATGAGGAGATACCCGAATGATGCGTCAAAATTTATTGCTCACTCTGTTCGCGCTGACGTCTGGCTGCACCTGGGCCGCGCCATTAAGCGGGCTGAGTGCCACGGATGTTAACGGCCCTGCCGCCGTCGCACCGCTCGAACAAACGCAGCCCCCGGCGAAGCTGATTGTCGATCCGCCGCTGGCTGGCCCGCTAAGTAAAGGCGCGGTCTTTATTCAATACCGTACAGAGAACATGCGCATCGAACCCGTATTCGGACCCGAAGCGCTAAAAGTGACGCCGCGCATCGGCCATATCCACGTCATCGTGGATGACAACCCCTGGCACTGGGCCGACGCCAGCGGTGAGCCTGTCATTCTGGTGGGACTCCCCGCGGGTCATCACAAGGTGACCATTATTCTTGCCGACCCAACCCATAAGCCTGTTGACCGTAAAACCATCGAATTCACCGTGCCGCCGCATGCTGCGGTTATGCACTGAACACAACCCCTTACCTATTTTTGAGGATTTGAACCATGAAAACATTACTGATTGCTGTCCTGGCCTTCTCTGCTGCCATGGCTTCTAGCGCTTTCGCTGCCCAGGAAATTAACCAGCCTCAGGGGCTGCAAAAAATTGGCACCGTTTCTGACAGCAGCGGCGCAACGTCGCTCGCGGATCTGGAGGCGAAACTGCAGGCCAAGGCTGCCAAAGCAGGTGCAGGCGCGTTCCACATTACCTCTGCCGGGGGAAACAACACTCTGTCAGGCACCGCCGATATTTATCGTTGAGGCTTAACCATGAAAAAACTGTCTATTCATTCCCTGGCAGTGGGCCTGCTGCTGGCTACGGCCAGTGGTACGGCGCTGGCGAATACTAAAACCGTGGTGCTGGTGCATGGTGCTTTTGCCGACGGCAGCAGCTGGAACCGGGTTATCGACCAACTGCAACGTCAGCATACCGAGGTCATTGCCGTTCAGCTGCCACTCACGTCGCTGAAAGAGGATGTCGCCGCCACCCAACGCGCCATCGCCCGGGCTAACGGCGATGTGGTGCTGGTGGGGCACTCCTGGGGCGGCACGGTGATCAGCGAGGCGGGCAACGATGCGCGGGTGAAATCACTGGTTTATGTGGCGGCATTTGCCCCGGACTCAGGCCAGTCCACGGCGGATCTGGCGGGGAGCTATCCTGCCCCACCGGGCAGCGCAGGAATCGCTAAAACCGCCGACGGTTTTCTCTATCTGCCGGGCAAATCGGTACGCCAGGACTTTGCGCCAGACCTTAAAGCGGCTGAGCAGAACACGCTGACCGCTACCCAAGGCCCGATACGTGCAGATGCCTTTGCGGAAAAAGTTACCTACGCAGCCTGGCGTGATAAGCCGAGCTGGTATGTGGTCAGCAAGAATGACCGGATGATCAACCCGGACCTGGAGCGGGCCATGGCGAAAGCGATTCATGCCAAAACTACCGAAGTGACGGCAAGTCATGTATCGATGGTGAGTCAGCCGGAAGAAATTGCCCGGACGATTGAGCAAGCGGTGAAATGATACCGGCGAAAAAAAGCCCGCTGACTGCGGGCTTTAATCATGACGAGATTATTGGGCGGGTGTTATTCCCACTCAATCGTTGCCGGTGGCTTACCGCTGATGTCATACACCACGCGGGAAATACCGTTAACTTCGTTGATGATGCGGTTAGACACGCGGCCTAAGAAGTCATACGGCAGATGCGCCCAGTGAGCGGTCATAAAGTCGATAGTCTCAACCGCACGCAGGGAGACAACCCAGTCGTACTTACGGCCATCGCCCATTACGCCTACAGAGCGAACCGGCAGGAACACGGTGAACGCCTGGCTCACTTTGTTGTACAGGTCGGCTTTGTGCAGCTCTTCGATGAAGATCGCGTCTGCGCGACGCAGCAGGTCGCAGTACTCTTTCTTCACTTCGCCCAGCACGCGCACGCCCAGACCTGGACCCGGGAACGGGTGACGGTAGAGCATGTCGTACGGCAGACCCAGCTCCAGGCCGATCTTACGCACTTCGTCTTTGAACAGCTCACGCAGCGGTTCAACCAGACCCATCTTCATCTCTTTCGGCAGGCCGCCCACGTTG
>Ga0308168_1004166_pt1 | contig 10630 bp, 9 predicted proteins | sample PhyCR2_FD_202133 | JGI IMG/M metagenome (GOLD analysis project Ga0308168, IMG submission 202133) | Phyllosphere microbial communities from UC Gill Tract Community Farm, Albany, California, United States - DLSLRC.R2 | ecosystem: Host-associated > Plants > Phyllosphere > Unclassified | place: USA... | reverse complement strand
GCCCGCCTGAACCCGCAGCACCTCAAGGGTAGCCTGCTGGTGTTCGTGGAAATCAGCCTGGACTACAAGTCGGGTGACACCTTCGAAGAGTTCCGCCGCGCAGTGCTGAAGCTGCCGCACGTGCTGGAGTGCCACCTGGTTTCCGGTGACTTCGACTACCTGGTGAAAGCGCGCATTTCCGAGATGGCCTCGTACCGCAAGCTGCTCGGCGACATCCTGCTGAAGCTGCCGCACGTGCGCGAGTCGAAGAGCTACATCGTGATGGAAGAGGTGAAGGAAAGCCTCTGCCTGCCGATTCCGGACTGACGCTAGACCAACACCTGGCGGGTGCTGGCGATGAACTGGTGAACGAGCTGCTCGGCGCCAGGGTCGATCATCGGCTCAGGGCCCCGGCCACGGGGGCAGGCCATGCGCGGGGTGGTGCCGAACAAGCGGCAGATCATCGGCCGTTCTTCATACACCGTGCAGCCGTTGGGGCCCAGGTGCACACAGTCCAGGCGCGCCAGGGCGGCATCCTGCTCGGCCTGGGACTTGCGCGGCAGGCGGGCCATTTCTTCGGCCGAAGTGGTGACCGGGCCGCAGCAGTCGTGGCAGCCGGGTTCGCACTCGAAGGCTGGGATGAGTTCGCGCAGGAAGTGGATCTTGTGGCGGTTGCAGGACATGGCTGAATATTTGCGTAACGCTTGTGCTGGATGGAAGCAGTGGACCTGCTAATTTTGGCAGTTGTGGGTAAGCCTAATCATTCTACAAACTGACGAGACATCCCCCTTCAGCTAAGCGAGCCCCATCTGATGAAGAACCACATTCTGTTCTTTTACAGCGGACTCAAGCTTACCGTGCTGAAAAGCTCTCGGGAAACACAACGCATCTTCCGGGCATCAGATTTCTCCCTCGCCGAAATTAAGCCCACAGTCACCAATCTGCAAGCTGTTGATCATCGGAAAACACCTTTGATGGGAAACTCGGATGGTGTGGGTCGACCATTCAGCTTTACTCCTTTTGGCCATATCTTCGCTAACTGCTCAACAAACATTGGCTTCACCGGGGAACGTTTGGATCTTGCCAGTGGATGCTATCCGCTCGGCGCCGGTCGCCGCAGCTATAGCCCTGTGTTGATGCGCTTCCTTAGCGGTGACTCACAGAGCCCGTTCTTCAAAGGTGGGACCAATGCTTATGCCTATTGTTTGAACGACCCCATCAACTACACCGACCCGTCGGGGTGCACTGGAGAGTTCATGAACCGGATCAGGTCAAAAGTCCTGCGCCGCCGCCATCACCGGACACCGGCTACTCCGCCTCCCTACTCACCAACCCCTCCCGGCGTGCCAGCTCAACCGCTTGGGGCCGCAAACAGTGAACAAGCCCCTCCTTCCTACTTTGGCTGGGGGGAAGCTCCCCCCCTGTACGATCAAAATGCGCCGCCCATCAACAGCAACAATCGATCACGGCCATACAGCAGTACACCGCAGCCAAGGGAGTCGGTTCTGGAACTGCGTGAAGGCAAACTGATAATGGTCAACTCACTCGCCGAGATTACTCAGGCAAAGTCGCTAGCCAATGACCCAGCGCTTTCAGCGACTATCCGCCTCAATGCGTCAAACACGCTGATACGCATGAGTCTTAACAATCTGCCCACACAAACCGACAGCGGAATACTTTCCGCAATCCGCACCGCTCATCAGCTATACGACATTCGTGGTGCCGGCACTATGGATGCGCCTGAGCCAACGCAGGCCTTTGCCTTGCCGGTTGAGAGAACCAGACGCCCCTGAATGGGCCGTTTGGTTGCCCCCTTCTTGATCCCGAGCTTATCCTCCATTTTTGGCCGATAACAACTCAGGACCTACCCAATGATCCACAGCGCGCAGCACGCAGCCTCCTATTACGCCGCCAGCAGCGCGCCACGCCCCGACCACGCCTACCTGCAAGGCGAACACAACGCTGACGTGTGCATCATCGGCGGCGGCTACTCGGGCCTGAACACCGCCATCGAGCTGGCCGAGCGTGGTTTCTCGGTCATCCTGCTGGAAGCGCGCAAACTAGGCTGGGGCGCCAGTGGGCGCAACGGCGGCCAGCTGATTCGCGGGGTAGGCCATGGTCTGGAGCAGTTTCTGCCGATGATTGGCGAGGACGGCGTGCGCAGCATGAAGCTGATGGGCCTGGAGGCCGTGCAGATCGTGCGCGAGCGGGTCGAGCGGCATGCCATTGCCTGCGACCTGACCTGGGGCTACTGCGACCTGGCCAACAAACCCGCCGAGCTGCTGGGCTTTGCCGAAGACGCCGAAGAGCTGCGTAGCCTCGGCTACCCACACGAGCTGCGCCTGGTCGGCAAGGACGATATCCACAGCGTGGTCGGCGCCGACTGCTATGTGGGTGGGCTGATCGACATGGGCTCCGGGCACCTGCACCCGCTCAACCTGGCCCTGGGCGAAGCGGCCGTGGCCGCGCGCCTGGGGGTAAAGCTGTTCGAGCAGTCCGAAGTTACCCGCATCGACTACGGCACATCAGTGCAAGTGCATACCGCCCAAGGCCGGGTGGGCGCCAAGACCCTGGTGCTGTGCTGCAACGCCTACCACAACAACCTCAACCGGGAACTGGGCGGCAAGGTGCTGCCAGCGGGCAGCTACATCATCGCCACCGAGCCGCTGGGCGAGGAACGCGCCCGCAGGCTGCTGCCGCAGAACATGGGAGTGTGCGACCAACGGGTAGCCCTGGATTACTATCGCCTGTCAGCCGACAACCGGCTGCTGTTCGGCGGCGCCTGCCACTACTCGGGGCGAGACCCGAAGGACATCGCCGCCTACATGCGGCCGAAGATGCTCAAGGTGTTCCCCGAATTGGCCAACGTACGCATCGATTACCAATGGGGCGGCATGATCGGCATTGGCGCCAACCGCCTGCCGCAGGTCGGCCGGCTGGGCAGCCAGCCGAACGTGTATTATGCCCAGGCCTACTCGGGCCATGGGCTCAACGCCACCCACCTGGCCGCGCGCCTGCTGGGCGAAGCCATCAGCGGCCAGGAAAGCGGGCGCTTCGACCTTTTCAACAAGGTGCCGCACATCACCTTCCCTGGCGGCAAGCACCTGCGCTCGCCACTGCTGGCGCTGGGGATGCTGTGGCATCGCCTCAAAGAGCTGGCCTGAAAGTCCCCATCCTTGTGGCAGCAACTGTCTTGCTTAAAATCTAAAGCTGACTAGCCCCCCTGTGGGAGCGGGCGTGCCCGCGAAGCCAACCCCGTGGTGGATGGCACGGGCTTCGCCCGTGTTCGCGGGCAAGCCCGCTCCCTCAGGGATCGCGCCAGCTTTTAGAAATTGAGCAAGACAGTTGCTCCCAGGTTCGGTGCAAGTTTCAAGTCTGGGGCACAACAGGCCCTCCAGCGACCATCGTGTCAGTCCTTCCAGAAGGGTTTGCGGCCTTCGAGCCGCGCCTGCTCCCAGCTCAGCCCAACATCGCGCAACTCGTCATCGGTCAGCTGTAGCAACGCCCTGCGGGTATGCCAGCGATGCAGCATCAGCCCCCAACGCCCCAAACCCTCTGGCGCGTTGAACACCTTGGCCTGCTGCTCGGTTTCCAGTTCCTTGGCCAACAGCTGCAAGCGCACATCGCTCATGCCCCCCATCACCGCACCCTCCCGTTCAGTCGATACCGTAGGGAAAGCATGCGCGAGGGCGATACTGGCAATACAGAGCCAAAACAGCCTTATTATTCCCATACAGAATTGGCTGGCGGCCGACTGAATGCTGTATTTTCCAGGCAACTGTACCGGTCGCTGCCTGCAGGTAGCCCAGGAGTATGCCTTGACCCTTTACCTTAACCTCGCCGAACTGCTCGGTGCCCGCATCGAGCAGGGCCTGTATCGCCCAGGCCAGCGCCTGCCGTCGGTACGCGCCCTGAGCGTGGAGCACGGGGTCAGCCTGAGCACCGTGCAGCAGGCCTACCGCATGCTCGAAGACAGCGGCATGGTCTCGCCCAGGCCCAAGTCCGGCTATTTCGTCAGCGACCACCGCCAGCTGCCAGCGCTGCCTGCAGTCAGCCGCCCGGCCCAGCGCCCTGTGGACATCTCGCAATGGGAACAGGTACTCGAGCTGGTGCGCAGCACCCCGCGCAAGGACGTGGTGCAACTCGGCCGCGGCATGCCCGATATCGACAGCCCCACCCTCAAGCCTTTGCTGCGCAGCCTCGCCCAGTTGAGCCGGCGCCAGGACATGCCGGGGCTGTATTACGACAATATCCATGGCAACCTGGCGCTGCGCGAGCAGGTGGCGCGGCTGATGCTCGATTCCGGCTGCCGCCTGGGCCCGGCCGACCTGGTGATCACCACCGGCTGCCATGAAGCGCTGTCATGCAGCATTCGCGCGGTTTGCGAGCCAGGCGACATCGTTGCGGTCGACTCGCCCAGCTTCCACGGCGCCATGCAAACCCTCAAGGGCCTGGGCATGAAAGCGCTGGAGATCCCCACCGACCCGGTCACCGGCATCAGCCTGGAAGCGCTGGAGCTGGCCCTGGAGCAGTGGCCGATCAAGCTCATTCAGATCACTCCCAGCTGTAACAACCCACTCGGCTACATCATGCCCGAGGCGCGCAAGAAGGCCTTGCTCAGCCTGGCCCAGCGCTATGACGTGGCGATCCTGGAAGACGATGTGTACGGCGACCTGGCCTACACCTACCCGCGCCCGCGCACCCTCAAGTCATTCGACGACGATGGCCGCGTGTTGCTCTGCAGTTCGTTCTCCAAAACCCTCGCCCCCGGCCTGCGGGTGGGCTGGGTGGCACCTGGGCGCTATCTGGAACGGGTGCTGCACATGAAATACATCAGTACCGGCAGCAGCGCCAGCCAGCCGCAACTGGCAATTGCCGACTTCATCGCCGGCGGGCACTACCAGCCCCACATGCGGCGCATGCGCAGCCAGTACCAGCGTGGCCGTGACCTGATGAGCGATTGGGTAACGCGCTACTTCCCGGCGGGTACCCGGGTCAGCCGGCCGCAGGGCGGCTTCATGCTGTGGGTGGAATTCCCCGAACATTTCGACACGCTGCGGCTGAACCGCGCTTTACTGGAGCAAGGTGTTCAGGTGGCGGTGGGCAGTATCTTCTCGGCCTCGGGCAAGTTCCGCCACTGCCTGCGCATGAATTTCGCTGCGCGGCCAACGCCACAGATCGAGGCTGCCGTGCGCAAGGTAGGTGAAACCGCCCTTCGTCTACTGGATGAAGAACGCGCCGACGCGTAACTTTGCGCCGCCCGCCACTGTCCAACCTCCACAGCCCTTGCCGCACAGGACGATCCACCCTTGAGACCCCAGCGCGCCTTGTCTTTGCTGCTGATGCTGTTGCTCGGCCTTGCCGGCTGTGCCAGCGTCAGTACCCCACGCGAAACCAGCCAGGCCCTGCCCGCCAGCGAATCGGCCTTCGGCCGCTCGGTGCTGCGCCAGGCGGCACCGTATGGCGGGCAGTCCGGCTTTCGCCTGCTGCCCAACAGCAACGAAGCATTTCGCGCCCGCGCCGAATTGATCCGCAACGCCCAGGCCAGCATCGACCTGCAGTACTACATCGTGCACGACGGCCTCAGCACCCGCGCCCTGGTGCACGAACTGCTGCGCGCCGCCGACCGCGGCGTGCGCGTACGCATTCTGCTCGACGACACCACCAGCGACGGCCTGGACACCATCATGGGCACCCTCGCTGCCCACCCGAATATCCAGATCCGCGTGTTCAACCCACTGCACCTGGGCCGCAGCACCGGGGTGACGCGCGCCTTCGGCCGGCTGTTCAACCTGTCGCGCCAGCACCGCCGCATGCACAACAAGCTGTTCCTGGTGGACAACAGCATGGCTATCGTCGGCGGCCGTAACCTCGGCGACGAGTATTTCGATGCCGAGCCCAACCTCAACTTCACCGACATCGACCTGCTGAGCGTCGGCCCTATCGCCGAGCAACTGGGGCACAGTTTCGACCAGTACTGGAACAGCGCCCTCAGCCGACCTATCAGCGATTTTCTGTGGCATGCGCCGGATGCCGACGACCTGCGTGCGAGTCGTCATCGCCTGGAAGTCTCGCTGGCTGAAGCCAGGACCCAGCGCAAGGCCTTGTACGATCGGTTGATGGCCTACCAGTCGCAGCCGCGCCTGGATGTGTGGCGCAACGAGCTGATCTGGGCCCATGCCCAGGCGCTGTGGGATGCCCCAAGCAAGGTACTGGCCGATGACGAGCCGGACCCGCAGTTGCTGCTGAGCCACCAGTTGGCGCCTGACCTGGCCAACGTGCACAGCGAACTGATGCTGACATCGGCTTATTTCGTGCCGGGCGAGCCAGGGCTGCTGTACCTGACCGGCCGCGCCGACGCAGGTGTCTCGGTAAAGCTGCTGACCAACTCATTGGAAGCCACCGATGTGCCGGCCGTGCACGGTGGCTACGCCCCCTATCGCCGAGCCTTGCTCGAACATGGGGTACAGCTTTATGAGCTGCGCCGCCAGCCGGGCGACCCCAGCGCAGGGCGCTTGAGTTTCCGCGGAAGCTCGGACTCCAGCCTGCACACCAAGGCGATCGTGTTCGACCGGCGCAAGACCTTCATCGGTTCATTCAACTTCGACCCGCGTTCGGTCCTGTGGAATACCGAAGTGGGGGTGCTGGTGGACAGCCCGGAACTGGCCGAATACACCCGTGAGCTGAGCCAGCAGGGTATGGCGCCGGCGCTGAGCTATCAGGTGAAACTGCAGGGGGGCAAACTGGTGTGGGCGACTGAGGACAATGGACAGCAGCATGTGCTGACCTCCGAGCCGGGCGGGATGTGGCGCAGGTTCAATGCCTGGGTCAGCAAGGCGGTTGGCCTGGAGAAAATGTTGTAGCGGCGATTTTGGGGCTGCTTTGCAGCCCATCGCGACGCAAGGCCGCTCCTACAGGGGTACGCGGTTCTTGAGGTAAGGCCTTGTGTCGCGATGGGCCGCAAAGCGATCAGGCAGACACAGCCTCAAAAGCCCCGCGCCTCTGGGTCAACACCACCAGCCCCGCAGCCCCTGCAGCCATCAGCAACAGCAACGCATGCCCGCTGACCCACTGGCTGCCTGCCCCGGCCAACAATGGCCCCAACAGGCAGCCAATGCCCCACAACTGCGCCACGTGAGCATTGGCCCGCACCAGTTCATCGTCGCGGTAGCGCTCACCGATCAGCACCAGCGACAAGGTGAAAAGGCCGCCGGCACTGGCCCCGAACAGTACCCACAGCGGCCATATCACCGGCGTGTGCAGCAACAGCGGGATCGCCAGGCTGGAGACCAATAGCGTTACCGCACAGCCGGTGAACAACGCACGCCGCGACATATGATCGGCCAGCGCGCCGATGGGCAACTGCAGCACAGCATCGCCGACCACCACGGTACTGACCATGAACAAGGCGATTTCAGTGGTGAAACCTTGCTGCAGGCAGTACACCGGCAGCAACGTCAGGATCATTGCCTCGAACGAGGCAAACAGGGCGATGGCCCAGGCAATCACGGGCAAGCGACGGCAGAACCTGAACAGGTCGCCGAAGCCGACACTGCAGGCTTCGGTGCTCGGTGCACCGCCGCGCCCCAACAGCACCAGCGGCGCGAGCAGCAGCAGGCCGGTGGCGGCCCAGAAACCAAAATCGTCAGACGAACCGAGTACGCCCAGCACCAGCGGCCCGGCCAGCTGGCTCAAGGCGTAGCTGCTACCGTACAGCGCCACCAGGCGGCCGCGCCATTGCTCGACCACCAGCTGGTTGATCCAGCTCTCACCCAGGATGAACACCACGGTCAAGGACATGCCGATCATCAGCCGCAACAGCAACCACAGCGGGTAGCTGGGCAATAGCGCGACCAGGCCGATGGACAACGCACCACCCCACAGGCAGATGCGCATGGCCGCAGGTAAGCCGACCCAGCCGGCCAGGCGGCTGGCCAGACTGGCACCCGCCAGTACCCCCAGCGCAGGCATCGCGGCCATCACGCCGATGGCGAAACTGCCATAGCCCCAGGCTTCCAGACGCAGAGATACCAGGGGCATGCTCACGCCCAGCGCCAGGCCGACACTGAGCACTGATGCCAGTACGGCGAAGTAGGTCCCCCAACGCATTGCTGCCTCCCAGGCCAAGAATTTTCCATGGCCCATTCGCGGGTAAACCCGCTCCCACAGGTACACCACCACCCTTGAAAGCGGTGCAGTACCTGTAGGAGCGGGTTTACCCGCGAATGGGCCGCAAAGCGGCCCCTCCTGGAATTACAGCTTGATCCAGGTCGCCTTCAGCTCGGTGTATTTCTCCAGCGCATGCAGCGACTTGTCACGGCCGTTGCCCGATTGCTTGAAGCCACCGAACGGTGCGGTCATGTCGCCACCGTCGTACTGGTTGACCCACACGCTGCCGGCGCGCACGGCCCGCGCAGTCTTGTGCGCCTTGGAAATGTCCGCCGTCCAGATACCAGCCGCCAGGCCGTACGGAGTGTCGTTGGCGATGGCGATGGCTTCTTCGGCGGTGTCGAAGGCAATCACCGACAGCACCGGCCCGAAGATTTCTTCCTGGGCGATGCGCATGGCATTGGTCACGCCATCGAAGATGGTCGGCTCCACATAGGTGCCACCGGTTTCCTCCAGGGTGCGCTTGCCGCCGGTCAGCAGCTTGGCGCCGTCTTTGTGGCCGGCCTCGATGTACGACAGCACGGTATTCATTTGCTGGGTATCGACCAACGCACCCACGGTGGTCTCTGGATCCAGCGGGTTACCGGGCTTCCAGCCTTTCAGGGCCTCGACCACCATGGGCAGGAACTTGTCCTTGATCGAGCGCTCGACCAGCAGGCGCGAGCCGGCAGTGCACACTTCACCCTGGTTGCCGCCAGCCTCCAGCCAGATTCGTTTCATGTTCGATTCGCCCGCGTAGACCATCAGTTGCTTGGCGATCTTGGTCGAGCCGGTGAACACCAGCGTGTCGACATCCATGTGCAGGGCCAACGCCTTGCCCACGGTGTGGCCGTAGCCTGGCAGCACGTTCAATACGCCCGCCGGGATGCCGGCCTCGATCGCCAGTTGTGCGATGCGGATGGCGGTCAGCGGCGATTTTTCCGAAGGCTTGAGCACCACCGAGTTACCGGTGGCCAATGCCGGGCCGAGCTTCCAGCAGGCCATCAGCAGCGGGAAGTTCCACGGTACGATGGCACCGACCACACCCACTGGCTCACGGGTAACCAGGCCAAGCTGGTCGTTTGGGGTGGGCGCGACCTCGTCGTAAACCTTGTCGATGGCCTCGGCCGTCCAGTGAATAGCCTGGGCTGCACCGGGGATGTCGATGCTGGAGGAGTCACCAATCGGCTTGCCCATGTCCAGGGTTTCCAGCAGCGCCAGCTCTTCGACGTTCTGGCGCAGCAGGTCGGCGAAACGGATCAGCGTGGCTTTGCGCTTGGCCGGGGCCAGCTGCGACCAGACGCCAGCGTTGAAGGTGGCACGGGCGTTTTCCACGGCACGGTTGGCATCGGCCAGGTCGCAGCTGGCAACCTTGGCCAGGAAGCGTCCGTCGACCGGGCTCAGGCACTCGAAGGTTTCACCGGATACGGCATCGGTGTATCCGCCGTTGATGAAGGCACGGCCTTCGATCTTCAGTTGCTGGGCGCGTTGTTCCCAGTCCGCACGGGTCAGGGTGGTCATACGAAACTCCTCCTCTTGTTTAGGTGCAACGCCGCACTGAGGACTCACAGGCGTTGTCAGAATTCTGGCCGGGCGACGAGCGCACACTGGCAAGCGATACCCTAAACCAGCCACTCTAAACTATCAATATATTTGACACGGAAGGCCCAAAAGCCTACTGATGTTAATTTTATTTAACAAGAACAGGAGCCGCACCATGAACATCGCCAGCATCATCGACTTCGCCCAAGTGCTCACTGAAGCCGAACGGTACCGCCCTGCGGCTGAAAAAATCCTCAAGGGTGAGCCAGACCAGGCGGTCTACAACCATTACTCCAGCCCGTGCGGGCAGTTTGCCGCAGGCGTTTGGGAGGGTGAGGTCGGCCAGTGGAAAGTGAACTACACCGAGCATGAATACTGCGAGATCGTTCAGGGCGTTTCGGTACTGCGCGACGAAAACGGCGGGGCCAAGACCCTGCGCGCCGGCGACCGGTTCGTAATCCCGGCCGGGTTTACAGGCACCTGGGAAGTGCTTGAGCCGTGCCGCAAGATCTACGTCATGTTCGAGCAGAAGTAATTATGTAGCGCAGCTGGCCGGGCGGTACGCGTGAGGATGGCCCTGCCCACAACGGGCCATTCACCTTCAACAGGAAAATCACCATGACCAACGACGACGTCAAACAAGCCCTCGCCCACCTGGTCGGCGCCACATACGTGCCAGAGCTCAAAGACACCATCTGCGCCATTACCGGTCGCTCCCGCGTGGTCGGCCCCACCGACATGTGCACCCGCGAGTTCGACCCTACCCGCATCCAGATCAGGACCGACGCCAACCAGGTGATTCAGGGCTTCGAATTCAACTGACCTTGCAGCAGGATTGAGTAGGAGGCGGGTTCACACCCGCCGTCCTCTCACACCACCGTGCGTACGGCTCCGTACACGGCGGTTCAAGCTATGCGGCTAAGCCGGTTGATCGTATCCAGTATCGAGACCAGTCCGAGTC
>Ga0308168_1004162_pt1 | contig 10634 bp, 9 predicted proteins | sample PhyCR2_FD_202133 | JGI IMG/M metagenome (GOLD analysis project Ga0308168, IMG submission 202133) | Phyllosphere microbial communities from UC Gill Tract Community Farm, Albany, California, United States - DLSLRC.R2 | ecosystem: Host-associated > Plants > Phyllosphere > Unclassified | place: USA... | reverse complement strand
CGGCGCTGACTAAATACGGCAAAGACATCGGCTTCCATCCGGTCGGTACCGGCCCGTACACGCTGGAACAGTGGAACCAGACCGACTTCGTGAAAGTGAAGAAATTCGACGGTTACTGGAAAAAAGGCGAGCCGAAACTCGACACCATCACCTGGCGTCCGGTCGTGGATAACAATACCCGCGCCGCGATGCTGCAAACCGGTGAAGCGGATCTGGCGTTCCCGGTGCCTTACGAGCAGGCCGCGTTGCTGGAGAAAAACGATAAGCTGGATCTGGTCACCGCGCCGTCAATTCTGCACCGTTACATCAGTTTTAACGTGACGCAAAAGCCTTTCGATAACGTCAAAGTGCGTGAGGCCATCAACTACGCCATCAACAAACAGGCGCTGATTAAAGTGGCCTTTGCCGGTTACGCGGTGCCATCAGAAGGGCCGTTGCCGCAGGGCATCGAATACGCCGCGAAATTCAAACCGTGGCCGTATGACCCGGCTAAAGCCAAACAATTGCTGAAAGAAGCCGGTTATCCGGACGGTTTCACCACCACGCTGTGGTCGTCGCACAATAACAGCACGGCGCAGAAAGTGTTGCAGTTCACCCAGCAGCAACTGGCGCAGGTCGGTATCAAAGTGACAGTCACCGCCATGGATGCGGCGCAGCGTGCTGCGCAGGTTGAGAACGTCGGGCAGAAAGAGGCGGGTATCCGCATGTTCTATACCGGCTGGTCGGCGTCTACCGGCGAAGCCGACTGGGCGCTGTCGCCGCTGTTCTCCACGCAGGCTGCGCCACCGAAGCAGTTCAACACCGCGTTCTACAGCAATGCGCAGGTGGATAAAGATCTGTCTGACGCGCTGAAAACCACCGACAAAGCCGAGAAAGCCAAATTGTACGCCGATGCCCAGAAACAAATCTGGACCGATGCACCGTGGGCATTCCTGGTGACCGAACGTCTGGTGTCGGCGAAAAACAAACGCCTGACCGGGTTCTATGTGATGCCGGATACGGCGTTCAGTTTTGATGATGCAGACGTGAAATAATACGCGGTGAAGCTTTCAGGGCGTGTGGCGCACAGCGTGCGCGCCCTGAACTCATGTGTTCCGGGTCCGGAACATGGATGTCGAACCGTGAAATCACAGACAGCGAATCATGCTTAATTATTTTTTAAAACGATTACTCGGACTGATCCCGACACTGCTGATTGTGGCGGTGCTGGTGTTTTTATTTGTGCATCTGCTGCCGGGCGATCCGGCGCGGCTGATGGCCGGACAGGACGCCGACGCCAGCGTTGTAGAGCTGGTACGTCAGGATCTCGGGCTGGATAAACCGCTTTATCAGCAATTCCTCACTTTTTTCGGCAATGCGCTGACCGGTGATTTCGGTCACTCGATGGTGTCAAAACGCCCGGTCATTGATGAAATCAGTTCCCGCTTTATGCCGACTTTCTGGCTGACGATGACCAGTATGCTGTGGTCGGTGATTTTCGGACTGGTCATTGGCGTGGTGTCTGCCGTCTGGCGTAACCGCTGGCCGGATCGTCTCGGTATGGCGCTGGCCGTCTCTGGTATTTCCTTCCCGGCGTTTGCGCTGGGCATGTTGCTGATGCAAATCTTTTCCGTTGAACTGGGCTGGTTGCCGACGGTGGGTGCTGACAGCTGGCAGCATTACATTCTGCCTTCCGTAACGCTCGGCGCAGCGGTGGCGGCGATCATGGCCCGCTTTACCCGCGCTTCATTTGTCGAGGTCATGCAGGAAGATTACATGCGCACCGCTCGCGCTAAAGGCGTGCATGAGGCGGTGGTGGTGGTTAAACACGGTCTGCGAAACGCGATGATCCCGGTGGTCACCATGATGGGGCTGCAATTTGGCTTCCTGCTTGGCGGCTCGATTGTCGTGGAAAAAGTCTTCAACTGGCCGGGGTTAGGGCGGTTGCTGGTCGATTCCGTTGAGATGCGTGATTATCCGGTGATACAGGCAGAAGTGTTGCTGTTTTCGCTGGAGTTCATCCTCATCAATCTGCTGGTGGACATGCTGTACGCCGTCATCAACCCTTCCATCCGATACAAGTGAGTGAACGCATGAAAAACTGGCGGCGAAATGCCGTACTCGCGAGTTTGCCGATTATCACACCGGGAACTGCGCAATCGCAGGCGGTTCGCACACCGTGGAAAGCGTTCTGGCGGCGTTTCCGCAGGCAGCATATTGCGATGATAGCGGGTGCTTTTATCCTGTTACTGATTGTCGCCGCGATGTTTGCGCCGTGGCTGGTGCCGTTTGATCCGGAAAATTATTTCGATTATGACCGTCTGAACGAAGGCCCGTCGCTGATCCACTGGCTCGGCGTGGATTCGCTGGGGCGCGATATTTTCAGCCGGATTCTGATGGGCACGCGGATATCACTCACCGCGGGCGTACTTTCTGTGGTGCTCGGCGCAGCGATCGGCACGGTGTTCGGATTACTGGCCGGATACTACGAAGGCTGGTGGGACCGCATCACCATGCGCGTTTGCGACGTGCTGTTTGCCTTCCCCGGTATTCTGCTGGCGATTGCCGTGGTGGCGGTGATGGGCAACGGCATGTCGAACGTAATCATCGCGGTCGCTATCTTCAGTATCCCGGCATTCGCACGTCTTGTTCGCGGCAACACGCTGGTGCTCAAACAGCAAACCTATATTGAATCGGCGCGCAGTATCGGCGCATCCGACGCCACGATTTTGTTCCGTCACATTCTTCCGGGCACGTTGTCATCAATCGTGGTGTATTTCACCATGCGTATCGGCACATCGATTATCACCGCTGCCAGCCTGTCGTTCCTCGGCATGGGCGCACAGCCGCCAACGCCGGAGTGGGGCGCGATGCTCAACGAGGCCCGCGCCGATATGGTCATGGCGCCGCACGTGGCAATCTTCCCAAGTCTGGCGATATTCCTGACCGTACTGGCGTTTAATTTGCTGGGGGATGGGTTAAGGGATGCGCTGGATCCGAAATTGAAGAATTGATTTTTGGAATAGTGAGATTTTCTGAAATATAAAAATGCAGAAGCCCGATCATAACTAATCGGGCTTCGCGATCCCTCAAGGGGACGGTGGATATCAACTGAAAGGCCTCTGTGGGCAACGCGGAGAATATTATCAATTAGCGGGAATAAGTCAAATTGATTGCGTTCCATGAATTGAGTTTTCAGATATTTTAATCGAATTAACGATAGCTTGCTGGATTAACGTAATTATAGGGCTGGGAATGCACTGAGATAACCACCCGCGTCCAGCAAGCATGGGTTTGTTTAATCGATTATTACTGACGGTTTGAACCATATCGCATTTTGCCCAACACGTTACAGGCGAGAAGTACCTGAGATCTTCAATGATTCCGGCATCGAGTTGAACGTGTATTCCTCTTTTGAGTTTGATTTCATCCTTCGTGGTAGATAAGGGAACAACGATAGAGGAATTACCATTAAGTTTTCCATTAAGCACAATCACTAAACGGCGCTTCACCATTTCTGGTGGCATGTGTGCATCAACAATATTATCCAGAATAAAGCCGTTTTTATCTCTGGGATAATGGCCGTAGTTGCAGTCGAGGATTTGCCCAACCTTGGGTGAGAAATTTATTGCCATTACAATTCCTTTGTTTGCATTCACAAACAAAGAACATATCCCGCCCTAAAATACCTGCCAATGACTGAATCCGGTAATTACGAGACGTCTTCCAGGAAATAATTAGCGATTACATTTACGTTGCAAATAGACGAGTTAATTCATTGTCGCACAGAAGAACTCCCTCCCCTGCGAAGGGGAGGGTTGGGGTGGGGTATTAATGCAGAATCAATAAGTTGAAGTGTGCTCTGACCGGGTGTTAGTCCTTAAAACCCCCTCCCAACCTCCCCCTTCGCAGGGGGAGGAGCAAAGCCAAACCTTTGTTGCATCAGCAGAATGTTAGACTTCAGAGTGCAAAAACTCCGCATGGAATCGCAGGTGATCTTCCACAAACGAGGCAATCGTGAAGTAACTGTGATCGTATCCCGGCTGAGCGCGCAGCTGTAAAGGCCAGCCGCGCTGACGGGCGATTTCTGCCAGCTTTGACGGCTGCAACTGATCCGCCAGGAACTGATCGTCGTCGCCCTGATCAACTAAAATCGGGAACGTTTTCTGATCCGCAGGCAATGCACTCAGCAGGTGGCAACTGTCGTATTGCAGCCACTGGCTTTCGTCATCCCCCAGATACGCAGTGAAAGCTTTACGCCCCCACGGCACCTGAGCCGGGTTCACAATCGGTGCAAACGCGGACACAGAACAGAAACGCTGGGGATTACGCAACGCCAGCATCAGCGCGCCGTGGCCGCCCATCGAATGGCCGAAGATTGACTGCCGGTCGCTGACCTTGAAATGCCCGCTGATCAGCGCAGGCAACTCATCGAGCAGGTAATCGTACATCCGGTAATGCGCTGCCCACGGCGACTGCGTGGCGTTCAGGTAAAAACCTGCGCCCTGACCGAGGTCGTAGCCTTCGTCGTTGGCGACACCTTCACCGCGCGGGCTGGTGTCCGGCATCACCAGAATCAGCCCCAGCTCAGCCGCGACGCGCTGCGCCCCGGCTTTAAGGGTGAAGTTTTCATCATTACAGGTCAGGCCCGACAGCCAGTACAGTACCGGCGGCGGTGCATCGTCTTTTGCCGGTGGCAGATAAATGCTGAACGTCATGCTGCAATTCAGGCTCGCAGACGTATGACGGTAGCGCTGCTGCCAGCCGCCAAACATCCGGTGTTCTTCGAGTAGTTCAATCGAGCTGCTCATCGAAACATTCCTTACTTATTAAAATGAATAACCGTGCGGATAGATTTCCCTTCGTGCATCAGGTCAAACGCTTCGTTGATTTCTTCCAGCGGCAGGGTATGGGTGATGAAATCGTTCAGGGCGAATTCACCGTCCATATAACGCTGCACAATGCCCGGCAACTGGCTGCGGCCTTTCACGCCACCAAATGCGGAACCACGCCATACACGACCGGTCACCAGCTGGAACGGACGGGTGGAGATTTCTTCACCGGCACCGGCCACGCCGATGATGACGGATTCGCCCCAGCCTTTGTGGCAGCATTCCAGCGCGGAACGCATCACGTTGACGTTGCCGATACATTCAAAGGAGAAGTCCACGCCGCCGTCGGTCATTTCAACGATCACTTCCTGAATCGGCTTGTCGTAATCTTTCGGGTTGATCAGATCTGTAGCGCCGAGTTTACGTGCCAGATCGAACTTGCTGGTGTTCAGATCGATACCGATGATGCGGCCTGCGCCGGCCATCACTGCGCCGATAATCGCTGAAAGGCCAATGCCACCCAGACCGAAGATCGCTACGGTGTCGCCTTTTTTGACTTTAGCCGTGTTCATTACCGCGCCCATGCCGGTGGTCACGCCGCAACCGAGCAGACACACTTCTTCCAGCGGCGCTTCTTTGTTGATTTTCGCCAGGGAGATTTCAGGAACAACGGTGTATTCGGAGAAAGTCGAAGTGCCCATGTAATGGAAAATCGGCTTGCCGTCTTTGAAGAAACGGGTGGTGCCGTCCGGCATCAGGCCTTTACCTTGTGTGGTGCGGATTGCCTGACACAGGTTGGTTTTGCCGGATTTACAGTACTTACACTCGCCACATTCCGGCGTGTACAGCGGGATCACGTGGTCGCCGACGGCCAGGCTGGTGACGCCTTCGCCAACGGCTTCAACGATACCGCCGCCTTCATGACCGAGAATTGCCGGGAAAACGCCTTCCGGATCTTTGCCGGACAGCGTGTAAGCATCTGTATGACAAACACCGGTGGCGACGATACGCACCAGCACTTCGCCTTTTTGTGGTGGCATCAAATCGACTTCTTCGATGGACAGAGGTTGATTCGGGCCCCAGGCGACGGCCGCACGCGTTTTAATCATTTCCATTATGTAGCTCCAGTCAGGTGTTTTTAGCTTAATCAGATTTCAGGTTAATACGTCGGATGCAAAGCCGGGTCATGTTCGCCAGCCAGCGGGTGTTTCAGTAACGGGATCACACCGTCATTCTGTTCAATAATCAGTTCTTTCAGCGCCCGGACATTCGGGCTGAACGCATCCCTGCGCCAGATAAGCCAGGTGGCGGTATCGGCGAACTCATCCGGAATTTCGTGAATTTCTACCCGTTCGTGTCCGGGCAATTGTTCCAGCACCGAACGCGGGATCATCGCGATACCCGCACCGCTGGCGACACAGGCCATCATTGAATGATAGGACTGGATCTCCATCGTGTTGGCAACCGGCACGTTCATATGCTTAATCCAGCCCTGCAAACGCTGGCGGTAGGAACAGCTCGGGCGAAACGCAAAAACGGTATGACCGCTGCGACCGGCGGGCACGTCGAGCGGTGATTCGCCCAGCGGACTGATCACCACCATGCGTTCGCGAAAAGAGATACAACCGTTGATGTCGTCAAAATCGATCGGGCCATCAACCAGCGCCGCCGCGAGACGTCCCGCCCGCACGCTGTCGATGGTTTCACCGGACGTGGCGGTCACCAGCGACAATGCCACCTGCGGGAATTTCTGATGATAGGCCGCCAGCAACGAAGGCAGACGCGTTGCTGCCGTGCTTTCCATCAAGCCCAGCGCGAAGTTCCCGGCAGGTTCTCCGGCATGTGTGATGCTCATGGCTTCATCACTCAGCGCCAGAATACGTTCGGCGTAGTTAAGGAAGTTGTGACCCATCGCGGAAAGGCGGATGCGCTGTTTTTCACGGATGAACAAATCAGTGCCCAGTTCGAGTTCGAGCTGGCGTAAACGGGTGGTCAGGTTTGATGGCACGCGGTGTAACTGCTCTGCCGCACGCGCCAGCGAACCGGTTTCCGCTACGCAGCAAAACATCCGTAACTGAGTCAGATCCATGATGGGTTCCTGTGTTCTCTTATCGTAAACAAGTTGGTTTGTATTATTCAGTTTTCGTGATTGTACTCATAAGGCATCATAGCCACAACTTCCAATTAACTTTCTTTTAAGAAATCTGCTGTTTTCGGCAACAGGCTTTGAGTATGTTTATTCATTGTTTCTGATATGTTGCATCGCGGTTTCTTCTGACGGAGCAGTTATGGCTTTTCGTATTGCATTAAGTGGTTTTCTGGCTTTTGTGGTCGCGATGGGTATCGGGCGCTTCGCCTTTACGCCGCAGGTTCCTTTAATGATAGCTGAACATCAGTTCAGCCTGACCGGCGCCGGGCTGGTCGCGGCCTTCAACTATCTTGGTTATCTGTGCGGCGCATTCGATGGAATGCGTGCCAGCAAACATCTCGAACGCCGTCTGTGGCTCGGCGTGTGGGGCGGGGTAGTTCTCACGTTATTATCCGCAGTGATTTCCGGCGAAGTGCTGCACAGCATTGTGCGCTTCATGATTGGCTGGACCAGCGGCTGGGCGATGGTGATGGTGTCGGCGTGGTGTAACGAACGGCTGGCGCATTATGGCCGTCCGGCACTGAGTGCGGCGGTTTTCGCCGGGCCAGGGGCGGGAATTTTTCTCAGCGGCATGTTAGCGGTCGGTATCCACAGTTTGCAGTTGAGCTCGGCGCAGGCCTGGTGCGTCTACGGCGTGCTGGCACTGATTTTTGTGGCGATTATCACCCCGAACCTGCCGCGCAAAGGCGATCTGCACCGTTCCCATGTGGCGACGGAACCGCTGGTGATGACGCCTGCGCTGAAACGTCTGGTGTGGAGTTACAGTCTGGCGGGCTTTGGTTACATCCTTCCGGCGACGTTTTTATCGCAAATGGCGAGTGCGCGTTTTCCTGACAGCCTGTTCGCGCAGTTCGTCTGGCCGGTGTTTGGCGGCGCGGCGGTTATCGGTATTATCATCGGCATTCTGACCCGGCACCGCCTGACGACGCATAAACGTCTGGCGCTGACGTTATGGGCGCAGGGGCTGGGAATTTTATGTGCGGAAGTGGTGCCTGGCGTGACCGGTCTGGTGCTCGGCGCATTGCTGACCGGCGGCGGTTTCCTCAGCGTGGTTCAACTCGCTTTGCAGTGCAGCCGTGAACTGGCGCCGAATCACAGCCGTTATATGGCCGGATTGCTGACCACCGGTTACGCCGTCGGTCAGTTATTTGGCCCGGTTCTGTCGGCGATTTCTACCGCGCTGACGCATCAGCTGGAGCCTGCGTTGTACGTCGCGCTGGCTGGTTTCATTATTGCAGGGGCGCTGGTCTTCCGGCATAACCGATAAGTTGCAGCTATTTCATCCATCATGAAACACTATCACTGGATTCTGAACCGGCTCTCCTCTACAGTAAGCCACCTCACTTTAGCGTGATCTGCGTCAAAGTGATTACATCTGCCGGAGAAAGAAAGAATGCCAATCCTGAGTAAAGAAGCCAATTTGGTTCACGAGGCCCTGTTAGCCCGTGGTCTGGAAACCCCTCTGCGTGAAGCTTTGCCGATCGACAATGAAACGCGCAAGCAGCGGATCCAGGAACATATGACCGGTATCATGCAGCTTCTTAATCTGGATCTTTCCGATGACAGTCTGGCGGAAACGCCGCACCGCATCGCCAAGATGTATGTGGATGAAATCTTCTCCGGGCTCGATTACGCCAACTTCCCGAAAATCACCGTCATCGAAAATAAGATGAAAGTGGATGAAATGGTCACCGTGCGCGACATCACGCTAACCAGCACCTGCGAACACCATTTCGTGACCATCGACGGTAAAGCGACCGTGGCGTACATCCCGAAAGACACTGTGATTGGCCTGTCGAAAATCAACCGCATCGTGCAGTTCTTCTCGCAGCGTCCACAGGTTCAGGAACGTCTGACCCAGCAGATTCTGGTGGCCTTGCAGACCCTGCTCGGCACCACCAACGTGGCGGTTTCCATTGATGCGGTGCATTACTGCGTGAAAGCGCGCGGTGTGCGTGACGCGACCAGCGCAACGACCACGACGTCTCTGGGCGGTCTTTTCAAATCCAGCCAGAATACGCGACAAGAATTTTTAAGAACCGTAAGACACGCCAGCTAACAGCAGCGTTTTAAACAGTCAGACACTTTAATATTGCGGCACCTTCAGGGTGCCGTTAGTCTGTCTGGAGCCCGCACAATTATCAGCTCCTTACCGTTAACAGGAACGCCAGGTATGCGCTCACGTATTGCCACGCTCGACTTTGCCCGTGGTCTCGCCATTTTTGGCATTCTTCTGCTCAATATCAGCGCCTTCGGGTTACCGAAAGCCGCTTACCTGAATCCGGCATTTGCCGGTACTCCCTCGACTTCTGATACCTGGACATGGGCGGTGCTCGACGTCGTGGCGCAGGGCAAGTTCCTGATGATGTTCGCCATGCTGTTTGGCGGCGGACTGTATTTGTTGCTGCCGCGTGGTAAACACTGGATCCAGGCGCGTCTTTCGATTCTGTTGCTGTGCGGATTTTTACACGCGACCTTGCTGTGGGATGGCGATATTTTGCTGTCTTACGGACTGATCGGTCTGGTGTGCTGGCGGATGGTGCGGGAAGGGCGCAGCAGTCAGTCGCTGATTTCCACGGGCATTATTTTGTATCTGATTGGCGTAGCAGTACTGGCCATGCTCGGGCTTATCAGTTCGCCTAAACCCGGCAGTTTCTGGCTTCCGGGACCGGCGGAGATTCAATATGAACAATACTGGCGGCTGAAAGGCGGCTGGGAAGCGATTCAGAACCGGCTCGATTTGCTGTCGTCGAGTTTGCTTGCCATCGGCGCGCAATATGGCTGGGAACTGGCGGGCGCAATGCTCATAGGTTCCGGTCTGATGCGCAGCGGCTGGCTGAAAGGCGGATTTCGTCCCTCGCATTACCGTAAAGTTGCCGCAGTACTGTTACCGCTTTCATTGCTGATACAAATCCCGGCGATTTATATGCAATACCGCACCGGCTGGGACTACCGCTGGAGTGGTTTTTTATTGCAGGTGCCGCGTGAAATTGGCTCACTGATGCAGGCCGTCAGTTATCTGGCGCTGTGTTACGGCTTCTGGCCGCAGATCTCCCGCTGGCGACTGACGCGCTGGGTATCAATGATTGGTCGCACGGCGCTGACCAACTATCTGTTACAGACTCTTATCTGCACCACCTTTTTCAACATTTTCGGCTTCTACCAGCACTTCGACCGCTTGCAACTGGTGGCGCTGGTGCCGATGGTCTGGGCATGTAATCTGCTGGTGACGCTGCTGTGGTTGCGCCGTTTCAGGCAGGGGCCGGTGGAATGGTTATGGCGTCTTTTGACGGCGAAAGCCGCGGGCGAAGAACTGAAAACCACCTGAGCCTGAGGTCGATACATCATCCTAAATGATGGATTTGGGATGAAGGTTGCAAAATTGTATGTAAACGTTTTCTTTCCTGTGACGAGATTCACGCAGGCGTTTTCACAAAATGATTAGGATAGCGGTCGTGCCAGTCCGACGACCACTACACTAATAAAGGAAACGCCATGAGCACTTCACCTCGCTTCTCTTTGTCTGCATTTTTTACTTCCTGGGTCAAAAACTTCCGTATTCCTCCTTACCATTCTCTGGCTGATCACGGAGCGACGCATGGTCACCATTCGTGATGTCGCCCGGCTGGCGGGCGTTTCTGTCGCCACCGTTTCACGTGTTCTGAACAATCCGG
>Ga0308168_1004161_pt1 | contig 10637 bp, 8 predicted proteins | sample PhyCR2_FD_202133 | JGI IMG/M metagenome (GOLD analysis project Ga0308168, IMG submission 202133) | Phyllosphere microbial communities from UC Gill Tract Community Farm, Albany, California, United States - DLSLRC.R2 | ecosystem: Host-associated > Plants > Phyllosphere > Unclassified | place: USA... | reverse complement strand
TGGTAACAGAATAACCGCGATCAACAACCTGTTTGACTGCTTCAATTTTAAACTCTTCGGGATAACGCTTACCGCTCATGGGCACCTCTCTTTAAGCCATCTTAAATGACTCTGAGGTGTCTGTTAAACCCGTGGCGATTCAAGCGTCAACAGCATCTATCCTTACGTTTCACTACCTTGAGCATAAAAAACGATTAGAACGTGTTTTATCGACAACAAAATAGATATAATTAATTGTTTGTATTCGTTATTTGTTTGAAAAGGGAATTTAACACCGAAGATCAATTATCAAAACTGAGTAGAACTTAATGTCCAGAAAGCTTCACCCTGCATCGCTGAATCTGCACGTTGGATAGCCGCCTATGACGTCTGCGTTGGAAGTAAAGAGAACGATGTGCTCGACGGTGAAGAGTTGGACAACTTCACCTAGCAGATGGTCGACATGATCTACGATATCAAAACCGAAATCTGATATCGGCATCGACATAGAGGAGAAGGCCTTTCTCGATATCCTGGCGCATATGTGCCAAAAGTACGATTTCACCTATGACGAGATGTTAGCCTTGGCAAAGGAGATGAAAGTGATTGTCGATGACAGCGCCCAGTACCCCGACTGGAGCAACCGCGACGACATCAAGGCCAAACTGAAAGTAGACCTAATCCTGCTGCTACATCGCTATGGCTGTCCTCCGGTGGCCAACGATGAAGTCTACAAGAGCCTGCTGGAGCAGGCGGAAAACTTCAAGAAGTACCAACAGAGCTGATTTATAGGATTGAGGTTTGGGCTGGAAGTCTCAACTTATTCGCACCTTCCTTAATCCCTTGATAACTGCTTCTTATTAAAGTCACGGGAAAAAAAAATAAGTACTATCCAAAAGGTGACGATAGTTTCTCCTAAAGTTCTCCACGGCATCAAGAGCTGAAAAAGTAGTTGGCGCCAGCTGGTATCACTCGTCTACATCATCAAAAATGCTGCGGCTGACTGCATATCTTGCACTCGGTTCATCAACCATGATGTCTCGCGAAGTCGAGCTATCATCTTCCGTTGGATTTTCGTCAATCCACTCTTGAACCAGCAGACGCTCTCTTTTGACGATCTTCCTGATACGCCAACTCTGTGGATACGCATCCACAATGACTGAGAGCAGTTGAGTAAAGCGCTTCATGTGCCATTCAGGATCATCTTCTGGGGCGCGGCCTTCTTGATGTACATAGCGCACCTCCTCGATACGTGGCAGCAACTCAGTACGAATCGCCTCTCGTAGTCTACTCAGTTCCTTGTCATTCAACAGTGAACGCAGCTCAGGATCGCTTAAAACACGAGCATCATCGCCATTGTGAGCATATTTACTGACAGTTTCAACCAATGTTCTACGCGCGTCTTCCGGTAGGAGGCCGAGCTTGAACAAGCGAATAGAGAGGTCGACTTCGACGGAAAATTCCAAGTACAGCGTAGGGTTAGCGATAGATGCAATCAATGTTTGTTCAACTGTGAGATACGCCTCAAGAAATTGCTTGCTGCACCGTCCGGCAAGGAACATTAGCAGCTCCCGTCGGGCTGCCCAACCCGACATCCATTTTGTCTTGTACGAAGAACTCGCTTTATACGCCACAAGGCGCTCAATCACTAGGTCAAACAAAGTACTCGGAAGCACAACGGCACCTTCAATACCTACGTCTCCACAAGTTATCTGTCGCATCAGCTTTTCGATGTTGCTACCGCGTACATAGATCCCAAGTAGCTCCGGACTTCCTCGAAGCATTACAGAGTACGCATCGCCAATGGTCGGGTGCTTGAAGGTCCAAAAGGGCTCTCCGTCAGAGGTCACATGGACCGCTAGACTACCGCGCAGTGCTTCGAGTGCTGCTGTACAGGCACCCAAGTTGCTATCTAATCGTCTCAGAGCCTCATCTTCAGCGGCTGTCAATGAGATCGGACTCGGCAAGCGCCCGTTGGACATATAAATCAATGCCAGTGCTGCCTTGCTATCTGCGTCGAGTTCCTTACAGGTGTCCACGAGGAATTGCTCGCGCTGGTCGACAAACTTCTCCAAGCCCCATTCAGACAAGAACAGATTTTTGGTGAAGAAGGGATCTGCCAGCCTCCTAGCAATCTCCGGAATGAATCTATCGTGATCAGCCACAGACTCCAGATGTGGCTTCACCGCAGCACGAAACTCACGGGGTTGCCTTCCCAGCTTCAGGTGGTTGTAGAGAATTTGTCGCCGTTCGTCCACTGCGAGGTCATGGACATCGATGACAACTTGACTCTCCTGAAACAGAGGAAAGGCACCTTCCTTCAAGTCATGCCGCGCACGGTTATAGATGTAGTCTCGTGACGTCATCACTACGCGGTTACCTTGGCGGAGTATTGCCTTCACCTCATTAAGGATGTGGTTCCAGTCTGAGACAAGATCACTTTCGTACTGAGTCACTCCGAAGGCGTCATCGATCCAGAAGAACTGGGACTTCTCATGTGGATTCCAACGGTCCACGACAGACTTGGGAGTCACCAGTTTAACCACGGACGCCCCCCACTGGTCAGCAGATGACATCGCAAGTAACGAAGCTATGGTCGTCTTTCCTGATGCAGGCTCACCCACAAGGAGCACGAAATGATGAGCGTCGAGAGCTCTAGCTGCCTTTCGATAGGATTCCGTCAGAACGACCTTGGCTAGATCTTCCCGCATGGATTCGAGTACCGCCTTGGCCTGGGCATATGCTCGCTCGTCTAGGATTTGGCTTAGGTCCCCGAGACCGTAAACTCGTGGAACCATCATTCTTAAGTGCTTGTTATCACGAATCTGGTCTTCCAGCCAGGTGACACCAAATATACGGAGATCCTTGACGCCAGCATCTTTGAACTTCTCCTTAAGCTTCAGTTCGGTCTCACCGGAAACACCTGCGTTTGTCATTAAAATATAGACGTCACACTCGCTCTTGCTGACCAACCGTCTGACCTTGCTGAATTCCTCTTCGAGATCTGATGGCGTGAGAGAGTATCCGGCGCGAGCAGTGAACTTGCATTGGATAACAAACCGACCGGAGATCGACTCACCATTCTGTTGGCTCCAGATACCTGAAAACGCTCCATCTCGACCACCGTCATTTGTATCGAGGAAGGACTGGACAGTTTGACCGAGAACCTCGCGCGACACGGACAGGCACAGTTGTTGAAAACTGTGCCAGCCTAACGTGTGAATATGAAACATAAAAATTCCAGGCCCGTTGTTATTTCATGAAGGCTTAGCTTACATCATGCAACCTGCATCAGCCACACTTCAGCAGCCGACAATTCCCCCCCGAACAACTGCTATGAGCGTGAGGCGGAAATGTTCAAGTTTCTTACTTATGGATGGGCATAGTTTCAGTAATCTTCAAGACTATGCGATATTGCCAAAACCCGAGGCGAATCAGTTTTCAGGCTAGTTGAGCCCAACCAAAACGTAAATCCAAGAAGCAGATCAACATCAACTCAGGCACCTTGTAGTATTATCTATCAATAATTTATATAATTAACACACTTCAGTAGAAGTGAAGCGTCTCTCAACGAAGAACGTCTTGGTTAATGCGAATTTAAGATAATAAGGGACCCCATGACAGTAGCTCCTCAGGTTTTTCCACACACAGCTATTTCTACGTGGAGTGGATTTGTCTATCAGGGCAAGCTGGCGCTGTACCATTGCCTGAAGATGATGTCCTCAGACTATGAAGCGAACCGGGATTTGAAACTGCAGTTAGAAAGTCAGGATGACTTCGCGATTTTTCGTCACCAGCAATGCCTTTCAATGCATCAGGTCAAAGCGTACAAGGAGACGCGTTTTTCTGCCTACAATGATGGCATCAAGGCTCAAAGGGATAATGCGAGGCAGCGGGGAGTGCCGCTCGCTTATTTCCATGTCGCACGTTCAGTAACGAATATTCCGGCAACGTTTGGGACAGACTATGGGCCAGTGAGATTTTATACTTACCCCATTCCTCCCGATGAAGCAGGGAATGTCACACAATCGTTTTGCCCTCTTAATCAAGTAGACATATTTATTCGAAATGAACTCTCCAACCTGCTTGCTAATGTAGCAGGGCAACCCGCTTGGAAAAATTATATTGTCGCGAATATTCAGAATACGCTGGAAGCAATAGTGAACTCAAAGGTCATTATGACCCACAGTAAGATACATGAGTCAGCTCGCCATCAGGCCGTAATCGCAGCCAGCGAATTCATCAACTTTTCAGAACTATATGGTGTAATCGAAGCAGATGATTATGCTCCGTTTGAGAATGAGGCATTCTTCCTTAGCCGTCTGCAGATTGATATCGGCACATACTATCAGGAGTTTTGTGAACGCCAAGACAGCCTCTCCCAGACAGCATGTCAAAAGTTAGATGACTATCTGGCTGCTATTACTTCGCTGAATGTTGAGGGAATGAAGGCATTCCTGCGAGCAACTATGCCGCATAGAAAGGGACGTTTTAAAACACTTAGTGAATTTAAGGATCAATCACTCGATCGTGATGCAATGCGACTTGGGATGTTTACGATTTTCTGGAAACTAGTTCAGACTGCACGTAATGATGGCTCTGATGTCGCATTCTCGTGGCTAAATGACGGGATTTTCTACTATCCGACAGGTATCCACCATGCTGCAGAGCATCAGGAGAGTATCTGTCATGACATCATGCAACAGGCAATTAGTGAAGATGTGGAGTGTCTATTTGAGTGCGGCGTACTTATCACTTGCGCCATAGACAGACCTTCAATCTCTGATGTAATCATAGGCATTGACGCTATTGAGGGAGTGGATACCGCTGAACACGAATTACTGAGGGAAAACCGCATCGGCAATTATAAGAAGGTGGCTATGATTTCTTTAAACAATGTACCTGAGAGTTTGAAAGATGCAGAACCTGATTGAACAATTATTGGAATCAGAAGGATTGACGCGTAAGCTCTCCACGGACTTGGCGTTATACGAATACAACAGCACTGGAAAGACAAATTATTGGCTGGTAATCCACGGCGAACCAATAATCACTCCTGAAATACAGGCAGGATGGTTAAGTAAATGCAAAAATGCTACAGCCAACCCTGCCCTTGAGAAAAATATCAATTTATTGATTGTATGGAATACTGACAGCAGCAAAGTGCTCGCCAGTAAACGAGTTCACCATATAGAAGAAGACAGCTATTTCTTTAAAAAGCATGTACTTCCTTACACTACCGAAGAATTCGAAGCACTACGTCAACAAATCGACACTCAGGGATTTGCAACAGTTTTTCGTGAATCAATTACTACTCCTAACACCTTTACTGAATATAAATCAAACTACCTGAAAGGAGGATGGCAAAGCCTATTATACAGGCTTGCAATAAAGCTTCCATTTATCGCAGTTAATAGTTCGGGTAATTCAGATCTAGCCAGTCTCGAGCGAAATATTCGGGAAAAAATCCAGCGTACAGCAAATCCTGGTGTACTGGTTGCAACAGATTCAGCTATTGACTCTGTTGCAAATCAGATCGCATCGCCGAATGTGCAGCCGGAAGATTTATTGACCTTCATGGATGTGAAACTGTCTGAGGCAGGCTATGAAAGTGATCGTTAAGCGTTTAGAAGTGCGTAATTTTAAAGTTTTTGAAAAGCTTGAGTTAACCCTTGAAAGTGATCATCTCGTCGTTCTTGATGGCCCCAACGGTTTCGGTAAATCATCTTTTTTTGACGCTATGGAACTCTTGTTGACTGGAAAAATCCGTCGCTATATTGAGCTTGAAGAACTGACAGTGGATCGACGTAGCCTGAAAACAGGCTGCCCCTGGCTATTCAAACAAGCAAGTGTAAATGACTGGCTTTCAATTCGTGCGGAGATTGTAGTAGATGGTCAGAGCTATTTCCTTGAGAGAGCAGCCAGTAAAGCTGTACTGGACGAGCATAAAGGCGTAACTAATTTAAGGATACCTCTTTATGAATTAGTAGACTTTAGCGCGGAACGGGTTGAAGCCATTTCACAGGAAGAAACTTATCTTTCTACCTTACTCGGTGAACAGTATGAGCGCGACTTTGAATTATTCCATTATGTCGAGCAAGAAGAAAATACTCGGTTGTTAAAACAAAAGGAAAAAGACAGACAGGGTCAGATTGCACACCTTTTCGATATTGGCGATATTCAGAACAAAATTAATAACATTACACAGGCATCGGCCAAAATCGGAAATTTGTGTAACCCCCAGAAAAAAAATGAACTGAAACAACTTAAAGATAAATGGGAAACAGCTAAGCAGCAGTTGCTACCGGCAGGCAGTTCTGTCACATACGAAAGAATTATTGAAGTTACGGATCAGCCATGGGACCGTGATGTAGTAGAGTTTGACGTACAACAATTTGAGCAGTGGCTATCAGCCGATGGAGAATTGTTTCGTCTCAGGCGTTTTGTAGAAAATTTTAAGCATTATAAAAACCAACTATATAATAATGAATTGGTGAATAAACTCCTCCCCAAAAAGGAACTACAACAGCGTCTTTTAATGTTTTATCGTCCTCTTGAAAACATAGAAAAATGGGTTGCAGAGGTCGCTTGCTTTGATGCTGTACTAGCAATAAGTGACGCCTTCAAAGATATAATAAAGGCCATTAGCGAGGATCGTCTGTCGATCACTGATCCATTGGTGCCACTCCTTCCGGCCTCTATCACAGCAGAGGAATTTCAGCAACAGGTCGCCGGACTCAAACAACAGTTGACCACCGCAGACAAAGTTCAGGAATGCCACGCGGAATTAATACAGACACGTGAGCAACTGTTGAATGCATTCAGGGAGCATCAGACACATTGCGATTCCACAAATATTTGTCCGACATGCGGGCATGCTTGGCCAACGGTAGCAGCACTTCTCGAAGGAATCGAAAGTCAGAGCAAATCACTTGAAACTTTAGCTGCTCAACAAAATAATCAATTCTCACAAGCACTAGTAAGCTTCAGACGCAACTGGCAGGAGCCTATTGAACTTGCTCTGCAGGCCTGTCTGGAGCAAAAGAAAGAGATCGTTGAACGTAAGCGCCAGCTCGCAAGCCTAACAGAAGAGCAAATCCAGTGGCTGGAAGATTATTATCAACAGCTTCAGACGGCGGGTATCAGTATTCAGGATCTTCTGTCTGAGAATTTCGAGCCTGTAACGCAGCAAGCAACAGACGAACTAGAACGTCAGATCCGGGAAAGGTTTAAACCTTTCGACGATAGCTGCATTTTTGATGATTACGAGAAGATTTATCGTGAAATATTTAAAAACGATCCACAGGCTGTTGAACGAGTTACCCTCCAACGGCTTGAATTAAAAAAACTCTATCTGGGACAACAGCATGCCATTGCGTCTTCTAAATTTATCTTGGAGTGTGAACAGCAGTATAACAAAGAAGATCTGCTGATCAAAAAAGCTACCAGATTTAAAGAGTATCTACGCAAACTCAAAAAAATTTATGAAGACGAGAAAAGATTATATCTTGAATCCATAGTCAAAGAGATTGAGATCCTTTTTCATATCTATTCTGGCCGCCTTATGCAAAGTTATCAGCAAGGGCTAGGTATTTTTATAGAAAATGATGGTAATTCAATTGCTTTCAATGAAACACCTGGGCATGGGCATGATGCTGTCTTTTCCATGAGTTCGGGCCAGCTTTCAGCACTGGTTTTGTCATTTACGTTAGCGCTGAATCAGCGGTACGCGAAACACACTCTGTTGTTAGTAGACGATCCTGTCCAGACGCTGGATGAAATCAATGTGGCAGGATTTGTAGATTTACTGCGTACTGAATTCCAAGATCGCCAGATAATTATGTCAACGCATGAAGATCGTATGTCGGCCTATTTCCGTTATAAATATAAGAAATTCGGCATGTCAGCAGGCAGGATCAACTTTATGGAGCAGGCACGCTTAGCTATCGATGGTCAATAAGTAAAAATGATTTGTGAGTCTTCAATGCCTCATTTCGGGGCATTGAAGTAGACTACGTGTTTACAGAAAAATAGCAGTTTGAGAAGAGCGTCATCTAGCCGGATGCTACTTATGCTGCTGATGCCGGTAATAGGTCGGCAGGGCGATACCTAACTCATGGCTTACTTGTCCGACTACGTTCTTATCACGCAGGGTATTTTTCTTAATCAGGTGTTGCTGCTATGATCGGCATAGCTCAGTCCGGGTTGAGTTTCCTCTAAGGGGGTTATCATTCGGGATAGTTATTTTGGAAGTATATAATACATTAAAATGAATAATTTTATAACATCTGTCTAAGAGGGATGAATATGCAGGGCTTAAATTATCTATCGGAAGTGGAACAACTAAAACTATTTAAAAATATTCGGATAGGAATGAGTTCAGAAGAAGAATTTGATATTTTTCTTTCTTCGGCTGGAGATGATAAAAATAAAGATGAAATTAAAAGGCGTGTTAATGGTTTGTTTTTAGAGGACGAGTTCGCTTTACTATGTTTTTTTATGGAAGTATGTACAAGTCTAACGCCTTTAGGTCAATCACCAGTAAATAATACTGACGTTAAGGTGCCAGATTATTTGGCTAGTTTTGACATGCCAAAAGGGAAGGAATTGAAATGTTTTATTGAGGTAAAGACGAGCAATGCTCTTGAAACTAAAAAGATATCAGGATCGTTCTTAAATAAGTACAGTGCGTTTTGTCATAGATTTCGATACCCTTTATTTATAGCATCTCGAATACAGCAAAATAACCTTCTCTTCTGGATATTACAAAGTGAGAGTGAGTTTATAAACTCTGGTCGAAAAGTAGAAGTGAGTAATTTGACGAATAATAGCGGTTGTATTCTTCTGGATGATTGGTTTATTTCCACGCTTAATGCCTTAACAGTGACGATTCATTTTAGCGAGCACCCAGTAGTATCTCATGCCAGATATGAGGATAAAGGGTATTTGCATCAAATTACAGTATCACAAAAATGTGATGGAAAAATTTGTGAGTTTAATATTAATGAGAAAGAATTCGTTTTAAATGCCTTCCTTGACGGGTTTCAGTCTAATGATATTTATCATAAAGAAAAAAATATCTTAGTAAGAGAAATCCCTGAGTTCTCTTCTGATCTATTAAGCAGTATATTACTTAAAATAAACATGAGAGTGATTGATTTAGACAATCCTGACGACAGATTGAATGCCAGTAGGATGTTGGTTAAAATAGAATCAGGTTATAGATCTTACATCAATAAAAGTTATTTGAAGAATATAATAAATATTTTAAATATAAAATCAGACTCAAGTGGTGCTGGCATTATTTTTGCCCCAATGGGGCTTGGCAGTGACGATGAGAGAAAAAAGAAAATGGGTGAACTGCTCAAACTCTGTAGATGATATTGTTATATGCACCCCATCATTTAATGATATTTAATTTTCCATTGGTGGAAAACCATTGTTTCTATCATGTAAAATTGCACTGATGAACTAAAAAACTGAGTTGAGCGCCATTTACGGCGCTCTCATTTATATAGATAACAAACTAACTCTGTTGTTGACTAAAAACAAGCTTGTGTTTCTGGTATTCAGATTCCATGCTGTTAACGCAGTAGACGATATAATAAACGTTGAAGATAAAGGTGTAGAACATGTTCATTTTGAGTTCAAACTTGTATTCTTTCAAAACGTAAGCCTGTAAGGCTGCCTTAGCTTTAAAACCCCACACGATGTACATAACAACCGATGCAAAAGAAAGCAGTGTGGAGACATGATCAAATATATTTTCATTTTCACTAATCGCAATGCCAACATCAGACAACAACCACCCCAAGCCCGTAGCAACTGCGATCCATAGCGGGTAATTACTATCGACAAAGTTATCGTTCATGGACTCGGTTAACTTTCTCTGGTTGAGATATAACCACATTAGCGGATAAATACCACCTGTAGCGGCAGTAAGAAGCACGAAGTTAAGCACCTTGGTATTAAGACTATTCTTTAATGAATTTATATCGGACATGATTAATTTTTCCAGCGGAAGGTTGAAATGCCCTGATTAGTCTCAACAACGGCTTCACTAGGCCTGCATTTACCATAGTCACTGTCTGAGGAAACCGTAAAGTAATAGACGCTACCGGTGTTCAGATCCCAGTCTGTACGAACTTTCTCTTTGCCCTCTGGTACCTGACGGGCCTTACTACCATAGAGCGTGCGATTCAGGATATTTTGCTCCTGTGCCTTAGTGAAGAACGTTCTCTTCTTCTCATTTATAGAGCATCGACCATTGTTGATGATAATCTTATTAATCGTAAGGTTATCCACGTTACTGATCAGTTGATATTTCCAGAAGTAATATCTACCTGCAGGAGCATCGCTGTATTTGGCTGAGACATTAAGTTTAAGTGTATCATTGGCATTTGGGTTTACGTTGGTGTCAGATTCCTCACCTGAATCAGCATAGTTACTGATATTATTGGTGACGGTAGCAGAATCTAATTTAACAACGGAAGTCGTCTTATTATTCTGCCAGACGGTAATTGCATATCCATGAATCGCCACGGGTTTAACAGACACCTCAGAGTCATTTAAGATGGCTTAAAGAGAGGTGCCCATGAGCGGTAAGCGTTATCCCGAAGAGTTTAAAATTGAAGCAGTCAAACAGGTTGTTGATCGCG
>Ga0308168_1004160_pt1 | contig 10641 bp, 5 predicted proteins | sample PhyCR2_FD_202133 | JGI IMG/M metagenome (GOLD analysis project Ga0308168, IMG submission 202133) | Phyllosphere microbial communities from UC Gill Tract Community Farm, Albany, California, United States - DLSLRC.R2 | ecosystem: Host-associated > Plants > Phyllosphere > Unclassified | place: USA... | reverse complement strand
CTACATCGTGGTCGCTTCGCTCAAGTCGCTGGCCGACGAAGGCAAGATCGACGTGTCCGTGGTGGAGCAGGCGATTGCCAAGTACGGCATCGATCCGAACAAGCCGAATCCTGTGACCCAGTAATGCTTAGAGCGCGCGCATGGACATGCGCGCGTTGAGCTAACAATAAAACGGAGCCAACAAACATGAGCATTGTGGAAGTCAAAGTCCCCGACATCGGCGACTTCAAGGAAGTGGAAGTCATCGAACTGATGGTCAAGCCGGGCGACACCATCAAGGTCGACCAGTCGCTGGTCACCGTGGAGTCGGACAAGGCGAGCATGGAGATCCCTTCCAGCCACGCCGGCGTCGTCAAGGAAATCAAGGTCAAGGTCGGCGACAAGGTCGCCGAAGGTTCGCTGGTGCTGATGCTGGAAGAAGCCGCGGGCGGCGCTGCGCCTGAGGCCGCTCCTGCGCCTGCAGCCGCTCCTGCACCTGCCGCCGCCGCGCCTGCGCCGGCACCCGCTGCCGCACCTGCACCGGCTGCAGCGCCTGCCGCTGCTCCGGCACCAGCCGCCGCACCTGCAGCCGCGCCGGCCGCGGCACCTGCCGCATCGAGCGCTCCGGCAGCCTCGTTCGCCAGCGCCCACGCCTCGCCATCCGTACGCAAGTTTGCGCGCGAGCTGGGCGTCGACCTGAATAAAGTCAAAGGCACCGGGGAGAAAAGCCGCATCACCCAGCAGGACGTGCAGGGCTTCGTCAAGAGTGCCCTGGCGGCCGGTCCGACGGCTGCCCCGGCAGCTGCAGGTGGTGGCGTCGGCGGCATCAACCTGCTGCCATGGCCGTCGCTGGACTTCAGCAAGTTCGGCCCGACCGAGTCGCAGCCGCTGGCCCGCATCAAGAAGATCAGCGGCCAGAACCTGCACCGCAACTGGGTCATGATCCCGCACGTGACGCACTTCGAAGAAGCCGACGTCACCGACCTGGAACAGTTCCGCGTCGATTCCAACGCCGCCTACGCGAAAGCCAAGTCGGCCACCAAGCTGACCATGCTGGCCTTCGTGATCAAGGCGTCGGTTGCGGCACTCAAGAAGTTCCCGGCGTTTAACGCTTCGCTGGACGAGCCGAACGGCGCGCTGATCCTGAAGCAGTACTACAACATCGGCTTTGCCGCCGACACCCCGAACGGCCTGGTGGTCCCGGTCATCAAGGACGCCGACAAGAAGTCGATCTCGCAGATCGCCGCCGAAATGGGCGAGCTGTCCGGCCAGGCGCGCGAAGGCAAGCTGTCGCCATCCAACATGCAGGGCGCGACCTTCACGATCTCGTCGCTGGGCGGCATCGGCGGCACCGCCTTCACCCCGATCATCAACGCGCCCGAAGTGGCGATCCTGGGCCTGTCGAAGTCGGCGATGAAGCCGGTGTGGGACGGCTCGGCCTTCCAGCCACGCCTGATCCTGCCGCTGTCGCTGTCCTACGACCACCGCGTGATCGACGGCGCCGGCGCCGCCCGCTTCGCGGCCTACCTGGCCGACGTGCTGGCCGACCTGCGCAAGACGCTGCTGTAAGGAGCCGAGCATATGAGCACCGTGGAAGTCAAAGTACCCAATATCGGCGATTTCAAGGACGTCGAAATCATCGAGCTGATGGTCAAGCCGGGCGACACCATCAAGGTCGACCAGTCCCTGATCACCGTCGAATCCGACAAGGCGAGCATGGAGATCCCTTCCACGCACGCCGGCGTCGTGCAGGAACTGAAGGTCAAGGTCGGCGACAAGGTGAACGAAGGTTCGCTGCTGCTGACGATCTCGGAAGAAGCCGGCGCTTCGGCATCTGCTGCTGCCCCTGCCGCTGGCGCCGCGTCGGACAAGCCGGCCGCCCAGATCGGCGCGCAGGCCGTGGCGCCGACCGCCGCCGCAGGTCCGACCGATTCGTACGCGCCGGCCCACAAGGCCGATGCCGCCGCGCCGAACAGCGTGCCGGCGCCGAACGCATCGAGCTATAGCGGCCAGGTCGACATCGAATGCGAAATGATGGTGCTGGGCGCGGGTCCGGGCGGCTATTCGGCCGCCTTCCGCTCGGCCGACCTGGGCATGAACACCGTGCTGGTCGAGAAGTACGCCACCCTGGGCGGCGTCTGCCTGAACGTGGGCTGCATCCCGTCCAAGGCGCTGCTGCACGTGGCGCACATCATGGACGAGACCGCGCACATGGGCGACCTCGGCGTCAGCTTCGCCAAGCCCGACGTCGACCTCGACAAGCTGCGCGCCTATAAAGACGGCGTGATCAAGACCATGACCGGCGGCCTGGCCGGCATGGCCAAGGGCCGCAAGGTCAATGTGGTGCAGGGCGTCGGCAAGTTCCTGAGCCCGAACCACATCGAAGTCACGGGCGGCGACGGCGGGAAGAAAGTCGTGCAGTTCCAGAAGGCGATCATCGCGGCCGGTTCCTCGGTCGTGAAGCTGCCTTTCGTGCCGGAAGATCCGCGCATTGTCGACTCCACCGGCGCGCTCGAACTGCGCCAGGTGCCCAAGCGCATGCTGGTCATCGGCGGCGGCATCATCGGCCTGGAAATGGCCACCGTCTACTCCACCCTGGGTGCGCGCATCGACGTGGTCGAGATGATGGACGGCCTGATGCAGGGCGCCGACCGCGAGGCCGTCAAGGTCTGGCAGAAGTACAACGCCCACCGCTTCGACAACATCATGTTGAAGACCAAGACCGTCGGCGTGGAAGCGCTGCCGGAAGGGATCAAGGTCACGTTCGAGTCGGCTGAAGAAGGCAAGGCCGCACCGGAAGCGCAGACCTACGACCTGGTGCTGGTGGCCGTCGGCCGCAGCCCGAACGGCAAGAAGATCGGCGCGGAAGCCGCCGGCGTGGCCGTCACCGACCGCGGCTTCATCGGCGTGGATGGCCAGATGCGCACCAACGTGCCGCATATCTTCGCCATCGGCGACCTGGTCGGCCAGCCGATGCTGGCCCACAAGGCGGTGCATGAAGCCCACGTCGCGGCCGAAGCGGCCCATGGCGAGAAGGCTTACTTCGACGCCAAGGTGATCCCGTCGGTGGCCTACACCGATCCGGAAGTGGCATGGGCTGGCCTGACCGAGGACGAAGCCAAGGCCAAGGGCATCAAGGTCGAGAAGGGCCACTTCCCGTGGGCCGCCTCGGGCCGCGCGGTCGCCAACGGCCGCGCCGAAGGCTTCACCAAGCTGCTGTTCGACGCCGAGACCCACCGCATCGTCGGCGGCACCATCGTCGGCACCAATGCCGGCGACATGATCGGCGAAGTGGCACTGGCGATCGAGATGGGCGCCGACGGTACCGACATCGGCAAGACCATCCACCCGCACCCGACCCTGGGCGAGTCGATCGGCATGGCGGCCGAAGTCTACGAAGGCAGCTGCACGGACCTGCCGCCGCCGCGCAAGCGTTGATCGGACAATGCGCTTGACATGAAAACCGGGACCTCGTGTCCCGGTTTTTTTTGGCTATGTTCGCGTTCATTGGGTGAACCGAAGCGCGTTGTCGAAGTCTTACGTATCGTCGAGTTAACCCATGTGGAGTGACGATGCAACGGCCAATGTTCGACGAATTGTTCGCCTTGCTATCCACGGTCCCGCTATCCGGTGACAACCTGACCAGGTTGCGCGCATGGATCGCCGGCATCCATGATCCGGGCGAGTGCCTGGCGCTGATCGAAGCGGCTGCCGCAGGCCGGCCATGTCCGCATTGCGGCGCCGCACGCGTGCACCGCTGCGGTTTTGCCAGCGGCCTGCAACGGTTTCGCTGCCTGGGCTGCCGCCGCACCTACAACGCCTTGACCGGGACACTACTTGCCCGCTTGCGCAAGCGCGAGCGCTGGCTGCCCTATCTGCAATGCTTAATGGTGGCTGGCGCGGTTCAGGGGCGTGGCCAGCCGTTACCTGTCGCATTATTCGGGCTGGCGACGGCTGTTGGACGCAGGTGACTTGCAAACACCAGCGCAATGGCTGCGTGCTGCGTTACGACAAAGTTGGTCGAAGTCGAGATGAAAGCTTAACGAACGCGAACACAGCCTTTTTTTGGTGTTCAGCCGGGCGCGTGGGCGGCGGCCAGAACCGCATCGACCTGTTCCGGTGCGGCCGGCTTGAGCAAGTGGTGGTCGAACCCGGCGTCGCCGGTGCGCGTCCGGTCTTCGCGCGCGCCCCAGCCGGTCAGCGCGGCCAGGCGCAGCTTGTCCAGGCCCGGCAGCCGGCGCAGCGCACGCGCCGCCTGGCAGCCATCCATGCGCGGCATGCCGATGTCGAGGAAGGCCAGGTCGGGCAGGAAGGCGGCGCCGGCCTGCACCGCTTCTTCACCGTCGTAGGCGACGCGCACCTCGTGTCCTTTCGCGCGCAGCAGGCTGGCCAGGGTATCTGCGGCGTCCACATTGTCGTCGGCGACCAGCACGCGCAGCGGCCGGCCCGTGCCAGCTGCCGCGCCGCCTGGCATCCCGTCCGTTAGCCCGGCCGGCGCTTCTTCTTGGGCCGCCTCCGCAAGCGGCAAACGGATCGTGAACGTGCTGCCCAGGCCGGGCCCGGGACTGGATGCCGCTACCTGGCCGCCATGCAGCATGACCAGGTGGCGCACCAGCGACAGGCCGATGCCCAGTCCGCCCTTGGAGATGCCGATGCTGTGCGGCGCCTGGGCGAACATCTCGAATACGCTCTCGAGCGATTCCGGTGCCAAGCCGATGCCGGTGTCCGTGACGCGGATGACTGCCGTGGCGCCGTCGACCGCGGCGCCGATGCCGATGCTGCCGCCCTGCGGCGTGTACTTGGCCGCGTTCGACAGCAGGTTGCTCAGCACCTGGCTGAGGCGTACGGCGTCGCCATCCATCCAAAGCGGCTGGCCGGGAAGATCGAGCGCGAGCCGGTGGCCCGCCGCCTCGATCAAGGGCATGCTGGTCTCGACCGCGCTGGCGATCACGGATTGCAGGTCGACGCGTTCGACTTTCAGGACCACTTTGCCGCTCGAGATGCGGGCGATGTCGAGCAGGTCGTTGATCAGGTGGACCATGTGCGCGACCTGGCGCTCCATCGTCGCACGCAGCTTGTCCATCAGGGCCGGCTTGCCCGCGCCCAGGCGCAGCAGTTCGAGGGCGTTGCGGATCGGGGCCAACGGATTGCGCAGTTCATGGGCCAGGGTGGCCAGGAATTCGGATTTGCGACGGTCGGCTTCGCGCAGGGCTTCGGTCGAACGCACGCGCTCGATGTGCGCCCAGCAGCGGTCGACCACGGCTTCCACCAGCGCGACTTCGTCCGGGTTCCAGTTGCGCGGCTGCTGCTGGTGAACCGCCATCATGGCCACCAGGCGGCCCTGCCTGACCAAGGGGCAGCAGATGATCGCCTTGATGCCGATCTGGTTGAACATCTCCACGCCGTCGCCGGCGGCCAGTTCGCGGTCGACGTCGTCGATCAGGAGCGTGCGCCCCACGCGCAGGTTGGAGGTGGCGCGCGAACCGAACAGATCGAGCGAATAGACACCGACGGTACTGATTGCGCCGTCGACATGCCAGTCGTGGCGGATCGTGAAGCGGTCGTTGTCCGGCTCCAGGTCGGCATAGGCAACCCGGGTCACGCCCAGGTGTTCGCCGAGCAGGCGCGTGCTGTGCGCCATGATGGCCTCGGGTTCGGTGGCGACGCGGGTCGCTTCGCCGATGGCGTCGAGCAGGCGCAGGCGCGCTTCGACCTGGCGGCGTTCGTTGACGTCCAGCGTCGTGCCGATCAGGCGCAGCGGCCGGCCGGCATCGTCGCGCATCACCCGGCCGCGGGTCACGATCCAGCGTGCCTGTCCATTGCCCCCACCCATGGTCCGGTATTCGCAGCGATAGCGCTCCTGCTGCGGGGAGGCCAGCACGGCGCGCGTCTCGGCCAGCACCCGTTCGCGGTCGTCCGGGTGCAGCGCGGCGGCCAGCATCGCGCCGGACACGGGGCCGTCGAGCGGCAAGCCGAACTGCTGCCGGGTGCGCGCGCTGCAGGTCAGGATGCCGGACGTGAACTGGAAGTCGAACATGCCGAGCTCCGCGCTGTCGGTCGCGATCTGCAGCTTCTCGACGTGGGTCGCCAGTTCGGCCAGGGCGGCATCGCGTTCCTGCTGCGAGCGGACCTTGCCGGTGGTTTCGTTGCAGACGCACAGCACGCCGGTGATGGCACCGCTTTCGCCGCGGATCGGGCTGGTCGAAAAGCTGGCGTAGACCTGCTCGGGAAAGCCATTGCGGGTCAGGGTGAATGCATGGTCCTCGAACCACTGTGATTCGCCGCGCAGGGTGGCGTCCAGCATGGGACCGACCTGGTCCCAGACCTCGGCCCAGACCTGTCTGAACGGCTGGCCCAGCACCTGGCGCGGAGCGGCGGCTTTGGCGCCGAGGATCTGGCGGTAACCGTCGTTATAGAGCAGCAGCAGTTCCGGGCCCCAGGCGACATACATCGGATGGCGCGCATTGAGCATCATGCTGGCTGCGGTGCGCAGGGATTGCGGCCAGGTAGCCAGGGGGCCGAGTGAGGTCGCCGCCCAGTCGAAGGCGCGCAGGACGGCGCCCATGTCGCCACCGCCGGAAGCGAAGTCCAGACCGTCATCCGAGGAGGTAAGCTGGCTCATTTCACGATCAACTCCCGAATCCGCCCCGCCAGCGACTCCACCGCAAACGGCTTGGTCAGCACCGACATCCCCGGCTCCAGCTGGCCGTCGTTGAGCAGGGCGTTCTCGGCGAAGCCGGTGATGAACAGGACTTCGAGGCCGGGGCGGGTGACGCGGGCGGCGTCGGCCATCTGGCGGCCGTTCATCAGGCCCGGCAGGCCGACGTCGCTGATCAAGAGGTCGACGCGCGCTTCGGATTGCAGGATCTTGAGGCCGCCGGCGCCGTCGGCCGCTTCGAGCGCGGTGTAGCCGAGGTCGTGCAGCACGTCGGTCACCAGCATGCGCACCGCCGGTTCGTCGTCCACCACCAGCACGGTCTCGCCGGCGCTGGCCAGCGGCTCCAGCGGCGTGTCGGATGGGGCGGCGTCCAGGTCGGCTTCGCCGCGGTGGCGCGGCAGGTAGATGCAGACCAGGGTGCCCTGGCCGACTTCCGAATAGATGCGCACCTGGCCGCCGGATTGCTGGGCGAAGCCATAGATCATCGACAGCCCGAGACCGGTACCCTGGCCGAGCGGTTTGGTGGTAAAGAAGGGGTCGAAGGCCTTGGCGATCACTTCCGGCGGCATGCCGGTGCCGGTATCCGACACGTTCAGCGCGATGTACTGGCCGGCCGGCATGTCGAGCGCCCTGGCTGCGTGCTGGTCGATCGTGCGGTTGGCACTGACGATGGTGATGCGTCCGCCGTGCGGCATGGCGTCGCGCGCGTTGATGCACAGGTTCAGCAGCGCGTTCTCGAGCTGGGGCTGGTCCACCAGCGTGGTCCACAGGCCGTTCTCGCCCGCCCACTCCACCTGCACGCCGGGCCCCACGGTGCGCCGGATCATGTCGAGCAGGCTGGCCACCAGGGCGTTGACATCGGTGGCCTTGGGCGCCAGGGTCTGGCGCCGCGAAAAGGCCAGCAGGCGGTGGGTCAGCGCCGCCGCGCGCCGGGTCGCGCCCATCGCCACCGTCATGTAGCGCTCGAGGTCTTCGAGGCGGCCCTGCTTGATGCGCATCTTCATCAGTTCCAGGCTGCCGGAAATCCCGGCCAGCAGGTTGTTGAAGTCGTGCGCCAGGCCGCCGGTGAGCTGGCCGACGGCTTCCATCTTCTGGGCCTGGCGCAGCTGTTCCTGGGCCTGTTCCAGCTCGGCCGCCGCTTCCTTGTCGACCGTGATGTCGCGCGCCGAGCAGTACACCTTGCCGTCGTCCGGCACGGCCACCCACGACAGCCAGCGCCAGCCGCCGGCCTTGTGGCGGTAGCGGTTCTCGAAGCGCAGCGCTGGCAGCTGATGGTCCATCAGGTCGCGCCAGAAAGCTTCGGTTTCCGCGATGTCGTCCGGATGGATGAAGTCGATGAAGCGTGTGCTGGCGAGTTCGTCCTCGGACCAGCCCAGTATCGCTTCCCAGGCCGGATTGAAGGCCTCGAAGTGGCGGTCGGCGCCCACCACCGCCAGGATGTCGGGACTGAGCTGCCAGGTGCGCCCGCGCGCGAAGGCCTGGGCGATCACCTTCTGTTCGAGTTCGGCGTTCAGCGCGCGCAGCTTGCGCATCGCCTGGTCGCGCTCGGCTTCCACTGCGCGCCGGCTTTCGACGTCGATCAGCACGCCCGGGAAATACAGCCCGGTGCCGTCCGGTCCCAGGTCGACCCGGCCGTTGGCTTCGATCCAGTAGTAACGGCCGTCGGCGCGGCGCACCCGGTACTGGTGCGCGTAATGGCCGCCGCGTGTGCGCACGTCCTGGATCGCCGCCGCCAGCGCTTCCTGGTCGTCGGGATGGACGGTGGCCACCACCTGGGCCAGGCTCAAGCCGTCGCGGCCCAGGGCCGGATCCATGCCGAAGGCGCGCGCAAAGGCTTCGTCGACGGTGAAGCGGTCGTTCGGCAAGTCCCAGAACCAGGTGCCGATGATGGCGCCGGCCTGCAGCGCCAGCTGTACCCGCTCGCCATTCTCGCGTGCCGCCGCCTCGCTCTTGCGCAGCGCTGCTTCGCTGGCGGCGCGCTGCTCGCGCGCCAGCACGGCTTCGGTGGTCTCGATGCAGGTGCACAGCAGGCCGAGGATGGGGCCGTCGTCGTCGCGCAGCGGCGCGTACGAATAGGTGAACCAGGTGTTTTCGGGGTAGCCCTTGCGCTGCATGACGAGGAGCAGGTCTTCCATCATGAAGCTCTCGCCCTCGACCAGGGTGCGGTGCACCAGGGGCGCCAGTACGTCCCAGATTTCCGGCCAGACGTCGCGGAAGGGCAGGCCGATGGCGGCCGGGTGCTTGTCGTGCAGGATGCCGGCATAGCCATCGTTGTAGAGCGTGACCTGTTCCGGTCCCCACACGATGAAGGCCGGGAAGGCCGAGGCCAGCACCACGTTCAGCGTGGCGCGCAGGGTGGCGGACCAGGTCTCGACCGGTCCCAGCGGCGAATCCGACCAGTCGCGCGCGCGGATTGCCGCGCCGGTACGGCCGCCGCCGATCGGAAAGGCGCTTGCATCGCTCATGGTGCGGGCGGCATCAAGGCGTGCTGGGGCGGACTGGCGGGAAATTTGACGGTTCTGAAGATAGCCATGCCGCATTATGGCGTAAAAGCGGCACGCTCCCGGATTTTATTGGCCCGGAAAACGCGCCGCTTTCCCGGCACGATCAGCGTTCTTCGGTGGCGTCCAGCCTGGCCGCCTCGGCGGGCACCGGCGACTGTCTTTGTTTGCGCCCATGGAACACGCGGTCGACCACGATATAGAACATCGGGATCATCAGCGGTGCGATGAAGGTCGCGGTCAGCATGCCGCCGATGACGCCGGTGCCGATCGCGTGCTGGCTGGCGGCGCCGGCGCCGCGCGAGATCGCCAGCGGCAGCACGCCCAGGATGAAGGCGAGGGAGGTCATCAGGATCGGCCGGATCCGCATGTGGGCGGCCTCGATCGCGGCCTGGGTGGCACTGAGGCCCTCGGCCTGGCGCGCGTGCGCGAATTCGGCCACCAGGATCGCGTTCTTGGCCGACAGCCCGATCGTCACCAGCAGGCCGACCTGGAAGTAGACGTCGTTGGTGAGTCCGCGCGCCATGGTCGCCAGCAGCGCGCCCAGCACGCCGATCGGCACCACCAGGATCACGGCCACCGGAATCGACCAGCTTTCGTACAGCGCGGCCAGGCTGAGGAAGACCACCAGGATCGACAGCGCATACAGCAGCGGCGCCTGGTTGCCCGATTGCTGCTGCTGGTAGGAGGTGCCGGTCCAGGCGATCGCAATCCCCTTCGGCAGGGCCTTGGCCAGTTCTTCCATGGCTTCCATCGCTTCGCCCGAGCTGCGTCCCTCGGCGCCCTGGCCCTGGATGTTCATCGACTCGACGCCGTTGTAGCGCTGCAGCTGGGAAGGGCCGCTGGTCCAGCGGCCGCTGGCGACCGCCGTCAGGGGCACCATGCTGCCGGACTGGCTGCGCACGTACAGGCTGCCCAGGTCGTCCGGCGTCATGCGGAAGGGCGCATCGGCCTGCACGTAGACGCGCTTGATGCGGTTGTCGGTGTCGAGGAAGTTGTTGACGTAGCGCGAGCCCCAGGCGATCGAGAAGGCCTGGTCGATGTCGGCCGGCGAGACGCCATATGCACCGGCCTTTTCGCGGTCGACGTCGACCTTGAAGCCGGGGCTGTCGGCCACGCCGTTGTAGCGCACCTGGGTCAGCGCCGGATGGCTGCGCGCCGCCGCCAGCAACTGGTCGCGCGCGCGCACCAGCGCGTCATGTCCGAGGCCGCCGCGGTCCTGCAGCTGCAGGTCGAAGCCGGCGGCATTGCCCAGGCCGCGGATCGGCGGCGGACTGGTGGGGAAGATGATGGCCACGTTGCTGGCACTGAAGCGTTTCTTGATGCGGTTCGACAGTGCCTCCACGCCCAGCTCCTCGTCCTTGCGCTCGTCCCAATCCTTCAGGCGCACGAAGATCTGGCCCTGGCTCTGGCTGCGGCCGGCGTTGTTGTTGCCGTTGACCGTGAAGGTGGCCGTGACCATGCCCTTTTCTTCGCGCAGCAGGTACTGGCTGATCTCGTCCA
>Ga0308168_1004154_pt1 | contig 10648 bp, 12 predicted proteins | sample PhyCR2_FD_202133 | JGI IMG/M metagenome (GOLD analysis project Ga0308168, IMG submission 202133) | Phyllosphere microbial communities from UC Gill Tract Community Farm, Albany, California, United States - DLSLRC.R2 | ecosystem: Host-associated > Plants > Phyllosphere > Unclassified | place: USA... | reverse complement strand
TTCATCGCTTCGGCGGCCTGGACCGCGCCGACAATGCCGACCAGCGGGGCGAACACCCCCATGGTGCTGCACGCAACGTCTTCAAAACCACTGTCTTCAGGGAACAGGCAGGCATAGCACGGGGTGTCGGGCTGGCGCGGGTCGAACACGGACAGCTGGCCGTCGAAACGGATCGCCGCCCCCGACACCAGCGGCACGCCGGCAGCGACGCAGGCGCGGTTGACGGCGTGGCGGGTGGCGAAGTTGTCGCTGCAGTCGAGCACGACGGTGGCCGTGCGGGCCAGCGCCAGCAGGCGCTCGGGGCCGGCCCGTTCGTTCAGGGCGACGACCTCGATCTCGGGATTGATCGCCAGCAGGGCCGCGCGCCCGGAATCGACCTTGGGCTGGCCGATGCGTTCGGTCGTGTGCATGACCTGGCGCTGCAGGTTGGTGAGGTCGACCGTGTCGTCGTCGACCAGGGTGATGCGGCCGATGCCGCCAGATGCCAGGTACAGCGCCGCCGGCGAACCGAGGCCGCCGGCGCCGATCACCAGGGCATGGGCCTCGAGCAGGCGCTGCTGGCCTTCGATGCCGATGTCGTCGAGCAGGATGTGGCGCGAGTAGCGCAGGAGCTGGTTGTCGTTCATGGGGTCACCCCGACATCATTTCTTCGGCGACGCCTTCAATTCGGGCAATTTATGCTCCGCCCCCGGCAACGGCGCCGGCGCGGGTTTGTCTTCGTCGGGCACGCCCCTGGCCAGTTGCACCGGCAAGCCCTTGAAGTGCTTGATCGCCTGCGCCAGCTGGAAATCGTCCTGGCCGCCGAACTCGATCGGCTTGCGGTCCTTCAGCAGCGCCAGCGCGCGCTGCTGCTGCGCCAGGCTGGGGTTCTGGTCCCTGGACGCCGCTTCTTTCTTCTCGCCTTCGGCCACCAGGTGGCGCTGGAGGTCCGCTTCGCGCACGCGCAGGGCGTTCAGCAGGTCGCCGTCGGCACTCTCGTCGACCCGCATATCGGGTTCGATGCCGGTGGCCTGGATCGGCCGCCCTTTCGGCGTGTAGTAGCGCGCCGTGGTCAGCTTGATCGCGGTGTCCTCCGACAGTTGCCGCAAGGTCTGCACCGAGCCCTTGCCGAAGGTGCGGCTACCCATCACGATCGCGCGCTGGTAATCCTGCAGCGCACCGGCCACGATTTCGGAAGCCGATGCCGAGCCGCCATTGACCAGCACCACCATCGGCACCGATTTGAGGCCGGCCGGCAAGCCCGCCAGCGGGTCGCCGCGCTGGGCATAGAACTCGCGCCGGCCATAGAATTCCTGGTTCGAGTCCGCTATCTGGCCCTTGGTCGACACGATCACCTGGTCCGGCTGCGGCAGGAAGGCGGCCGAGACGCCGATCGCGCCCGGCAGCAGGCCGCCCGGGTCGTTGCGCAGGTCGAGCACCAGGCCCTTGATGTCGGGTTGTTCGGCGTACAGTTCCTTGGTTTTCTTGGCCAGCTCGTCCAGGGTGTTTTCCTGGAACTGGCTGATGCGCAGCCAGGCATAGCCGGGCTCGACCATCTTGGCCTTGACGCTGACCACCTTGATTTCCTGGCGCGCGATCGGCACCACCCAGGGCTTGTCTTCGCCGGGACGGGCGATGGTGAGCGTGACCTTGCTGCCGACCTTGCCGCGCATGCGCTTGATCGCCTCGTCGGACGACATATTGCGCACGGGGACATTGTCGATGCGGGTGATCAGGTCGCCCGGCTTGATGCCGGCCTTGAAGGCGGGCGTATCCTCGATCGGCGACACCACCTTGATGTAGCCGTCCTCGTTCGAGATCTCGACGCCGACGCCCACGAACTTGCCCTGCACCGCTTCGCGCATGTCGCGGAAGGCCTTGGGATCGAGGTAGACCGAATGCGGATCGAGCGAGGCGACCATGCCGCCGATCGCTTCCGACAGCAGCTTTTTATCTTCCACCGGCTCGACGTAGTCGGTCTTGATCAGGCCATACACGTCGGCCAGCTGGCGCAGCTCGTCGAGCGGCAAGGGCGCGCCGGCCTTTTGCGCATGGGCCGACAGCTGGAACGATGCCGCCACGCCGACCAGGACGCCCACGCCGACCAGCCCGAAATGCTTTGCTTTCATGCCCATGTTGACCCTTGTTGTACCTAGAACCGGACCCAGCCCGCCGGGTCGATGGCCTTGCCGCGATGCCTGAGCTCAAAGTATAGCCCCGATTCCTCGTTGCCACCGGTATTGCCGGCACTGGCCACCGCCTCGCCGGCGCGCACGCTGTCGCCGGGACGCTTGAGCAGCGACTGGTTATTGCCGTAGATCGACAGGTAGCCGTCGCCGTGGTCGATGATGATCAGGTTGCCGAAGCCACGCATCCAGTCGGCGTGCACCACCCGGCCCGGGGCCACGGCGCGCACCTCTGAGCCTTCCGCGGCCTTGATGAAATTGCCCTTCCAGGTCGGGCCGTCGCCGCGGCGTCCGCCGAAGCGGGCCACGACGCTGCCGTTGACCGGGCTGGCCATGCGGCCCTTGAGCGACGCGAACGAGCCGCTCGGCGCGGCCGGCCCCAGCATCGGCGGCGCCGGTTCGTTCGACCGGGTGTCTTCCTCGACCGGCTCCTCGGCCACGATCGGCGCTTCCTTGATCGGTTCGGGCATCGGCTTCGGCTTGGCGCCCGGCTTGGCGTTTTCGCGCGCGATGCGCTCGCGTTCGCGGTCGCGCTCGGCCTTCTCGGCCGCCGCCTTGGCGCGCGCCGCCGCCAGCGCCCTGGCCCGCGCTTCCGCGGCGGCCTTGGCCTTGGCGCGTTTCGCCGCCAGGGCGGCCTGGCGCTTGCGCTCGGCTTCTTCCTGCTCGCGGATCAGGCGCTCGAGGCGGGTGACCAGCCCCGACATGCGTTCTTCGTCGCGCTCCAGGCGGTCGGCCTGCTTGCGCTGGTCGGCCAGGCGGGTCGACAGGTTGTTGAGCAGCGCGGCGCGCTTGGCCTTTTCTTTTTCCAGCAGCGCCTTCTGGTCGAGCTGTTCCTGGGCGATTTCTTCCAGCTCTTGCTTGGCATTCTCGACCTTGTCGCGGTTGGCCTCGACTTGCGCCAGGTTGCCGCGCAGCGAATCCAGCAGGCGCGCCTGGGCCTGCGAAACATAGGCCATCAGCTGCAAGTCGCGGCTGATGCGGTTCGGGTTGTCGCCGGACAGCAGCAGCTTGATCCGGTCTTCGTTGCCAGCCACATAGTGTTCGCGCAGCAGCTTGGCCAGCTGCTTTTGCTGGGCGGCGATGGTCTGGTTCAGCTGTTCCTGCTGCGCGGCCAGGTCTTGCAGGCGCGTGTTGGTGGCGCCCTGCTCTTCCTGCAGGTCGCGCAGCGCCCGGTTGGCGTTGGAAATGGCGGCCTCGGACTCGGCCAGCGTGTCGGCCGCGTCTTCCTTGGCGCTTTCGGTCTGGCTGATGTCGCGCTTGATCGCCTGCAGCTGTTGCTGGATGCCGGCGCGCTGCTTCTCGGCCGCCGCCTTCTGGCGGCTGCGCTCGGTCTGGCGCTGGGCCCATGCATCCGTTGCGAACGCGCCGGACAGCGCGACCGCCAGCAGCGTACTCAAGAGTACGCTACCGGCTCCCTTCGTGAATGGCAAATGCAAGACTTACTTTGCCTTCCCTTGGTTGGCCACGGCCGCCATGGCGGCGGCGATCGCTTCCTGGTCGCCCAGGTAGTAGTGCTTGATCGGCTTCAGGTCGGCGTCCAGCTCATACACCAGCGGCTGGCCGTTGGGGATGTTCAGGCCGACGATGTCGGCGTCGCTGATATTGTCCAGCATCTTGATGATGGCGCGCAGGCTGTTGCCGTGGGCCGAGATCAGGATTTTCTTGCCGGCGCGGATGGCGGGGGCGATGTCGTCGTTCCAGGCCGGCATCACGCGCGCCACGGTGTCCTTCAGGCATTCGGTCAGCGGGATCTGCTCGTCGGTGAGCGCTGCATAGCGCGGGTCGCCGAACGAGGTGCGCTCGTCGTCCTTCTCGAGCGCCGGCGGCGGGGTGTCGTAGCTGCGACGCCAGACCAGCACCTGCTCGTCGCCGAACTTGGCGGCGGTCTCGGCTTTATCGAGGCCCTGGAGGGCGCCGTAGTGGCGCTCGTTCAGGCGCCAGTCGTTCTTGACGGGAAGGTACATCATGTCCATCTCGTCCATCGCCAGCCACAGGGTGCGGATGGCGCGCTTGAGCACCGAGGTATAGGCCACGTCGAAGGTGAAGCCGGCTTCCTTGAGCACGCGGCCGGCGGTTTTCGCCTCGGCCACGCCTTTTTCGGTCAGGTCGACGTCGGTCCAGCCAGTGAAACGGTTTTCCAGGTTCCAGGTGGATTCGCCATGGCGCATGAATACGATCTTGTACATTAGTCTCTTCTTCTCGAAAAAATTCTGGTTGAAGTCCGGTCCGGCATCTATTTTATAATGCCCCGATTCAGTTCAACCAATCGGAACCCTTGTGAATTTCTTACTCGATAATATCTTCGTTGTTGCGATCGCCGTAATTTCGGGTGTCGCCCTGCTGTGGCCGGCACTGACGCCGCGCGGAAAACGCGCGACGCCGCTGCAGGTGACGCAGATGATCAACCGCGGCAAGACCACCGTGGTCGACGTACGCAGCGCGGAAGAATTCGCGGCAGGCCACCTGCGCGACGCGAAACACATCCCGCTGGCAGACTTGGGCAATCGCATCGGCGAACTGGACAAGTCGAAGAACCGTACCGTCGTGGTGGTGTGCCAGAGCGGCGCCCGTGGCGACAAGGCCGCGCGCCAGTTGCAGGCGGCCGGCTTCGAAGACGTCCACAGCCTGGAAGGCGGTCTGGCGGCCTGGACGGCTGCAGGCCTGCCGGTCACCAAGTAAACCCGCCGGCCCCTGTTCCGGGCCGGCAGACATGAAAGGATTCAGCATGACAGCCCACGTCGTTCTCTACCACACCGCAGCCTGCCCCTATTGCGTGCGCGCCGAGCGCCTGCTCGAAGCCAAGGGCGTGCATGACATCGAACGCATCCGCGTCGACCTCGACCCGGAACAGCGCCAGATCATGATGCAGCGCACCGGCCGCCGCACCGTTCCACAGATCTACGTTGGCGACACCCACGTCGGCGGTTTCGACGATTTGTATGCGCTGGACCAGGCCGGACGCCTGGACCCGATGCTCAAGGGCGAGTAAGCTAATTGGGCTGAACGCGGCGGCGGGCGGCAAAGCCGCTATTGCTTCCAAGTTGGTTTTGCTACAATTGTCGTCGCGTTTGACCCGAAGTCGGGCCCGGCCCCATAGCCGCGCTCGACCAAAGCACCCGGAGTAGCCTCCTGCTCCCCACTATTATTAGAAAGCGTTCCATGTCTGACGAAAACCTGCAACCAGTATTCCAAATCCAACGCGTCTACCTGAAAGACATGTCGCTGGAGCAACCGAATTCGCCATCGATCTTCCTGGAACAGGAAGCGCCGGCAATCGAAGTGTCGCTCGACGTCGGCGCCGAAAGCATCGCCGAAGGCATCTACGAGTCGACCGTGACGATCACCGTCACCGCCAAGGTCAAGGACAAGGTCGCGTTCCTGGTGGAAGGCAAGCAGGCTGGCATCTTCGAAGCCCGCAACATCCCTGCAGAGCAGATGGATCCGCTGCTGGGCATCGGCTGCCCGAACATCATCTACCCATACCTGCGCGCGAACATCGCCGACGTGATCAGCCGCGCCGGTTTCCCGCCAGTGCACCTGGCCGAGATCAACTTCGAAGCGTTCTACCAGCAGCGCGCCGCGGCCATGGCCGAAGCAGCTGCCGCCGCACCGGCAAACTAAGCATCATCTCGCGGATGCGGCCAAGGCCGCGTCCGCGCCAGCCTTCCGGCGTCGCGGTTCACCCACAATCCAGGCCCGCCATGCGCTTTCCCCGACCACTTGCAGCTGCTCCACTGTTGGCGATGACAGTGCTGGCCGCGCCGAGTGCTCACGCCTTCGATTTCAAGACGGTCGGCGCCGCCCCGGCGATCCTGTATGGCACGCCATCGGCCAAGGGCAACAAACTCTATCTGGCGCCGCCCGGCATGCCGCTCCAGGTCATGATCGCCTATGGCGACTGGGTCAAGGTGCGCGACATGAACGGCGACGTGGCCTGGACTCCAGCCAGGTCGCTGAGCGCGCAACGCAATGTGCTGGTACGCACGCCCGGCGGCCGGGTCCATTCCGGCCCGGACGCAACCTCGGCGGTCCTGATGACGGCCGACAAGGGCGTTTTACTTGAACTGGTCGATCCCCATGCCATCGTCTGGGCGCGCGTGCGCCATCGCGACGGCGTCATCGGCTATATCAAGGTCTCGGACATCTGGGGCCTGTAAATCCACTCCAGGAGTTCCATGCAACAGAACAAACCCACTACCAAGATTACCGTCCTCGGCGCCGGCGCCTGGGGCACCGCCGTCGCCATCGCGCTGGCCGCACGCCACGACGTGCTGCTGTGGGGCCGCAATCCGCTACAGATGGCGGATACCGACGCGGCGCGCGACAACCTGGCCTACCTGCCGGGGCATCCACTGCCGCCAACGTTGCGCGTGAGCGCCGACTTCGAGGCGGCGCTTGCCCACGTGGCGCCCGGCGCCGCGCAAGACGCGCCGCTGCTGATCCTGGCCTGCCCGGTGGCCGGCCTGCGTCCGCTACTGGAGCAATTGCGTGGCCGCCCGATCCCGAACGTCGTCTGGCTGTGCAAGGGCTTCGAAGCCGGCACCGGCCTGCTGCCGCACCAGGTGGTGGCGCAGGTGCTGGGCGACAGCGTCCCGGGCGCGGCGCTGTCCGGCCCTTCGTTCGCGCAAGAAGTCGCGCGCGGCCTGCCGTGCGCGCTGACCGTGGCATCGAGCTCGGCCGAGCTGCGCGAACGCGTGGTGGCCGCGGCCCATGGCGACAACCTGCGCGTCTATTCGCACGACGACCTGATCGGCGTGGAAGTGGGCGGCGCGGTCAAGAACGTGATGGCGATCGCCACCGGCGCCGCCGACGGCCTGGGACTGGGCCTGAACGCGCGCGCGGCGCTGATCACGCGCGGCCTGGCCGAGATCACCCGCCTGGGGCTGGCGCTCGGCGCCCAGCCGGGCACCTTCATGGGCCTGTCGGGGATGGGCGACCTGATCCTGACCTGCACCGGCGACCTGTCGCGCAACCGGCGGGTCGGCCTGGCGCTGGCCGAAGGCAAGGCGCTGGACACGATCGTGGCGGAACTGGGCCATGTGGCCGAAGGCGTGCCCTGCGCCAAGGCGGTGCGCGAACTGGCGCGCCGGATGGGGGTCGACATGCCGATCACCGAGGCGGTGGCCAGCGTGCTGTTCGACGGCGTGGATGCGGCGCAGATGGCGGCGCAGTTGCTGGCGCGCGATCCGCGGGTGGAGTTGGCGTGATCTTTGTGGGTGAGCGGCCAGGCTGATTGACTGGGGCTGCTCACGGTGACTTGGGTCCCCGCCTGCGCGGGGACGACATGCGAAGGTAGCGGGTCGTTGTCAGTTTCGTAGCCTGCAGCGTTGAACCGTCGTTCCCGCGGAGGCGGGAACCCAAGTGCACACGCACACCGCCACCGTCAAATCACTGCGGCGGCGCCCCGCTCGGGTCGTCGCTCGGCCCGCCCGAACGCTCCGGCCCCATCAGGATGGTCATCAAGGCCACCGCATCCTTCAGCGCGCGCACCGTGTGCGGCACGCTGCCCGCCAGATAAACCATCTCGTTCGGCTGCAGGGTGGTCGTCTTGTCGTGGGCGTCGATCGCGATCTCGCCCTCCAGGCAGACGATGGTCACTTCGCCATCGACCCGGTGCTCGGGAATCGGCCGTTCGACCGGCAACACCAGCCGGATCAGTTCCATGTGCTCGGTCTTGACCAGGGCCACCGAAGTGAAATGGGCGATGTCGTCGTCGCCGCGTTGCAAAGCAATCTTTTCGCCGGATACTGCGTGATGCAAGGCCATGTCGCCCTCCTCTATGTGCTTGTCGCTTCCTCTTGCGGTTCCGGCACGCTGCGCAGCCAGCTGACCAGCGCATAGGCGTCCTGGAATCCTTGCGCCAACCGCGGCACCAGTTGATCCGGTGCATTCAGGTCCAGTTTCACCTCGGTCCACACGAAGAAGCTTTTCAGTTTCAGGTAATCGACATGCGGATGATCGGGATCGAAGCCCTTGGGTGGACGCTGCAACTTGTCCTCTTCCAGCATGTCGTTATAGGTGGCGCGAAGATTCTTATTCTTCAATACTTTGGCGAAACCCGTCGCATCGTTGACCACGTGCTCGCGGATCGCCTTCAGGCGTGCCGGCGGCGGCAGGTACTCTCCCACGCCGAAGCCCAGGGTGCCGTCACGCTCGAGTTGAAAATAATAGGTCGAGCCGCCGCCCGCGCTCGGGCGGCGCTTGTCGTGCGGGGTGATGCCGGCCGAGAAGCGGGTTTTATAGGGCGTCTTGTCCTTCGAAAAGCGGGTGTCGCGGTGGATCCGGAACATCGCCTTCTTGGGATTGCAGGCCGCCACCTGCTTGTCGAACTTCGTCAGGGCCTTGATCAGTTCCGTGACCGTTTCTTCGAATTCGGTGCGCAGGATGTCATAGCGCGGTTTATTCCAAAGAAACCAGGGCCGGTTATTGTTTTCGCTCAGTTCGGTGAGAAATTGCGTCAGGTCGCGCAGATGCATGGTGGTTCAGGTGTCGATAGAAAAGTTCAGGGCGCCTGGCGCGGCCGGCGGCCCACCGTCACGTCGACCGTGGCTTCGCGCCGCTTGCGCAGGATCGTCATTTGCGTCTTGGCGCCGGGCTCGAGCTGGGCGATCAGGTTCAGCATCTCGCTGGTGTCCGCGATCGGCTCGCCGGCCACGGCCACCAGGATATCGCCCGGCACGATGCCGGCGCGGTCGGCCGGGCCGCCGCGCACCACGCCGGCGATGATGGCGCCACTGCGCTTGGCCAAGCCAAAACTGTCGGCCAGCTCGGGCGTGATGTCCTGCGATTCGATGCCGATCCAGCCGCGCACCACGCTGCCGTGCTTGACGATCGAATCGAGCACGGTCTTGGCGGTCGACACGGGAATCGCGAAGCCGATCCCGACCGAGCCACCAGTCTGCGAATAGATTGCCGCATTAATGCCCAGCAAATTGCCTTCGGTATCGACCAGGGCCCCGCCCGAGTTGCCGAAATTGATCGCGGCATCGGTCTGGATGAAATTCTCGAAGTGATTGATGTGCAGGTTGTTGCGGCCCAGGGCCGAGATGATGCCCAGGGTAACGGTCTGGCCGACGCCGAATGGGTTGCCGATCGCCAGCACCACATCGCCCACGCGCGCCTGCTCGGGGTCGCCCAGCACCATCACCGGCAGGTTGCGCTCGCTGACGCGGATCACGGCCAGGTCGGTCTCGGGATCGGTGCCGACCAGGCGCGCCGCGGCCTTGCGGCCATCGGCCAGGCCGACTTCGATCGCGTCGGCGCCGTCGATCACGTGGAAATTGGTCAGGATATAACCGTCGCTGCTGACGATGACGCCGGAGCCAAGGCTGGCCAGCTGCTCGTCGGGCGGCGCGCGGTCGCCAAAGAAGCGGCGGAAGAACGGGTCGCGCAACAGCGGATGCGACTGGCGCGACGCCTTGCTCGTGTAGATATTGACCACGGCCGGCATCGCCTTGGCCGCGGCATTGCGGAAGCTGCCGCCAGCCGCCCGCTGCGGCGCCTGCAGCATCGGCACCGGATTGCCCGGCGTGCCGACCGCGACCGTATCGGGCCTGTCGAGCCATTCGGGCCGCATGGCGGCCACCACGAACCAGGCCGCCAGCGCAATCGTCACCGCTTGCGCGAACAGCAGCCAAAGGCGTCGCAAAAGCGGCCGCTTGGGCTGCGGACGCCGGATGTCGTGGACCAGATCGTCTTTCACTTTTTGAGGGAATCCCGGATTTCGCGCAGCAGGACGATGTCTTCCGGCGTCACTGGAGCAGCAGGTTTGGCCTCTTCGGCCGGGCCACGCAGGCGGTTAATCACACGCACCATCTGGAAGATGATGAAAGCCAGCAGGATAAAGTTCAGCAAAATGGTCAGGAAATTACCGTATGCCAACACAGCACCGGCCTTTTGCGCTTCTGCCAAGGGGAGGTGATAGCCCTGGTTATTGAGAGGAATATAATAGTTGGCGAAGTCGAGGCCACCGAGGACCGCGCCGATCGGCGGCATGACCACGTCCTTGACCAGCGAATCGGTGATGCGCGCAAACGCGCCGCCGATGATCACGCCGACGGCAAGGTCGATGACATTGCCGCGCATCGCAAACTTCTTGAACTCTTCCAGCATCGCCATTGGAACTTCTCCCATTGTTATTGATACAAGCAATTGCATGATACCCGAACGCTCCGGAGGCTGTCTTTCGGCCGAATGCTGCAGGAGCACAAAAGACCATTCTGCTAAAGCGTGTAGCCCAGACAATTTTTTTCCCTCAGGTATTGCCGTTCACATATAATTTTGGATGCTGGAAGCTCGCTATTAATTCTTAAAATTCGTATATTCACGGAGTGGGGTTGGTATGAGTAATGAAAAGCAGGTCGATCCGGGCCGACGCGGATTGCTGGTCGCGACATGCGCGGCTGGCGGCGTAGTCGGCGTGTCCACGGCGGGAGCCCTGGTCAGCACCTTCCAGCCTTCCGAACGCGCAAAAGCGGCGGGAG
>Ga0308168_1004148_pt1 | contig 10663 bp, 9 predicted proteins | sample PhyCR2_FD_202133 | JGI IMG/M metagenome (GOLD analysis project Ga0308168, IMG submission 202133) | Phyllosphere microbial communities from UC Gill Tract Community Farm, Albany, California, United States - DLSLRC.R2 | ecosystem: Host-associated > Plants > Phyllosphere > Unclassified | place: USA... | reverse complement strand
GCGGATGCCGTCCGCCGCGCCCTGCTGCGCCAGTTGCGTCGTGAAGCGGTGCACGTCGCCGGATTCGTCGGTGGGCGTGAAGTCGGCGCCGACGAGCCGGCTCCCCAGCCCGGCCAGCGCCGGTTCGATGCGCACGGCCTCGCCGGCGTCGACCGTCATGCGCGGACAGCCGAGGTCGCGCATCGCGGCGCTCGCGCGGCAGGCGCGTTCGAATTCGCGCTCGTCCGTGTAGAAGTGCAGGATGCCGCGCGTCAGGTGGTCGTAGTCGATGCCGGTCTGCGCGCGCAGCGCCTGCAGGCTGCGGCGGCTGTATTCCGCCAGCGCGACGATGTTGCGCAGGTTGGCCGCCACGCGCCCCGGCGCGCATTCGCGCAGGAACTGCAGACACCAGCGCCATTGCAGCGGGTCGGCGCGCAGGCGGAACAGCAGCGGTGCGTCTTCCCGGCCCAGCGACTGGAGCACCTTGGCGAGGCCGGCGGGCGTGGCCCACGGCTCGGCGTGCGATACGGAGATCTGGCAGCCGTTGGCGAAGCTGGTCTCCTGCGCCGGGCCGCTCTGGCGTTCCACGACCGTCACGTCGTGGCCGGCCTGGCGCAGGTACCAGGCGGACGCGGTGCCGACGATGCCGGCGCCCAGGACGACGACGTTCATCGGCGCACCCGTCGGGACGATCGGTGGTGCGTGGCTGGTGCGAATTCGGGATGGTGCATGCCGCTCCTCGGTAGTCGGGCCGCGCGGCGAGGAGAGCGGACGGACGGGGCCGGCCGGTTGCTTCCCTTCGCTGGCATTACCCAGATCAGGTTCGAAGGGTGTGTCTCACCCGCGCGCCGCGTGACCGGCCGCAGGACCCCTAGCGTTGCCAGATGTCGTCAACTGGCAGGGCAGATTCTAACCGGTCGGCGGCGCGGCGGTAAAGCAGGACCGCGGGAAGAGACGGGCGTGGCGCGGCAGCGGCGCGCGCGGGCCGGAATGACACTCGGCCGCGGCGCGGCGCGGCGCGGTTCAGGCGACAGCGGCGACGGCGGCCGGAACGTGCGCGACGGTGGGTTTCACCGGTTCGCGCCGGTCCTGGCAGGCTGCCAGCATGAGGCAGGCCAGGATCGGCAGGCTCCAGCGTGCACGGGGTGTTTGCATGGCGCTCTCCTTTGGCGCCATCGTAGCGCAGGGCGGCCGGCCGCGGCGCCCCGCTCGCAAGCGCCGTTCAGAAGCGGTAGCCGACGGCGACGCGCACGACCGGATAGATCTTGTAGTCGCTCATGTCGTCGGCCAGGCGCACGCGCTGGACGGCAACGTCGCGGGCAAGCGCCGTGCACTGTGCCGTCAGCGCCGCGCAATTGACGCTTTGGAGGTCGACGTTCGCCTTGCCCTGGTAGAACGCGCCCAGGTCGATGCCGGCGGTCCAGCGGGCGGACTTGTCCAGCGTGTTGCCCCAGCCGATGCCGAGGTACGGCGCCGCCTTGCGGAAATCGATGCGACCGGTCAGGATGCCGACATCGGCGGTGGAATACGTGTGGCCGTTCAAGGTGAACACGCCGGCGCCGTTCGGTTTGCCGCGTGCGTCGAATTTGTTGCCGTTGTAGACCAAGCCGCCCGTCAGGCGGAAGCTGCTGCCTTCGATCACGTGCCAGTCGACGAGAGCATCGACCGTCTGCAGCTTGCCCTTGATGTCGTAGTCGACGAGGCCGGACCGCTTGTCGAAGTCGTGCTTGAAATAGTTGGCGCCGAAGCGGGCGTCCACCGCCGCGCCCAGCGGCACGAGGATGTGGGCGCCGACACCGGTCGTACCGGCGTCGGCCGTGATGCCGACCTGCGCGCAGGCGGTGCCGGCCGCAAGAAGGGCGGCTGCGGCGAAGAGGGTGGCGTGCTTGAACATCGATGACCTTTCGTGGAGTGGATCGTCGATTGTAAGCACCTAATTGCCGCATGGGAATATTTGTGGCCGCCAGTGTTGCATCCGCGCCCGCCAATGTAAGCATGTGTTGCAGGGAATTGTCATAATGTTTTCGTTTGATAAACTCCGCATAAACATTACAACGAGGTCATCCTATGAAATCCCTGATCTTCGGCGCGATGCTCTGCGCCGCCGCCCTCCCGGCCCTGGCCCAGACCAACGTATCGATCAGCGTCGGCCAGCCCGGCTTCTACGGCCGCGTCGATCTCGGCGACTTCGCGCCGCGGCCCGTGCTGTACGCGCCGCAGCCGGTGATCATCACACGGACGCCGGCCTACGTCGCCGAGCCGATCTACCTGCGCGTGCCGCCGGGCCACCGCATGCATTGGGCGCGCCACTGCGGCCGCTACAACGCCTGCGGCCGGCCGGTGCTGTTCGTGCGCGACGAGTGGTACACGAACACGTACGTGCCGCGCTACCGCGAGTACTACGGCCATCGCGGCGGCTACGGCGGGCCGCGCGAAGTCCGCGTCGTCGAGCGTGTCGAGTACCGCGACGGCCCGCGCCATGGCCACCACGGCGACTGGGACCGCGGCGGCTGGGACCACGGCCGCCACGAAGGCTGGGACCGCGGCCACGGGCATGGCGGCGGCCACGGTCACGGCCACGGACGCGACTGATCCGTGACGGGCGGTTTCGCCACCCCGTAGTAAACTGCTCCCGTGAGCCCGGCGACGGGCGCGACTCAGGGAGGCAGGCTTGCAGAGCGATATCGTGATCGTGGGTGGCGGCGCAGGCGGACTGGAACTGGCCTGCAAACTGGGCCGCAAACTCGGCCCGGACAAGGTGACGCTGGTCGACAGCCGGCTGTACCACGTGTGGAAGCCGTCGCTGCATGAAGTGGCGGCGGGCACGCTGGACATCCACCAGGAAGGCCTGTCGTACCAGATGCTGGCGCACGACCGTGGCTTTGCGTTCGTGTACGGCGCGATGACGGCGCTCGATGCGGCGCGCAAGACGCTGACGATCGCGCCCGTCAGCGCCCCGGCGGACGGCGAGGAAGTGCTGCCCGAGCGCACGCTGGCCTTTCGTTCGCTCGTCATTGCCGTCGGCAGCACGTCGAACTACTTCGGCGTGCCCGGCGCGCGCGAACATACCATTTCCCTGAATGCCACGGAAGACGCGGAGCGCTTCCGCCTGCGCCTGCTGCGCCTGCTCGCGCAGGCCGAGCAGCGGAAGGAGGACGGCGGCGCCGAGGGTGGGCTCGACATCGTGATCATCGGCGGCGGCGCGACTGGCGTCGAACTGGCGGCGGAGTTGCGCGAGGCGTCCGGCGCCTATGCGGCGTACGGCTTTCGCCGGCTGCAGGTCCGGCGCGACGTGCGCATCACGCTGCTGGAAGGCGCGCCGCGCATCCTGGCGCCGCTGCCCGAGCGCGTGTCCGCGGCGGCCGCGCGCCTGCTCGACGAGCGCGCCATCAAGGTCGTGACGGATTGCCGCGTCAACCGCATCGACCAGGATCAGGTCAGCGACAACAACGGCAACGTCTATCCGGCCGACCTGTGCGTATGGGCGGCGGGCATCCGCGCGCCCGAATTCCTCGGCTCGCTCGGCCTGCCGGTCGCGAAGGGCGGCCAGATCGAGGTCGATGCGCACCTGCGCGTGAAGGGCGTGGCGGACGTCTATGCGCTGGGCGATTGCGCCGCCTGCCTGGACGGCAACGGCAAGCCGGTGCCGCCGCGGGCGCAGGCCGCGCACCAGCAGGCCGATTACCTCGTCAGGACGTTCCTGCGCGCCGACCGCGGCCAGCCGCCGCAGGAGGCGCCGTACGTCTATCGCGACTACGGCTCGCTCGTGTCGATCGGCCGCGAGACGACCGTGGGCAGCCTGATGGGTTCGCTGCGCGGCGCCAGCCTGTTCGTGGAAGGTTTCATGGCCCGGATCATGTACATGAGCCTGCACCTGATGCACCACAAGGCCGTGCTGGGTTCGTTGCGCACGGGCCTGATGGCGGTGGGGCGCTTCCTGATCCGCCGCACGACGCCGCTCGTCAAGCTGCACTGACGCCGCGCCGGGTAGCCGGCGCGGCAGGGCGGTTCAGGCGGGGCGTTTCGGCAGGGTCAGCGTGAGCGCGCTGCCCTTGCCGTCGGGGCCCGGACCGAGGTCCAGGGTGCCGCCCAGGCCGCGCGCGCGTTCGCGCAGCATGCGCAGGCCGTGGCAGCCGAGGTTGGGCGCCGCGGATGCGGCCGCGCCGGGGCCGACGCCGTCGTCGCGTACGGTCAGCATGGCCTGGTCGCCGTCGTCGTCGAGGATGACGTCGACGCGCGTCGCCTGCGCGTGCCTGAGAACGTTGCGCAGGCCTTCCTCGGCGCAGCGCAGCAGTGCCACGCCCTGGTCGCGCGTGAATTCGGGATCCTCGTCCGGCATGCTGGCCTTGGCCTTGATGCCGTGCTCGCGGCTCCATTCCTGCACGAGTTCGGCAATGGCCGCCTTCGGACCGAGGAATTCCAGCTTGTCGTTCCAGAGCGTCAACTGCATCTTGCGGTTGGTCTCGATGACGTTGTTGAGCAGTTGCTTCATCTGCGCCGCGCGGTCGCGCTGCGGCTGTTCCTGCAGATGCTGCGACAGCAGGCCGAGATGCATCGTGAGTGCCGTCATCGACGAGCCGAGGCTGTCGTGCAGCCGGCGGGCCAGCAGGCGACGTTCTTCGTCCCAGCAGGTCGTCATATGGGCCAGGAGTTCGGCCAGCTCGGCGGCGCGTGCCGCGGCGTGGCCATCGTCGCCTGACTCGGGCGGATGAGGTTCCGAAACTTTCATGAAGGCAACCAATTTATGTTTCTCGGGATGATACAACAGCTTGAGCCGGGACGGCGCAGGAATTGTTTCTGTGAAGTGCCGTACAGTCTCCTGTTGCATTTTGCGCCATTCTGACGACTCTGGCAAAGCGCCTCCCACCCCACGAAGGAGCTCGACATGACTACCCGTACCCAATCCGGCGCGCGCGCTGGCACCCAGGCGAACCCGATGGCCGCCGGCCAGGATGCGATCGCCCTGCTGACGGCGGATCACCGCGAAGTGCACGAGATGTTCGAACAGTTCGAACAGCTGGGTGACCGCGCCAAGGCAAGCAAGGAAAAACTGAAGGACAAGATCTGCAAGGCGCTGATCGCCCACACGACGATCGAGGAAGAAATCTTTTATCCGGCCATGCGCGAGAAAGGCGAAGACGCCGAGGACATGGTCGACGAAGCGATTGTCGAACACGCATCGGCAAAGGACCTGATCAAGCAGCTGCAGGAAATGCAGCCGGACGACGACCTGTACGACGCCAAGGTGAAAGTGCTGGGCGAGCAGATCGACCACCACGTCGAGGAAGAGGAAAAGGAAATGTTCGTGAAGGCGAAGAAGAGCGGCCTCGACCTGCTGGCGCTGGGCCAGGAGATGGCGCTGCGCAAGCAGGAGCTGATGTCGACGCTGTGACGGCCAGCGCCGGGTGAAACTGCGTCATCCCTGCGAAGGCAGGGATCCGGTTTTGCGTATCGTGCGTCAGCTCACCCTGGGGGCCCTGCCTTCGCAGGGGCGACGCTAACTGGCCGCAGCCGGCTGCGGCTGCGCCGCCTCGGCAGTTGCGGCGGACGGCAGCGGCGCCGCCAGCTGGTCGAGCAGGGCGTTCAGATCGACCGGCTTCACCAGATGCAGGTCGAAGCCCGCTTCCAGCACGCGGCGCTGGTCTTCCTCGAGGCCGTAACCCGTCAGCGCGATGAGCCGGATGCCGTGCGTGGCCGCATCCTGGCGCAGGCGGCGCGCCACTTCATAGCCGTCGATGCCCGGCAGGCCGATGTCCACGAGGGCCACGTCCGGCCGCCGCGCGCTGGCCACGCGTACGCCTTCCAGGCCGTCGCCGGCCTGCAGCACCTCATAGCCGAACGATTCCAGCATGCTGGCCATCATGTCGCGGCCGTCGTCGTTGTCTTCGATCAGCAGCACGGTCGCCTTGGGCGCGTCCGCCGGCACGTCGCCAGCGGGCGTCGCATCCGGCAGCGCGGCCGCCTCGACGCGCGGCAGGCGGATCTCGAACGTGCTGCCCGCGCTCGTGCCCGGGCTGCTGGCGCTGACGGTGCCACCGTGCAGTTCGACGAGCCGGCGCACGAGCGACAGGCCGATGCCGAGGCCGCCCTGCGAGCGGTCGATCGAAATGGCGCCCTGCACGAACACGTCGAACACGTGCGGCAGCAGGTCGGGCGCGATGCCGACACCGGAATCGCTCACGCGCAGCACGACGTCGCTCCCCGCCGCGGCGACGGCAATGGCGATGCGGCCGCCTGCGGGCGTGTACTTGAGCGCATTGTCGATCAGGTTGGTCGCGATCTGTTCCAGCCGGGTGGCGTCGCCGTCGACCCAGGCGGGGGCCAGGTGCGTGTCGATGTCGTAGCCGGCCGTGCGCCCGGTGGCGCGGAATGTGTCGAGGCAGCCGGCCACGAGCGTGGCGATGTCCAGCCGTTTGCGCGAGAGCAGGATCTTGCCGGACATCGCACGCGACAGGTCGAGCAGGTCGTCGACGATGCGCGACAGGTGCTGGCTCTGGCGCTGGATGATCAGGCGCGCCCGCCCGGCCGCGTCGGGCTGGATGCCGGGCAGGCCCAGCAGCGATGCGGCGCTGCTGATCGCGGACAGCGGGTTGCGCAGTTCGTGGCCCAGCATCGCGAGGAATTCGTCCTTGGCGCTGCTCTTGCGCTCCGCCGCGCGCCGCTCCTCCATCTCGCGCACGAGGCGCTTGTTGGTGGCGGTCAGCTCGGTCGTGCGCTGGGACAGCTTTTCGGCCTGGCGTTTCAGCTGCTCGTTCTTCGTCGCCAGCGCCACGAACACCTGCACCTTGGCGCGCAGCACCTGCGGGATCACGGGGGTGAACAGGAAGTCGGCGGCGCCGCGCTGGTAGGCCTTCAGGCGGTCGATTTCATCGGCGAGGAACGCGGTGACGAAGATGATCGGGATGTCGGCGGAGCGGGGGCGCTGGTGGATCGCCTCGGCCGTCTCGAAGCCGTCCATGCCGGGCATGTTGACGTCCAGCAGGATGACGGCGAAGTCGTGGCGCAGCACCTCGCGCAGCGCATCCTGGCCGGAGCGTGCGGACAACACCTCGTAATTGCTCTCGTCGGCCCATTGTTCCAGCAGGCTCGTCAAAGCAAGCAGACTCGCGGGATCGTCGTTGACGACGAGGATTTTCGGTTTATCGGTGAGGGACACGGTGTTTGAACGAGAGCTCGTTACACGTAAACAGGCTCCGCAGAATAGCAGAGCATGCCGGCTTGCAAAACAGATTGATAAAAAGTGTTGCAATTCGTCATGATAGCACGGGCTGTCATTACTTAAAAATCAATCGTGCGCAGCAACCGGCGGGGCATCGTTCGGTGCCGCACATACCGCGCACAGGGCGTATGCGATAGTCACCGGGAAGGTGAGACAGCCGTGTCGAAGGGAAGGCAGGCGCCAACTTGAAAGGACAATCATGAATATCCAGATCATCGTCAACGATACCCATCACGACAAATGCTTCCGCGAACTGGTCAGCCAGCCGGTGAGCGCACTGCGCGGCGTGACCCCGCAACAGGCCGATGCCCTGCGCGATGCGTTCGGGATCACTACCATTGCCGAACTGGCCGAGCTGAAACTCGTCAAATGGGCACGTGCGATCCGCACGATGGCCAGCGCCGAAGCGGAGCCGCGCGACGCCGTGGCGAAGGAAAGCCTGCTGGACGATGCCGTCGAAATGACGTTCCCGGCCAGCGATCCGGTGTCGGTGCAGTCGAGCATTACCCGGATCGAGGTGCCGCCGGAAAAAGTCGATGCGAGCTCCGACCACCAGAATGCGGCGGCGATCGAAGCGAGCAACGAGCAGGCCGTGGGCTGCCGGGCGCTGGGCCCGGGCGGGGAGAAGACGGCCGGCGCGGCCTGAGATCCGCGAGCGTCGGCGGACGACGCGCCGGCCGGGTTGATTCGGCCATATGACAACGTCGCCCCCGCGCAGGCGGGGACGACGTATCAATGCGTCAGAAATTGACGCGGAACTGCGCGCCGACGTTGCGCGGTTCGTTGACGATGCCGGTCAGGTTGTCGAAGTCGATCGCCGCCACCACCTGCACGCGGTTGGTGATGTTGCGGGCGTATGCCGCGACTTCATACTTGCCGTTGTCCCACTTGTAGCCCACGCGCAGGCCGCCTTCCAGCAGCGACTTCGCCGTGTATTCCTTCGCTTCGTACAGGAACATGTTGTACTTCGTGCGGTACGACCAGTCGGTGAACGCATAGATCTCGCCGTCGCCCAGCGGGTGCGAATAGCGCAGCGTGAAGTTCGTCTGCCACTTCGGCGCACGCGGCAGCGGCAGGCCGTTCAGCTTCTGCGTGAACGGGAACGGGCCCGGCACGCCCGTCGGCGTGCAGCCGTTGGCGCCGTTCGTGTTCGGCTGGTTGCCGCAGGTCTGCACGAACAGGTTCGCATCCTTGATCTCGGTGTCGTTGTAGCTGGCGCCGAGGCTGGCGCGCCAGTCGTCCGACAGGATCGCCTGCATGTCCAGTTCCACGCCCTGGCCCGTGACCTTGTCGGCATTGATCAGCTGGTTCATGTTGATCGTGCCGCTGCCGGCCGTCAGCTGCTTGTCCTTCACGTGGTACTGGAACACGGTGGCGGACAGGCGTGCGCGGCGGTCGAGCAGGTCGGCCTTGATGCCCGCTTCATACGACAGCGCCTTCTCGGCGCCGGCGATCGACGGCTTGTCGGCGAGGCCGTTCAGGCGGCCCTGCATCGACGGCGCGCGGTAGCCGGTCGCGACGCGCGCGAACAGATTCGTGTCGGCATCCAGCGCGTAGCTGGCCGAGCCGTCCCAGCTGACATTGTGCGAATCGCTGTGCAGCGGCAGCGGGCCGCTCGTCTGCGGCGGTTCGAAGCGCTGGGCGACGAAGTCCTTCTTGTCGCTCGTGTAGCGCAGGCCGCCGCGCAGCTTGAACTGGTCCGTGACCTTGTAGTTCAGCGTGCCGAACACGGCCCACGAGCGCGCATCCTGGGTCTGCGTGGCGTACGCCGGATTCTGTGGATTGCCCGGCGCGAGCGTGTCGAAGCTGATCGAGTCGATCTGGATGTGCTCGTCGAAATAGAACACGCCGGCCATCCACTGCAGCGGATCCTTCGTGTTCGATTCGAGACGCACTTCCTGCGTCAGCTGGCGGTGTGCCGGCAGCAGGTCGGCCGTCTCGACGGTGAACGGGATGTACGCCGGCTGGCCCGGATAGTTCGGCCCCATCGGCGGCGCGTACACGGCGCCCACGCCGCCGTCGACGTCGCCGCGGCTGTAGAAGTAGGCGTGCTCGTAGCCGGTGATCGAGTGCAGCGTCATGCCGTCCAGGTCCCAGCGCAGACGCAGGTTGGCGCCGCGCGTGCGCAGCGTCTGGTTGTTGCCGCCGTCCGTCGGGTAGCTGTTGATGTCGAAGCCGTCGACGAGGTCGCTCGTGCCCTTCTTGATGACGTTGGCGCGGAACAGCGTCGCGTTGCCTTTCAGGTCGCGCGCATGGACATTGAACAGGGCGGAGAAGTCGCGGGTCGGCTTGACCAGCAGCTGGATACGCGCCGCGTTGTCGTCATAGCCTTCGAAGTCCTTCGTGTAGCCGTTCGGGTTCGGGTTGTGCACGAAGTCGTTGCGGTGCTGCGAATTCAGCGAGACGCGTAGCGCCACCGTGTCCGACAGCGGCGTGTTGTACGCGCCCTCGGCCGTCACGGCGCCGTGGTTGCCGGCGCCGAGCACGGCATAGCCTTCGGTGCGGAACACCGGCTTCGCGGAGTCGAACTTGATCACGCCGGCGGGCGAGTTACGGCCGAACAGCGTACCCTGCGGGCCGCGCAGCACTTCGACCTGGTCGACGTCGAATACGGGGAAACCCTTGAGCATCGGGCTCTCCTGCACGATGTCGTCGACGACGAGGCCGACCGGCTGCGAGGCGTTCAGGTCGAAGTCGGTATTGCCCTGGCCGCGGATGTAGAAGCGCGGGAACGAACGGCCGTAGTCCGATTCCACGTTCAGCGACGGCGAGCGGCCGGCCAGGAAGCGGATGTCGGCACCGCCGGACGTGAACACGTCGAGCTTGTCGCCCTTGATGGCCGTGACCGACATCGGCACGTCCTTCAGGTTCTCGGCGCGCCGCTGCGCGGTGACGATCACGGTTTCCAGCTTCGGGCCCGATTTCGCGGCGGCCGGCTGTTCGGCGGCGGCCTGTTCGGTGGCCTGGTCGGGCGCGTCGGCCAGCGCGTACGCGGGCAGCGTGCCGATCACGGCGGCGGCGAGCAGGGTGCGGGCAAAGACTCTTGGGGGACGTACGTTCATGTTGCGCATCTCTTTCTTCGACTGGAGCGATGGATACGAATCGGCCTCGCGACGGCCGACACTCTCTCTTGGTTTTCTTGTCTATCGACAAAGAATGCTCATCCTAGCAGTAAAGACATTCGCAAAAGATTACGCGCGATTTATTTGGTTTTCGTATAAGTTCGTGAGCTAAACGGTATTTGCCGGCGTCCCGTGGTTGTTGCATAGTGCGAGGTTCACTCGCAGTGCACACTGATGTTCGCCGCCCCGGGCAGCGCCGGGACGGGCGCATAACGGGACGTTTGCAGCGTTCCTGCACGGCGAGAACGTATGTTTTCAGCAACAGGCCTTTGTCGTTGCTGTGTTGTTAATGTCCAACACCCGCCGCTCACTCTTCGCCGGCTTCGCTGCGCGGCAATTTCAG
>Ga0308168_1004146_pt1 | contig 10665 bp, 8 predicted proteins | sample PhyCR2_FD_202133 | JGI IMG/M metagenome (GOLD analysis project Ga0308168, IMG submission 202133) | Phyllosphere microbial communities from UC Gill Tract Community Farm, Albany, California, United States - DLSLRC.R2 | ecosystem: Host-associated > Plants > Phyllosphere > Unclassified | place: USA... | reverse complement strand
TGTCTGGGTAGCACTGATGGGCATCAGCCCGCTGCCGTCACTGATTATCATGGCGGTGCTGGCGTCTGATCGCTATGCCGCCGGTGGCTGGGCGCAGTTAAGACCTGCGCTTGCCGCGTTTCTGCTGGCCTTTATTCCCACGTGGAGCGTGGCCGGTATGCCATTCCAGCTGACCTTCAGCACCCGCACGGTGTGGTTGTCGCTGCCGCTGGCGACCTGCTATATGATGGTGCTGAGCGCCGTGTCCTATCAGTTAACCCTGAGCCTGCGCCGTAAAAACCGCGAGCTGGAACGCATTTCACTGATGGACCCCAGCCTGAAAATCCCTAACCGCCGCCTGTTTGACCGCCGCCTGGAAAGCGAATATCTGCGTACCCAGCGCGGTGACAGCCATGCCTGGCTTCTGTTGCTGGATGTGGATAATTTCAAACAGGTGAATGATCGTTTCGGCCATGAAGCCGGGGATTATCTGCTGGCAGAAATCTCCATGCTGCTGCGCACGGAAGTGGGCATCCGGGATATTCCTGCCCGTTTTGGGGGGGATGAACTGGGGGTGATTGTGCGCGATGCCGACAGTAACAGCATTGTGATACTGGCGGCGGCGCTGAAAGAGAAAATTGCTCAAATACAGCTCCCGGCGTCACCGAACTTCCAGTGTTCGGTGAGCATCGGCATTGCCCCGGCAGCCAAAGCAGACTCCATTCATCAGTGGCTGCGTCATGCTGACCAGGCGCTGTACAACGTCAAACGCACTGGCCGCGATGGCATCCAGCTCTGGCAGCCGGAGTCTCAGAACCTCTCAAACCGATAAGGGTGCGGATCGATAATCGGCGCTGCAGCCGATACCAGATCGGCAGCCAACTGCCCCGCCGCCGGTGACGTCCCGAACCCATGCCCTGAAAACCCTGTTGCCAGCGTCAGACCCGGAATTTTCGCCACCCGACCAATCACCGGGTTCGAATCCGGGGTGACATCAATCGCCCCGGCCCAGGCATCCGCAATCACTGCCTTTTCAAACGCGGGCCAGGCGGCTCTCAGGTTGGTCATCGCTTCCTGATTCAGCACCGGGTTCACCTGCGGGTCCAGCGTGCGAACCTGTTCAAACGGCGAACGGCCATGGGCTTTCCAGCGACGCGGCAACGCCAGATCCCTGACAAAATTTTTCCCGACGGAGATACGCAGGAAGCTGCGCTGCGTGCGCAGCTGTTGCAGGTAGCGCGAACCGATTAACAGATGGTCCAGCGTCAGCGAGGCATCCAGCGCACCGCGTTGAGTAATGATAAAGCCGCCGTCATGATGCTTACGAAACGAGAAATCCGGTGCACCCACGGCAATGTCTGTCGGCCCTTCCATCGGCGTGGTGCGCAACACTGAGCAGATCAGCGGCAGCGTTGGCAGCGAAACACCGAGGTTACCGAGAAAACGCCGTGACCACAGCCCGCCCGCCAGCAGCACCTGCTCACAGCGAATCTCCCCTTTTTCCGTCACCACGCCGCTGACGTTACCGCCCGCCAGCGACAGGGTGCGTACCGCGCAGTTCTCAACGATCGTCACCCCTTTGGCAATGGCCGCACGAGCGATGGCGCTGGAGGCCAGCGTTGGTTCGGCCCGGCCATCGGACGGGGTATAAATCCCTCCCGCCCAGTTGCCCCGGCCGCCCGGCACCCGCGCCGCAATCTGCTGCGCCGTCAGTAACTGTGAATCCAGGCCAAGATGCTCAACCGATTTCAGCCAGCCCTCATGCATCGCCATCTGCGCATCAGTACGGCCGACAAACATAATGCCCGCCTGGCGGTAACCCACATCCTGCCCGGTGCGCTCCGGCATTGCGGCCCACAGGCGATCGGCAGCCAGTGCCAGGGGAATATCATCGGCCATGCGGCTGGTTTTACGCACCCAGCCGAGGTTACGTGAAGATTGCTCCCCCGCCAGGCGGCCTTTTTCCAACAGTACAACGGGAATATTACGTTCTGCCAGCGCCAGCGCGGCGGTTAACCCGACGATACCGCCGCCAATCACCACGACGGTGGTGGCAAGGGGCAATGTCGTGGCGGTCTGAACCGGGGTGATCACAGGGGCCATACATACCTTCTTAGCGGGCGTTACAGCGCCACGGTGAGTTCGACAACATTTGCCGCAGAGGCACCACGATACGCGGTCACTTCCAGCTCCACTTTATACACGGTGGAGCCAAGCGGCGGGCAGGTGACCGTCGAAGCCGGGTTTACCCCGCGAAACTTGTCGCCAATAATCGCCATCACCGTCGGCACGTCCTGCGGGTCCTGAATAAAGACGCGCGACATCACCACATCGGCCAGCGAGGCATCCACGGCGGCCAGTGCCTGTTCGATATTGGCGAACACCTGATGCGTCTGTTCGCTGATATCCTGAGGAATTTCTTTGCTTTGCGGGTTACGCCCGGCGGTGTTCGACACGAAAATCCAGTTATCCACCGCCACAATGCGCGAATAGCTGGCCTTCTCTTCAAAGATGGATCCGGTTTTTACTTTGGTTATCTGAGTCATTTTTCTTCCTTTTGATATATGCAGACCATCCTCTAAATCATTGGCGTTGCGACAAGGCGGCAAGGACATGAATCCCCGGGAGCTTACTCAGGTAAGTGACCGGGGTGAATGTGCGCAGCCAACGCCGTTGCAGCGTCAAGGATGACGAGGATTAATGTAATTCTGGGGTTTCCCACAGATTCAGCTTCACGCCAATACCTTTCTCCAGCGCATTGCGGTAAACCACCGTGCCCCACGCCACGTCCTCTACCGGCATCCCGCCCACCGACATAATGATGATCTCATCGTCGTTCTGACGGCCGGGTGCATCTCCGGCGACAATCTTGCCGATGTCTTCTAACTGCGCGTGGGTCAGCTTGCCTTCCGCCACCATGTCCATAAAGCGCACGCCAATCACCGGGATGGTGTGATGCGCGGGTTTAGGCACTTCTTCATACCAGGCGTGATAGAGCCCCGTGTTATCCAGCACTTTGCGGACATCGGTCTGCTCCATGCCTTCATCGATATTGCACAACGCAGGCATCGCCAGAAATGCACCGGTTTTTACCCATTCACGCTTCACCAGCGGGTAGGTGGACGGGTCGCCCACTTCGCCGGAGCTGCAATAGGTGACGATATCCGAACCACGCACCACCGCTTCCAGGCTGTCGACCACCTCAATGGTAGTGATCTGCGGGAACGTTACGGTGATCCAGGAGATAAAGGTGTCCAGGCTGTTCTGCCCGCGTCCTTTGATTTTGATGGTGTCGATCAGCGGGCAGACGGCGATAAACGCCGCAACGGCGGTTTTGCCCATCACGCCCGGCCCCAGCAGACCAATCACTTTTGAATCTTTGCGCGCTAAATGGCGGGCGCCCACGCCAGGGACAGCGCCGGTGCGGTAGGCCGAAAGCAGGTTGGCGGACATGTGCGCCAGCGGGGCGCCCGTGTCGGCATCGTTCAGCGTGAACATCAGGATGGAGCGCGGCAGCCCTTTCTGGCGGTTGGCAATATTCGAGCCGTACCATTTGACGCCAGCGGTACAAAAACTGCCGCCCAGGTAGGCAGGCATCGCCATTAAACGGCGATCGGCGGTGGGTTTCGGCATCCTCGGAAACGGTGAGTCCTCCGGGAAGGTGACCATCGCGCCGTGCGAGTCGTTGTTCGATCCTGCCATGCGATAGTCGCCCTGATACAGCAGGCCAAACATCTCTTCCATCGTATCCACGCAGGCGGGCATATCGGTGACCCCGGCGCGGATCATGTCCGGTTCTGAAAGGTAGATGAAATCGATTTTAGTTGAATCAGACATGCCGGTTACCCCGTTAAATGAGTGAATGACGTTGCGCTACCCCGTGAAAATAGCGAGGGATCTTCCGGCCTGTATTGAACTTTTGCGACATGCCGACGAATCAGCAAACGGGAAGTGGCACCCGAATTGCAGTGAGGGTTTGTCATCCCTGTTGCAGGACTCGCTTATGTCACACATCCTGGCTTCATCTTCGGCGGTCGATATTCAACCGCAGCAACCCTGGTTTGTCCTCAGTGCTGCCAGACACTACTCTCTGATGGTCAGCCGCCACCCGGCGATTTCCCATTTCTATAGCTTTGAAGTTGCCGAGTCGGCCAGCCTGACGCTGGCGGTGCCGGACGGCTGCGTGGATATCGTGTTTGACTGTGATGCTGCGCATCCTGTGGCCAGGGTATGTGGTACCACGCTTGCGGCACGCAGTGCTGCGCTGAACCGTAACCACCGTTATTTTGGCGTGCGGTTTGCGCCGGGAGTGACCCCGGATTTTCTCGATGTGATGGCAGAGGAGCTGACAGATCGCGAGTTTAACTTCTTCGATGTGGTGCCGGATGCACGCCAGGCCTGTGAACAAATCCTGCGTACCCCACTGTTTTCAGAACAGATCGCCCTGTTTAATACCCACTTCACTCCGCGTCTGGTACGCAAAACGTCATGGGTCACCGCAACGATCATCCACACCATCCTGCAACAGAAAGGCAATATCCGCGTGGAGCATCTGGAGACATTAACCGGCTATACCTGCCGTACCATTCAGCGACAGTTTCGTCAGGATACCGGCATGTCACCCAAGGCCTTTGGCCGTATTATGCGCTGCCAGGCGGCACTGCACTCCCTGCACCAGCAAGGGCCGGTGTCGTTTTCTGACCTGGCGCTCGACCTCGGTTTCAGCGACCAGTCGCACTTCCTGCGCGAGTTTAAAAAGCTGATCAGTACTACCCCACTCGACTATCAGCGTCAGACCCTGCTCGGTGCCTGGGATGACCGTATTCGTTATCACTAAGGGCGAAACGTTAGCGCCAGGTTAGCGCGAAGTAGCACTAAAACGGTGCGACTGTTGCACCCTGGTGCTGTCCGATTTTTTCTATCCACACCCGCCGTCACTGATAAATGATGCCAGTCAGTACCTGGCCTCGGAAGAACACTTCCTGAGTACGATTTCACTGTCATCTAAGGCGCTGGCGATGAGCAACTCTACCGGTTTAAGAAAAAATACCCTGGGCTTATTTTCCCTGGTCTTCTTTGTTGTGGCGGCAGCCTCTCCCCTGACTGGCGTGGTCGGCGGGCTTCCGGTGGCCATGTTCACCGGGAACGGCGGCGGTATTCCTGTGATCTATATTATGGCCTGCGCCATTTTGATGATCTTCTCGGTCGGCTATATCGCCATGAGCCGCCATGTCAGCGACGCGGGCGCGTTCTATACCTATATTTCGAAAGGGCTGGGGGAAAACTGGGGGGCGTCGGCCTCAGTGCTGGCACTTATCGCTTACTTTTCGGTGCAGACGGCGGTGGTGGCGATGCTCGGCTTCTTTAGCCAGCTGTTTGTTGAACAGCATCTGGGCGTGCATATTCCCTGGTGGGCACTGAGTATGCTGTTTGTGGTGATTGCCTGGGTGCTCGGCATCAAGCGCGTGGAGGTGGGCGGCAAGCTGCTGGGCGTGCTGATGGTGGCGGAAGTGGCTATCGTCCTGCTGACCGATGTAATGCTACTGATTAAAAAATCCGGCGATCTCAATCTCAGCTCGTTTGAACCTTCCGTGTTTATGCAGGGTAATCTCGGCATTGCCTTTATGTTCTCGATTGCCTCGTTTATCGGCTTCGAATCCACGGCCATCTACGCCGAAGAGTGCCGCGATCCGCACAAAACCGTACCGCGCGCCACGATCTGTGCTTTGCTGCTGATCACCGTCTTTTTCTGCTTTACCAGCTGGGCGCTGGTGCAAGCGTATGACATCGACCAGCTGGTGGACATTGCGCGTAAAGACCCTGGCAACTTCGTCTTTGATATCACCCGCCAGTATGTCGGCCAGTGGGCGGTGGATACCATGTCGGTGCTGCTGATCACCAGCCTGTTCGCGGCAGCGATGGCATTCCATAACAATATTTCACGCTACATTTTCAGCATCAGCCGTGACGGCCTGATCTGGAAAGAGCTGTGCGCCACCCATCCGACCAACGGTACCCCGCATAAAGCCAGCCATGTGCACAGCGTGATCCTGCTGATGATGCTGGTGGGCATGGGCAGCATCGACCTTGACCCGATGGCACAGATTTTTGCCTTCGGATCGGCGATTGCCACGCTATCGATTCTGGTGTTACAGGTGGGCGTCTCGGCGGCGGTGATCCTGTTCTTCCGCCGTTTAGAACACCACAACAATAGTGCCTGGCAGGTGTTCTGGGCTCCGCTGCTGGCGATGACGGCGATGTCCATTACCATTATTCTGGTGATCAACAATCTGCAAATTCTCAGCGGCAGCGACTCGAAGCTGGTACAGCTGATCCCATGGTTTATCGCGGTCTGTTCAGCGGCGGGTTATGTGATGTCGGTGAAGCGCAAAGGACGTACACTCCCGGCCTGACAGGCCGGACTCGTGGAATACGACGCGAAAAGCAGAACGCTCCCGCCTTTGCAGGTCGGAAGCGTTCTGTGAACACGTTACGTTGAATACGCTTATTTAATCCCGCACACGCCGCACAGGGGCACCATTAGCCACATAGTACGGAACGTCACTACGGGCCAGTGGCGGACGCCCACGGATCATGTCGGCTATTTTCTCAGCAATCATGATCGTTGGCGCATTAAGGTTTCCGGTGGTGATACGCGGCATAATGGACGCATCCACGATGCGCAGGTTCTCCATGCCATGCACTTTGCCATCATTTCCAACCACGGCCATTTCATGATACCCCATCGCATTCGAACAGGAGGGGTGGTAGGCCGTTTCAGCATGCTCACGGACAAAACGGTCCAGATCGGCGTCACTTTGGCAGCTGGCACCCGGCGAAATTTCCTTGCCACGATAGGGGTCCAGCGCACGCTGCTGGATGATTTCACGCGTCAGGCGAATCGCCGCACGGAACTCACGCCAGTCCTGCTCCTGGGACATATAGTTAAACAGGATACTCGGGTGGTCATGCGGGTTCTTCGAGGTGACCTGCACCCGGCCTCGACTCGTTGAACGCATCGATCCCACGTGTGCCTGGAAGCTATGGACTTTAATCGGATTCGAGCCGTTATAGTTAACCGCGACCGGCAGGAAATGATATTGAATATTCGGCCATTCAAACTCTTCGTGGCTGCGAATAAATCCGCCCGCTTCAAAATGGTTACTGGCGCCAATCCCCCTCCCCATAAACAGCCACTCTGCACCAATCAACGGCTGATTATGCAGCTTCAGCGCAGGTGCCAGCGAAACGGGCTGCTTGCACTCATACTGCAAATACATTTCCAGATGATCCTGCAGGTTCGCGCCAACACCGGGCAGATCGTGAACCACCGGAATATCCAGGCTTTTTAACAGCTCTGCCGGGCCAACGCCTGAACGTTGCAGGATTTGCGGAGAGGCAATCGCCCCCGCACAAAGCAACACTTCACGTCGCGCACGTGCCGAGTGTGGGATCTCTTTTTGTAGCCAGGCTACTCCGGTCGCCCGTTTGTTATCAAACAGAATGCGATCGGTGACGGCATGGACTTCAATCGTCAGGTTGGGACGTTGACGCGCCTGGTCCAGATAGCCCCGGGCGGTGCTCGCACGACGACCCTGTGGCGTTACGGTGCGATCCATCGGGCCAAAACCTTCCTGCTGATAACCGTTTAAATCGTCAGTACGCGGATAGCCCGCCTGCACACCCGCTTCAACCATGGCATGGAACAACACGTTGTTATCGTGTTTTGGCGTCGTCACGCTGACCGGGCCACAGTCGCCATGATAGTCATTGCCACCAATATCGCGGCGTTCCGCTATTTTGAAGTACGGCAGGCAGTCGAGATAGCTCCAGTTTTCCAGGCCTTCCAGCTTCGCCCAGCCATCATAATCCATGGCATTACCACGGATGTAACACATCCCATTGATCAGCGACGATCCCCCCAGCCCTTTACCACGACCGCACTCCATGCGTCGGTTATCCATAAAGGGTTCCGGATCGGTCAGATAGGCCCAGTTATAGCGCCGTCCCTGTAATGGATAAGCCAGTGCCGCAGGCATCTGCGTACGGAAGTCCTGACGGTAGTCCGGGCCTCCGGCTTCCAGTAACAGCACGCTGACATCCGCGTCTTCTGTCAGGCGCGTCGCCAGTACGTTACCCGCTGAACCCGCACCAATAATGATGTAGTCATATTCCCTGATAGTCGTCATAAAAACCTCAATGTCCTTATTTAAAATACAGATTGATAGCGTTCCAACTCAACCTGGATTGACTTGATACGTGTGTAATGGGCGAGCGTGCTTATCCCATTTTCACGTCCAACACCGGATTGTTTGTAGCCGCCGACCGGCATTTGCGCAGGCGATTCTCCCCAACTGTTGATCCAGCAGATACCCGCTTCTAACTGATGAATGGTGCGGTGAGCTTTTGCCAGATCGCGTGTGACGACACCTGCTGCCAGGCCAAAGTGGGTATTGTTCGCACGGTCAATGGCTTCCTGCTCATCGTCCCAGGTCAGAATGCTCATGACCGGCCCAAAAATCTCTTCTTTGACGATGGTGTGATGATCTTCGCAATCGGTAAAAATCGTCGGCTGGACGTAAGCACCTTGTGCAAAATTGCCTGATGTTTCGCGCGCACCGCCGCACAGTAAACGTGCCCCTTCCGCTTTGCCGCTGTCGATATAGCGCAGGACATTTTCCATATGGGAAAAACTGGTCAGCGGACCGAAATTGGTGCGGGGATCCATTGGCTCCCCCATGCGAATACGCTTCACGCGAATGTCCAGCGCCTTTTCCAGTGCCGCTTTCTGTGAACGATGAACAAACACACGCGTCCCGTTGGTACACACCTGCCCGGAGCTGTAGAAATTCGCCATCATGGCGATATCTGCGGCCAGTTCGATATCAGCATCGGCCAGAATCAGCAGCGGTGACTTGCCGCCCAGCTCCATCGTGACGTCTTTCAGCGATGAAGCCGCCGCGCTGGCCATGACTTTCTTACCGGTTTCAATACCGCCAGTGAAGGAGATTTTTTCAATACGTGGATGCTGAGTTAACCATTCACCCACTACACGCCCTGCTCCCTGAACCACATTAAATACGCCATCCGGCAGGCCCGCCTGCGTATAGATTTCAGCCAGTTTAAGTGCGGTCAGCGGGGTCACTTCGCTGGGTTTAAAAATCATCGCGTTACCTGCGGCAAGCGCAGGGGCCGATTTCCACAACGCAATCTGGATCGGATAGTTCCAGGCACCGATCCCGGCCGTCACGCCCAGCGGTTCACGTCGCGTATAGAAGAAGCTGCTATCGCGTAGCGGATACTGCTCACCTTCGATGGACGTTGCCAGGCCAGCGTAATACTCCAGTACATCCGCGCCCGTGACGATATCGACAACCGAGGTTTCAGAGAAAGGCTTGCCGGTATCCAGCGTCTCCAGGTGGGCCAGCTCATCATTGCGTTCACGCAGGATGTCTACGGCGCGTAACAAAATACGTGAACGCTCCGTGCCGGTCATTGAGGCCCAGATTTTTTGGCCACGTTCTGCACTCCTGACCGCTCGTTCAACATCGTCCTCGGTTGCGCGCTGCACCACAGCCAGCACCTCACCGTTTGCCGGGTTGATCGTTTCAAACGTCTCTGAGCCACTGGCATCAGTCAAACGACCATCAATATAAAGTTGTTGCAGGGGGAGTTTCGCCATCATTACGGTTCCTTTTGTCAGTTGGCTTGGGGATTCAGGTTCTGTTGTTGAGCTTATTTTCAACATAGTCGAAGGCAATTTCACATGCCTTCCGTGCATTAAAATCGATACCAGCCAGGCTACCGCGTAGCCATAATCCGTCGATCATTGCCGCCAGGCCACGGGCAGCTCTGCGCGCTTCATCCGGCGGTAAACAGCGGCGAAACTGGCAGCAAATGTTGGAATACAGTCGGTGATCGTTGACGCGTTGCAGGCGGCGAAGCGTGGGTTGATGCAGGCTTGCTGCCCAGAAATCAAGCCAGGTACGCATTGAGGTTCCGCTGGTCTGGCTGGGATGAAAGTTGCCTTCGATAATAGCGAACAGCTGCGCTTCAGGGGTGTCCTGAGCAGTACTCCGGCAGGTAGCCACCGCATCGTGCAGGTCTCGCAGAATGCGGCGCATCGTGGCGTTTAACAAACCGTCTTTATCGCCAAAGTAGTGGCTGACAATCCCCGTAGACATTCCTGCCTGGCTGGCGACCTGGGACAACGTCACACCCGCTAAACCGACGTCACCTATGGTTTCGAAGGCCGCTGTGATCAACTGCTCTTTGCGTTGTTCAGGTATGGCTTTACGGGACATTTCAACTCCAGGTGGCAGCGACCACGCATTTAAAATTCACTGATTGAACGTTCAATCAATCTATCCTATGCTACAAAAATGTCAAAGTCTCGGTTATTAAATGTTAATAATCGGGTCTTCATAAGATGGATTTTACTCTTTACACCATGGAACTGTTCATATGACTGAGATCGCGCCAAAACCGATCGGCCATGCACCGATCAGACTGAATGCCCCCGTATTTTTTAGCTCTGCTGTCGTTATCCTGCTGTTAGGACTGCTGGTGGTGATGTTTCCTGCCGGAAGCCATCAATGGCTAAACAGCGCCCAAATCTGGATGGCGGATGTGTTTGGCTGGTACTACATGCTGCTGATGATCGCGTGCATGATTTTTGTATTTTGG
>Ga0308168_1004135_pt1 | contig 10683 bp, 4 predicted proteins | sample PhyCR2_FD_202133 | JGI IMG/M metagenome (GOLD analysis project Ga0308168, IMG submission 202133) | Phyllosphere microbial communities from UC Gill Tract Community Farm, Albany, California, United States - DLSLRC.R2 | ecosystem: Host-associated > Plants > Phyllosphere > Unclassified | place: USA... | reverse complement strand
TAAGGCGTTGGCCCCATTTTTAGTGACGCGTCCCCACTGCTTGCCGCTGGTCTTATCCTCTGCCCCGACATACGACAGCAGACTGTCGGTAATGGCGCGGCGTTCGCCGGTCAGGATCAGCGTCAGGAAGTCGGTGAGCTTCGGCGACCACTGCACCCCACCCACCAGGGTACTGAGATCCTGCCCCAGCGGCGTACTGCCGAGATCGACTTTGTAGCTGTCGCCCTTCAGCGCCAGGTTGAGCTCCACGCCCGAGGCGGTTTGTGAATCCGTAGTGGCATTCGGTACATCATTGACGGTTGCGCCACCTGCTGCCACCACGTTGCCCTGGGTTAAGGCGTTGGTGCCGAAACGACGCCATGCATCGCCTGCCGCGCTGCCGGCCGTCAGTGATAACGGCGTCATGCTAAAGTCAAAGCGCGACTCGCCAAACGGCACGGTGGAGAAAGTCAGCGGCGCTTTGGCTTCGGTCAGCTTGCTCAGTCCCGATTCGCCATCACGACCGCGCACCTGCACCATTCCCTGGCTCCAGCTGCCGGTTTTCTCCTGCAGCGAATCCATCATGCTGTCGATCTGGCGCAGGGTCTGCGACGAGGTGGAGACCGTCGCACCCCCTTCTGCCTGTTCAGGGCTGGCCGACGTGGCAGCTGGCGCGGCCTGCCAGGGCAACACGGTGCCATAGCTGGAAGGCGAACGCCCGACCGGTGAGGTGTTGCGGTTGATAAACGGGTTATCCGCCAGCGCCAGCCCGCCGACGGTCGGCAGACTGCCTGGCTGCGCGCCCTGCAGGCCAATCAGCTGTCCGCGCGCCGCGCGCAGATAGCGCATCGCCTCGCTATGCTCGCCATTCGCTTCCGCCACCCGTGCTAACAGCAGCAGGCGATCTGGCGTCTGGGTGGCGCTGTTCAGGCCGCGACTCAGCGTGTTGGCGCGCTGCACATTGTTCTGCGCCAGCGCGACGTTGATGGCTCCGACGCGCGCATCCTGGGTCGGCGTATCCTGCGTCATCAGGTAGTCATACACCACGCCCGCATCGCGGTTCATTTTGCCGTCCTGATAGAGACGCGCCATGGCGAACATCAGATCGCGGTTCTGCGGGTCCTGCTGTAACGCGCCAATCAGCTTGTCATAGGCCGCCGCGTACTGCCGCTGTTGCCGCAGGCGATCGACTTCGTTGATCAGATAGCCGTTACGCATCGCCGCCAGCTGCGTTGGCGTGCTGCGCGCCTGCAGCTCGGGGCTGCTGAGGAAGCGCTGCGCTTCTGCACTCTGACCCGCCTGATTCAGCACCGTGATCTGCGCCGCATAATCCCCGGCGTTACCCTGCACACCGCGCTGCATATTGGTGCGTACTACCGAAACGGCGGTGGTGAGATCGCCCGCCTGCGCCAGCTTCTGCGCCAGGTTACCTGCATCAACCGGATTTGCTGGCGGCGTCACCGCCAGCGCTTTCAGGGTGTTGGCGGCAGCAGCATTGGCACCCTGAGCGAGATACTGATCAGCGGTGCTCATCTGCAGGTTAAAGTTAACCCGCTGCGCCAGATCGCGCATCTCACGCGTGCGGGCATTGGGCGGAATGCGCGACAGCAGCACGCTGGCCTGCTGCCAGCCGCCGCTTTCGCTGGCATTCAGCGCACCGGCATAAAGTTCACTGGTGCTGGCGCCGCTGCGCATCACCGGCTGCATCACATTGGCAGCCTGTAATGTCTCGCCCTGTTGCCGGTAGAGGCGCGCCAGATCAAGGCGCAGCCAGCCGTCGGTCGGATAACGCTGGATACCCTGCTGCAGCGTCGAGAGGGCCGCTGCGTTGTTGCCAGCGGCCAGCTGACGCTTCGCCTGCTGACGCAAAGTATCCGCACCGTTTGCCTGCGGCGTCACGCTCTGACGAACGCTCGCGGGCAATGAACCCAGCAGGGTATTGGCTTCGGCACCGCGATTCTGCTGTCGCAGTACGTAGAACAGACCTTCTTTCGCGCTGCGGTTATTAGCATCAAGCTGCAAAACAGCACGGTAGGTCTGCTCCGCCTGGTCGGGCTGATTACTGCGGCGCTGCACGTCCGCGCGGAACAGGCGAGCGGCAATGCCTTTTTCGCCTTCGGCCTGGATTAACGGTTCGCTTAATGCCAGCGCCTGAGCGCTGTCACCGCTTTTCAGTGCCTGCTGCGCACTGGCCAGCTGCGCATAAAAACGGGCATCAGCGGCCTGCTGCTGACGGGCTGAGCCCTGGTCGCCACCCAGCTGTGCCGCTCGCTGCAGATAATCGGCCGCTTCCTGATACCGTCCGGCACGCTGAGCGACATAGCCCATCCCCGCCAGCGCATCGGCGTCCTGCGGATTGGCGCTCAATACTTTTTCGAAGCTGGTCTGTGCGCCGCCGACATCACCGCTGTTGAGCGCACTGAAACCGGCCCCTTTCTCAGCGCCGCCGACGTTTTTACGGTAGTAGTCAATCACAGCGGCGTCCTGCGGATGCCGCTGTTGCCAGGTCTGATACAGCGCGGCATCTGAAGGCTGCGGACCGAGCCACAGCAGGGCCTGCCGCAGCGAGCGGTCGGCATCCTGATTGCCGCTTGCCAGCCCGGAAAGCACCTCAATCCCTTCGCGACGGGTCGATTCCTGATAGGTAAGCGCTTTCCCCAGTGCCAGCTGCGCGCCGGTGTCCTGAGGATGCTGTGCGGCGAACTGCCGCAGCGCCTCTACCGCCTGCGGCAGCAGCGTGCGGTCACCCGCCATAGTGAGATAATATTCGGCGGCAACGCTGGCGGGCGGCTCATTACCGCTAAAGGTATTGCGCCAGGTCTGTAACGCCGCCGGAATATTGCCGCTACGTGCCTGCTGACGCGCCAGCGACAGCTGCGCCTGCGGAATCGTCTGTAGCTGGCGGGCGTTATCCAGCTCGCTCAGATGTGGATCGTCAGGAGAGACTTTGCTCAGACGCTCGCGATACTGTGCGGCAGCGGTGTTATCGCCGCCCTGCTGGGCATAAAGCGCCAGCAGATAGAGCGCCTGCGTGTTGTGGGGTTCGACCATCAACACCTTTTGCAGCGACGATATCGCCAGATCGTCATGCGCTTTCTGATGCCAGTACGCCGCCTGGTCAAACAGCGCCTGCAATGCGGGGTTGGTGCTTTCCGCCGCCAGTAGCGGCGATGACAACGTCAGCGCACTGCCCAGCAGCCATGCATGACGGATTCCGGCACTTAACAGATTTTTTTTCATTATGGTTATCCTTACTTCTTGCCGGAATCACGATCGGGCTTCGGGTTCAGACGTCGCCACGCATGACGCCTGAGCATCACCCAGACCGCACTGCCCACCAGCGCAGAAAGCAACAGCGCCGCCAGCGCCAGGAACACGGAATGTTGGTTGGCATACCACACCACCATCATGTACCAGGGCATCTCCCCGACCGGGAACTGCGCACCCACGCGGAAGCTGCGAATGCCATTCTCATCGGTAATGATCGCGGTATCGCCACGAATCGCGGCATTGATACGCGCCGAGCTGAGATCGCTGTGTAGCCGCAGCAGCTGATCGTCACTGGTCGCCACCGTCACCACCACCAGCCGATCGCGGTTCCACGGTGAGCGGTAGCTGAGGAAGCCGCGCCACGCTTCGTTAGAGGAGAAGTAGCGATCGGCATCCAGCTGCTGACGACTCCAGTCACCGCTCAGCCAGCCGCGCAGTTTCTCCAGCATATCCGGCTCTTTCACACCAAAGGTGCTGCTGCTGGCGTCATAAGGTGAAGAGGCCAGCAACGCCCGATTAAAATCACTGTTTTCGGTAGTGCTCACCGCCAGCAGATCGTTCTGCTGAAGCCGGGCCAGATGGGTACCGCCCTGAGGCAGACCAAACAGCACCTGATTCTGCGTCAGCGCCACGCCGGTGGCGTTACCGGCGCGCGCTGCCAGATCCAGCAGCGTCGACAGTTCGGCATCGCTGGGCTTTTCCGGTAGCAACAGCGTGGTCTGGCCGAAATCCGCCAGCCGCGTGAACGGGAATGACGCGCCGACAAAATAAGAGAGGTTCGGCAGCATACTGAAATGGCGGGTGTGGCTCAGATCGATCCACGAATCCTCTTCAATCCGGCTCTTGATGTTGTTGTTCAGCAACACGCCACAGGGCGCATCCGCCCGCGGTTTGATGTTGAAGTAGAGCGCCAGCTGGTTATCGCCATAAATCAGGTAGGGTTCAAGATTGAGCTGATACTGCTCCTGACGCGCATCGCCGCCTAAACGGTGCCAGACATTTTCCAGCAGCCCGACCTTATTAACGGTCAGGTTGCGCAGGAAGGTGCCGTTCAGCATGACGTTCAGGAACGAATTTTCTTCATCGATCCAGCTTTCAGACGGGAAGCGATAGTGCAGGTTGACCGGCACGGTATCGCCATCCCACAAAAAGAGATCGGGCGCGGCGCGGAAGTTGACGCGCAGCGCATCGTGCCAGATGCCGCTGCTGGTCAGGCTCTGATCTTTACGCAGCAGTTCACTGAGACGCACCGGGCGATCGGTATTAATCCAGCGCGGCGCATCGTAAGGTTTACGGTTGCCGAGGGTTTGCGGTTTTACCTGCAGCTGGCTCTCGTCAGTGGTCAGCGGCTGCGTGGTCAGTCGGTTCGCCGCCTGACGCAATTCGGCTTCGTCGTTCCCGCTCACCAGCAGCAGTTTATAGACCGGGTTATTCGGGTTATCGACCACCTGTAACATCGGCCCCTGGCTGGCCGGAAAGGTCAGCGTACCGATACGATCACCCGGATGACCAAACAGAATGCCGTTGGCGGCCGGCAGCTCACCGCGTATGACCGGAAAACGAATGCCGCGGTAGTCACTCTGTATGCCGAGCCAGGAGGCCACCAGCGTCGCCGCGCTCACCGCATCCGGCGAGACAGTGCTGGCGAATCCAAAGGTCACGGTCGCGGCGGTCATACGTTGTGGATCGACAAACGGACGCGGGAAATTGCGCAGGCTGGTGCCGATATTCAGCTGCTGGCCCTCAAGGCTCAGCGTGGTTTTCGGCAGGATAGTGACCTGATACTGCTGCGCACTTTCCCGCTCGCACAGCAACTTGTCAGCATCGTTAATTTTGAAGCTGAGGTTGTTGCTGGAGACCACCATCGCCGCCGGAATATCCAGCTGATAATCGCTGACATCGCTGTCACTGGCACCGAGCGGCAGTGTGCCGAGCGGCTGGCCGTTCAGCATCAGCTGCAGCGACGTATTGCGTGCCGCCAGCGCCTGTGAGACACGCAACGTCAGGTTGAGACGCGCATTGGTGATCACCTCATCAGCGGGCAGGGTGAAAACGATGCCGGACTGGAGCTGACCGCCGGTCAGGGTGATGCCGCGTGTCTGGCCCATCTGCGCCACCGAAATGGTACTGCTGATCGGCTGGTTAATCGCCGCCGCCATCATCGGTTGCGGCTCTGCCACCGGCTGCGGTTCTACCCCTGGCGTGACCGCCAGGCCTGGCGCATAAGGCAGCGCGCTGGCGGCCGCTTCCAGCGCCGGATCGCCGTTATTCAGCCCTTGCGGCAGCGGCACGGCAGAGAGCGCACTGCTGTCCTGGGTTACCGTTGTCGTCGCCGACGCGGCGTCAGTCGGGGTCGCGGTCTGTGCCGGCGACGGCTCAGGCTGCGCGGCCAACGGCTGGATAGGGGACGTGGCGTCGCCGGTCGACGGCACCACGGGTGCCGCACTGTTCACCGGCGCGGGGTTAAGGGTGTTATCAGCGGATGGCGTTTCGGCCCAGGCTGGTGTCAGCCACAGCGCTGCGGTCAGTGAACTGGCCAGCAGCGTTTGGGTCAGGGTTTTCATACTGCGCCATCCTCTTTCGCCGCCGCGGCAACCGGGTCGACATTTTTACGTTTATCGTGGCGACCTTTCCAGCTCAGCCAGAAAAGCTCAAAGACGGTGCGGATAATGGTTCCCAGTGAGATCAGCGGGTTATCCTGCTTATACTCCGGCTGAATCCAGGCATCGGCGCGAGCCAGTACGACCCGCACCAGCTCACGGCGGCGCGCCAGAGGCATCGCCTCAAAACGCAGACGGATGGTTTCCGCATCGCCAGAAATCTTACTGACCGGAATGGTGATCGCGCCCGATTTAAGCAGCAGATCGATCTCTTCAATTTCATCAGATTCATGCCGGTCGTCGGGCGCATCCAGCTGCGCGCCGCCCATGGAGAGATCGCTGGTCAGGGTGCGTGACGAAATCCCGCTGGCGTAATGGATGATTGCCGGGATCTGCACCTCAATACGGATGGTTTTACGCACCTGTTTGGTTTCGCGCGCCACGGCAATCGCCGCCATCAGAATAATCAGGCTGAAAATGGCCCATCCGACGTTCAGGGCAATGACATAAGGGTCGACGCCAAAATAGTCATGCATCACCGCCCGCACCACGCCCGCCACAATGCCGATGCCCAGCAACAGCGCCACAATGACGTGTGGACGCACGATGTGGAAGTCAAAGAAACCCTGGTCCAGCACGCCGCCTTTATCGGTCACGTTAAATTTGCCGTGCTTCGGCGACAGCAGCGTCAGAATGGTCGGGATCACCAGATGGAAACACATCACCGTCTCGTAAATCTCACCCCAGAAGGTGTAACGGAAACGGCCATTCATCCGCGAGTTGACGTAGAGCGACATCACCAGATGCGGCAGCACGTAAGCAAAAATCAGCGACGCGGAAGAGTGAATGATATTGAGATTAAACAGCAGATAGGCCAGCGGTGCGGTCAGGAAGGCGACACGCGGCAGACCAAACTGAAAATGCAGCATGGCGTTGAGGTAACACAGGCGCTGCTGCCACTTCAGTCCACGGCCAAATAGTGGATTATCGACGCGAAAAATCTGCGTCATACCGCGCGCCCAGCGGGTACGCTGAATAATGTGCAGACCGAGACGCTCGGTGGCCAGACCGGCCGCCAGCGGAATCGACAGAAACGCCGATCCCCAGCCCAGCCGCTGCATTTTCAGCGCGGTATGTGCATCTTCGGTCACCGTCTCCACCGCAAAACCGCCAATCTGTTCCAGCGCCGAACGGCGAATCACCGCACAGGAGCCGCAGAAGAAGGTGGCATTCCAGTTGTCGTTGCCCTGCTGAACCGGGCCGTAAAACAGAGAACCTTCATTCGGGATGCTGCGCGCGGCACGCAGGTTACGCTCAAACGGATCGGGCGAGTAGAAGTAGTGCGGGGTTTGCAGCAACGCCAGTTTCGGATCTTTCAGGAACGGGCCTACCGTCGCCTGCAGGAAGGTTCGGGTCGCCACATGGTCGCAGTCAAAAATACAAATCAGCTCACCCTTGGTGATTTTCATTGCATGATTCAGGTTACCGGCTTTGGCATGATTGTTGTCGTCACGGGTGATGTAGCCAACGCCCACATCGGCGGCGAAGCGCGCAAACTCGCTGCGCTTGCCGTCATCCAGCAGATAGACTTTCAGTTTGTCACGCGGGTAATCGATACACTGCGCGGCCAGCACGGTGTCGCGCACCACGTCGAGGCTCTCATTATAAGAAGGCACGTAAATATCGACCGTTGGCCACAGACTGGTATCGTCCGGTAACGGTTCGATGGTGCGCTTTAATGGCCAGGTGGTTTGCAGGAAGCCTAAAATTAAGATCAGCCAGACATAAAGTTCAGCCAGATATAAGCCAATCCCTAAAATCGCTTCGACTTCTGAATTAAAATGCAGCGTTTCCGTGGTGCGCCACCAGATATAGCGCGTGGACATCAACGCAGAAAGGACCACCATCATCACGGTTATTTTACGGCTTTTACTGAAGCCCAATAAAAACATCAGACCGATGCTGATCAGGCCAAAAATATACTGCTTCTGGCTATCCATTGGCGTAATGATGATCACCGCGGCAACGGGCGCAAGCACCAGCAGCAGCAGGTAAAAGCCGATTTTACTCATGATTCACCCTGAGAAGAGCTGTGTAAGTTCAATTACCCGATCTTATTCAGGTAATTAATAAGGATTGGTACGAATAGTCGCCTGAACTTCGCCATTGCCGACGGTGATATTCAGAATGCTGCTGACACGTCTGGCGATCAGCTCAATATCAAACGCTGCCGCAGAGGCGGGACTAAAATCATAAACGGACTGCTGGGACGCATTGGCTTCACCCACGCTTTCATCGCGATGCACCACGCCAAGCAAATTATCGCCCAGCCGCTGTTGCATAAATGCCGTCACGTCACGGTTAATATTACGGCGGTTATCGCACTGGTTCAGGACAAAATAGTGACCCTGCTTATTATTGAGAGGCTTACCGGTCATCCGGTTCTCCTCAATCTGCGGTAATAAAGAGACCGATGCGGTATCCGCTAACATCACCACTAAATGCATATCGGCCAGCGCCGTCATTGCTTTAAGGGCCGGACCCGGGCCCGGCGGGAAATCGGCCACAATCACCAGGCCCGGATAGTTGAGTACCGTGTCGAGTCCGCGCTGGATAAAGTGCGGATCTTTCATCAGTTTTTCTTCAAAGCGCTCACGCTGGGGCTCCGTGACATCGCCATAGGGCAGCACAAAAATATTGCCGCCGGTGGTCAGTATCGACTGGCTCCAGTCCGCCTGCTCTTCCGAACGCGCCACAAATCCGCGACCGTCATGGAGCGGCACGCCAAAATGAAGACGCAGTGCATTCTGCACATCAAAATCTATTGCCAGAACTTTGCTACCGGAACGCGCCAGACTCCAGGCCAGGTTCGCCGCCAACGTGGTTTTTCCTACTCCCCCTTTCGGCGAGCACACACAAACTAACGGCATAGCGCAATCTTCTCCAGTAACGGTTTCAATAAGGTCTCTTTGGGCAAATGAAGCGGTTCGCTGTCGGGTGAGCGGAACAGCGCGCCAAAACGTCCCGGTCCGGTGCGGTTCGCCGATGCAGCCGAGTGGATGTCAGCGGGTGGGTTTGCCACCGCAACGGGCTGAACCGCCGCGGGGCGCAGTGTTACGACCGGCTCTGCCGATTTTAGCGAGGGCGGCGGGAACAGCGATGACACGCCGGTTACGGCCGTCGCTTTTACTGGCGCTGCCGCGCCTGCCAGACTGTCCAGAATCGAACCGCGTGCTGCTGTCGCCGGCTGTGCGCTGAGGGGCGGGTGATGCGGCGCAGGTGCCGATGCGCTGAACTCATCGCCACGAACCGGCTGTGGCTGGGGCAGATCGATGCGCTGACCGCCGCCAAGGGTATGCTGATGGTCATCGTTCGCCAGTTGACGAATCAATGACCACTTACTGTGTTCCGCCGCTTCCTGCGTCTGGCCAGACATATCTTTAAAGGCGATGTCGAGCGTTTGCGTCTTCTCTTTAAAACGCTGCAAATCGTCGTAATTCTTCATTGGCCGTGGCCTGCAACAAGGGGGGAATTTTCCTGGAATATAGCACATCCACCCAAACTCAGTGAGAAAAATCTGATTATAAAAACAGCAAATTCAATAAAATAGTTTAATCAGTAAGATTCGATCGGAGCGGTAAAAAGCCGATGGCGGGTGGTTTTGGTCAGAAATTAATAAGTCCGACTTACATTAAATTGTTTCGCCAGTCTTCAGTATCCAGTCGTTCAGGTTAACTCATTTTACGCGTGGCACAACCAGCAGGGCTAAGATGAGATTAATCCCCTTTGCTGACTAAACCTTTCACCTGAAACAACGCTGATTTCAGCATGAAAAAAGTCAGCCAGGCGTTGAAGAGGCTTATTGGTTTCTGCCGGAATTATCCTCAGAAAAATCATTGATTAATGCCGGTAACGAAAAACCAGAGGCGGAGAACAGCCGCGAGGGAGAGCAGGCAGTAACGGCAGGCGCTGGCGGGCAAGTTGCGTTAAAAAAAGGCTCCAGCAGGAGCCTTTTTTTGAGTTAACCGACTTTTTCTGCCGCTCCGACCGGCTGATTTTCATCCTGATCAACGGCAAAGCAGGCGATCTGCTGTCCACCATAGGTTTTCAGCTTCGGTTGCAACTGAACGCAGGTGCCAAAACGGCGGCGGCAGCGTGCGTTGAAGGCGCAACCTGGTGGCGGGCTGAGCGGGCTCGGCAGTTCGCCAGTCAGCTTGATCCGCTCACGGCGATCGTCCGGGTTCAGACGCGGCGTGGCCGACAGCAACGCCTGGGTGTACGGATGGCGCGGGTTAGCAAAAATGGCCTCTTTACTGCCCTTCTCGACACAACGGCCGAGGTACATCACCATCACTTCATCCGCGATGTGCTCCACCACCGACAAATCGTGCGAGATAAAGACGTAGGAAAGTCCCATATCCTGCTGCAGATCCATCATCAGGTTCAGCACCTGGGCGCGCACCGATACGTCGAGTGCCGAAACCGGCTCATCGGCAATCAGCACGTCTGGATCGAGCATCAGCCCGCGGGCAATTGCAATACGCTGGCGTTGACCGCCGGAGAACATGTGCGGATAGCGGTCGTAATGCTCGGTCTTCAGGCCCACTTTCGCCATCATCTCCAGCGTCTTCTCGCGGCGCTCGGCTTTGGTTAGCTGGGTGTTAATGATCAGCGGCTCTTCCAGAATCTGACTCACTTTCTTGCGTGGATTCAGTGAGCCATAAGGGTTCTGAAAGACGATCTGGATTTTCTGACGACGCAGTTTCTGCGCCTGCGGATCGTGCTTCAGCAGATCCTGCCCATGCCAGTAAAGCTGCCCTTCAGTCGGGGTTTC
>Ga0308168_1004131_pt1 | contig 10686 bp, 20 predicted proteins | sample PhyCR2_FD_202133 | JGI IMG/M metagenome (GOLD analysis project Ga0308168, IMG submission 202133) | Phyllosphere microbial communities from UC Gill Tract Community Farm, Albany, California, United States - DLSLRC.R2 | ecosystem: Host-associated > Plants > Phyllosphere > Unclassified | place: USA... | reverse complement strand
CTTTGAGTCATAACCCCATCAGCAAATACCCATTGAGTAGCAGAACTATGGGTAAAAGGGTGAATTGGGCAAAGATTTGCTTTTTCCTGATTGACGACACTGGCATAAAGCCCAAATGCAGCCTCAAGAAACTCATCCATCTTTTCTTCTTTCATTTTCTCAAAACGTGGGCGATCACTGCTATCACTGTCTACATCAATACTGAGTTGATACAATGATTCATAAAAATAGTCATTAGTGATAGGATTCAGTTTATTACGAATGAAATAGAGCAAATCAATAGTTTGTTGATATTTCAAATAACGAGTAGCAAAATCCGCATAAGGTTCCATATCGATTTCAGGAACATAGCGAGTCATAAACTGGATAAGGTCAGCCCCTTCAATCTTAACGGTGCAACCATTTTTCAAAGAGAACTCATAACCCAAACGAGCAATTTCAACAATGTAAGGGACTTGAAGTTGTTTACCAATAAACATACGTTACCTCACTTTAAACGTTATTACCCATAAGGTTATACTTTTTAAGGAATTTACTGAATGTAGTATAGCTCAAATCGCTACCTTTTAATAGCTCTACATCCATCGGCCATTGGTTCAAAAAACTATTAAAAGACATATCCATATAAACATTTTCCAATGATTTTCTCGCCTTAGCCAACGTCGATTCACCATTGAGTTCAACGTCTTGACGAATATGGTCTGCGATAGCCTGAATAGCCTTTTCCTTCAAATGTAGAGAATGGAAATCAGTGTCAAAAACAGCCCCATCATCAAACGACCAGAAACGATCTTTAAAATCAATGTCGCGTGTGATATAAAGAGCACCATCTTTATACAAGGTATCAATAATATTCTCAGCTACTTCAAAGAGTGCGGGGAAATTGTCACCTTCAACAAAATCTTTAAATCCATCCAAAGCAAAGAAATCAGTATCAGAAAATGACATGTCATGAAGTCCAACACAGAATACAGGTTCCAATACTTTATCAAGTTGATAGCGAACTTTAACTTGCAGATGATAACGCTGGTCGTTCATTAGCTTTTTCTGAGCAGCTTGTTGATAAGCATCAACATCAATCTCTGGGGTGTATTTCTTCATAAAGGCAACCAAATCACCTTCACGAAGTGAAACCGAAGAAGCATGACCTTCAAGCGGGAAGGTATAGCTCATTTTCAACAGGCTGTCAGAGTATTCATTTTTTTGAGGCTGATTAATAAACATAACAATCTCCTGAAATTAGAGCAATATTATATCAAATACACAAAAATCAAGCAAGAAAAAAGCGACCCGAAGGCCGCTTTTCTGTGTGACTTGTTAAACCGAAGACTTTTGCTGATGTCCCAGCTCTTTATCAGCCTTCTGCCATGCGAGATCTTTATCTTTCTGCTCCTGAGCTTTCAGTTGAGCATAAGCCTGTTCGATTTCTTGTTCTTTGGTCAGTGCTACTTGAGTCATGGTGTTTCTCCGTTCTTTCTGTTTATGTGTGGCTAGTATAGCAAAAATCCAAGAAAGTGTAAAGCATTTTTTTGCTCCTATCTCTTAAAATGTCACTTTTTTAAGTGTTTTTTGATGTAATAAATCCGTTTTAGTATATGTGCCAAGTATTAAAAATAAACCGTTTTAAAAACATCCAATTTAAATATAATAAAAAGTGCAAAAAACCGTTTTATGATATACCACTGGAATTATTTAAAAATACAAAAATCCTTGTAACATATTTTTATTAATAAACACAAAAGCCCAAACATGTTGGGCTTTGTGTATTTGAAATTTCAAATGGTTTGTCTAATAGAATGTTAGACTGTATTTTTGACCCGAAGGTCATTTGTTTTAATGGATTTACCATTACCTACTTATGTTTTTGAGTAGGGTTTTGCTGCTTATCTTGTGTTTTGCTTTGAGTTTGTTTTGTATTAGCTTGGCCACCTTGTGACTGCTTCAGATTTTGCTTACCTTGTTCATTTTTTTGAGATTGATTCTGTTGTGTATTCATAGAATTGCCTCCAAAGGAAAGTTTATTTTTAAATGTAATCAATTGTAGATGGATACAATTGTTTATGAACCGCCGTTCAAAAGGGTATTACGACCTTAGCCAAATATGAAAATTCATTGTTTCAATTTTTGCAATGAAGTTTCATAAATCTTTTTCTGATCTTCATTAAGAAGCTTTTTGACTCTACCCACAAGGCCAGACGTTTTATTGTTTAGAACCTCGTGAATGTCTTCGATCTGTTCTTCTGTTAGTTTTAGCTCATCATAGGCGTCGTTAAAAAATGATTTAAGTTCAATTTCAGCATGACCAGCACGTCTTTTTAATTTTTGTGCTCCATTATCAACAGAATGACAAATCTTATCTAGGTTAGTCGTTACTTTTTCTTTAAAAGATTTATCAGTGTAGAACTTATAGGCACCATAAACAATTGGTAAAACTGCAGCGATCAATAAGTTGTTATTTTTCATATACATACCCTCTGTTTGTTGGACATACTTTATCATAATAATTGTATTTGTCAATAATAACAATCATTCTCAATTGGATGATGAAAGTAAAAAACAGAAAATTATTAAAAATTAAGGTGATAGGCAAAACATTAACTTTTTCAAGCATAAATAAAAAACCAGCAAAAGCTGGTTTTATTTAAAGTGGAAACTTATTTTTTTTTTAATTTTTTTTTAAATACCTGATGGGCTAACTAAATTAAGATAGTCTTCCAATCATTTATCAATCGCTTTATTACCAATATTTTCTTCGGACAAATCAAGAATAAAAAGCAGATCACTCTGCCCGAATATTGAAATCAATGTTATAGAGCAAGGCTTCATCAATATCGCCACCTTGAACGTCATCGAAATGTGGAACGGCTTTCCAACCTGACTCATGGAACATACTATCACTTTCTTCCGTAGTGAAGTAAACAGAACCCGTCACAAAAGGATAATGGTATTCTGCTTTAATTAAGGCTTCAACATCAATTTTAGAATCATTGGCAAATAAAACCAACATTGTGTTGGCAAACATGAATCGAACAGGTTTGTCTTTGGTCATGTGAATTTGTTTTTCGACCAGTTCACGATCTTCCAAAGTTGACTTAATTTTCAAGGTAGAGCTTTGACCGCTCAAGCTCATACGAATGAGATCATTGGACGTTGGAAACATTTTAACAAAGCCTGCAGATTGAACAACGCCTACTTGTCCAAAAGCATGGGCCAATGAACCATGATTAGTGATTTCATCAAACAGAATGAAAGTGTCTTGAACTTTAATGTATTTCATCGATCAATCCTTATATTGTGTGATGAATTATACCACATTGTTTTTTATTTTGGTATCCACAAATGTCCCTTTTGTTGCCCTAGCTTTCAACTGAGCATACATGTTGGCCATCACAAGGCTATCAAAAGTGCGAACAACACCCATTTCTTTAAAATCAAACCAGAATAGGAACTTTTTTTGTTGAATTTTAAAAGTATCTACCGATCCAAAAGAACCATTTTTAACCACTCGTAATGTTAGTCCAGTCATATATGAAATCTCCAAGTTACCTGATAATAACATATTCTTTTTAAATAAGCAAAAAAAACATCCTGAAGGATGTTTTAAAAGATAATTATATATTAATTGGTAAGTTTAATGCTGTCGCGTTCACCATCAAGTTTAACTGAGAAGTGATATTCCAACACATCTTTCCATAGTTTATCGAATTCATAAGCATTTGCTTCAAAGTGTTTTTCGGTGATGTTATAGTTTTGGAACACTTCGCCACCACTGAATTCAGGCTTCCCATAATGGCATTCTGTGTAAGCATGAATTTGTTGACGCCCATCACCAAAAGCTTTCAACATGAACTTAATGCTCACGTTAACGCCATCAATACGCTTGCCATTGACCACCGCATTACGATCAAGGTGACGATAAATCAAATGACGGCCACCCATAGGGTCTGCATATTGCAAAGTAGCTTGTGTAATTTTTGACATCATGTCTTTGTAGTCATCGTCAAAATCAACCCAACGTCCCGTTTCAAGCATTTCTTTTTTCGATGGAAGATAACTGACAACAGCCAGCAAAATTAATAGAAAAACCACAAGTGTGAGAATCGGATGGTCAGCCATAAAAAGATCCTTAAATTGAGATAAGCTATTTTACCATACATCATGAAAACGAACAACAAAAAAGCACCCTAATGGATGCTTTTATTAACGCTATTATGATATTTAGCTGATTTTGATAAACATCGATTCCCAAAATTCAGGATTTTCATCATCCCAACTCGAATCTTGTTCCAACAGAATGAAATGGACGTAAGTTGCTCCGACTTCCAATCCCATAAAGTTATCATCATCACTACCTACTACGACACTGTAAGGTTCCATGTAGGTGTAATGAGAAAGAAAATCAGCATCAGTAACACCATTCTTCGGGCTACCCCACAAAGCTCGACTATAGATGTAGTCACGCCCCGTCAGAGATAGCAGAGGATATTCAGCCCCAATCGACTTGCGAAGCAACGTTTTCGCTTCCCTGTAAAGGCGAGTGCTATTTTCCAAGTTTTCACGAGCACCTTTTAAGTTTTCCATTGCTTTTTGTACGATTTCCATAAAAATTCTCACTGTTTGGTTTGTGTATGGTTATTCTACCACAACTGGAGGTAAATGAATACCTGTAATTTCAGTAATCATCCTTTGAATGATATTAAGCACACTGACCACACCAGCCGTAATGTCATCCGTCATGATTTCAGAACGCAATTTAGGCGTTCGTTTGTGCATGTAATAGAAGCAAGAACAACGAAGTTCCTCTTCCATGCTGCCATCCGCCAGAGCACGAATATACTTCGGCCAATTACCTACAATTTCAAGCCCTTTATTCACTTTGGTAAAAGGCGATTCAATCAAATCCAGCGTTTGAACATCAGTCATAAAAGATCCTAATTAGTTGAAAGAGCATTTTTTAAAGAAATTGTCATCTTTGAAGCCATCGCTAGATGCGTCTTCAAGCAGTTGCAGTGTTTTGAAGCGAGCAATTTCCTTTCTGCTTTTCGTGTCAAACACGACACGTTCAACGTAATCCTTTAATTTAACATGTTTACGACGCATTGCAGCGGTTGCAGTTTTATCAACAGCAATCGACATATAAGAGTTACTAACATCAATATCCAAACCAAGTTTTTCTTGAATGAACTGGTTAAAAGTGATGAATTGAGTCAAATCTGGATGTTTCATGAATTGCCGATGTTCGTTCAAGCAAGCAAAGAACCTTTCATTGAATCCAACACCATGATGCACGATGAAAGAGGGTTCTTTGAGAGCTTGATAGGTCAAAAAGTTTTTGTAAAGTTTTTCAACCATCGAACCATTGCTTTCCTGATACTTGAACTCAAAAATACTGCCAGTTTCCATGTCAAAGAAATCAGGATCAATGCGAATATTACCAATATGAATTTTACCTTGAACACCCCAACCACGGCTGAAACCATCTGGTTTGAGGTATTTAGTGAAAAGGTCATAATCGTTTTCAACCCAACGAGCAATGTCTGCATCGGAGGTAGCGATGTAACCGTTATTGGCAAAGTAAGGCTGACCGGCAGCAGCGATGAACGCCAAGCCGATTTGCTCAAACAATGTGCCATTACTTTTGCTACTGTTGATTTTAGGCATAACGATTAAACCCTTTTAAGATGGTATGATTATACCAAAAATCAAGGGTTTTGTAAACATTTTAATGCTTGCAATCTGACCACTTATCCATTACGAGATTCGACTTCATGCGTTTTTGAAATGAAATTACTAGAAAATCCATAATAAGCCAAGAATCCCAGCATAATAAGAAACTTTGAAGTAATCGTGATAGAAAGAACAACGATGGAAAGTGTGATAAAACCAATCAGATACATATTGGCAACATTAAGATCTTGAACTTCATGCACAGTCATAGACTGATCTGCCTTATAAAGACGCAGCATGTTCAAGCCAAGGACAATTTGCAAATACATACAAGCAGCTAGAGTCGCACTATAAACACCACTGCCCAGCAAACCATTAAACACAAAATAGTTCAACAGTGAACCGGCACACAAAAATAGAGAAGCCATTGCAATATGAACAGCAATTTTTCTAATGAGCATTATAGTTCCTCATGGAATGAAATATGGAATAATTTTACCACAATCAAAAAGGCAGGTAAAGCTTAAAAAAAAAGAAAATATCTTGATTTTTAAAAGATTTTGATTGATAATATAGTGTCTAAAAATAGGCATAAATTTTAAAAGAGGTCACAAGAATGAATCCTTCTGAACCACTGGATCTTGAAAAAAACACCATGGGGCATTGGTGGATAAGTCAATTGAAAAATGTTGACGTTTCATTTATAGAAAGCAATGTTATTAAAAAAGAACATAAAGGTAATCTTGAACGCCTACTCAATATCTTTGCTGATGACCTGATTAGTATTAATCATGGTGATTATCAATCGTATGTTCGGATCAATATTGATGCACTGGAAGTATCTATTAAATTAGAAAAAGGCTATCCTTTCATAGCTGAAACCGCAGGCCAAGCAGTGGAAGGTCTTAAATACATCTTCTCATTAGAAGACTGTAGTGATGACGCCAGTATTCATAAAGCCATTGATCTAGAAATTCAAAGCCATCTAGAAGAAGGTGCCAATAATTGGCTCAATCTTAAGCCATTTACTAATTTAAATCATGTTGAAAACTATTATCAACAAATGAGAATACTGGATAAAATTTTCTTTGAAAAACCTGTTTTACTACCTAATTATTCATATTATGGATCAATATATGAAGATGAAAAAAAAATGGCGGTTAGAAGTATAAACATTGAACCAAAAAGTGAAGTAAAAACACCAATGTTAAAAATCTACATTGGTTTAATTAAAATTGTTATTACAAATGGTGGAATGCTTTTCCAACATAAAGACAATGGAAACATCAGAAAAGTATTAAAAGCAAACGAAGCGACTGAAGATCAAATACAAAAAGAATTTATCAAGATGTACAATGAAATATATGACACCAACTATACAAACTATAAAAACGTAAAAGAGGTATTGTTGGTGCATGATATGATAGAAATTTAACATGGAGTGATGATGAACGCAAAATTAATAATAGATACAAAAATGTGCTGCAATATTAATATAAGTCAACTAAAAGATATAACGATAAAACAATCAGTTGAAGAGATTGTTCAGCCAAAAGATATAGAGAAAATAAAAACAATATTGAATGTCATCGCAGATGATTTATTAAATTTATATCAAAAAGATTACACAACCACACTTGTCTTAGCGATTACTACCTTTGATATTACTATTAATCTTACAAAAGGTTATCCTTTTCATTATAAGTATTCAAGAGGTGATGGTATTATTAAAAATATATACCACTGTTTTAACTTTAATAGCTGTTCTAATGAAAAAGTAATTCGGAGAATACTAGACGATTCAATTAATAAAGTCTTTCAAGAACACCAACCAATGGCTAGAAACTATTCGGTAATTGCAGATAAACAAAACTTTTATTTAAATTTGAAAAAGATAGACCAGCTTTTATTTGGTGAAAATCGATTGTTTAAAAAGTTTTCATATATTGACTCAACGTATGCATGTGACCGCCATGAAACTTATAAATTTGGCCATATAGAAGTTAGCTTGCAAGTAAATAAAGATCAATATATCGCATATATCAGTTTCGGAAAACTAATGTTATCAGTTTCAAAAAATGGAGTCATTATCAGAAAAAAAGTAGGAATAACAAAGTATGAAATGCTGCATCATTATGATACATACAGATTAGATCCAGTTAAAATTGAAGAAAGCTTTGTAAGCTATTACAACTATCTTTATGATAAAGATTATACAAAAATAGCTGACATTGTGATCATTGAAGATATGATTGCAATTTAAACAAAAAAACCACCCGAAGGTGGTTTTCTTTTAGCCATAAAATTAGTCAAAACGAACTTTTGGCTTGAAGCATGGTGTAATAGTTATTGTAGTCAGATTCTAGTGCATTGTCTGCATTAGCTGCCTGTTGTTTGTAAAGATTAATACCAACGGCTTGAAGACATTTCATCAATTCTGAAAGTTCATTGTCCAATGATTGAGCGACAACAACATAATCTTCTTTATCCAAAATTTCGCACAACTCAATATCTACTTCATTGGAGAAAGACAAAGCTTTCACGAATTTTTGCAGAGATTCAATTCGCTGTTCATAAAAAACAGTGATTTCTGGAGAAAGCGTAACACCTTGCATCCCAGTCATCACTCGCAGATCATTTTCAATGCGGGAGACAGCATTCAGTGCCAGATTCTGCAGAATTTGAGATTGGGTTGGAGTCGTCATGTGCATGCTTCCTATTGATTAAGTAAGGTGATTATAGCAAAAAAACTAAGAAATAGCTACCAAGCTGGGTGCAATTTTGCAATTTTTTTGGAATAACCACGCTCAATGTTCGCTTTAAATACAAGAATATTCTTTTTCAATGCCAATGTCCGCTTAATCCCACAAGGAATGCGATTAGCCGCATCAAAAGCTTTCAACATTTCTTCTTTGGTTTCAAGAGCAACCTTTTTTGGAACGCAAGTAAACTGACGATTATAATCATGTATAAAGAAGCTTTCATAACGCCACAAAAGAGTTTTATTGTAGTTCATCAATTTGCCATCATTAGGATTTTTGTGGTTTGGTAACACCTGCAGAAAACGCACAAACAAAAGCGAAAAAAACAGTTTAATATTCAGTTTCATGGCAATATTTCACTCTGATTGATTAACGAAAGCCAATATTGTTGTATTCTTTGAACAGCTTGATGGTATCCAGCAATTTTTGACGACGCTCCGGGCTGGGTTCCATGCACTGGATTTCTCTAAAAGTTCTCTTCATGGATTCTTTACGAGCGACCGCATCAGCAAAACCACGGGGCGTATGCTGCAGATGATGATAGCTGGCATACTTGCTGTAAAGTTTCGCCACTTTTATAAGAAGTTTTTCATCCGAAGGGTTTTTGTAATCATGCACAGCTTGTTGAATGCGTTTAATAATATTCATGGCAAATTCCTGATGAAGTATGCCATGATTATACCACTGAAAAGCTATCCTTTCAATGATTTTAAACGCTCAATGATCACGACTGCTCGTTTACTTGGCTGTTTGGTTAGGAATCCAACGGGACGCCCATTGGCATAAGGAGGGATTTTTCCAAAATGAGTGAATTGTGCAGCAGTAACATCAAGTAATACACCAGATGATTTGTGTTTCAGCCACCAATGAGTACCACCCTCATCATCACGCCCACAACATGACATCCAATATTTGCTGCCACCCAATAAATGAAAGGCCGCTTCAGAAGCGGCATAACAATGGCCAGTGGTCAAATGCCTGTTCGTCAACTTCCGATAAACAGGCTTCAACAAATCATCTGTCAGCGTTTTTTCAATATGGCTAACGATGAAGTCGAGATCCATGATTAATCCTCAACCACCGAGGATTCGCGGATACGAACAGTGATTTCTTTGACACTGGACTGGCGGGCAGTTTTTCGGTGAGCACGATCTACGAGTTTACGGCAATTTTTAGCTTTGCCGGATTTCAGGGTACAGCAACCATATTTGCATTGAATTTTGTCATGACGGGAATGACCATAAGCGTGCATAATAGAGTTTCCTTTATGTATTTGACGAAGTAAGTATACCACAAAAAGAGATAAAATAAAAGAAAAAATGCCATTTATTATTAGACATTTTATTCATGCATGATGCTATTCTTTTTCAAAGTAAGACAAGGGTAGGACAATGACATTATTCCCAGCAACACACACATACCAGTCAGAAAGGATTTTGCGAGAAATGTTGTAATACAATTGACAACGTTGCTCATCAACAGCCAGCAGCCTAACTGGTCGTGTCCCATGAATATTCAAGTGTTCTAACAAGATCTTAATTGTGGTTGATAATACAGGAATTGGCTTGCCAAATCCAGTCAAATCATCACTCTTTTCAAGTCCATTATTTCCAGCAATAATAGATACAGTCAAGAAACGTTGATCAACAGAATCATCTTGAACATGAACCTCATATTCAAATGATGAATCAGAAAAGATAGCATGCAAGCCATCTTTGTCTGATTTTTTTAAGGTGTAATCAAGCGTTTGATTAAACATAAACTATCCACCATTTTGTAAAACAATTTTAAAAACCATTGAGCGAAATCATCGCCATCTTCAAGGGTTTGATCGAACTCAAATCATTTACGTCTACTTGTTTTGGGAAGAGAGCATGACGGCAAGCAATATCCAAAAACAGAATATCTCCCGCCACTGGAATAACTTCATGGGTGACACCCTGATCATCAATAGAGATAAAAGTGTGATTGGATGGATTGCTTACGATAAACATCAACTGCCCACGGGAGGCCAAGTTTGAATCATCATGAAGTTGTGCATAGGAAGCTTCGCAAAACATGTAAGTGCTGCTGGCGTCTGTAAGGAAGGAATAGTGCTTATTGAGAAATTCCTCAAATTCAGCACAGTCTTCATCAACATTAAAAGCCAAGAACTTTTCGTGAGCGAAAACAGCTTCATCAATGCCAGAAGATTGAGAATAGCCGACATTAAGACCACGCTCAGTAAAATCCCAACCAACAGCATCACAAGGTGGGA
>Ga0308168_1004129_pt1 | contig 10688 bp, 12 predicted proteins | sample PhyCR2_FD_202133 | JGI IMG/M metagenome (GOLD analysis project Ga0308168, IMG submission 202133) | Phyllosphere microbial communities from UC Gill Tract Community Farm, Albany, California, United States - DLSLRC.R2 | ecosystem: Host-associated > Plants > Phyllosphere > Unclassified | place: USA... | reverse complement strand
CTGCGCGTGGCCGTGTTCTTCACGGGCGACGAACTGGCGATGCCGGGCGAGTCCCTGCAGCCGGGCGCGATCTACAACTCGAACCGCTTCACCTTGCGCGGCCTGCTGGAAAACCTGGGCTGCGACATCAAGGACTACGGCATCGTGCCGGATTCGCTGCAGGCCACGCGCGACACGTTGCGCGCCGCCGCCGCGGAGCACGACCTGATCATCACGTCGGGCGGGGTGTCCGTCGGCGAGGAAGACCACATCAAGCCGGCCGTGGAAGCGGAAGGGCGCCTGAACATGTGGCAGATCGCCGTCAAGCCGGGCAAGCCGCTCGCGTTCGGCGAGGTGCGGCGAGGTGCGGACGGCGCGGGCAGCGCCTGGTTCATCGGCCTGCCGGGCAACCCGGTGTCGAGCTTCATCACGTTCCTGCTGTTCGTACGGCCGTTCCTGCTGCGCCTGCAGGGCGTGGCGGGGCCGGTGGAACCGCGCGCGCTGCCGCTGCGCGCCGACTTCGACTGGCCGCGCCCCGACCGCCGCAATGAATTCCTGCGTGCGCGCCTCAATGACGCCGGCGGACTGGACCTGTTCCCGAACCAGGGCTCGGGCGTGCTGACGTCGACCGTGTGGGCCGACGGCCTGATCGACAATCCGCCGGGCCAGGCGATCGCGCGCGGCGACATCGTGCGCTTCATCCCGTTCGGGGCACTGCAATACTGAAAGACACCATGAAAATCAATCTGCGATTCTTTGCCAGCGTGCGCGAAGCCGTCGGCACGTCGGGCGAGACGGTCGAGCTGCCGGCCGGCGTGGCGACCGTCGGCGCGGTGCGCGATTTCCTCATCGCCCGCGGCGGCGCCTGGGCCGACGCCCTGGCGCACGAGCGGGCCCTGCGCATGGCGTTCCAGCACGTGATGTGCGAGCCGGGCACGCCGATCCAGGAAGGTGCCGAGGTGGCGTTTTTCCCGCCGGTGACGGGCGGCTGACGGCGCGATGCCGTCGTCCCTGCGCAGGCAGGGACCCAAGGTTCGAGCAGCCGCAGATCTACCTGCCTGGGTTCCCGCCGCGGCGGATGGCCACCGCGGGGATGACGTTGGATCCGAAGCGATCTCGGATACGTCACCGGCACCGCGCGGTCGCCGCAGCTTTCTCAGACCACCGTCTTTTCCGCCAGCGCCAGCAGCTTCGCGCAATTCGCATTGCGCTCGCCATAGTCGCGCCATGCCGTCTCGCGCGCCAGGGTCTGCCACTTGCGCAGCGAGTCGGCGTTCAGGTCGGCCGTACGTCCGCCCGCACCCTGGAACAGCGCGGCCACCGCGGCATCGTCCATCTGCGCGGATTTGCGCGCGAACGCTTCCAGGTCGGCGCCGACCGAGAGCAGCACGGCCTGCTGGTCGCGCGGCAGGCGTTCGAACGCGGCGCGCGACATCAGGAGCGGTTCCAGCATGAACCAGTAGGCGCCGCCGCGCGCCGTCGTCACCGACTTGCTCACTTCGTCCAGGCGGAACGAGATCAGCGACGAGGACGACGTCATGGCCGCGTCGAGCTGGCCCTTTTCCAGCGCGCCGCGGATGTCGTTCGACGGCATCGAGACGACGCTGGCGCCCGCCTGCTTCAGGATCATGTCCATTTCCGGCGAGCCGCCGCGCACCCGCAGGCCGGCGACGTCTTCCGGATCGACGATCGGCTTGCCGCGCGACGCCATGCCGCCCGCCTGCCAGATCCAGCTCAGCATCACGATGCCCTTGTCGGCCAGAATGCGGTTGAATTCCCGGCCGATCTCTTCGTTCTTCCAGGCGTAGCCCTGTTCGTATGACGTGACGAGGCCGGGCATCAGGCCGATGTTTACTTCGGGCAGCTCGGCGCCGGCATAGGACAGCGGCACGAGCGACATGTCGAGCGCGCCCCGGGCCAGCGCCGGGATCTGCGCCTCGCTTTTCATCAGGGTGGAGCGCGGGTAAATGGAGAACTTGACGCGGCCTTTCGTACGGCGCTCGGTCTCGGCGGCGAACATGCGGCACAGGCGGTCGCGGAAGTCGCCTTCGGCCACGCTGCCGCCGGGGAACTGGTGGGAAATCTTCAGATTGGTGGGCTGGGCCCATGCAGCTTGTAGCCAGAGCGGACTGGTCGCGAGCGCGGCCAGCAGAGTCCTACGCGTCATTACCGACATAAACATCCTCCAAGATGGTGTTGCGGACTACCGGACGAATCGTGGACGCCTGCGGACCGCAGCCCGCGGCGGGCATCGTTCGCGCTACCTCTGTATTGTTGTGCGTATAAGAATAGGCTGAGCTACAGCCTTGTCAAGAAAATATTGGAACAAAAAAACCATGCGCCGCAGCATAAGGAGCCGGGAAAACCGGGTGTGCCGGCCGATGAAGTATCGCCCGCTGAAGTGAACACTTCTTGCGCCGGATCTGATGTGCGCGCTTGCTGCGGCGCCGCGAATGTGTAGCGTGACGACAAACGGTTGTCGGCGTTTTTTGACAGATCATGCACGCCGGGCGGGCGGCCCGGCATGCGGCCGGCGTCGATCCGGGCTCGGCGCGCCGCGGCCGCTCAGGTCTTGGACCAGCGCCGCAGGATCGCCAGGATCACGAGCGCGAACAGGGTGCTCAGCAGCGCCGTCGCCTCGCGCCCCATGCCGGCCGCGACCCCGAGGGCGGCCGTGAGCCAGATGCTGGCTGCCGTGGTCAGGCCGCGCACGTCGTTGCGCGCCGTCTGCTTGAGGATGGCGCCGGCACCGAGGAAGCCGATGCCGGCCGTGATGCCTTGGAGGACGCGCGACAGGTCGTCGAGACGCATGCCGGCCTGCAGCGGGATCAGCACGAACAGGGCGGAGCCGAGCGAGACGAGCATGTGGGTGCGCAGCCCGGCCGGCGCGCCGACGGATTCGCGCTCCCAGCCGAGCACCCCGCCGAGCACCACGGCGACCAGCAGCCGCACGACGATGCGCACGATGCCGGCGCCGTCGCCGATGTCGGTGAATTCTTCGCGTACCGCGCCCCAGACCTCGTCCCAGGTCATGCCGTTCCCCTCATGTATCGATGAGCTGCATGATGCCAGCGCCGGGCCGGGCGCGGCGCACGCGGCCGCGCGTTCCCTCTACAGCGTGGCGAGGAACGTGCGCAGCGCGGCGTTCACGGCCTGCGGCTGGTCGAACATCGCGAAGTGCCGCGCCGGCGCCACCGTCACGACCTCCAGCCGGGGCGTGCCGGCCATCAGCGCGCGGTAGTACTCGGCCTTCATCGGCGCGGTGAGGTTGTGCTGGGCGCCGTCCAGGTCGAAATACGGCACGACCGCCAGCACGGGCGCGGCGATCGACGCGAGGCCGGGGCGCAGGTCGACCGTCAGCACGTCCGCCGCCCACAGGCCGACGGATTGCGGATCGCTGCGCGCCGACAGCTGCGCCAGCGCGTCGGCGCGGTCCATGTCCAGGACGCCGATCGTGCGCATGTAGTTGCGCTGCTGCTCGGCGAAGCGGGCCGGCGGCTGCTGGCCGATCTGGGCGCGCATCCGGCCGGCGGCCTGCGCGCGCTGCGCCGGCGCCATCTCTTCGGTGCCGGGCATCACGGGCAGGCCGTCGATGCTGACCACGCCGCCGATCGCCGCCGGCCGGTCTTCCGCCACGGCGAGGGCCAGGATGCCGCCCAGGCTGTGCCCGACGAGCACCGGCTTGTCGAGGCGGCGGCTGGCGATCAGTTCCTCCACGGCGGCGCGCGCGGCGGCGAACGGCGCTGGACCGGCGGGCGGACGGCCGTCGAAGCCGGGCAGGGTGAGCACATAGACGGCGTGGTCGGCGGAAAAGGCGCGTACGGTGTCCTGCCATACCCAGCTGCCGCTCGCCAGGCCCGGGATGAGGATCAGCGGCCGGCCGCGGCTGCCGTGGCGTTCTACGAGGATGCCTCCGATTTCGAAGCGCTCGGCCGGCGCGACGGTCGCCGCGAAGCGGTTCGGGGCCGTGGCGGCGTCCTGCGCATGGAGCGCGGGCAGCGCGCCGACGGCCAGGGCGGCACAGAGGGCAAGACGTGGAAGGCGAAGGATGTTCATGCGGTCTCCTGGTCGGGGAAGAAGATGGCTTCGATCGGTTGACCGAACAGCCGGGCGAGGGAAAACGCCAGCGGCAGGCTCGGGTCGTAGCGGCCGGTCTCGATGGCGATGACGGTCTGGCGCGATACGTCCAGCAGGCCGGCCAGGTGCGCCTGGCTCCAGCCGCGCGCGGCGCGCAGGTCGCGGATCGCGTTCTTCATGGTGCGGCGGTGCGGCGGTCTTGCAGCGCGCGCATGATGCACACGCCGCCCCAGCTGGCGCCCATCACCATCCACACACTGAACATCGACAGCTTCGGGAACCCGGCCGTCTCCAGGAAGCCGTAGCTGAACGTGGCGGCGCCGGTGATGGCGAAGGCCAGCGCGAGGCTTTCCAGCAGCCGCCGGCGCTGGTATTCGTCGATGCGCCCCACGTGCCGCGCGATCGCGCGGATCATCAGGCCGAAACCGACCATCGGCGCCAGCAGCGCCGCCGTGCGCAGCGGTCCGTCGGGCAGCGGCCGGCCGTAGCGGATCGACGCGACCAGCAGCACCAGGTACACGGCGATCGCCGTCAACAAATCGATGCGGTAGGCCCGTGCCACGCGTCGTTCGTGCATGTTACACCTCCCGGTCAGAGCGTTCATGTAAAGTGTGCTTTACATCGTAGGCAGGCTGCCTGCCGATGTCAAGCTTCCTTGACATCGACTTTTGGCCGCGCCAGGCGTTTCGACTACAATGCTCGCCTTCCGTTTGCCACGCCGCCGCCATGACCGCTTCCATGTCCACGTTCGCCTCCCGTCCCCGCCATGCCATCGTCATCGGCGGCGGTCCCGCCGGCCTGATGGCGGCCGAAGTGCTGGCCGCCGGCGGCGCGCGCGTCGATTTGTACGACGCGATGCCGTCCGTCGGCCGCAAGTTCCTGTTGGCCGGCAAGGGCGGGATGAACATCACGCATGCGGAAGATTTCGCGGCGTTCGCCGGCCGCTACGGCGCGCGCCGCGACGCCGTCCGGCCCTGGCTGGACGGATTCCCGCCGGACGCCGTGCGCGCCTGGATCCACGGCCTGGGCGTCGACACGTTCGTCGGCACCTCCGGCCGCGTGTTCCCGGCCGACATGAAAGCCGCGCCGCTGCTGCGCGCCTGGCTGCACCGCCTGCGCGAGTCGGGGGTCGCATTCCACATGCGCCACCGCTGGCAGGGCTGGCAGGACGGCGCGCTGCGCTTCGACACGCCCGACGGCACCCGCACCGTGGCCGCGGACGGCAGCGCCGTCGTGCTGGCGCTGGGCGGCGCGAGCTGGGCGCGGCTCGGCTCCGACGGCGCCTGGGTGCCGCTGCTCCAGGAGCGCGGCGTGGACGTGGCGCCGCTCGTGCCCGCGAACTGCGGGTTCGACGCCGACTGGAGCGCGCATTTCGCCGGGCGCCACGCGGGCGCGCCGCTGACGACGGTCGCGCTGGCGCTGGCCGGCGCCGGCGACGGGACGCAGCCGGTCTTCCGCAAGGGCCAGTTCGTCGTCACGGCGACGGGCGTCGAGGGCAGCCTCGTGTACGCGCTGTCCGCCCCGATCCGCGACCGCATCGCCGCGGACGGCAGCGCGACCGTACTGCTCGACCTGCTGCCCGACCATGACCCGCAGCGCGTGCTGGACGAGGTGACGCGCCCGCGCGGCACGCGTTCGATGGCCAGCCACCTGCAGAGCCGCCTCGGCATCAAGGGCGTGAAATCGGGACTGCTGCACGAATGCCTGTCGAAAGAACAGTACGCCGACCCGGCGCGGCTGGCGCGGGCGCTGAAGGCGCTGCCGCTCGTGTTGAAGCGGACGCGTCCCATCGACGAGGCGATCAGCAGCGCGGGCGGCGTGCGGTTCGACGCACTGGCCGGCGGCACCATGCTGCGCGCGCTGCCGGGCGTGTTCGTGGCGGGCGAGATGGTCGACTGGGAAGCGCCGACCGGCGGCTATCTGCTGACGGCCTGCTTCGGCAGCGGCCGCGCGGCCGGCGCCGCTGCGCTGGCCTGGCTGAATGCCGATGCCGGCGTCGTCAATCCTCGAAGCTGACGGCGCCGCTGCCTTCGCGCTTGACGGAGCGCTCGTCCGGATTGCCGTAGACGCGCGCCTCGCCGCTGCCGGTCAGCTGGGCATGCAGGCGCTTGCGGGCATAGACGGCGGCGTCGCCGGAACCTTCCTGCATCAGGTCGACGTCGTCCGCGCGCAGGTGGCGGGCATCGAGGTCGCCCGAGCCGTGCAATTCCGCGGCCAGCGCGCGGGTGCCGCCGACGAGGGTCAGGCGTCCGGAGCCGATCATCGCCGCATTCACGGTGTCGCTCGTGCCCCCCGTCAGTTCCAGGTCGCCGCTGCCGTGCACGGCGGCCATGATGGCGCGGTAGCGGCCGTTGAAACGCATGCTGCCGGAACCGTCCAGCGCCACGTCCAGGTGGTCGCCGGCAAAGCCGCTGACCGTATGCTCGCCGCTGCCGTTCACGCTCAGCGATTCCAGCTGCGGCAGGGTGAGGATCACTTCGATCGGTGTGCGGTGGCGCAGCAGGATGCCGCGCGGGCCGATGTGCAGCACGTCGCCGTCGACGCTCGTGTCGATGTTGGCCAGCAGGCGCTGTTCGCCGCGCACTTCCAGCGACGGGACGGCGCCCTGGCGCAGCGTCAGGTTCACGGGTCCGCCCAGGTCGACCTTGGCGACGGCCCGCTCGAGCGCGCGGCGTTCGGTCGCGACGAGGCGGCTGCCTGGACTGGACGGCCCGTTCGTGCCCTGTGCCCGCAGCATGCTGTACGAGACGCCGATCAGGATGAAGGCCAGGATCAGGAGGCTGGCGCCGACTTTCAGGAGTGCGCGCATGGTGTCAGCCTCCCTTCAGCAAGGAACGGTTCATCTGCAGGTAGCGCTTCAGGCCGACGAACGTGTAGCGCGTGACCACGAGCGCCAGCAGGCACAGCACGATCCCGCCGAGCACGAGCCCGAAGCCGAACAGCGTCTGCGCCGTGCGCGAGTCGGCGTCCATGTCGGTGCGGATGCGCAGCGTGCTGTCGGCCAGCGCCTCGGCGCCGCGCAGCGTGCGCGAATGGGCACGGCGCGCGGCGGGCGCGTCGCCGTCGTCGCGGTCGGCGTCGACCCGGGCGTCCGGCGGTAGCGGATCGGCGGCCCCCGCCCGCGGCGCATCGATGACGATGCCGCGGCGGCCGATGTCGATGCGCACCTGGCGTCCGCGGTCGTCGTCGTCGATCGTGACGAAGCGGCTCGGCCAGTCCAGTACGAGCTCGTTGGCCCCCGCGAGCCCGCTCGCCGTCGTGGCGATGCCGGCGAGGTAGAACGCCAGCGCGCAGACGTACAGGCAGCACAGCAGCGCCGAGTAGACGAGCGCCGGCACGATCATGAACAGGTTGAAGATGGCCAGGCCCACGCCGGATACGAGCACGCGCAGCAGGTTGGCCGGGTTCTTCCTGTCGTTGAAGGCGTTCAGGTGCGTGCTGGCGCGCAGCGTCATGGCGATCTTCGTCGGATCGTCGAGGTCGCGCGCCACGTCCGGTTCGCTGCGGCCGACGGCGACGCCGTCCACGAAGCGCTGTTCGTAGTACGCGAGCGTCTTGGCCTGGACGTCGGGCGGCAGGCCCAGCATGGCCCGCTTGAGCGCGTCGAGGTATTCCAGTTTGCCCATCACGATCCCTTGCTTTGCGGCATCAACTTCGGCATCAGTTGCGGCCGAGCTGCAGCATGGCCGCCAGCGCCGGATCGGGCGCAGCGCCGGGGTGGACCAGGACGACCGTCGCAGCCGCCACGAGGGCCAGCAGCGCGAGGGTACGTAATCCGAGCTGGAGATTCATTTGCATGTCCGTCATCACACGTTTCGATGATGCCACTGTACGGAACGCCCCCGGCGCGCGCCACCGCCGTGCGACAGGCTGCAGAAAACGCGGGGCAGGGCGCAGCCGGGGGCGATGGCCGGCAGCGCCTCATTGCACCCCGGCGCCGGCGCTGGCGACGATGCCGGCTGCCGCGACACCGCTGCGCACCGCCGACTCCAGCGTCGCCGGATAGTCCCCGGCCGTGTAGTCGCCGGCGACGGCGAGGCCGGGCAGCCCGACGTCGTTGGCGGGCCGCTTCAGCCCCGGCGTGCAGGCGAAGGTCGCGCGCTTTTCCGTGATCGTGCGCGCCCATTGCGGGTTGGCGAGCGCCGGCAGCCCGAACGCGGCCGCGAGCTGCGCCGCCACGGCCTGCGCCAGCGCATCCTGGCCGACGGCCGCCGCCGCATCCGCGCCGCTGATCACGACGGCGAGCAGGCCCGCCTGGCCGGCATCGAGCTGGCCGCGGTCGAACACGAACTGACCCCAGCGACCGGCGTCCGGGGCGTCGGCCAGCGCGCAGAACGGCAGCGGCAGGCGCACGTCGCCGGCGTACTGCAGGTACACGGTGGCGATCGGTTCGTACGCGAACGCGTCCAGCTGCGCGACCGTGGGCGCGGCGGCGTCGAGGGGGCGGAGCAGGGCGGCCGTCTGCCAGGGCGGCGTCGCGAGGACGATCGCGTCCGCCGTGTGCACGTCGGCGCCCGCGCGCAGGCGCCAAATACCGCCGTCCAGGTCGACGCCGTCGATGCGGCTGCCCGTGCGCAGCGTCGCGCCGCGGCTTTCCAGGTGGCGCCGCGCGGCTTCCGGGAACACCGCGTCGAGGAGCACGCGCGGGATCAGCATGTCGGAGGCGGCGCGGTGCGCCCCCAGGCTGTCGCGCAGCACGGCCAGGAACACCTGCGCGGACGCGTGTTCCGGCGCCGTGTTCAGCGCGGCGAGGCAGAGCGGGCGCCACATCAGGCGGATGAGGCGCTCGGTCTGGTCGAAACGTTCCAGGAGTTCGGCCACGCTGCAGTCGTTGTGCAGCTGCCAGCCCATCCAGCGCGCGGTCGTCGAAAAGCGTGCCAGCGCCATCTTGTCGGCGATGTCGAGGCCGCGCGCGCGCAACAGCGCGACGAGCACGTGCAGCGGCGCGGGCAGGCGCGGTGCGACGAAATCCATGCCGTCATCGGGCGCGCTCACAGGGTAGCGCATCTGCAGCGGCAGGCGCAGCAGGGCCTTGTCCGGATCGACGCCGACCCGGCGCATCAGCTTCAGCGTGCCGGCATAGGCGCCCAGCATGATGTGCTGGCCGTTGTCCAGCAGGCGGCCGTTCGTCTCGATGGCGCGGGCGCGGCCGCCGAGCGTGCGGGCCGCTTCGACCACGGTGACGTCGCAGCCGGCATCGAGCAGCGACACGGCCGCCGCGCAGCCGGCCCAGCCGCCGCCGACGACGGCCACGCGCCTGCCCCCGCCGCGTTCAGCCGCGGACATAGGTCTTCCAGGCCAGCCACAGCTTGCGCAGCGGCGTCAGGGAGATCTTCTGGGTGAGGACGTGGAACTTGTCGCGCTCGATTTCGTCGAGCAGCGTGCGGTAGATGGCGGCCATCATCAGCCCCGGGCGCTGGGCGCGCCGGTCTTCCCGCGGCAGCAGCGCGAACGCTTCGTCGTAGTACGTTTGCGCGCGCTCGGCCTGGAAGGTCATCAGCGCCTCGAACTTGTCGCTGTGGCGCGCGTTCAGGAGGTCGGCCGCCGTCACGCCGAACTGCTGCAGCTCGTTGATCGGCAGGTAGATGCGGCCCTTGCGCGCATCCTCGCCGACGTCGCGGATGATGTTCGTCAGCTGGAACGCGAGGCCCAGCTTTTCCGCGTATTCCAGCGTGCGCGGGCTCGTCACGCCGAAGATGCTGGCCGACAGGATGCCGACGACGCCGGCAACGTGCCAGCAGTACTTCTTCAGGTTCGGGAAATCGAGGTAGCGCGACTGGTCGAGGTCCATCTCCATGCCGTCGATGATGGCCTGCAGGTGTTCCTGTTTCAAATCGTACGGGGCCAGGTGCGGCTTCAGGGCCAGCATCACGGGATGCGTCGGCGTGCCGGAATACATCTGCGCGACTTCGTTGCGCCACCAGGCGAGCTTGATGCGGGCCACGGACTGGTCGGTCGCCTCGTCCACGGTATCGTCGACTTCCCGGCAGAACGCGTACAGCGCCGTGATCGCGCGCCGGCGTTCCGGCGGCAGGAACAGGAAGCTGTAGTAGAAGCTGGAGCCGCTTTGTGCGGTCTTTTGTTGGCAGTATTCGTCGGGGGACATAATTTAGGTGCATACGCGCGGAGCAAGTCCGCTATCTTAGCCGATGGGGCCCGGAATGCGGGCGGATTCTGGGGCGGCGGCGCCCCTACATGCGCAGCGCGCGCCAGCCGACGACGAGCCAGTCGATGCGGCGAATGCGCGGGCGGCGCCGGAACACGTCGTAGTCGACGCGCTCGATCGCTTCCAGGATGCGCAAGCCCCCCTGGACGACCATCCGCAATTCCCAGCCGATCCGGCCCGGCAGCCGCGTGGCCAGCGGCGCGCCTTCCAGCATCAGGGCGCGCGCCCGTTCGACCTGGAAGCACATCAGCGCGCGCCAGCCGGCGTCGGCGCGTCCCGCCTGGATGGCGTCTTCCGGCACGCCGAAGCGCGCCAGGTCTTCCAGCGGAATATAGATGCGGCCCTTGGCGATGTCGATGGCGACGTCCTGCCAGAAGTTGATCAGCTGGAGCGACGTGCAGATCGCGTCCGACGCGCGCAGGCTGGCGGCATCGTCGACGCCGTACAGCCCGAGCATCAGCCGGCC
>Ga0308168_1004124_pt1 | contig 10694 bp, 9 predicted proteins | sample PhyCR2_FD_202133 | JGI IMG/M metagenome (GOLD analysis project Ga0308168, IMG submission 202133) | Phyllosphere microbial communities from UC Gill Tract Community Farm, Albany, California, United States - DLSLRC.R2 | ecosystem: Host-associated > Plants > Phyllosphere > Unclassified | place: USA... | reverse complement strand
CGCGCGAACCACTGGCCGCGGCCCGGGTCCAGCGCTGGCTGTCGACGGCATCCGGCAAGATCGCCTACGGCCCGGCGGCGGCGCGGCTGGTGACCGTATTCGGCGCACGCATCGACCATGACGTGGTGGAGGCGATCGCGGTGCGCCTGTTCGACACGATGGAAGGCGAGCTCGCCGGGCCTTTCCTGGCCGGGCCTTTCCTGGCCGGACCGTTCCTGCTCGGCGCCACGCCTACCCTGGCCGACGTCGCCGCCTACAGCTATATCGCGCATGCACCGGAAGGCGGCGTCTCGCTCGCACCCTATCCGCGCATCCGCGCCTGGCTCGACCGTGTACGCGCCCTGCCCGGCTTCGTCGCCATGCCGTCAACCGTCGCCGGCGTCGCGCCCGAGGAGTACGCATCATGACACCATCGCGCTTTCACGCCGGCGAACTGCAGGTCCAGGCCCGTGCCGGCGTTCCGGCCGAATATGCGCAGCGCGCCTCCACCGCCATCCGCGACCACATGCCGGACCAGCACCGCCAGTTCTTCGGCCAGCTGTCCCTGTTTTTCCTGGGCGCGCTGGACGCGGACGGCCAGCCCTGGGCCACGGTGCTGGCCGGCGCACCGGGCTTCGTCACGGCGCCGGATGCGCGCACGCTGCGGATTGCCGGCGGCCTGCTGCCGGGCGACCCGCTGCAGGGCCAGCTGCTGCCCGGGCGCCGCGTGGGCGGACTCGGCCTGGTGCCGGCGACGCGGCGGCGCAACCGGGTCAACGGCGTCATCGATGCAGTGGATGGCAGTGTGGTGACCGTCGCCGTGGAGCAGAGCTTCGGCAATTGTCCGCAGTACATCCAGCAGCGCGCGCCGCGTGCAGTGACGCCGCGTGCCGCGCCGCTGGTCGTGCGCGCCGCTGCCCTCGACGACCGCGACCTTGCTCTCATCGGGCGCGCCGACACCTTGTTCATCGCCAGCGCCAACCTCGATGCGCAGGCCGATACACGGGCCGATGCGCAGACCGATGGGGCGCGCGGCGTCGACGTCTCGCACCGCGGTGGGCGGCCGGGTTTCGTGCATGCGGATGCCGGCGGCACGCTGCTGGTGCCCGATTTCGCCGGGAATGCTTTCTTCAATACGCTGGGCAATCTGGCGGTCTATCCGCGCGCGGGGCTGCTGTTCGTCGATGTTGACAGCGGCGACCTGCTGCACCTGGCGGTCGAGGGCGAGATTGTCTGGGATGGGCCGCTGGTCGAGGCCTTCGAGGGTGCCGAGCGGCTGCTGCACTTCCGGGTGCGCGAGGTGGTGCGCAATGTCGGGGCGCTGCCCTTGCGCTGGAGCGCAGCACAGCCGGCGGCGCAGCTGGCGCGGACGGGCAATTGGTCCGAGGCGGCGCGGGTACTGAAATGAAAAAAGGGTCACAAGCTTTCGCTTGCAACCCTTTGATCTCTTACTGAATTCTGGTGCCGCTGACCGGAATCGAACTGGTGACCTTCGCATTACGAATGCGCTGCTCTACCGACTGAGCTACAGCGGCGACACACTGCTTCACGGACTGGCCGTGCAGCAGGGACCCGTATTCTAACAAACAACTAGGCAAACTTGCTAGTCCGGCTCGGCAATTTTGCGTATGCGATTTTCAGAACGAATTTACGGAGACGCCAGAGGCACGTCGCCCCTGCGGAGGCAGAGGCCCAAGTTCTGCCTGCGCTATCGAAACGCACGCAACTTGGGCCCCTGCCTGCGCAGGGGCGACGGTCTCACGGCCAGCGAACGAATTATTCCGCGTGGTAGCCCGTCACGCGCTCGACTTCGCTCTTCGAGCCCAGGAACACCGGCACGCGCTGGTGCAGCTTTGTCGGCGGGATGTCGAGGATGCGCTGGCGGCCGTCGGTGGCGGCGCCGCCGGCCTGCTCGACGATCATGGCCATCGGGTTGGCTTCGTACATCAGGCGCAGCTTGCCCGGCTGCGACGGGTCGCGCAGGTCGGCAGGGTACATGAAGATGCCGCCGCGGCTCAGGATGCGGTGCACGTCGGCCACCATCGAGGCGACCCAGCGCATGTTGAAGTCCTTGCCGCGCGGACCGGTCTTGCCTGCCAGCATCTCGCTGACGTAGCGCTGCACCGGCGGATGCCAGTGGCGCTGGTTCGACATGTTGATCGCGAATTCCTTGGTATCTTCCGGAATCTGCATGTTCTTCTGGGTCAGGACCCAGGAACCCATCTCGCGGTCGAGCGTGAAGCAGTTGACGCCGTTGCCGGTGGTCAGTACCAGCATGGTCTGCGGGCCGTACACGGCGTAGCCGGCGGCGACCTGCTGGGTACCCGGCTGCATGAAGTCGGCTTCGGTCGGGGCGCTCATGCCTTCCGGCGCCTTCAGCACCGAGAAGATGGTGCCGATCGAGACATTGACGTCGATGTTCGAGGAGCCGTCCAGCGGATCGAACAGCAGCATGTATTCGCCCATCGGGTAGCGGTTCGGGATCGGGTGGATCGATTCCATTTCTTCCGACGCCATCGCCGCCAGGTGGCCGCCCCACTCGTTGGCTTCGAGCAGGATCTCGTTGGAGATCACGTCGAGCTTCTTCTGCACTTCGCCCTGGACGTTCTCGGAACCGGCACTGCCGAGGATGTCCCCGAGGGCGCCCTTGCCGACCGAGTGGCTGATGGTCTTGCAGGCGCGTGCCACTACCTCGATCAGGAGGCGCAGCTCGGCGGGGATGTTGTCGTGGAGGCGTTGTTCCTCGACGAGGTATTGGGTCAGGCTGACACGTTTCATGAACTTCCTTAGGGTTGATTCAGTTTCAAATGCTAGGTTGCAAATACTTAATTGGCCAAGGCTTTGCTGATGACCTCACGCACGTCATTCGACAATTTCGTCTGGCCTGCCACCTCCTGCAGCGCTTTCTTCATGTGCGCCTGCAGGGCCGGTGCGTAACGGCGCCAGCGGTCCATCGCGCGTGCCAGGCGGCTGGCGACCTGCGGGTTGAGCGCGTCCAGCGCGACGACCTGCTCGGCCCAGAATGCATAGCCGCTGCCGTCGGGCGCGTGGAAGGCGACCGGGTTGCCGGCGCAGAAGGTAGACACCAGGCTGCGCGCGCGGTTCGGATTACGCAGCGTGAAGGCCTTGTGCGTCATGAGTTCGCGCACTGCCTCGACGCCGGTGCTCGGCGCCGACGCCTGCATCGCGAACCACTTGTCGACCACCAGCGCCTCGCCCTGGAACTCGTCGTAGAAGCGCTGCAGTGCCTCGCTGGCGGCGGCGTCCGCTTCATCGCTGGCGGCACGCGCATGGATCAGCGCCGACAGTGCGGCGACGCGGTCGGTCATGTTGGTCGCTTCGTCGAACTGCTTGCGCGCCAGGGCGATCGTCTCGGCATCCGGCGCCGCGCACAGGTAGGCCAGCGCCAGGTTCTTCAGCGCGCGCTTGCCGATCGATACGGCATCCGGGCTGTACTCGCCCGGCGTCTGGTTGGCCTGGTACTGGGCCAGCAGCTCGCTGCGCAGGCGGGCGCCGATGTCGGCGCGCACGAACTGGCGCGCCATGTGGATGGCCAGCGGGTCGACCACGTCGAACTGGTCGGCGATCATGGTCTCCGACGGCAGCAGCAGCGCCTGCTCGCGGAAATTCGGGTCCAGCGCGTCATCCACCAGCATCTTCCGCATCGCTTCGATGAACACGTCGTCGAGGTCGAGCGCGGCGGCAGCCCGGTCGGCGTCCAGCGCGACCGTCGCGTTGTGCGTGGCCAGGTTGCCGGCCAGCCGGACCAGGCGGCTCATCGCCAGGCGCTGGCCCGCTTCCCAGCGGTTGACCGGATCGCTGTCGTGGTTGAACAGCAGCGTCAGTTCGGCGTCGTTGTAGCCGTATTTCAGGATCACCGGCGCCGAAAAGTCGCGCAGGATCGACGGCGTCGGCTGTTCGGTGATGCCGGTGAAGACGAAGGTCTGGTCCGCTTCCGTCAGTTCCAGCACGGCCGTGGTGCCGTAATCCTTGCCATCCACCGTCAGCGCCAGGTCGCGGCCGTCCTTGCCCAGCAGGCCGACGGCGACCGGGATGTGGAACGGCAGCTTTTCCGGCTGGCCCGGGGTGGCCGGGCAGGACTGGACCAGGCGCAGTGCGTAGGTGCCGGCCTGCTCGTCGTAGCGGGTCTCGGCCTGCACCACCGGGGTGCCGGCCTGGCTGTACCAGCGCTCGAACTGGGTCAGGTCGCGTCCATTCGCATCGGCCATGGCCAGGCGGAAATCGTCACAGGTCACGGCTTGCTCGTCGTGGCGCGCGAAATACAGGTCCATGCCCTTGCGAAAGCCTTCGCGCCCCAGCAGGGTCTGGTACATGCGCACGACTTCGGCGCCCTTCTCGTACACCGTGACGGTATAGAAGTTGTTGATCTCGACAAAGGAGTCGGGACGCACCGGGTGGGCCATCGGACCCGAATCTTCCGGAAACTGGGCCTGGCGCAGGGTGCGCACCTGGTCGATGCGGGTGACGGCACGGCCGGTGTCGGTGCCGATCATGTCGGCCGAGAATTCCTGGTCGCGGAACACGGTCAGGCCTTCCTTCAGCGACAGCTGGAACCAGTCGCGGCAGGTCACGCGGTTGCCGGTCCAGTTGTGGAAGTATTCGTGGCCGACCACGGCTTCGATGCCCTGGAAGTCGACGTCGGTGGCAACGCGCGGGTTGGCCAGCACATACTTGGTGTTGAAGATGTTCAGGCCCTTGTTTTCCATCGCGCCCATGTTGAAGTCGCCGACGGCGACGATCATGAAGCGGTCCAGGTCGAGCTCGAGGTTCCAGCGCTCTTCATCCCAGCGGATGCTGCGCTTGAGCGATTGCATCGCGTAATCGGTTTTGTCGAGGTTGCCGTCTTCGACCCACACCTGCAGCAGCGCCTGGCGCCCATCCGCCAGCGGGAAGGTTTCTTCCTGGCACACGAGGCGTGCGGCGACCAGCGCGAACAGGTAGGAAGGTTTCTTGAACGGGTCTTCCCACAGCGCGTAATGGCGGCCGTCGTCCAGCTCGCCCTCTTCGATCAGGTTGCCGTTCGAGAGCAGGACCGGGAACTTGTCCTTGTCGGCGCGCAGCATGACCTTGTATTTCGCCATCACGTCCGGACGGTCCGGGAAATACGTGATGCGGCGGAAGCCTTCGGCTTCGCATTGCGTGTAGAAATTGCCGTTGGACACGTAGAGGCCGCTGAGCGTGGTATTGCTCTCCGGAACGCAGATCGTTTCGATTTCCAGCACCACCTCATCCGGCGTATCGAGCGCAGCCGTCGGAATGCGCAGCAGCGTGCCGTCGCGCTCGTAGCCGCCTTCCTGCAACAGCTGGCCATTCAGCCGGATCGCCACCAGTTCGATATCTTCGCCGTACAGTTCGATTTCGCGCTGGGCGCTGTCCGGATTGCGGCGCAGCGTCAGCCGGTTGGCGACAATGGTACGGGCGGGATCGAGGTCGAAGCCGAGCTCCACGGTCTCGACCAGGTAGCTGGGAGCGGTGTAGTCCTTCCGGTAGATGGTCTGGGGCGTATCGGTGCGCATGGTAGGGTCCGCAAAAGCCGTTGGTGAAGTGCTTATTTTACCAACAGCTTGCAGACCATTTCCGTTCGATTTCATGTATCGATATGTACACCCGGTAACCGCCGGTAAATGGTCAAGCGAATATCGCACAACCAGAATAAGATATATCCCTGCACCAGACCGATTACAAAGCGCGCTCACAAAGCGCGATACCAGAGAGATATCCATCATGAAACGCACAATGATTTTGGCAGCGGCGTCATTGAGCCTGCTGCTGGGCGGCTGCGCGAGCACGATTCGCAGCAACGTCACTACCTTCAACCAATGGCCGGCCCAGCTACCCGAGAAGAGCTACGCCTTCGAGACCGCGCCGGCCCAGGACAATACCCTCGAGCTGCAGAGCTACCAGAACCTGGTGCGCGGCCAGATGACCCGTCTCGGCTTCCATGAAGCGCCGCAGGCGGCGGCGCTGAAGGTGTCGATGCGTTTCTCGACCATCGACGTGCCGACCCAGGTGGTCTACCCGGCCTTCGCCCCGACCTACGCCTATTCGCCGCGCTTCGCCTACTTCGGCGGCCGCCGCCGCTTCTGGGGCGGCGCCGGCTGGTACAGCCCCTTCTACGACCCGTTCTGGGGTCCGATGCCGATGTACGACGTGCAGGAAGAGCACCGCTACCACCGCCAGGTCCAGATCGGGATCCAGCAGGCCGGCGACGGCAAGCGCCTGTTCGACGTCACCGTGCGCAACGTCAGCCGGCAGGAATCGACGCCGGCGGTGATGCCGGCGCTGGTGCAGAGCGCGTTCGAAGGTTTTCCGGGGCCGAATGGCGGGTCGCGGGTGATCGAGTTGAAGCAGCAGCCGCAGCAGAATGGGTGATTGGTAGGCTGAAACGCCTACCGGCTTAACAGATACCTATAATGCGTCGTCCCTGCGGAGGCAGGGACGACGTTCTTATTTACGCGGTCAAAATTACTGCAGCGATGCGCAGTGGCTGTATGGCGTTCAGGAGGCGCATCCTATCAAGAAAAATACGCCTCCGACCCAAACGTAATTGCCACGATTAGCAAGATCGCCAGCAGCAGCACCACCAGCAAACGCCCGAAACGCGGCTGGGTGGCCGGCTCCGGTTCCATCGGCGGTTCCCTGTCGTCGCTGAATTCCCTCATGGCAGGCTCATGGCACCAGGATGGTCTTGCCCGTGGTGCGGCGCGCTTCCAGCTCGATGTGAGCCTGGGCGGCGTCGGCCAGCGGGAAGCGCTGGTTGATCTCGATGCTGACCTGGCCGCTGGAGACCATCTGGAACAGGTCGGCCGCCATCGCCTCGAGTTTTTCGCGTGTCGAAGCATAGGTCTGCAGCGTGGGGCGCGTGATGAACAGCGAGCCGCGCGACACCAGTTCGCTCAGCGCGAACGGCGGCACCGCGCCGGACGAATTGCCGAAGCTGATCATCAGGCCGAGCGGCGCCATGCAATCGAGCGAGCGCGTAAACGTGTCCTTGCCGACCGAGTCGAACACGACCGGCACCTTGGCCCCACCCGTGATCTCCATGACCCGCTGCACCACGTCCTCCGTGTTGTAGTTGATGACATGGGCGGCGCCATGGCTCCTGGCCAGCTCCGCCTTCTCGTTTGACCCCACGGTACCGATCAGGTTCGCGCCGATCGCGCGTGCCCACTGGCAGGCGATCAGGCCGACGCCGCCGGCCGCCGCATGGAACAGCACGGTCTGCCCGCGCTCGAGCTTCCAGGTTTGCCGGAACAGGTACTGCACGGTCAGGCCCTGCAGCAGCATGGCGGCACCCGTGTCAAACGGGATGTCGTCCGGCAAGCGCACCAGGATATCCGCCGGCATCACGCGCACTTCACTGTAGGCCCCGTTCGGGCGCGCCGCATAGGCCACACGATCACCCGGCTTGACATGGGTCACATCCGGCCCGACGGCCTCGACCACGCCCGCCCCTTCCTGGCCCAGGCCATTCGGCAGATCGAGTGGATATAGACCAGTGCGGAAATACACGTCGATGAAATTCACGCCGATCGCGTGATTGCGCACGCGCGCCTGCCCGGGGCCGGGTTCGCCGACGTCGACGTCGGCCAGTTCCAGCACCTCGGGACCGCCGGTGCGCGCGAAGCGGATTGCCTTTGCCATATTTGTCTCCTCGGAGGGTCGTGGAAAAATCAGTGCGCCGATTGCGCGATCAGCTGCGACAGCACCAGCCGCGCGCTGGCCACGTTGGTGGCGCACGGGACGTTGTGGACGTCGCAGGCGCGCACCAGCGCATTGATGTCCGGCTCGTGCGGCTGCGGCGTCATCGGGTCGCGCAGGAAGATCACGCAATCGACTTCGCCATTCACCAGGTTGGCGCCGATCTGCAGGTCGCCGCCGAACGGGCCGGAATGCATGCGCGTGACGTCCAGGCCGACCTCGGCGATCAGGCGCGCGCCGGTGGTGCCGGTGGCCGACAGCGTGCAGGTGCGCAGGAAGTCGCGGTATTCGCCGGCCAGCGCGACCATGTCGTCTTTTTTCTTGTCGTGGGCAATCAGGGCGATTCTTGGCTTGAGCTGTGGGTTCATCGTCTCTCTTTTCCGTTAAAGTTATTTTTTCAGCGACAGCATATAAATTCCCGCCAGCACCAGCGCGGTGCCGCCGAGCTGGATCGCCGTGATCGGCTCGCCCAGCAGCGCCCAGCCGAGGAACAGCGTCGACACCGGGCCGATCATGCCGGCCTGCGACGCGCTGGGGGCGCCGATGCGCTGCACCGCGGCCATCGTCATGAAGACCGGGAAGATGGTACAGAATAGCCCGTTGACGAAGGACAAGCCATATACCTGCAAGGGCTGCACCAGCAGGCTGACCGGCCGCAGCAGGAAGAACTGGCCGATGCAGGCGGCGCTCGATACGCACATCGCATAGGCAACCAGGCGCAGCGAGCCGATCCTTTTCACCATTTCACCGGTGCCCAGCAGGTAGACCGCATACGCGACCGCCGAGCCGAGCACCAGCAGCGAACCGGCGGCGATGCTGCCGCTGCCACTCTGCAGGTCGTGCAGGAAGACCAGCACGATGCCGCAATACGACAGCGCCAGCGCCGCCCACTGGGCACCGTTGACGCGGCGCTTGAACACCAATGCCGTCATCAGGAGGACAAAGGTCGGCGTGGTGAACAGGATCAGGCGCTCCAGGCCGACCGAGATGAATTGCAGGCCGAGGAAATCCAGGTAGCTCGACAGGTAGTAGCCGAGTAGCCCGAGCACCACCAGGCGCCAGCGGTCGCCCTTCGACAGCGCCGGCCCGGTGCGCATCTTCCACAGCGCCACACAGGCAAATACCGGAAACGAGAACAGCATCCTGAAGGCGATCAAAGTCACCGCATCGATGTGGTAGCGATACAGCAGTTTGGCGACAATGGCCTTCGTGGAAAACAAAATGGCCCCGCCAATGGCGATCGAGAGGCCGGCGATCTGTGCCGGACGTGTCACCGGCGCAACAGAAGTGTCGATTGCAGTTTTGCTCATCAGGCAATTGTAGGATGAATCCGGCTTGTCGGCTGAGGACGTCTACGAACGCCATCGCGGCGGCGCGGTCCAATCGCGGTCCACACCTCATCCTTGGAGGATTCATGGCGTTTCCAAGCGGCGCCCCGCTATCCGCGCACGTCTCCGCGCAAGTCCCTGCCCTGGTGCCGGGACAGGGCTCTACGCACGTGCCCGACCATGCACCCTCGCGTGCCGGCGTCGACCGTACCGTGGTCCTGAGCCTGCTGAGCCTGCTCATGGCCCTGTGCTGGGCCCTCCTGCTGTTCCGTGCCGGCAGCATGCCCACGACCGATTTCAGCCTGCACGCCGTCGATGCGGCGCCCTGGAACGCGGCCGACCTGGCGCTGCTGCTGGCGCTGTGGGTGGCCGTCATCGCCGCCATCATGCTGCCGGCGGCGGCCCCCGCGCTGCTGCTGTATGCGCGCGCCAAGCGCCTGCGGCGCGAGCGCTGGGTCTACCTGTCCACCCTGCTGTTCATGCTGGGCTGCCTGTCCGTGTGGAGCGGCTGCGCCCTCGCCGCCGCCACGCTCGCCTGGCTGCTGCACGATGCCGGCGCGCTCGACGAATCGATGGCGGTCATGGTGCCGGCGGCCACCGGGCTGGCGCTGGTCGCGGCTGGGGTCTACCAGTGGACGCCGGCCAAGCATGCCTGCCTCGAACATTGCCGGGCACCACTGGCCTTCGTGCGTACCGGATGGCGGCGCGGCCTGCCCGGAGCGTTCCGCATGGGCGTGGCCGATGCTCGCTGCGGTACCGGCTGCTGCTGGCTGCTGCTGGCGCTGGTGCTGCCGGCCGGGGTGCTGAACCTGCCTGTCGTCGGCGGCCTGGTGGTCCTGGTCCTGGCCGAAAAACTGTTGCCGAGCGGACATCTCCTGGCCTGTGCCGCGGGCCTCGGACTGGTTGCCTGGGGCACTGCCCTGTTGTTTCCCTGACAGTTTTAAGAGAGGGGGCTATGTTAAAATGCTGGGGATTACGCTTAATCCTTTAAGGGACTTTTAACATGGCTGGACACAGCAAATGGGCCAATATCAAGCATAAGAAGGCCGCGACCGACGCCAAGCGCGGCAAGATCTGGACCCGACTCATCAAGGAAATCACGGTCGCCGCACGCATGGGTGGCGGCGACATGAACACCAACCCGCGCCTGCGCCTCGCAGTCGAAAAGGCTGCGGACGCGAACATGCCGAAGGATAACGTCACGCGCGCGATCCAGCGCGGCTCGGGCGGCCTGGAAGGCGTGAACTACGAAGAAATCCGCTATGAAGGCTACGGCATTGGCGGCGCGGCGATCATCGTCGACTGCATGACCGACAACCGCGTGCGCACCGTGGCCGAAGTCCGCCACGCGTTCAGCAAGTTCGGCGGCAACATGGGCACCGAAGGGTCGGTGTCCTTCATGTTCAAGCATGTCGGCCAGTTCCTGTTCGCCCCGGGCGTGGAAGAAGACAAGCTGATGGACGCCGCACTGGAAGCCGGCGCCGACGACGTGATCGCGGACGACGAAGGCGGTTTCGAAGTGCTGTGCGACCCGAATGCTTTCCCGAACGTCAAAGGAGCGCTGGAAGCGGCCGGCTTCAAGGCCGATTCGGCCGAAGTCATCATGAAGCCGGACACCGAGACCGAATTCACCGGCGAAGACGCCCTCAAGATGCAGAAACTGCT
>Ga0308168_1004111_pt1 | contig 10715 bp, 15 predicted proteins | sample PhyCR2_FD_202133 | JGI IMG/M metagenome (GOLD analysis project Ga0308168, IMG submission 202133) | Phyllosphere microbial communities from UC Gill Tract Community Farm, Albany, California, United States - DLSLRC.R2 | ecosystem: Host-associated > Plants > Phyllosphere > Unclassified | place: USA... | reverse complement strand
CTTCCCAGGTGCCGGTCTATTGCTATTCCACTCCTCGGTCAGGTGCCTAGCAATTCATTCAAACCGCCCCCGCTCCGCGGCGCGTCTTAACTCAAGCATTAGTAAACTGGGTGTCTGCTTTGGGTCGCAAGCTGCCATCGAGCAAGTTCAGTCCACAGATCACTCATGGTTTGGTCGGTAGGATCTTTGCAAGCGTGTGAGACTGGCTGGATCAACCGTTCTCACTGATTCTGCAAATGTCCTTGATCTACAAGGACACGAATTTGCAAGATCAATGAGATCCCACACCAGTTTTGCCTGACCATCAAGTGCTTGTTTGGCCAGCCCTTGCGCCAGACGCTGGGCCTGGTGCAGTCGCTATTGCCTATGGCAGGCCTGCCTTGGCCAGTGCCCGACTACAGCATGGTGTGTCGCAGGCAAAACAGCTTGAATGTGCAAGTGCACTACCGAGCAAGCGAGAAAGGCTTACACCTTCTGGCCGACTCCACGGGCATCAAGTTCTTGGGCGAAGGTGAGTGGAAAACCAAAAAGCACGGCGCAGAGCGCCGCCGCCAGTGGCGCAAGGTGCATCTGGGTATTGATGCCCAGACGCTGCAGATTCGGGCCATCGCAATCACCACCAACGAAGTTGGCGACTCGCCCATGGCAGCTGATCTGCTAGGTCAAATCCCAAGCAATGAAGTGATAGCTAGCTTTACCGGTGATGGAGCGTACGACACGCAGGATGTACATAAGGCGTGCTACCTGCGAGGAGCCAATCCAATCATCCCACCGCGCAAAGGAGCAAAGCTGCGCAAAGGGCTGGCATTTGCTCACCGCAATGAAGCGGTCAAGGCGTGTAGGAGGTTGGGGCGGGCTATCTGGAAAAGATGGAGCGGCTACCACCGAAGGTCTCTGGTGGAGACCACGATGAATTGCTTCAAGCGTCTGGGCGAGAAAGTGATGACCAGGACGTTTGCGCTATTCGGTAGCTGTCGCCCATAGTGCAGATCAATAGAAGTCGTTAACCTTGCCTGCATGAGAACGATACGAATCCCTTCATCTTTAAAGTGGTTAATTACTCGTCGCGCCCGTTTGGACGGTGAGATTACCAAACTGGAGATAGCTGAGTCGAAGCGGTTAGAGAGGGCCAACGCTACCATCAAAAGACTTGAACAAAGAGTTCATAAGGTAATTGCTTTAGATCTACAGCAGCAAGAGCTCGCTAAACAAACAATTAAAGCACTCAGGGCAGATCTATTGGCAGCTGACAGACTTCTGAGACAGCATGAGATCGGAGTTGATCCATCCATGATTAAACCTGTCCGGAGCCAAGACAGGCTGGCATTCACGGACTATGGAAATATCACTAGATTGATATACCGCTTCCTCGGAGAAGCTAATGGAATGGCTCGCACTGCAACTCAGACGACCGCGTTTATTGCCTGTCATCTTGGTTGCAGCGAAGAGGAAGTCAGCAACTCCGATTTACGTTACCGAATTCGCAAGCGAATGCAGCACATGGCCTGGGAAGGCAAGATTACACGAGTTGCAAATCAACAAGGAAGCATTGAAGGGCGATGGTGTCTCAATAAATCACAAAATATTAACTTTGGACAGGAAATTCACCATCTCGATGATGACCTTGCCAGTAGCCCCTCCACCAGTGAGATTGGCCCGAATTAAAAACTCGCTCCATCAGATCTTGGATTTTTTCCTTTTCAGTTTTTTTTCTTACGTCTTCGCGCCAAGCAAACTCTTGAGCATAGTCCATCAAATACTTAGGTCTGAACCCATGATAGGTGCCATACTCTGCACGCCTAAGCCTTGAGAAATAGCTTTCAGCTTGATTTTCGTTGACACCATCTATAGTGCTGAACTCAACAGAATGCTCAACGCAATGGTGTTCGTACCACGAAGACAGCACGTTGTAAGCTGCATTCTCATCAGTCATGATGGTCGATCCAGGTTCGACCAAAATTCGAGCTAAACGCGTAGCAACCCGTTCCTTCTCCGAGTAAGCTATCGCAACTCTTGTTCGATCGGCTCCTTTCCCTGTGTGTGGATCCACTTGGCGCAAGACCATCACAACTCGTCTTAGGCTTCGTCTGGCCCAATTTCTAGCTTCAGCCTTGCTTCTTGGCTTGCGCTTTGCCCGAGGCTCTCCTTTCAGTTTGGCTTCCAACGCAGCTGCGACATCCTCCGGACGAGTCTTTAGGCGAAGCCGGCCTTTACGCGGTTTACCGCAAAAGTAACCGCCATCGATTTCTACCACACCAGACAAAATCTCGGTGTCCATTTCCTGGATTAAAGATTCCCTGAGCTTTCCCGTAAGTACAGTTGCCGTCTTATCCTGCATGTCCAAAAGACGGCACATAAAAAGTGCTGGAACTCCTTTAGCCGAAGCTGTGTACAAGCAAATTGCCATCAGCAATTTCTTGAAATCCATCTTTCTGTCTGCAAAAGGTGTTGCTACGAAAGGGGAGAAGTGATGATCACAATGTCTACACCTCAGTTGTCCACGATTCACTCTTGCGTAGGGCCTAGCGATGGCGCCACAACTGGGGCAAGTAACTTGGTCTTCACTACCCCAGCGAAGCTCTACAAACTTCCAGAATGCCTCTTCTTCGGTCAGATTGGCAGCATCCCACAAAGTGAAATCGCGTACCTTTGCAGACAATAAGATGTGCTGCTTCCCTTCATTTTTATCCATGACTTGATCCCAAGAACGATCTCAAAGCCGCCACTCCAAGCGTGGCGGACCTTCTTTCCGGCGCGATGCCAGAAGTTGGGACAAACCCCGTCCATCAGCCCTCGGATAGGGCTGTTGACAAGGTTTTTCTAAAGCGGGATACTGAGCGCATCAAGTCGCCTCCAAGCTCTTGTGCACACCATCCAAGTCCAGATCCTGTTGAAGCAGGTTCTGGACTTTGTGCTTTATGTCCCTATAGATATGGTGGCTACATAGTCTCTCCCTCCGTTTGTCGATTTTTTTGAAATTGGATAGGTTGGGGCTGAGTACGTTGGTGTGATGCACTAGCCTTTCGGCTGATGAGCCAGTCAACAACATCTGTTGTCAACGCGAAGCGTCCCCTGCGCCCTTGCACCTTGAACAACACCAGCCCAATGGTTTTTCGGCTAATCGCCATGGACAGAGCAGAACTGGAGCTAAACCCCAGAACGTGACGAAGACGATCCCCTCCGATCATCTCGCCGTAGACAGACGAGAGTTCAAGACGCAGCTTCGTCCTAAGGGCCTCGTCACACACAATTTGCTCCACTTCTTGCATGGGTTTGATTGTTGTCGCATGTGAAAATGGCGACAACCCGGTACAGAAAAGAATAATTTCTGTACCCCATGAACAAAGGTCAAGATGGGGCGAAAAAAGCTCACCGAGAAGGACTTCTTAAAGGGGATGGCGTGGTTCCGGGCAGTGTCTGTGCAGGCCGGAAACGTGTCAGCCTACGCACTAGAAAAACGCTTCGATCCGCTATCATTTTTGCAGCGCGATGGGAAGCTACAACGCTCGAACAAATGGGATCGATACCGGGATGGAAAGCGCTTGCCGAAGGATCTAGCGCCAGAGGACATCGTTAACAGAGTTGAGAAAGAGCTGCCTGGTACTGCGAAATGGCTTCGCAGTCCTCTATGGGCGGCTATTGACGGACCAGTTGCCAATAGGTACGTGATTTCGACGCTGCTCAGATCATTGACTGACGTTCATCATTTACTGTTCGGCAACCAAGTCCATGATGGCCATAATCATGTTGTTAGATTGCCAGCCGACGATACCCTTCTCAATGGTCTTTTGGCGATTAAAAGCATAGACTCCCTCGCTGCAATCATCTTGATGGCCAGGGAAGCAGAGTCTATTGCATCACCTAATTTACGGGAGTATGCGTTACATGCATATTTAGAGTATCAAGGGGCTGTGCGAGAAATGCCGGAGCTAACTGACATTGCGGACAGGTTATTTTGGTATATTGATACCAGTGTCAAGCATTGGGCAATAGTTGATACAAACAGAAGGCTCGAAATTGTTATGTTTACCAATACGCAGAAATATGTCTAAGCGCTACAAAATCAAAAATATAGCGTGCTAGATTGAAGTGGGGAAATTAATTATCCCCATCTTAGAATAAAAAAGGTCCAGATGAAGATCTGAACCTTTTCATGTTTCTCTTTGAACTACGTTAATTGCTACACGAACGGCGTACTAATTATTTTTTGGCTTGAATGCGTAGAAATGCTCCAGCCAATGCCGCTCCAGCAAGCAACAGAGCCCAAGGAGAGTCGGTGGGGACTGGGGTGGGTGTCGTAGGGGCCACAGTGCCAGTGACAGTCACGGTTGCTACAGCTTGCGTGCAGAGGGTTGGAAGCGCAGCATTGCAGATTTGGTATGTGACAGGGTAAGAGCCTGCTGGCACAGCAGCTGTGGTCGTCAAAAGGCCTGTAGCTGTATCCAATACAACGCCAGGATTGGACGCCGCCGTAGTGACAGTCAATACGGAATTGGTAGTCGTCGATGCAACGCCATCAGTGGTGTCGTTGGCAAGGACATTAAGCGGCGTGATGGGTGTTCCAGCAGCACCAGAGGCATCATCTGCTTGAGCGAGGACAGAACTCTTTTTAGCAATCACTTGGGTATTGGTTACCCCAGACACTGCCACTTCCCACACCGTAGATGCATTGTTATTGCTAGGATCTTTGCCTGCAATAGTATAACCGATCAAATCCTCGTCGGCATAAGGACCACTGGCTACTCCTGTAATGGTCAAGACTGCATCAGGTATTCCGCATTGAGATGCGATATCAGCGGCAGTTAAGGTGGTGATACTAGGATTGCTGCTGTAAGGCACTCCTGGCGTAAATCCATCGTAATGAGGATTTACATTGTACCCAAATGTAGTGGGGTGGTGATTTGGGCAAATGCATTTCCGATACCGGTTCCAGCTCGATATTCATAATGCTGTGCAAAACCGGAGCAGTTGCCGATTTCCACATCCGCGTTATCAAGTGTTCCTGAGGCAGGAACTTGGAAAGCCAAAGCATTCCCTCCCATGAATAAAGTCGAAGACACTAAAGTAGCAGCAAAAGTGCGCTTCATGGCTATATCAAACATGTCAATACCTCTCTTAAGAGTCATTGGAAAAAATAATCTAATAGTTTAGTCTCCTTTGATCAAGTCAATTTTCTGGATTGTTTTCCAAATGTTATTAGTTAAAACAAAATGACATTCTAAGAATGTCATTGCGTGCCTTCAGAAGCAAGAACTTGTTGCTCAAGGAGTTCGTTGGTAGCAGCGGCGCAACAGAGTTCACATAAGTTAAATCTGTTGCTGTAGAAGAGACAAATTAACCATGACTTATTCAAGGATTTGTTGACCTTATTGTGTTTCCTATGCTTGCAATTCGACGCCTGCTCTTACTTTTGAAGCTTCAAGTCACTCGATTAAGAAAATTTATTTCTATCTAGTTTCTAAATCAGGCCCAACAGCCACGTTGCTGTGAGCAGTGCCAATGAAAGGCCCCAGACCCACAAAAACGAGTAGCGGATGTGTTTTCCCATGGACAGCTTGGCGAGCCCCAATCCCATCCATAGTGCTGGAGAGAATGGTGAGATGAATGTTCCCACAATGCTGCCAATGATCATGGCATAGGCCGCTGCAGTTGGAGCAACTCCTGCCTGGCTGGTGATCTGCTCCACCACAGGGAAGAGCGCGAAATAGTAGGCATCGGTGCTGAGTACCAGCTCCAGGGGAATGCCAATGAAGCCAATCACTAAATGCATATAGGGCAGCAGCAATGCCGGCAATAGATCCACGAGCGATCGAGCAATGCTGTTGAGCATGCCCGACTCCTTGAGAATGCCCAGGAACGTACCCGCCGCCAAGATGATGCTGGCCATCATGATGGCTCCACCAGCGTGAGCATTGATGCGCTCAATTTGAGTCTTTGGCACAGGGAAGTTAATCACCAATGCCACACAAAGCGCAATCATGAAGGTGTAGCCTGGAGGGAACACGCCCATCACCAGCACCGTTAAAGTGAGCAAGAACACCAGGGCATTGATCCATCGCAGCCGTGGGCGTAGCAGCTGCGCACGAGCGTCATCGGCAGCCTTGGTAGTTGCCGCAGCTACTGCCAGCTTAGTAGCTGCATGCGGCTGCAGCGCCTCAGCAAAGTGTGCAAGCTGAGTATGGACTGCCGGCAAAGGAGAGCGGGCAGTGTGCTCAGTCTTGCCTACCATGTTGCGGATTCGGCGTTGCTCGCGCAGCCCCAGGAACACCGCTAACAGCACCAGCATGGCCAACCCAATTGCCTGCACCACGACCAGGTCGCGCCACAGCGCAACAGCATCCATCTCCAGTACAGTAGCCACCCGTCCCACCGGACCACCCCAGGGCAGCATGTTCACTATGCCCGCACTTGCAGCTAGCAGCAAGAACAATAGATAGGGACTCATTTTGAGCCGCTGGTAGAGCGGTAGCAGCGGCGGCACCACCAATAAGAAGGTGGACGCTCCTGCGCCATCGAGCTGCGCTATAGCTGAAATCAGCACTGTGCCGACGGCTACAGCAATAACATTGCCACGGGTGATACGCACCATGGCGTGGATCAGTGGGTCAAACAACCCCACATCGTTCATCACTCCAAAAAAGAGGATGGCAAAAACAAACATGGTCACGACCTGCACCACGGAGCTGATCCCGTGGCGGTAGAAGCCATTGATCTCGTCAGTGCTAAAGCCCGCAATAAGGGCGCCGGCAAGCGGCACCAAAACCATGCTGATGACCGGTGAAACTTTCTCGGTCAATAGCAAGGTAACGATAACTAAAACAATAGCCAAACCAATCAATGTAAGCATCTATTCTCCTTGTGGGTCATGCACGATATAGAAAAATATTCATATCCTCTGACTATTAATGAATTACGCACCCCAATACATTAGGGTAAATACATAATTTCTTTATTATTCAATATAGTTATTTGATTTTTTACGAGCAATCCGAGCTCTATTCCTCCTTAGCGTATATCCAGACCAGTCCGCCCATACTTTCCAAATGAAGGTCATAGCGGTTGGCAGTAATACGATTAACCAGGACCAGTCATTGACTGGAGGTATTTCATAGATTTTTAGCATCAAAACTATGATTGCGAGAATCAACAAATACATAACATGTTTTCAATCACTAACCCAGCGAAAATTGCCCCACTACATTCACTGAAACTGAAAATTCTCTTTCAACTCTTCTTCGAACAGATATCCGACATTTCTTACAGATTTAATGGGGGTATAAGATTCAGCTTCTTTTTTTATTCTTTGTCTAAGTCGATAAATAATGCCGTTTAAGTTATTTATGCTAGTCATCGCACTTTTTACGAATCCAACTGCTGAATACAATTCCTGCAAAGTGACTACTAGACCTTGCTTTTCTAAAAAGCACTTCATCACTAGCAACTCATTCACGCTGAGTTTTGTTGTTTTTCCTGCAGGGCTTGTAAGTGTCCTTTGTTTGAAATCCAACTCCCAATAATTTTTTATCTCATCCTTAGGCATTAGCCGCTCTGCTATCTCTTGAATGGATTTTTCAATCTCCAGCAAAGAAGATAAGAGATCCATACCGCGGAATGTGTTTACCCTAAACCCTCTCTTAAGCCTGATATAGGATGAGCCTTCGTGCACAACAATAGTCTCTCCTCTAATTTTGATTTGAAGATAATCAGCCAGCTTGGGTCCCATGGTGCCCATGAAGGATAAATTCAAGATGTAGATATCAAAGCCACGAGGGTTCAAGTCAGAGAGGAAATTAGCCTCTGTAGGGAACTCTGCTATATATTCAATCTTTCCGATCAGGTGCAGCATCAGACTGCATCTCCACTGATCACTACCTCCGATGACTGCAACTCTAGATGGATACATAAATGCCAATTAACAATTTTCTGGGTCATTGATTGTTTGTCTACCTATATATCTTCTATTTATTCTTTGCTTGGTAAGTTAAATACTCCATTTCTCGTTGGATGAGTTTGCCAGGTGTGTGATATTTTCGCGTCAGCTTGGCCTTAAGTTGAATTGTTATTTTCCCAAGCCCAGACAATAACCTCCCTTCATCCCACTACCCCAAGGCTAGGCATTTTGAAGATTTTTCCATTCAGAATAATTTCATTTAATTGGGTCTGATCAAAAACACCATATTGAGCGAGCGCATTGCGACTTCTTGAACTGAAGTTACCAAGAAATCTTTCTTTATCTCTTTCTGCTTGATCGTGTTGGTATGAATTCATGGAATTCCAAACATGAAATTTTTGATATTGATCAAACCCTTTGCATGGAAGGGTAGGATTGATTTATTCTGTTAATAAAAAGTTAGAAAATTTTCATATACACCTCATGGTCCGCTAGAGGTTGCTCCATGAGCTCATGATGATTCAATCGGAAACATCTATGAAATAATTTATAGCTATCTTTGGTATCATTTAATTCCATGTTTTGCGTATTGTTTCCACATTGAACTCGTATTGACATCACTTTTTATTGTTGATCTGTTAATAACTCTTCTTATGCTTCTGTGAAGAGGTAACACAGTTATAAAAAAATCCTCTGTATACAGAGGATTCAGCTATAGCTAATTTCCGCACGACTCTTCTTTAACAATCATCTTTTGTAGTTAGAAAGTGAATTGGCTTTGTGAATTGACATTGATCAAGCACGCGAATAAGACTCAAATCAGCATTGATTCTCATTTCAATGTGTTCTTAGACTCGTATTTCTCAAGCTTTGGTTAATGATTGATTCCGATGGAAGCATTTTTCATACATGCTCCGAAATGAAGCTGGCTCAGCGCACCAAGCGTACTAAATGGATCGGGCGCATGGTGAAGGAGAGCCGAAGGAGATAAGAAGCGCACCGTCTCAAGAGGTTGAGGGAATGCTGCTTTGAGGACCTGAGAAGGCATCCAAGTCCGTTTTTTCAAAGACGGTCGGCAGAAGGAATCTAGATCCAAGACGTACCTGGATCCAAGTGTGCATGCTCGGATCTCCGAGGTTCTTTATGGCGCGCGGGCAGGCAGAGCCCAGACTCTTCACTCACTGAGCGTGGACCTGGAAAAGGGAGGGCAGGGAGCAGGTGCTGATGCGCCAAGTCCAAACCAATTTGATTCGTTTAGGCCGGTGTATGCCACAGGGCAATGCGCGAAGCTAGGCAAAGCGATCTAAGCACACCAGCACAACGTCGCTGTCTAGCAATTCCTGCCGGCTAGAACAGTTGGCAATTTGCTAGGACCGGGTACAGCTAAATCACCGTTGTTAGGTTTTCGCATGCAACATGGCGCTCCTCGGCCTGTAGTCGTCTCAGCTTCAGCTCATGACTTGGACAGCTTCCTGAAACCATTTCTAAAGTCACCAAAGCCAAGCTTCAGCCTTGGGTGCCTTAGCCCTCGGCCCTTGAGTTTTCCATCTCTAGTTTTGCACTCGTTTACCTTGGTAGCACCAAGCGGTGGGACGGTACGCGCTTCTTCATATATAGTCATTGTGTATGAAAAACATGATATCAATCTCTAAAATCTTTCTTGTTGCATGCTCAATCACTGCGTGTACGCATCCAGAAACCAATCCAGATGCATCAGGGGTGGCAGGTATGGCCAATCCAGCCTCCGTGCATTGCTACAAAGTTGGAGGAACATTGCGTATAGAGAGCGCTCCAGAAGGCCAGTACGGAATATGCGTGTTACCAGATGGGTCAGAAATCGAGGAATGGACTCTGTTCCGGCGCGACAACCCGGCACCGAAGGGCGCTGCGTTGCAGAACTCCCCTCCTGCTGCTTGGAGTTCGTTCCGAACATTCCGCAAAATGACTTCCGCTGGTATCAACCGTCTGGTGTGACTGGCAGCACAGCAGAGATGGTGACCAAAGTGGAGAATTAGATCCCACTAATCGATGAGGTTGCGGGCTGCACGTGTCCACTTGCTTCCATGCATGGACAGATCCATGCCATTGGTGGCCGCTAAATCAAGATTGAGTCTCAAGCGCGGGGAGGACGGCAGGCATTGGGGTAACCGTCGTCGAGCGCAATCGGATGATCTAGCGTATGCAGAGAGTCGTGCTACGCAAGCTTGAAGCTCGAGTTGTGAGCAGCTCGATCTTGAGCTGCAGCCAACCTACCTATGGCCAGTTAAGTCCAACTGGGCAGTCCCAATAAAGGCGAAAGCCAGATCAGCAGATCTGGCTTTCAATTCGCGGTCAGGAGAACGTGTTCGCCTGGCGCTTACACATGACAGGCGGAGATCGCTAAGCTCACACTCCACCGCTCAAAATGCTTGGTGAGCAACTGGGTTGCTCAGAAGGTTAGCCGCTGCCTAACCATCCCAATACTTGCTCTTTACAAGCCGACCATGGGGGGTGCTACGCGGGCCTCGCTGGATGTTTAGAGAGCGACGAGGCTCAAGCTCGCTCTGGCTTGATCATATCCTAATTCACCCTGCTGCAACAGCTGTGCAAAATTGAGATGCATCAAGCCAACATGTAGGGATTGGCACATGGGGAATTTGTGCGTTGGCGTCAAAGTGTTCACTACTCCTCGGAAATCGATCGTCAATCGACAGTCTCTGGGCTTCCCCCGGTTTTCCGGACACATCGAATGACATGATGCGTTTAGGAGGCGAATATGCCAAGGACGAGAAGAACGTTTACGGACGAGTTCAAGCGGGAAGCTGTGAAGTTGGTCAAGCAACCA
>Ga0308168_1004107_pt1 | contig 10728 bp, 6 predicted proteins | sample PhyCR2_FD_202133 | JGI IMG/M metagenome (GOLD analysis project Ga0308168, IMG submission 202133) | Phyllosphere microbial communities from UC Gill Tract Community Farm, Albany, California, United States - DLSLRC.R2 | ecosystem: Host-associated > Plants > Phyllosphere > Unclassified | place: USA... | reverse complement strand
GGATAACGGCGCTGTCGCCTTTATCCCGGCACCGTTTATTCATGCGGTACGCGATGAGCTGGTGCTGAGCAATGAAAACGGCACGGTGCAGATCAAAGGTGAGGTGGTCTATCGCGTCACCGACCTGTGTGAGGTGACCATCGCCGAAGTGCGCATGGAAACCCGCAGCATCGTGGCTCGTCCGGTCGCCTGAACCTGACAGTAGGGGGCTGGCGCCCCCTACTCTTTATAATCCTGACTTAACCACCGCTGCATGGCAGCCTCAAGCACCTGCGAATCCTTCTGCACCTGCTGCCAAAGCTGATGCGCGCGCTGGCGGTCGACATTTTCTTCGCGGCAGACACTCTCCAGCTCCCGGCACAGCGCTTCCACCTTAAACGCACTGATTATCTGTGCGGCGCCTGACAGACGATGGATGCATTTTGCCAGTTCCGGCCAGTCCTCAAGTTCGACCAGATCCCCTGCCTGCACCAGATCCTGCTGGTTGGTTGCCGAAGTGGTTTGCAGCAGCTCATGCAGCAGCTCGTCATCATTTTGCGTCAGCTGCTGCAGCGCCGGGAAATTCACCAGCTGCTCCAGCGTCACCGGGCGCTCTTCAGTCGGTATCTGTGTCTCGCCCAGCTGCCTGGATACCTGGCGCAGCATGGTTTTAAGCTGAGGAAGCTGAAGCGGTTTAAACATGCAGTCGTCCATACCCGCCTGCTGACAGCGAGCGCGCTCCTCCGGCCAGGCGTTCGCCGTTAATCCCACTATCATCACCGGCCGCTGCTGGTGCTGGTGCTGGCGGATCAAGCGCGTCAGCTCCAGGCCGTCCATGCCCGGCATACTGCAATCAGTAATCACCAGATCGAACTCCTGCTGTTGCCACATCTCCCAGCCCTGTTCTCCGTCACAGGCTTCGCTAATGGTGTGCCCGAGACGCGCCAGCTGGCGACGCAGCAGCATCAGGTTAGCCGGGTGGTCGTCAACCGCCAGAATGCGCAGTGAAGTGATGTCACCGTCATCGGCATCTGTCGGTGCAGAAACGGCTGCAGGGGTATAGTCACGCGCAGGCACCGTCAGGGTAAAGGTGACGCGCGTTCCGTTACCCGGTTGGCTCTCCATGAAGATGTTACCGCCCATCATCTGTACCAGCTGTGAACAGATCGCCAGCCCCAGGCCTGAACCGCTTTGCTTGCGTCCAGCCTGCGCCTGTACCCAAGGGTTGAAAATATCACGCTGCTCAGTGATTTCAATGCCGCGGCCACTGTCGTTAACCGTTACGCTTAATATCACTTCACCCGGGGACTGCTTGAGCAGATTAATATCCACATCAACGCCGCCCTTTTCGGTAAATTTAATCGCATTGCTCACCAGGTTAGACAAAATCTGGCGAAAACGCAGCGCGTCAATATGCAGTTCATACGGCATGACGTTCGGCTCAGCGTAGCGTAAAACCAGACTCTTCTGGCGCGCCAGGCCTTCAAACACCCTGACCACCGGGGGGGCCAGTTCGCGGGTTCGCACCCACTCCGGGGCCAGTTCCAGCTTGCCTGACTCAATACGCGCCATATCCAGGATATCGCCGATGATCCCCATCAGCGAGCGGGCAGATTCCCATGCCACCCTGACCGGTTCATCCTCATCGGTCTTTTTACCGGGGGCGCTCACGGCCAGCTCGAGCAGGCCAATGATCGCACTGACCGGGGTGCGGATCTCATGGCTCATCGTCGCAAGGAAAGTGCTCTTAGCACGATTTGCCTGCTCTGCACGTTCACGCGCCTCAGAGAGTTCAGAGGTCAGCGACTGGTGCTCAGTGATATCTACCCAGCTGCAGATAAGCCCAATAACCTGTTGCTTATCATCCACGTAGGGCACGGCTTTGTGCGTCACACTGCGCCAGCTTTCGCCGTTGAACAGCGAAAAATTCTGCTGGTGCGCACTCTTCACCTCGCCTGCCATCGACTGCCAGATGACATGCAGCGGGTTGTCACTCTGTGCAATGCTGCCTCTGGCCTGCGTGAGCCTCTCTGCCTTGAAAAACTGCTGCCAGGGATCGTTAAACAGCACCAGCCCACCGTTAAGATCGATAACATAGACCGGCACCTGCACGCTGTTTAGCAGCGTATCGCTGAACTGCAGCTGCGATTGCAGGCTGAACTGCGCCTTACGGCGCGCGGCTATCTGCCTGCGCAGATAGTAGATCCACACCAGCGAGGTCAATCCAATCACCGCCGTGATAGCCCCGAGCAGCCAGAACTGCTTGCGGTAGGCAGTCCAGGTATCGAGGCGAACATCCGGGGTGGTTTGCCACTTATTAATCACCCGGGTCAGGCTACGCGGGGAGATATCCGCCAGTGCTTTATTGAGAATACTGTACAGTTCTGGCTGATCGCGACGCACGGCAAATGCCAGCTGCGCCGGGTTGCTCTCATCCATCGTCGTGGCAATTTTCAGATCGTCGCGAAAGTAGCGATCGATCATATATCCTGCCCCTGCCAGAGTGTGGATCGCCGCATCCGCTTTCCCCTCATTGACCATTTGCATCGCCAGGCTGGCATTATCAACCGTCAGCAGCTGGATGCCCGGGTAGCGCTGCTTTAGCTCAGGGATCAGCTGATTATTCGCCGTGATGGCAATGCGTACCTTTGCACTGAGGGTAAAAGGTAATGCGGTTTTACGATTCACCACCAGCACAAACGGCGAGCTGAAATAGGGCCGGCTGAAACGCAGGCTGGAGTCGCGCAGCGTGCTGTAGCTGATGGCGCCAATAAACAGCCCCTTTCCCTCTTTGACAGCGGAAAACATATCCCCGACTGAATCAACCTGAACTGGCGTGAAGTTGAGGCCGGTACGCAAACGAATTAAGCGCAGAATGTCGGCGCTGATACCGTAAAAGTCACCATTATGGTCAAACATGGTAAAAGGCGCATACAGCGAATTAACCACTACTGGAATGGTGCGATGGGCACTAAGCCAGCGTTTTTCTGCTTCGGTCAGTTGCAGCCTCTGCTGCGCCGGCAGCATATCGCTGCCCTCACTCCACTGCTGATAAATCACCTGATTCTGCGAGGGAGGAATAGCAGCAATCACTTTATTCACGGCATTGACCAGCAGCTGGTCTTCGCTGCGCAGCAGAAAACGGCTGCCGGGCGCTCTGGCCGGAAAAATTGACTGAACTGCCAGCAGGTTATTGTAGTTGCGGCCAATCAGATAGCTGGCGGTAGTGAGGTTACCGAGATAAAAGTCACTGTCACCGAATGCCAGCGAGGCAAGCGCGGCACTATCGTCATTAAAACGCTTAATATGCGCTTCAGGGAAATGCTGGTTTAACCAGGCACTGTCGAGATAGCTGGACGCCACGGCCAGGTGCAGCGGCCGTTTATCCAGATTGATATTGCTAACCGGCGCATCGATACGACGAATTAAGGTCGGGCGATCCTCCATAAAGGGATCGCTACCGATCAGGCTGCTATAGGAGGGTAACGGATTGCCATTGGGGTCCAGCACCAGATCCACCTGATTATTTTTCAGGGCTTGCAGGGCTGCATCCCGTGAATCGTAACGCAACACCTGCGAGCGCAGGCCGAGATATTGCGTTAACAGCAGGGTGTAGTCAGCATCAATGCCTTCAAACTTCCCCGCTTCGGTGAACATATCAAACGGCGGCGTCTCTGCCAGCCATACGCCGACCTTTAATTCTCTCTTCTGCCCCAGCCAGCGCCACTCATAGTCACTGAGGGAAAATTGATGCGGACTGTAACTCTCACGGCTGTTGATCTGCAAAGGTTCAGGAGGCTCGGCTGGCGCTTCCGCCGCGCTCACTGAAAACCCGGCTAACAGCGCAACGACAATCAGCATTTTTTTCACGGTATTAGTCCAGATTATTGCGGCGGGCAAAGTCGATCATCGACAGCGTGCTGCTAAGTTCAAGTTTGGTCATAACCCGGGTTTTATATGTACTGACGGTCTTATTACTGATATGCATTTGCAGTGAAATATCAATTACCTTCATGCCACGCGCCAGGCAGCGCAGCACCTGCAACTCGCGGCTGGAGAGTGATTTAATCAGTTCCATCTCTTTTTCAGGCGCGTGTACCGCATCGCCATTGCTGCGTTTCAACGGGAAATAACCATAGCCGCGAACCACGGCGCGTACCGCGTCACCCAGCTCTTCCAGGTTATTTTTCTTACTGACAAAACCATCGGCGCCAATACTCATGCAGCGGCCAAGGTAGTGTTCATCATCCCGCGCCGTTAGCACCAGTAAACCACCTTTGAAGCCTCCGGCACGCAGTTTCTCAATAACTTCAATCCCGCTAAGCGAGGGGATATCAATATCCACCACCACCAGGTCGGGCGAGAGCTTGCGCACCAGAGCAAGCGCCTGCAGGCCATCGTCAGCCTCGGCGACGATGTTGTGCTGGTCTTTTTCCAGCAGCATTCTGATCGCTAAGCGGGCAACCGGATGGTCGTCAATCACAAGTATGTTTGCCATGGATGGCCTCATGTCATTATTTAAGTCTGATTAAATACTGTCACATCATTTTGTTTTGGCAAAGCGAAAGAATAAAAAAAACCAGAAATATCCTGGGGCGTGTAAGCCGGTGGGAAAAGGACCACTAAATAAAAGAATATGCCCACTCAGCAACATGTTGCGTCTTATTAAAACCTCCCTGCAAGGGCGTAGGATCATAGGGTTTTCAAATTAACCTCACATAAAGCCGATCTGTTGAAGCCGTTATTAATTTAATTCACAGATTCGCTTTATTTAATTTTCCCTGTTCACTTATCTTTGTAGAAGAAATGATACTTATGCGACGTTCATTATTATCTCAGTGCTGTTTGCTCGCGATCTCTTCATGCACCTTAAGCTTTAATGCCCAGGCAGGTTACAGTGCGACCGGCGGCAACTATATGCAGCCCCTCAATGATTTTAGCAGCGCGATTGCCGGTGACTATCCTCTGTTCGCCAGCGATGTGGGTAGCCTGCTCGAAACCAATCAGCCGCTGACGTTTTCCACCTCCGGCAGTATGCTTTTCGCGGCTTATGCCACCAGTCAGGCGGCGATGAATCTGCGTGACGCAACTCTGGCCACCAATGGTCTGATGGCAGATGGGGCGCGCGTCAACAATGCCAGTCTGACCCTGAGCGGCGGTAAGGTCACCACCCAGGGCGTCAACAGTGCCGCCGTCAACGGGGCGCGTGCGGCACAGTTAACCCTGAACGGCAGCGCGACCACGCCGCTGACGTTAACCACCACCGGCGCACAGAGCAGTGGCGTGCTGCTTGCTGACGGCACGCTGAGCGCCAGCAATCTGGCCATCTCCTCCAGCGGCAACGAAGCGAAAGGCGTTGTGCTGGCCTACAGCCTCTCTGACAGCAGCCAACGGGTGATGGCTTCTCTGAGCGATTCGACCATTAGCGTGCTGGGTAGCGGTTATCAGGGTGCGCTGATGCTGGGCAACGGGGAGCTGACCGGCAGCAATCTGACTCTGGTGACGGCTGACTTCAATGACGGCATCAATCTGTATAACGCTAACGGCGGACACGCCACAGCCACAATCACCGACAGCGCCATTACTACCGCTAACGGCAATGGCGTCTGGCTGCTTGAAGGTGATATCACGCTGAATAACAGCCAGATTGACACCCAAAACGGCATTGGCATTAATGTGAATAAAAATGCCAGCGCCACGGTCAGCGGCAGCCAGATCCACACCAGCGGTAACGGGGCCGATGGCGTGTGGATTGCCGATGCGAATTCCCGCGCCGATGTCAGCGACAGCCGTTTTACCACCGAGGGTAACGGTGCCCATGCGTTTAACGCACAGTACGGTCCGGCGATTATCAGCAACTCGCAGCTCACCACTCATGGCGTCAGCAGCTATGGCCTGTACAGCGAATCGCGCGTTGACGGTGATAAGGTCACGGTTAACAGCGACGGCCGCGGCGGACTGGGGGTGTTTGCCGCCAATGGGGGCGCGATCTCACTGGCCAATAGCGACATCACCACCACAGGCGACGGTGCAACCGGCCTGCTGGCCTATCCTGGATCGATCATCAATGGTGATAACCTGACGGTCAATACCGCTGGCGACAGTGCTTACGCGCTGGCTACCCGTTCGGGAACCCTGAATCTTGCCAACAGCGACCTCAGCACCCACGGCGCAGCGGCAGGTTTATCGCTAAGCAGTAATAGCGCGGGCCTGGCCAGCAGTGTAACGCTGGATAATAGCCACCTCAGCAGCGAGCGCGACCGGGCAATCATCGCCAGTAGCGCCAACAGCCGCGTGCAGCTGAGCAACGGTACCACGGTCAACAGCGGCAGCGGCGTGGCGCTGGATGTCAACGCCGGCAGTCAGATCGATCTGACGGCAGATAATCAGGTGGTGATTAATGGCGATCTCAGGGCGACCGCCGCGGACAGTGTCAACGTTACGCTAAGTCAGCTCTCTACGCTGACCGGCGCGGCACAAAATATCTCCTCGCTAACGCTGGATAACAGCAGCTGGAATCTGAGCGCCAACTCGAGCGTGGGCGTACTGCAGCAGAATGGCCAGGTCAATTTTGTTGCTCACCCCGGTGCCTTCTCTACCCTGACGCTGGATTCACTGAGCGGGAACGGTAACTTTGCCATGAATACCGATATTGCCGCGCTGCGCGGCGACCTGCTGGATATTCACGGCACCGCAGCAGGTGATCACCAGCTGAGCATTAATGACAGCGGCGCGGAACCGGCTAACAGCGAAGGCGTGCTTCCGGTGGTGCTGACGGGCGGCGGTGACGCGACCTTCAGCCTGAAAAATGGCGCGGTGGATGCCGGTGTATACCAGTATGAACTTCAGCAGCGCGGTGCTGACTGGGTACTGGCGGCAAAATCAGCCAACCCGGATACGCCAGATATTGATCTACCGCCGGGCGAGGACAATCCGGGACAGCCAACGCAGCCATCAGAGCCGGGTACTGACACTGACACGCCGCCAATCGTAGCCCCCGTTACGCCACCGGGAGTCAATCCCGTTGTCCGACCGGTGGTTAAGCCGGTAGTTAACCCGCAGCTTAGCGCCTCGGCGCGCAGCGCGCTGGGGATCTCCAACGCGCTGCCGCAGGTGGCACAGAGTGAGCTAAGCACCTTACGCACCCGACTGGGTGATATTCGCCTAGGTAAACAGCAGGGTGGAGCGTGGATAAGGATGTTGGGTAACCGTTCACATCTCAGCGGCATTCAGAACAGCAGCGTGAAGATCGATCAGCGGGGCATGATGCTGGGCGCGGATGCCGCTAAAGCAGTCGGTGAGCAGCAGATGCTGCTGGGCGTGTTTGGCGGTTTCAGCGACAGCCAGCTCGACCTGGCCGACCGCAGCAGCGGTAAAATCAACAGCTTCTTTATTGGTGCCTATAACACCTGGCTGCTTGAGGATGGCTGGTATCTGGACGCGGTCGCCAAAGCCAATAACTACAGCACCCGCACCCGCGCGCTGATGGCAGGTGGCAATCTTGCTAAAGGCGGTTTCAATACAGCCGGGCTGGCGCTTTCGGCTGAACTCGGCCGCCATATTGACCTCGATCGCGGGCTGTTTATCGAGCCTTCCGCCCTGCTGTCAACCGGCTGGATTAACGGTAAGCCGTGGCAGCTGGATAATGGCATGCAGGTTAAAACCGGTGCGATGCGTTCGCAGCAGGCGGCGCTGAATCTGGTGGTTGGCCGCACCCTGACGCTGGAGAGCGGTGCGCAGATCCAGCCGTGGCTGAAAGCGGCGGCAATCAACGAGTTCGTCGACAGTAACCCGGTGGTGCTCAATGGTATTCGCTTCAGCAGTAACCCCTCCGGGCTGCGCGGCCAGTATGGCGCGGGGGTCAGCGCCCAGCTGACGCCGTCGCTGCAGATGTATGGCGAGGTGGACTACAGCAAAGGCAACAAAGTTGAAGCCCCGCTCGGCGGCAGCCTCGGGGTGCGCTGGAGCTGGTAGTCAGAGTAGCGTTTAATATCTTTCACGATGCGTTGCCTTGTCAGGGGCACGCATCGGTTCTGCTTTAAAGTGCCCTTCCATTCCGCCTTCCCCTTCAACATACTGACCTGTTGATTTTATTCAGTAAAGATAACCCCTTCGATTTTCCTCTTCTGCGGGCGGCTGCTTTTTCAAAAAATATTTAGGTCGTTGCCCAAAATGCCGATTCTTATACCGGGTCCTAATGCGCCATAATAAGGCTGCACCTGAACAGGAGAATCAAGATGAAAAAAATCACATTTGCACTATTACTGTCTGGCCTGATGGCCAGTCCTGGCGTTTTTGCCACGGAAAGCCTGAGCGTACGCGTCACCGGGGTGATCGTGCCGGAAGCCTGCCAGCCCACAGCCGCGGGCAGCAACAGCGCACAGTTAACGGTAAGCGTTAGCTGTCAGCAGAATAAAGCAGTGAACTTACGCGCTCTGTCACTGCGCCCGGGTGAAACGGAAAATTACCGTCTGCGCCCTCTCGCCAATGGCCAGATGAAAATTGAGAACCGCCAGCGCAGCCCGCTAAGCGGACTGACCACGCTGGAACTCTATTACCTGTAATCAATCTCTGCCGCCGCGCCCTGGCGGGCGCAAAGGCCAGCGCGTCATCCTTGTCCTACAAACCATGGCTGAGTTTCAGTCATCCGCACCGCCCCGCTCCGATATTTCCCCCTGAAGAAAGCACGCATAATTCTGTCATCAACAGAGAAGAGCCTCTCCTCTGCGGACAAATAAGCCATTAAGCCGCGTCAGAGTTCTGCCGTCAGAATGGATTATTTAACCGGCCACCGTGGCTAAACGCGGGCTGTGTCAGCCTGTAAATAAATTATCTATTATTGAGATGTAAATCATGATGAAGAAAACCGTTCTGGCGCTGGCTCTGCTGGCCACTACCGCCTCTGCTTTTGCTGCCGACAGCGTTGACGTGCGCGTTATCGGTACTATCGTTCCTGCAGCCTGTACCCCGACCCTGTCCGGCGGCGGCACCGTGGATTACGGCACTATTAAGGCCGATACCATTAGCGCGACTGACTACACCGTGCTGCCAGCTAAAGAGATTGATTTCTCTATCCAGTGCGATGCCCCCGCTAAAGTGGCAATTAAAGCAGTAACCGGTCGTCCGGGAACAACCGCAGGTGTAACCGAATCTTCATACGGCGCGGCTGCAACCCCGGTCAGTTTGTTCGGCATGGGTGATATTGCCGTAGTTGGTCTGGGGATGGACGGCGCTGACAAAATCGGTGGCTATGCGGTACGCATTAACCCAGGTTCAGTGACCGTTGACAGCGTCGCGGCCAACAACCTGCGTAAATCCGACAGCGCCACGTCCTGGACACAGGATGCCTATGCCGGCATGCTGTTTGATCCTAACTACAGTCGCAGCACTACCTGGGGCACCAGCGGCACTACGCCTGTCGCCTTCACTAACCTCGCGGGTAAACTGGGCGTACAGGCTTATATCAACAAAGGTGAAAACCTGGACCTGACCAAACCGGTTAACCTGGACGGTTTGACCACGATCACCCTGGTCTACATGTAATTACACCTTATCAAAGCGAACCCGCTCACCTGAGCGGGTTTTTTTGTTGCGAAATTGCCCCTCTCTACCTGTCATCCTTTTCATACGCTGCTGGCGCATTATTCACACGCGATGGCGGCTCCGCTCCGATATTTCCCCCTGAAGAAAGCACGCATAATTCTGCCATCAACAGAGAAGAGCCTCTCCTCTGCGGACAAATAAACCATTAAGCCGCGTCAGAAATCTGCCGTCAGAATGGATTATTTAACCGGCCACCGTGGCCAAGCGCGGGCTGTGTCAGCCTGTAAATAAATTATCTATTATTGAGATGTAAATCATGATGAAGAAAACCGTTCTGGCGCTGGCTCTGCTGGCCACTACCGCCTCTGCTTTTGCTGCCGACAGCGTTGACGTACGCGTGATTGGTACTATCGTTCCTGCGGCCTGTACCCCAACCCTGTCCGGCGGCGGCACCGTGGATTACGGCACTATTAAGGCTGATACCATCAGCGCGACTGACTACACCGTGCTGCCAGAGAAGCAGATTGACTTCTCCATCAGCTGCGATGCCCCGGCCAAAGTGGCACTGACCGCCGCATCAGGCCGCCCGGGTTCTATCGCAGTGGGTACAGAGACCGCCCAGGGTGTGGCCTATCCGCCTTTCAACCTGTTTGGGCTGAACGGCGTGGCGGCAGCGGGACTGGGTCTGGACGGCAGCGATAAGATTGGCGGTTACGCCGTCCGTATCGACAACAGCACCGTGACGGCTGACGGCGCGGCGGTTGACAGCCTGCGCGCTGACAACAAAGCAGGGGTGGTTTCCGCCTGGACCAACGACGCCTGGGCAGGTATCGTTTACTCGCCTTATTCACAGGTGCGCATGACCAGCTGGGCAGCACCAGGCACCCGCACGCCAGTGGCCTTCACCACTCTGGCCGGTAAGCTGGGCGTGCAGGCTTATATCAATAAGGGGGACGCACTGGATCTCTCCAAGCCTATTCATATGGATGGCCTGACCACTATCACCCTGCTTTACCTGTAATTATCCGCCGTTTTTTATACTAACCCGCTCACCTGAGCGGGTTTTTTTATTTCATCCCCGTCATCCATGTAGTCCATTTCTGTCAGATCGCGATCCCTTGCCCTGCTGATTGCTGACGTGGCTCTGATTAAGAAGTTTCCAATAAATTGCGAAAATTCCCCCAGCAAAAAGAGATCCCACCTGGA
>Ga0308168_1004106_pt1 | contig 10735 bp, 8 predicted proteins | sample PhyCR2_FD_202133 | JGI IMG/M metagenome (GOLD analysis project Ga0308168, IMG submission 202133) | Phyllosphere microbial communities from UC Gill Tract Community Farm, Albany, California, United States - DLSLRC.R2 | ecosystem: Host-associated > Plants > Phyllosphere > Unclassified | place: USA... | reverse complement strand
AAGATAATAAAGACAGCCCGAACGTGCAGAAGCTGAAAGAAGCGTTCCAGTCCCAGCCGGTGCTGGATAAAGCCAACGAGATTTATAAAGGCGATATTATTAAGGGTTGGTAAGCGTATGCGGTCGCCATTAATCGCAACCCTGGGGCAATTACGGTCGCCATAAATGGCGACCCTACATCAATCGCCGTCATCATTAATCGCGAACCCGCGGCAATTACGGTTGCCATAAATGGCGACCCTACATCAATCGCGGTCATCATTAATCGCAACCCTGCGGCAATTACGGTCGCCGTAAATGGCGACCCTACATCAATCGCGGTCATCATTAATTGCGAACCTGCGGCAATTACGGTCGCCATAAATGGCGCCCCTACATCAATCGCGGTCATCATTAATCGCGAACCCGCCACAATATTGTAGGGTGCGCATTCATGCGCACCTGGACATCTCCCACCACCGCAAAGCCCCCGCTCCCCCATCCCATTTTCTGCCAGCCAGCCCGCTTCTGCTGCTGTCTGAATCGTCTACACTTCAGGTTGAAAAAGCCGCAGCGGTGTAAAAATGGCGTAAAAATTTGGTCGATTGGTATAAAAATCGCGTACAAAAAAACGCCAACCCCTACCGATTACGCCGCTGAAACGCTATCTTCGCCAGCATAAAAGTGGGTGATTGCGACACGCCAGTGCGGTTGATGGCGCTCGCCCTTTCTCCCTGAAAAAACAGGAAATGTATGAGTCAATCAGAGAAACAGTCTCTGCCTGCTGGCATGCTGGCCGCCGCCGGCATCGTGTTTGGTGATATCGGTACCAGCCCGCTGTATACACTGAAAGAATGCCTGTCGATTTTGCCGGACGGCGCGCCGTCGGCGCTGGCGGTGATGGGCTTTCTGTCGCTGATCTTCTGGGCGCTGACGCTCATCGTCACGTTGAAATATGTCTGCTTCGTGATGCGCGCCGACCACGACGGCGAAGGCGGCATTCTCACCCTGATGTCACTGGCACGCCGCAACGTTGGCCGCAAAGCCGGTCACATCATCGTGCTGGCCGGTCTGATTGGCGGCGCATTTTTCTACGGTGATGGCGTGATCACCCCGGCCATCTCGGTGCTGTCGGCCATCGAAGGGATTCAGGTGGTCTCGCCCGGGCTGGAAAAATATGTGGTGCCGCTGGCGCTCACCATTCTCGCGCTGCTGTTCATTATCCAGAAACACGGCACGGAAAAGGTCAGCCGGGTATTTGGCCCGGTGATGTTTGTCTGGTTTGTGGCCATCGGCGCGCTTGGCATTCGCGGTATTCTGCTCAACCCGGAAGTGCTGCACGCGCTCAGTCCGTCCTATGCGCTGACCTTCCTGCTCAGCCACAAAGCGCTCTCGCTCGCGGCAATGGGCATGGTGGTGCTGGCGGTGACCGGCGCGGAAGCGCTGTATGCCGACATGGGCCACCTGGGCAAAGCGCCGATTCGTCTCGCCTGGCTGGTGATCGCCATGCCGGCGCTGATACTGAATTACTTCGGCCAGGGCGCGCTGGTGATCGCCGATGCGCAGGCGCTGAACAATCCGTTCTTTAATCTGGCTCCCGGCTGGGCGCAGATTCCACTGATTGTGCTGTCAACGCTGGCCACGGTCATCGCGGCGCAGGCGGTGATTTCCGGCGTCTATACCCTGACGCATCAGGCCATTCGCCAGGGCTTTTTACCGCCGATGCGCATCATTTTTACCTCGCATACTGAGTCCGGGCAGATTTACATTCCGGTGGTGAACTGGCTGCTGTTCACCGCCGTGATGCTGATTGTGCTGGCTTTCCGTCAGTCGTCGGCGTTGTCCTCGGCGTACGGCATCGTGGTGACCGGCACCATGGTGATCACAGCCTGTCTGGCGAGCGTAGTGGCGCTGCGTAACTGGCGCTGGCCGCTGCCGCTGGCGCTGTTGTTCCTGCTGTGTATGCTGGTGGTTGACGTGCCGCTGTTCATCGCCAACCTGATGAAACTGCTGTCCGGCGGCTGGGTACCGGTGCTGCTGGCGCTGACCATGATGGGATTGATGCTGATCTGGAGCAGCGAGCGTAACCGCCTGATTCGCCGCTTGAATAACGATCAGGACGGTTTACTGGCGCTGGTGAAATCGCTGGAGAGCAATCCGCCGAACCGCGTCGAGGGCACCGCCATCTTCCTCGCGCGCAAGGAGTTTGAAATTCCCCAGGCGCTGTTGCACAACCTCAAGCATAACCGCGTGCTGCATCGCCGCGTGGTGCTGTTGCATATCCGCACCACCGACACGCCGCGCGTCTATAACCAGCAGCGCATCAGCATTACGCAATTGTCGCCGTCGTTCTGGCAGGTCACTGCCGCTTACGGCTGGCGTGAAGTGCCGTCGATGGCCGAGATTCTGCATCTGTGCGGACTGGAAGGTTTTGGCTGCACGGTGAATGAAGCGTCATTTTTTACCGCGCACGATACGCTGGTGATGAAAAAACGCCGCGGTCTGGCGCGGGTGCGCGGCGGGATTTTTCACTTCTGCCAGCGCAACGCGCTGCGCGCCCATGAGCAATTTCATATTCCACCCAATCGGGTGATCGAACTGGGCGGCCAGCGCGAGTTTTAAGCCGCAGGGCCACGGATGGCCGGATTTGCCCGCACATGACGCAGCGACTTTTTTTAATGGCAAATGTAAGCAGATGAAAAAATATTAGCGAAACATTACCGGAGTTGTGGCGGAACTTTTCTTAACATCTGATTAGCAATTAAAGCTAAAACGCATAACCTCAAAAGGTGTTTATTAACCCTACCGGCATGATGATTCACCGTGCGCTTTGCCGGAATGTATAAACCAATAAACAACGATCTCAGGATCGGTTAATTCACTTCCGGCTCTGTTGTTATTTTTGAGGAGTAAGACCATGAAAGCGTTAATTAACGATGTGATTTCCATTTTTACGCCGCAAAATGTTAAACCGGTTTTAATTCGCGCCGATTTGACGCACCGCGAATTATCCTCAATCCATCCGGCAGGTGTGACCTCAGTAAGCTGGGCCACGTCAATGGAAGAGTTAACAGACGCCATTGTGAAAAAAGCCCAGGCGGCTGGAGCCGTCGGTTATCACATCACCGACGTTGAATCGCATGAGCCGGGCCACGACGGCCAGCACGTGATGGCTGCCACCGCCACGCTTTATCACATCAATGACAAGGTGGCTTACGGCTGATGCCGGGATTAACGCGTTTTTCTGTTTATGGCCTGCCCGTCATTTCCGGCAGGCTTTTTTCATTAAAATAGGCGGCGAGAAAATCGAGAAAAACTTTAATACGCTGCGATTCTGCGGCGCGTTGCGTATACACCGCCCAGATATTGGCTTCCTGATACCACTGCGGTAATACCGCCACCAGCTCGCCCGTCGCCAGATACGGCGCCACATCCCACGCTGAACGCAGCGCAATACCATGCCCCTGCAACGCCCAGTGCAGAATCACCTTGCCGCTATTGGAAGAGTAATGGCTGTTCAGGCGACACAATACCTGCTGCTCGCCATTGGTCAATGCCCAGTTTCCAAATGAATTATCGCGTTCATTAATGATCAGACAGCTGTGATGAATTAACGCATCCAGCGAGGCTGGCATACCGGCGCGGGATAAATACGCCGGCGCGGCACATAAAATGCGCCGGTTGGCAATCAGCCGACGGGCAATATAGGAAGGATTGAGATCGTCGCCAACGCAGATTTCCACATCCGTGCCGCTCTGTAGCAGGTCGAATGCCCGATCGCTTAGCATCAGTTTAATATTCAGCGACGGATGCTGGTGAATAAATGCCGAAACCGCATCCGATAAATAGTCCTGACCGAAACCAAACGAGCAGCCGACGGTAATTTCCCCGGTCAGCTCGCCGCGCCACTGACGGAAATTATTGAGAAAGCCATCCATTTCCTGCACTACCTGCAGCGCGCCCTCCAGCGCTTTTTCACCTTCCGGCGTCAGGCGCATCACGCGGTTAGTGCGGAAAAACAGCCGCGTCTCCAGTTGTTTTTCCAGAATGGCGATGCGTTTACTGATGTAAGACGGTGACTGACCCAGCTCAATCGCCGCGCGGCCGAAACCGTCATGCCGCGCCACGCTGATAAACACGTACAGGTCTTCAATCGACGGCCAACCCTGTAACGGCTTCTGATAACTTTTTCCGGCAAGCAGTATTTTCATAACAGCACATGGTGAGTGAACGCCACGTGGTTATAACACAGATCCCAGGAAGCGCTGAAGCGAGTGCAGAAACCGCTCTGGCACCTCTTCCTGCGGTGAATGGCCGCACGGTAACGCCTCGCCCTGCACCTGCAGCGCCTTGTCCTGCCAGGTGTGCACCACATCATACAGCTGACCGACCGTGCCCTTTTCGCCCCACAACAGTAACAGCGGGCAGGCAATGCGCCGGTCGCTGTCAGCGGCATCGTGTTGCAAATCGATGCTGGCGGCGGCGCGATAATCTTCACATACCGCGTGGATCATCGCCGGATCCTGATAGCAGCGCAGATAATCTTCGAATATCGCCGGTTCGGTCGCTCCCGGCGTTTTCAGCTGGCCATCAATGTGTTTACGCAAAAAGAACGCCGGATCGTGACCAATCATGGTTTCCGGCAGCGGATGCGGCTGAATCAGGAAGAACCACCAGAAGTAGCGCGTGGCGAACGCCTGATCGGTCAGCGCGTACATGGTGGCAGTGGGTGCGATATCGACAAACACGCAGCAGCTGACTTTCTCCGGGTAATCGAGCGCCAGCCGGTGCCCGACGCGCCCGCCGCGATCGTGGCCGACAAACGCCACGCGCTGCAGGCCAAGCGCGTCGATCAGCTGACTGATATCCTGTGCCATGCTGCGTTTGGCATACGGCAGATGCTCAGCATCACTGGCGGGCTTGTCGCTGTCACCGTAGCCGCGCAAATCCGGCAGGATCACCTGATAATGCTGCGCCAGCTGTGGTGCGATTTTACGCCAGGCCAGATGATTTTGCGGATGGCCGTGCAGCATTAGCAAAGGCGTGCCCTTGCCGCCGCTGGCCACGCGTAGCGTAACGCCATTATCCAGCGTCACATCCTGCAGGGTAAAACCGGCGATAAACGGCGACGGGCCGCGATCGATAATCTTACTCATGGTTGCTCCCTGGTGCGCTGCAGCCACGGACGCTGCGCAAAGTGCTGCGCTTCAAACTGGCTGATATCCGCTTCATATTGCAGCGTCCAGTCCACCGCGCTGCCGCCACCGATCAGCATTTCGCGCTTCAGGGCACTCACCGTAAAGTGAATCACTTCATCCGCGAACTGAATGGTTTGCTGCTCCAGCGACACGCTGATAGTGTTGCGCTGTGCATCGGCGGCCACCGTGCTCAGACGCTGATAATCCGCCTCGCTCAGGCTCAGCGTCAGCACGCCGTTACGCTGGCAGTTGTCGTCAAAAATGCCGGCGAAACTGGTGCCGATAATCGCGCGAATGCCCAGCTGATTCAGCCCCCACACCGCATGTTCGCGGCTGGAGCCGCAGCCAAAGTTGGCGCCGACCAGCAAAAACGTCGCGTTCTGCCAGCCCGGCTGATTGAGGATGAAATCAGGGTTTGGTGCACCGTCGGCCAGAAAGCGCAGGTCAAAGAACACGCCGCGGTCCAGCCCCTGCCGGTCAATGCCTTTGAGAAACTGCTTGGGCATAATCACATCGGTATCGATGTTAGCAGCCGGCAGCGGTGCCAGCTTGCCGGTGATGGTAGTGAAAGCTTGCATATTAAACCCCGGATTGCAGATAGTGACGAACATCAACCAGATGGCCCGCCAGCGCAGCGGCGGCGACCATCGCCGGACTCATTAAGTGAGTACGCGCGCCCGCGCCCTGACGGCCGGCAAAGTTACGATTGGTGCCCGATGCGCAGCGATCGCCCGGTGCCAGCACATCCTCGTTCATCGCCAGACACATCGAACAGCCCGACTGACGCCACTCGAAGCCGGCGTCGATAAAGATCGCCGCCAGCCCTTCCGCCTCCGCCTGCTGCCGAACCTGGGTTGAGCCCGGCACGATGATGCCGCGCACGTGCGGCGCGATTTTGCGGGTACCAATCACCGCTGCCGCAGCGCGCAAATCTTCAATGCGCCCATTGGTGCAGGAGCCGATAAACGCGTGGGTGATAGCAATGTCGGCCAGCGGCGTGCCGGCCTGCAGCCCCATGTAGTGCAGTGCATTTTTCATCGCCTGCTGTTTCACCAGATCGGGTTCGTCAGCCGGATTAGGCACGTGGCCGCTGATGGCGCAGGCCTGATCCGGGCTGATGCCCCAGGTGACCTTCGGTTCCAGATCGCTGCAATCAATGGTCAGTTGCCGGTCAAATACCGCATCATCATCGCTGCGCAACGTGCGCCACTCGGCCAGCGCCTGCTGCCACAGCTCGCCCACCGGCATTTGCGGTTTGCCGGCAATGTAAGCGTAGACCTTGTCATCCGGCGCGATAATCGCCCCGCGCGCACCGGCTTCCACTGCCATGTTACACAGCGTCATACGCCCTTCCATGCTCAGCGCATCAATCGCGCTGCCGGTAAACTCAATCGCATATCCCGTAGCGCCGGATGCGCCAATCTGTTCGATCAACGCCAGCACGATGTCTTTGGCGGCACAGCCAAACGGCAGCTCGCCGGTGACTTCAACGCGCATGGTTTTCAGCGTGCGATAAATCAATGTCTGTGTCGCCAGCAGGTGCTCGATTTCCGAGGTGCCGATGCCGAACCCCAGCGCGCCAAACGCCCCGTAAGTGGTGGTATGGCTGTCGCCGGCGGCAATCACCATCCCCGGCATCACCAGCCCCTGCTCGTGCGCCACCACATGTTCAATGCCCTGTCGCGGGTCGAGCACGTCAAACAGCTCGATGCCAAAGTGCTCCGCATTTTTGCGGAAGTAATCGACCTGCAGCTGACCGCCTGCGTCAGTCATCGCCGCATCGCGCACCGGCCGCGTCGGGTTCACGTGGTCAACGTTGAGTAGAATGGTGGCCGGATGGCGCACGCGCCGCGACCGGTCGCGCAGACCGCTAAACGCCTGCGGGCTGGTGTATTCATTGAGGATTGACCGGTCGATGTAGAGCAGCACGTGCCCCTCATCGTCCAGGTGACGTACCACATGCTGTTCAATCAGCTTTTCATACAGGGTTTTGCCCGCCATGCTCATGTCCACGCGAAAGTTAAACAAGTCATCAGAGACCTTAGGGTAAACCCTTTCGGCGTCAGATCATCAACACGCTCCGTGCAGTGATAGTGCATGATTTGTCATCGCGGCAGCGGATTTAATTTGACCTAAGTCGTGCCCGTCGTTATAAATAATAACCGCGCTCCGTTAGCGGATATATTGTTGCTTTTTCCCGCATTTCTGCTGTATTCCTGCCGTTTATTTCGCCATCCCGCTTTTATGAAAGTTAATTAATTGCCATCAATAGTTAATTAACTAAAAACAAGTTAATCTTTTCGTAACAATCTTTTAATTTGCCAACCGAATTTTTAACGTTCATCTGCAAAGAATAAACAGGACTGGCATGACTCAGACCAAAAAACTTGTGTCCGCGCTTTCGCTGACGGCACTGCTTGTCTCTTCAGCGGTTCACGCTGAGAACGCACCAGAAAAAACCGACGTGCTGCTGATTGGCGGCGGTATCATGAGCGCCTCGCTCGGTACCTGGCTGCAGGAGCTGCAACCGGGCTGGAAACAACTGATGGTTGAGCGTCTCGACGGCGTCGCGCTGGAATCCTCCAACGGCTGGAATAACGCCGGTACTGGCCACTCTGCCAACATGGAGCTGAACTACACGCCAGAGCGTGCAGACGGTTCCATCGATGTGAGCAAAGCGCTGGAAATCAATGAATCGTTCATGATTACCCGCCAGTTCCTGACCAGCCAGGTACAGCGCGGCGTGCTGCACGATCCGCGTTCGTTCATCAACTCCACCCCGCACATGAGCTTTGTCTGGGGCGACAAAAATGTCGAATACCTGACCAAACGCTATGCGGCGCTGCAGAAAACCACCCTGTTCCAGGGCATGAAGTTCTCTACCGATCACAAGCAGATCGAGCAGTGGGCACCGCTGGTGATGGAAGGTCGCGATCCGAATCAGAAAGTGGCCGCCACATGGACGCCGGTGGGTACCGATGTGAACTACGGTGAAATTACCCGTCAGCTGATCGGCAGCCTGCAGAAAGATCAGAACTTCAAGCTGGAAACCTCCTCTGAAGTCACTGATTTCAAACGCAACAGCGACAACTCCTGGCACGTCACCATCAAAGACGTGAAGAGCGGCGCAAACCGTGAAGTGGATGCGAAATACGTATTCATCGGCGCGGGCGGTGCGGCGATCAAGCTGCTGCAGAAAACCGGTATTCCTGAAGCCGATAACTACGGCGGTTTCCCGGTGGGCGGTTCGTTCCTGATGACCGAAAACCCGGAAATCACCAGCCGTCACCTGCAGAAAGTGTATGGTCAGGCTTCCGTAGGCGCACCGCCAATGTCGGTACCGCACATCGATGCCCGTAACCTCGACGGTAAGAAAGTGGTGCTGTTTGGGCCGTTTGCCACGTTCTCGACCAAATACCTGAAGAACGGTTCGCTGTTCGATCTGCTGAGCGCCACCACCACCAGCAACTTCATGCCGATGACGCACGTGGGCATCGATAACTTTGACCTGGTGAAATACCTGATTGGTCAGGTGATGCTGAACGATGACGACCGTTTTGCCGCGCTGAAAGAATACTACCCGAACGCGCGTAAAGAGGACTGGAAACTGATTCAGGCCGGCCAGCGTGTGCAGATCATCAAGAAAGATGCTGAGAAAGGCGGCGTGCTGAAGCTGGGTACCGAAATCGTGACCGATCAGCAGAAAACCGTGGCGGCCCTGCTGGGTGCTTCACCGGGTGCATCTACCGCAGCACCGATCACCCTGAACGTGATGCAGAAGCTGTTCCCACAGCAGTTCGCGTCACCGGAGTGGCAGCAGAAGATCCGCGCTATCGTGCCAAGCTTCGGCCAGAAGCTGAACGGCAACACCGCGCTGACCCAGCAGGTATGGGATAATACCGCATCCGTGCTGCAGCTGACCAAACCGCCAGTGATTAACATGGACGATCAGCAGTCGGCACCTGCGCAGGCCAAACCGCGCGAAGAGTCCGCGAAGCAGGATATGGCGCTGTAATAGGCCATCGCTGAGTCAATCGAACCGATGCCGGTGCGCGAGCAATCGCCCACCGGCATTTTTTTGTCTGGAATCTGACGATTGCTATGTCAGGTTGCGCAATAAATTGCGCCACTACGGTTTGTGCGCGTTGTGATTACTGCACCTTCCAACCGCACGTGGTGTAGCGGCACGATTTATCGTGCTAGTTGTCCGCCGCGCTGCTGCCCGATGCGCAATAAATTGCGCCGCTACGGTTTGTGCGCGCTGTGATTACTGCACCTTGCAGCCGCACCTTATGTAGCGGCACGATTCATCGTGCTAGTTGTCCGCCGCGCTGCTGCCCGATGCGCAATAAATTGCGCCGCTACGGTTTGTGCGCGTTGTGATTACTGCACCTTCCAGCCGCACCTTATATAGCGGCACGATTTATCGTGCTGGTTGTCCGCTGCGCTGCTGCCCAATGCGCAATAAATTGCGCCGCTACGGTTTGTGCGCGCTGTGATTTCTACATCTTGCAACCGCACCTGGTGTAGCGGCACGATTTATCGTGCTATTAGTCCACCGCGCTGCTGCCCGATGCGCAATAAATTGCGCCGCTACGGTTTGTGCGCGCTGTGATTACTGCACCTTCCAGCCGCACCTTGTGTAGCGGCACGATTTATCGTGCTAGTTGTCCGCTGCGCTGCTGCCCGATGCGCAATAAATTGCGCCGCTACGGTTTGTGCGCGTTGTGATTACTGCACCTTCCAGCCGCACCTGGTGTAGCGGCACGATTTATCGTGCTGGTTGTCCGCTGCGCTGCTGCCCGATGCGCAATAAATTGCGCCGCTACGGTTGGTATGCGCTGTGATTACTGCACCTTCCAGCCGCACCTTGTGTAGCAGCACGATTCATCGTGCTCATTCAATCGTTGCAAGGCAGCGGTAGGTGCGGGCATTGTGAATCTTCCGTAGGCTGCGCATTCATGCGCACCTGGAAAATAATTACGACTTCACGTAATCCGAATAAGCATTTTGCAGCGCGATGTGGTCGGCAATATATTTCGCATCGTGCCATACGCCGTAAATAAACGACGACGCCCGGTTGACCAGATTGGGCAGGCCAAGGAAATAAATACCGCGCTCGGCAGAAATACCGCGCTTGTGGAATGGCACGCCCTGTTCATCAAACGCATCCACCTGCAGCCAGCTGAAATCAAATTTAAACCCGGTAGCCCAGATAATGGTGCTGATGCCCGCCGCCTGCACGTCCAGCTGCATCAGCGGATTTAACAGGCAGTCCGGATCCGGCAACAGTTCCCACGCCTGCGGCTCGGCCGGTAAATCCAGCCCGTTGCGCTCAATGTATGCATCCGCATCGCGCAGCACCTCGAAATAGGCTCTGTCACCTTCGGCGATATTCTCTGCCAGCCCCGGCGCAAAGCGCAGCACGCCATTATCCCAGCGCTCGGTGATGCCGACCAGCGTAATGCCCATATGGGCCAGCCGGCGGAAATCCACGGTTTTACCGCCTTCATAGCCGCTGACGGCAAAGGCCACGTGCTGTTTCTTCGGCTTGATTT
>Ga0308168_1004094_pt1 | contig 10759 bp, 8 predicted proteins | sample PhyCR2_FD_202133 | JGI IMG/M metagenome (GOLD analysis project Ga0308168, IMG submission 202133) | Phyllosphere microbial communities from UC Gill Tract Community Farm, Albany, California, United States - DLSLRC.R2 | ecosystem: Host-associated > Plants > Phyllosphere > Unclassified | place: USA... | reverse complement strand
GCGGCGTCAACAGCCTCGTTCAGCCAGGTGCGCACCGTCCTGTCGGTGACTGTCCAGAGCCTGACCTTCTCGGTCCTCCCCGTCTCCGGGTTGCGTCGCTCAAGCGGAATTTTGAGCGTGGCGACCATCATCTCCAGCTGGGCCACGTACTGCGGATCAGACAGCGGAACCAGCCGGTGAGGGACCACACCTGACGGCGCCCTGCCGGGGCCGCGTGCCAATTTTTCACCGCGCTGCTTGAGCGTGGCAAGCTGCACGTAAGGGTAGGGCGGCGCCAGGCTGAAATCTCCTCTCGTCAGCGCAAGTGCTTCATTAATGCGCGCGCCAGTATTCCAGAGGGTAGTGAACAGCATCTTGCGGTGCAGATCCGGCACGTAATGAAGAAGGGCGCTGACCTCGGGAGCCAGCAGGTACTGTGGATACTCATCATGCTGTGCGGCCATCTGCCGCAGCGCCAGTGCGGCCTGATAGTCGATGGCGACCGGCAGCTGAGCGGGCGGATGTGGGTGTGAATGCCCCCAGGTTACGAGACCGGTCACGATGTTGCTCCATTTTGTCTGTCTGCCAACACGGTTTCAGCCGAACTGAGTGAATAAGGCTGCTGGCTGAGTGTGCCCATAGTTTTATGGTGGCTACGTGCATGCATAAGTTCTGCGTTGATAATTCTGGCCCTTACTGCTGCAAGCACGCGCCAGGCAGACCAGTAGTGGTCAGAGAGTCCATCATCAGGCATGCCGCAGGTTCGTCTCAGTTCACGTGAAATCCGAACGGCCCGGAGTCCGAGCCTGCAGGACTGACTGTTAAGCTCGTGCAGGCCGCTGCTTGCGTCAAAGGGAGTATCATTCTCGAATGCTGAACATATCGATTTACGGCCTTCTTCCTGCAGAACAGGAAGTTCGCTGATACGATACATGAGCTCATGAGGTAACGATCGCCAGTCTCCTGTTACGCCTGAATAATCGATTTCCGGCAGATTGTGTTCCAGCATGATACGGCCGTGGGCATAATCTCCGGACTCATTGGCTGAAAGCACGCACTGCTGTGCAAACCGCTCCAGCAGGAAGACCAGCTCGGTTGCGATGAAATACCGCTCCCTCCGCATCTTATCCTCTGACGCCTGCTTCTCACGTTTTAATGTAAACCGGTGAGTCAGCATCACGGCCGCAATCGCCGCCCCAGCGGTGATCAGCCCTGTGGCCACATTTCCCCAGATACCCGGCCCCTGGTTAAGGATCTGAACGGTCAATGGATGTGAAATAGCCCCTATCGCTCCGCTAGTAAGACTGTCTGCCTGAGTTATCATCCGTCACTCCATTTCTACTCAATCCCGACCAGCCTCAGCTAAAAATACTCAGTCGCGCAATGGAGTCTTCACGTTTGCTCAGATCCAGTGGCCAGATTTCCTGTAAATCAGAATCTGGAGGATGTGAAACAGGCCAGTCGCATAATGTCCATCCGCTGTGCCCTCCGGCCTCGTGAAGATTCCTTGCAACCGTATCGCCATCATCGCTGGTAATAAAATATACCTCTGCCGATGCATCATCGGTGCGCAGACGACCGCGAAACAGCGTCACCTTCTGATGACCTTCCCTAATGAGGGTGTCGATCAATTCTTCATAGCCCATAGCACTTCCTTGTTGTTGAAATTATCACCCAGAGTAATTATGACGCACAGCACAATGTAGTTAGCAAACCCGTGCATAAATCACTATGGTGAATATTTCATATTTTATATTAACCTAACTCAGTATCGTGTGAATGATAGTAAGCAGTGATATAGACACCTCTCGCAATTACCGCATCACCCTGTCTGCATGATCCGACTTTTTCCAATTATACAGGTTTTCCGGAAGCACAGCACGGCGGCGGGGCGGGGAAAAGCCCGGCGCAGGCGGCCCTGCCATGAGCTATGACGCTATATGTAGTGGTCATTGCAGCTCAAATAGCCACCATATGTTGTGTCCTGCGCAAAAAGCCGCCACTGACCAGTCAAGATCCGGTTCTTCCTTTTTCCGGATCCCGATTAAGGAGAGTGAAACCTGTGTGCAGCATACAGTGAAGAATAAATAAGGAAGTGATGAAAGCATTATTAATACCTAAAAACCATTTTAAGCCATACAAGCGAAAATCCTTCATACAAATAGCATCAGTGTCTGCATACTTAAAAATTAACTCTATGCAGTAATCCAGGTTGAGCTGATGCCTAGGACATGTGAGTGTCAGATGCACAGGATCGCATGCGTACTTTACCGGTGCTGTTGCTTAGGTCAGCAGCCTCACTTAAGAAGGGCCGCACGCTATAAAAGCAGATCTTCAAAATTCAGGGTACGGCTCTGCGGCTTATGCTGAGGGGAGAGTTCGCTAATCCGTAGCTTGAGTGGCATAGGACAGATCACGCCGCTGAGTATGCAGGTCCCGGTTGCCAGCGTCGGGATTGACTCTTCGGTCATGCGGTCTATATAGGAGACGGATTTTTCTATCGCATAAAGATCGTTCTGGTTAATGAGCCTGTGAATAAAATAGTTATGCGCCTGAGAAATGATCGTGGGGGAAATATCGTTTGGACGCTGACTTGATATTGTCACAAATACGCCAAACTTTCTTCCTTCCTTTATGATTTCTTCAAAAGTCTCAAGCCTGTAATCTTTCCAGCTTTCTGACTCTCTGAAGGATGTGTTTGAAAGTATGTTATGTGCCTCATCAATTATCAGATGGAAAGTGGATAATTTCTTGTCCATTTTCTTCGCAGAATAAATCCACTTCGCGATTAAAAGCGGAAGCGTTTTTTTCATGGTCAGGTTGACCATGTTTAGGTTGAGCACGACAAAATTAGTATCCGCCCAGAGATCGCCTCCCGCGGCAGTATCAAATATCTTTCTTATATCTGTTTTGATCCCGCCCATACGATTAATGACCGGCGAAATATGTTCAGGGTTAGAGCGACTTGAAAGATATTCAACGATGAGCTGAACATACATATAGTCCAGAAGCTCCTCCATCAGATCATCCGGAAACACATAATCCTGAGCGCGCCGGTACATGTTGCACTGAAGGGTATTCTGTTCTTTAGTAAAATATACGCCTGCTTTAGTCCGCCACACGCCGTCCTTAAAATAAAACTCAATGTCGGCTATCAGGTCATTATCCTTGAGTACGGGGCGGAACAGATCAATAAGATCGTCACCCTTCTTTTTATCCCCCCCGGATAACGTCTCCGTGACCCGCCGGGTAAGAATTTCTCGAAAGTAGGCTAGGGGCCGCTGCTTTGACTCCACGAGTCTTTTCAGCTCAAGCACACGCTTCAGGAACGGCTTCTGAGTTTTGTCGGTTGCCTCAGTCAGAACGGAAAGAATTTCATGTTCAAGCAGTATTCCTGCAGGCATCGGGATCCTGTCACCGTCATCATTGTGCGTATTCAGGTGGTAAACCCTTTTATCGGTTGTGATACAGCTCTTGCCACCGTACTCACCGTTAAAATCAAGCAGCAGAAAACGCGATTGTTTTCTGAAACCTTCGCCCAGCATGGTCTTCAGGGTGGCATAACCGTGCTGGTAAAGCGCGGCGAGAGTATTAGACTTGCCGCTGCCGGTGTTACCGAAGATGGCAATGTGTGAGTTAAGAAGGCCACTGACCGGAAGGGTGATATCAATATCTTCAAGATCCGTACGTGAAAAAGTCAGCCCGCACGAGCCCTGGGGTGCAACTGAATGGATGAGATGAAGCTGCTCCTCGGTCAGCAGAAAGACTTCATTGCCAATCAGGGGAAGTTCGCGTGTTCCGCCGGTAAAGCGTCCATCACGGTCAACATAGCCTGCCAGCGAAGCGGTAAGGTAGCGCCGGTAGCGTACGGAATCGCTTCCGCTGCCCACAGCCATTTTTTCCTCCGTAATTTTTTCAGTTTCGACTCTGGCAATCAGGCTCATAAAACCCTTTCTTACCTCGATAAAGCTGCCCACGGAAACATTTTTGAGCACCTTACCGTGATAGAAAAGGTCACTTAAATTCTTATTTTTATCGACGAGCACGCTTAGACTCCGGCCCGAGACTTCACGAACCTCCCCGATCCTTAATATCGCCTCCTGGTTGACCAAGTCAGAATTCATTACACGCCTCCAAGAAAGCTAGTAATTATGTTGTTCATCTTATTAAAATCCAGCGGAGCGCCGGGCGTGAAAACCACGTCCACATTTGAGTAATCGCGGAATTTATCTGTAAAGACTGTTTTTGCCGCTTCATCATAAGCAAATATAACAACCTTCAGCGTCGCATTACGCAATGCTTTTTTCGTAAGAGTTTCAATATGCTCATCGGCAAAGGAGAACCCGAAAACAATAAGCAGCGTGCCTTCTTTATCCAGCTCATTAGAGTAGGTGCGTAGCAAATCGTAATAAACGTTATCCAGCACAGTTTCACGGAACTTATCCTTGCGAGGTAAAACCAGCTGATGTGACCTTACCCACTCCTGTTCTTCCTGCGGAGAATCAAACTGGCCCGATTTCATATCCTGAATAACATAATAAATATTATTACCGCTGTATTTCCATGAAAGAGATCCGTGAAGTTTAATCAGATTAACGGTAGGGATCTCAACGCTGTAATTATATAGATTTCCGGTAGCCTGTATCGTTTGATAAAAAGACTTCGGATCAAATATCATTCTGCCATAAAGATCACCCCGCTGGCGAAAGCCATCATTCAGAATAATATTGTTATTTTTTACCGCAGCATCTTCTGTGAATAGATCATAATTTGTCGTAAAAAGGTTAATGCGTCGCGGTAACAGACCTGTCCGCCGTCTGGTCAGAAGCGTTTCGAGCGCCCGGAAAAAATTCATGTAGTTTTTCTGGGTTGCTTCAACTTTTTCGACAAATGGCGGTTGCCATTTTTTTCCGGGCGTATTTCGTCCGAGCAGTGCGTTATTTGCTTTCCAGACAGTCTGAAGGAAAGACGCAGATTTACTGAAGTATTCGCTGTCATCACCAGCTCTGACCAGAGTCTCCAGCTCACTTTCAATTGAGCCTAGGACATTGATAGCCGGCAGGGACGCGCCTGACCCGATTATGAAATTTATGTTCGCCGACTGGAATATGCGTTCAAAATACTCGCGATCCCTGTCCTGACCATAGTAAGCCCGAAGAGTTGCCACGCTGGGGATTTCCTTAAGCATTTCTGATAGGAATTATCTTACACGCTTTGGTAATAAAAACCTCCGCTTTGAATCACACCTTATGAATGAGAAAGAACGCCGTATAAACAGCGTATCAAACGGGAGGTTTCCGGCTTGCCTTTTTCCGGATCCTGCTCAGGGATGTTGTTATGGTGTCTGTTTCATGGGTGCTGCCTCCGATGCTGCTTTGTATGCTGCAGGATGGCATCGCAACCGCTTTGTGTGATAGCGAATTTGCCGGCATACCGTTAACCGGTTGACGATAGATACAATATGTATTACCGTTCAATAAATACAAATTGTAGTCATCTCATAGCGAGATTCAATCCATGCCAGATATGAAAGAAATTTTAAAAAATAGTCTTTTTAATCAAGTCGATGATAGCGCTTCTGCGCCTATATCCATCCGCATTCCGACCATTTTAAACAACGAACTGGACGAACTATCTTTAAGTCTTGACCGCTCTAAGAGTTCACTAATCAGCGAATTTATTAAGGCTGGAGTAGTTACAGCGAATGAGCTACTAAAGGAGCACTCTCTGATTAGTGATGAAATGAAAGAGCAGCTAGTTAATCAGCGTGAAGACAGTGCAGTCGGCTTCCTTGATAGTAAAGCTTTCATGTTGAATACGAACTACAACAACGATGTAGAAACGCATTTCGATATGGTTAAAAACCAAGAGGCTGCGGCTTTTTGCGAAGGTTGGAAGGAGTACATCTGCCAGCTTTCTAAAGGTGATAAGGTCTATCTGTATCAGAGTGGCGTAGGCATCATTGCTTCTGGTGTTGTGGATGGTGATCTTTTGAAAAGCGAGCATTACGGCGTAGCTAATGATAAATACGCTAAGCCACTCAAAGATTTTAAAACCGGCTTCAAGGCTATCTCCGCGCGTCGCTTTAAAGAGTTAACCGGGGGCGGGGCTAATTTCCGTAGAACGATGATTGAACTCACTTCTATGCAGGCTCATGCTATTGCTCAAGAGATAGAGCAATTAACAGCTAAGCAGTGATCATCCTGAGATAAGAAAGGGCCCGGAAGGGCCCTTTTGAATAAGAATAGATTAATCGTCTAGTTCTTCATCATAGTTTTCTTCTTCGTCCTCGTCATCGTATTCGACGTATACATTGACGTTTTGAATAAAATCATCAGGAGGAGTGAAGTAGGTATCTATCGGACTATCATCAGGGTGTTCGTAGTCATCACGTTCGTCTAATGGCCCTGGTGTTACATGGGTTTCACCCCAATTATCAACATAGATACCGTTATTCACAGTTCCATTGCCAGGCACTTCATGAACTAAATTAAAACCAATAGGAGTGTTGTCATCTGGATCTCCGCCTTCCGCAAATACAGGCTCTAAGTCAGAAGGGGATAAGGGTAATACTTCACCGTCGACAATCATTGAAGAAGGTATTTCAACGACTAAGTCCCCAACTTTTTTCCTAATCCTATCATCACTCATAAAGCCCCCACGCTATGCCTTGCCAGAAGAAAGGGGATTAGCCCCCAGTGAAACAACTTATAAGTAGTGGGGGTGAAAAAGATGAAAAAAAAGAGGGGCTGAAAATTTTAAAAAAGAGGCATAAAACCCCTTTTTTTGCATGCCAACACGCCCCTGTCGCTGAACCCAGCCGCGTGGTTATCCCCTAATTCAGCTCAGCCAGTCTGGAATAATCAGCCTTCAGGCGCCTGTGGTGCTCCGCCGTTCAGTAAACACCTTCTAAGAATATCTGCGCCAGCAGATTCCAGCAATACTCTTCCGGTGAGCGCTTGTCACGCGATGTCATGCTACACCGGGCTCATCTATGTATCACGGGAAATGAGCCTTTCCAGCACAGGTTAGGATGGATCATGCAATTCATTTTCACACAGATTGTCACGGTATGATTTCCGTATTTCCAGCACATCGACGGTAGTACGAGCTGTGGTAAATATCATCATTTTTTCTCATGAGTTTTGTTGTCACGGTCGATTATGTCCGCGCCTCATGGGAATGTCGGTAACACAGAAGAGGAATATTTTGGGCTGCTGTGTTACCTGGTTCCGGTTCTGCCTTTTCCGTATCTATCAAACTTAAGTGATTAAAATTCAATCAATCGAAATTCAAAATTAAATTTGTAATTCTTTTGTTGTTTTGTGTGTTTTTTTTAAGTATGTTTTACATATGATTTAAAATAAACAAATTACACGATTGGGAGGACAAATGTCTGAACACTGGACACGTGGTGAGAGTGAAACTGAATCAACGATTGCTGTTTCAGTTAAAGGAGTCCGGAGTTCTGTCAGCCAAGCACTGGAGGAAGTGTCAGCAAGCAGGGGAACTAACAAGTCGGCGCTTATGCGGGAACTCATAAATGGACCGATGAGTAGCCTGATCAAAGTTTTTACTATGAAGAGTCCTCTGGTGACTTCCCTTGATCAGGAGCTGGCTTCAATGTGCGGATGCTCCATGGTTTCCGGATGGTACGATAACGGGGCTACCACCTTGGCCGATCGTGCCTATGTTGGCCTGCTGGACATTAAAAGTGAGGATGACCTGCGCGATATACTGATGCGCAATACACCTTTCCTCCGGATTCGCGCCAGACAGGCACTTCCCCCAGGAATGCCTGTCTTGTACGGCATATCTATGTATTTTGCTCTGTTTACTGAAATCGCTGCACGGAATGATGAGATAATTGAAGCCGCCTGGGCAGAGATATTCAGTCGGTGGGGGGCATGGTATCGGCGGCAGGATTTCTACCGGCAGATTAATGAAGTACGAACAGCAATGAACCGTACGGCGGCAACCTCTCTGACAGCAGCTCACGCTGAAGGCTACTACAGCCGCGTGGCAATCTTCAGTCCTCAGGGATATGACTTTGGTGCATGGCAGGTGGCTATGATGCTGGATACTGCACGGACAGCTGCATTGCCTACAGAGCTATTCAGGCAAATGACATTCCCTGCCTTATCGAGCAGAATATTTTCCCCAGACCCAGAGTTCGGAGAAGCAGTCTGCTATAACGGCCTTTGGGGACTGGGGTTCCGTTTTCGTGAGGGAATTTGTGGTCTGCATCTGTATTCCAATGGCGTGGCAGAACAGGACAACCCGGTGTCGTTAAGTGAGGTTGCACAGATACTGGCTGATCAGACTGATGAACGGATACGAAATTGGACAGCGCAATCAACTTTTCGACCTACTTGAAAAATAAAAAGCCGTCACGAAGGACGGCTTTTCAAATATAAGGCTCTGAACCTCCCCGGGACATGCCACAGACGGAAGGGAGAGCCGTTTTTTTCAGTAGCACCCGCCAGAAACGGCGGATGACTTAAATTCGAGTATAGAAAGAATACTCCATACAAAAAGAGAGATCCAGGCTTATGCGCATCGACCGCAGGCTCGCCCGGGAAGGGCTCACCGATCGGCAACTATTTTTCATTGAATGCTGGGCTCATTTATGTCACAAGAACAGCCCAGACACTGACCGCGTCGGCTACAGCAATCCATTGAGTGCTGTCAGAGAGCTGCTATTTCTTTACGGTATGGAAGACCGGTTCCATGCCGATAAAAAGCGTCGTCGTGTTGCCACCGAATTGCTTGAAATTCTTGAACAGGACCGCGTTTTGAGTGAAGACGTTTTCTCTGGTATATCTGTTCAGATCATCAGTCTTTTGCCGCGAGAACTGCTGGAAGACCCAACCCGAAGTCCTGTAGAAAAGCGCCCACGTCTCATTCGCAGCCTTTGCGATCAGTTAGCGGATCTTACCGAAAACCACTATGTCACACAGGCGCTGGGCATGCTGGAACAGTTGTTGTTCTCGGCAGAAGCGCTGGGTTCGAATGAAGAGCAACATATTCATTCTCTCACTAACAATATAATGAGCGTTCTTCTTACCAGAGGTATGACGCTAACGGAATGCTATCTGTTGTATATCAATATTTTTCGTAACACTATTTACACTGAAGAAGGATCTTTCCGAATCGCGTTTGTTTCATTCATGCAGAAACTGGTCACACCGACTGAACAAGTTACTGTACGCATGTTTATTGTCAGCGAAAAAGTTCACGGACTGCTGGCTATGCATGGCCCGGCCCTGGAGTTTAATGGTTGCTATTTCCGACTTCAAGACGAGGGCCGATCGCGCCATACCCTGTCTGTAGATATACCGGTTCGGGCTATGTCTGATGCTTCCGCACGCAATGCCGCCGGGCAATTGCTCAGGGAATCACTTGATGTTATCGCATACATGGCAGGTAAAGCCGATATTACGTTTCAGAAACACTTCATCATTATTCGGAACGGGCAGGAAACTGTAGTCCCCCGCTTTGACAATGAAATCGAAGCCAATGCTGATCGGCTTACCAGTGATGAATTTACAGGCTTTATGGTAGCCATGAACGGCCTTTTTACCGATACTCCTGACGCATCGCGTAAAAAGATCAGTTCAGCCTTTCGTTTCTTTCGCAACGGCATTGAGAACGCCGGTCAGGAAAGTCGCTTCACTGCTTACTGGTCTGCTCTAGAATCACTGACATTGGGCGTTTCACCGGGAAATCCTTCGCATGATGAACATGTCATTAGCGTAGTGGGGCCCTGCATGGTGCTTGATTATATATTGAAGCAACTATTTTCCCTGCGCCAAGTGCTACGCTATTTGCAGCGCGATGCTTCCAGTCCGCTTCGTCAGCCAGAAATTGGGGAGCTGACGCTTGCGCAGCTATACCTGTTGCTCAGGAATGAAAACCAGGCTGCTGACTTACTGGCCGATTTAAGGAACTACCCGTACATCACCTTTAATGTACGTAAATTAGCGGATATTTGTGCATCTCCAGAAAAAATGGAAGTAAAGCTTGCACGCCACGCCAATAAGGTGACTCGTCACCTCCACCGCCTGTATCTTCTAAGAAATACTATCGTGCATAATGCAGGTACAAGTCCGCACATTGAACTACTGACTGTTAACCTTGAGCACTACTTGCGGGCAACCATTAGTGCTCTGTTTCATATTGCAGCGCTCCATCCAACCATTCGTACAGCTGAAGAAGCATTCACCCGCTGCCAGTTCACTTCAGAGTCAGTCTTAAAAGAGTTAAATCCATTATGGGGAATACTCGAGAGAAAGGTTCAGGACGAAATTAAAGGAAAGATCAGTCGTGGAGAGTTGCGTAGGGGAGATACATGCCTGCTGGCTTGGCTTGAAGCCCATCATTGACCGATGGGCTTAGCGTGTTTTTAATGATTTTTGGAAGCAGGAAAATTGTCACTTGTGAGTGCGGTAAATATGTGAGCCTATTTTGACTTACCGCTCAAAGGTGAACGTCCGCCTCACACTCATAACACGGACGTGCTGTCTGTATAGCAACACTTTTCTCACTAATTCCGCTCCTTGCACATACCGAACTGCCCAACTCAATTTTTTTCATCAAATCATACCCTATCGTTAACTGCCCCTGCTTCCGGACTGCCTACTGGCAAAGATCCTACTCTGCCTTTTTTCGGAACTCTGGATCAAAAGAGAGAAAGTAGGATAGGTGAGGCATACCTATATGCCATAAAAATGCATATGTTAATCATCTGCATATATAACACCTATACATATGCGTTGTA
>Ga0308168_1004089_pt1 | contig 10770 bp, 9 predicted proteins | sample PhyCR2_FD_202133 | JGI IMG/M metagenome (GOLD analysis project Ga0308168, IMG submission 202133) | Phyllosphere microbial communities from UC Gill Tract Community Farm, Albany, California, United States - DLSLRC.R2 | ecosystem: Host-associated > Plants > Phyllosphere > Unclassified | place: USA... | reverse complement strand
TTTGGCAACTGCCCCCAGTATATTCAGCGGCGCTTACTGCCGTCAGAGTCATGCCGCCGGGAGGTACTGGTGGAGCCGTTGGGGGTGCTGGATGCAGATGCCCGCTATCTGATCGCCGCAGCCGATACCTTCTTTGTAGCCAGCTATGCGCCCCGCCAGCAGGAGACGGGTGGGGCAGACATCTCACACCGGGGAGGTATGCCGGGGTTTATTGCGCTCCGGGAGGGAACACTGTTCATCCCGGATTATGCAGGAAATCGCTACATGAATACCCTGGGGAACCTGCTGCTGGAGCCCCGCTGTGCACTGCTGATTATGGACTTTCATCAGGGGGCAGCACTGCATATCCAGGGACAGGCCGAAATCGTCTGGCAGCCGGCCGGCCAAGGGCGGACTGAGCGTTACTGGACGGTGACACCGCAGCGTATCCTGCGACTGCGGCAGTTGCTTCCTGCCGCCGGGACCGCCGTAGAATACGCCGATAACGCGCGTTCTGTTTCCTCATGATAAAAAAAGGGCGACATCACTGTCGCCCTTTTTTCATTCTGCCCGCAGTGGTCAGACGCTGGCTTTCTCTGGCGCAGCGGCTTCGCCCTGCGTCATCCGGTTCAGCATCGGTGCGGTCAGCATCATCAGCACGGCGATCACGCCGGTGACAATACCAATTTTCAGGAAGACGTCACCATAAACGTGCAGGGACTGCAGCGGATCGGTAATGTTTTCCGGAACGGCCATCAGGTTCGCCACCTTACCGGCCACCATCGCAGCACCTGCAGTGGTGAGGAACCATGAGCCCATAATAAAGCCCATCAGACGCTGAGGAACCAGCTGGGCCACCATGGCCAGGCCAAGCCCGGAAATCATCAGCTCTCCCACGCTCTGCAGCGCGTAGCTGAGGATCAGCCAGCTGACCGACACGATACCCATCTGATTAGCCAGTGACGCCCCCAACGGCAACACGAGGAAGGCACCAGAGCACAGCAGCATGCCCAGCGCAAATTTATGTGGCATTGGCATGCGGTCACCCATTTTGTTATACAGCGCCGCCAGCAGCGGGCTGAAAATCATAATCCAGAATGGGTTAAGGGCCTGGAACTGCTCGGGCTGGAAGGTAATACCCAGAATAGTGTGCTCAACGTTACGGATGGCGAAGAAGTTCAGCGACGTAGGCATTTGCATATACAGCACGAAGAATACAATCGCCTGCACCATCAGCACAAAGGCCACAATCATCTTACGGCGTGCGTGGCCGTGCAGGGCAAACGTTTCTTTGGCAAACACCAGCACGATACCGATAGCGATCACCGCCAGCACCAGACGGGCAATGTCCTGATTGTGCAGCAGCCAGGTCGCCAGGGTAATCATCACCACAATCCCGGCCAGCGTTGCCAGCAGCTTGCCAATATTCAGCGGGGCAAAGTCCGCTTTAGAACCGTGATTTTTAACCCATTTGCGGAAGAACATAAAGTTCACCAGGGTGATCAGCATCCCGACGAACGACAGCGCAAAAGCGGTGCTCCAGCCAAACTCTGCCGCCAGCCATGGCGTGGCCAGCATCGAGAAGAAGGAACCGATATTGATCGCCATATAGTACATGGTAAATGCACCATCAAGGCGAGGGTCATCTTTATCGTAACAGGTCGACAGCAGAGAAGACGGGTTCGCCTTGAACAGGCCGTTACCGACCGCAATCGTGGCCATACCGATGTAGACCAGACTGACATCATGACCCGACCAGGCCACCAGGGCATAACCCAGCGCCAGCACCAGGGTACCCAGTACGATAACGCGCTTCGTGCCCAGCACCTTATCACCCAGCCAGCCCCCGACGGCCACCAGACCATAGACCAGTGCGCTGAACGAGGCGAACAGGGTGATCGACTGCGCTTCGGACATACCCAGCATTTTCACCAGGTAGACGGCCATAATTCCCTGCAGACCGTAGTAACCGAAACGCTCCCATAACTCAATGGAGAAGATCAGATAAAACGACCGCGGTTGCTTAAACGCGTTGAGGCTTGCAGCCTCAGGTTTTTTGTTTGCAGTTGACACTAGTACCTCTGAATTCAGGACCTGTTTCGAGACAGGAAATAAGTCGGTGTAACGCGGGACGTGCGCTCACCTTATAGTTATAAGAAAGGGAAAAACGCCGAATAATTTCGCTGATTGTTGGCGCTGAGGCAAGCATTTTTTCAATATCGCTGTCGGTGACAATAACAGCCTTAATAGCAGGGTTTTGCTAAACTTATAGTGATAGATGCTATTTTTTATTTTTTTAGCAGATAAATATATTTAACATTGTGGTGAATTTGCACGGAATGAGGAGGATCGTCCTGACTCATTGCGTTGCGATTATAAATTCTGCTTTTTGGTGAATTGTTAGTTGTATGGGCTGCTTTTATAAAAAAATAGAGTGATTTATCAGGTTATTACCCGGGCGCAGACGCAGTGAATGCAGATAAAAGCGCTTTATGTGATTAAAATCACATAAAGGATGATAATTCTCGTTGTAAATGAACCATTTTAGCGTCTTATTTTTTTATTGATTGAACGTTCAATATAAAAACACTACACTAGGTCTCATTCAATAGTTAAAACCAATGAAGCGATGCCAAAAATAGGAATGAAGGCAATTCGTCAGGCGCAGCTGATTAACGCAACGCTGACCGTGATTGACCGGGTTGGGCTGGCAGAGGCCAGTCTGGCCGTGATAGCGAAAGAGGCCGGCGTCTCCACCGGGATCGTCAGTCACTATTTTGGTGATAAACACGGTCTGCTTGATGCCTGTATGCGCCAGATTATGTCCGATCTCTATGTAGCATTAGAGCATCACCGGCATAAAGCGACGCCTGATCCGGCTGCACAAATCCGGGCTATCATCGATGCGAATTTTGATGTCACGCAGATAGCCGCACCGGTGTTGAAAACCTGGCTGGTATTCTGGGCTAACAGCCTGCATCAGCCTAATCTGCACCGCCTGCAGCGGATGAATGACCGCCGCCTTTATTCCAATCTGACGGTGCATTTCCGTCGTGTTCTGCCTGAGCATCAGGCCCGTGCCGCCGGCGCAAGCCTTGCGGCAGTGATCGATGGCGTGTGGCTGCGTATGACGCTGGCCCCGCAGCCGATGGAACAGGGCCTGGAGCAGGCCCGCACGCTTTGTTATCAAAATCTTGCGCTGTGGCTGAACAGCGCACCCACCCCCTGAAAGGAGGAGACATGGCCGATATGAAACGCCACGGTTTATACATCAACGGACGCGAAGTGCCGGGTAATGGCGAACTGTTCACCACCGTCAATCCTGCCAACGGCGACGTGCTGGCTGAAATCACCGCTGCCAGCCCGCAGGATATTGATGACGCCGTCGCCTCTGCCCAGGCCGGCCAGCGCATCTGGCGCAGCTATACGCCGGTAGAGCGCAGCCGCGTATTACTGAAAGCGGTTGCCCTGCTGCGTGAGCGCAACCAGGCGCTGGCAGAGCTGGAAACGGCGGACACGGGTAAACCCATCAGTGAAACCTCTGTGGTCGATATTGTCACCGGGGCCGACGTGCTGGAGTATTACGCCGGTCTGGCGGTCGCCGTTGAAGGGGGGTCAATTCCACTGCGTGATACCGCGCTGGTTTACACCCGTCGCGAACCGCTGGGCGTCTGCGCGGGCATCGGCGCCTGGAACTATCCGATCCAGATTGCGATGTGGAAAAGTGCTCCGGCGCTGGCGACAGGTAACGCGATGATCTTTAAGCCGAGTGAAGTGACGCCGTTGAGCGTGCTGGAACTGGCTAAAATCTTTACTGAGGCAGGCTTGCCGGATGGCGTATTTAACGTGGTGCAGGGCGCAGGGGCCGTCGGTCAGGGCCTGAGCCAGCACAGCGGCATTGCTAAAGTCTCCTTCACCGGGGAAGTGAACACCGGTAAGCGCGTGATGGCCGATGCGGCCCTGGCGAACCTGAAGTCTGTGACTATGGAACTGGGGGGTAAGTCCCCGCTGGTGGTGTTTGACGATGCCGAGCTGGAACGCGCGGTCGATGGTGCGATGATGGCGAACTTCTACAGCAGCGGCCAGGTGTGTACCAACGGTACGCGCGTTTTTGTGCAGCGTTCGCTACTGCCGGCCTTTGAACAGCGCCTGCAGGAAAAAATGGCGGGCATTCACTGTGGCGATCCGACTGACCCGGCGGTGAACTTTGGCCCGCTGGTCAGTGAAGAGCATTGCCAGAAAGTCGTCTCTTACCTGGAAGTGGGTAAGCAGGAAGGCGCGCGCCTGCTGGCTGGCGGTTCACGCATCACCGAAGGCCCACTGGCGAAAGGTTGCTACGTTGAGCCAACGGTGTTCACCGACTGCACCGACGACATGCGTATCGTGCGGGAAGAGATTTTTGGTCCGGTGATGAGTATCCTGGCATTCGACGATGAAGAGGAAGTGATCCGTCGCGCCAATGATACCGAGTATGGCCTGGCTGCCGGCGTATTCACGACCTCACTGAACCGCGCACATCGGGTGATCCATCAACTCGAAGCCGGGATCTGCTGGGTCAACAGCTGGGGTGAATCACCGGCACCGATGCCGGTTGGTGGCTATAAGCAGTCCGGTGTCGGTCGGGAAAATGGCCTGGAAACACTGCATCACTATACCCGAACAAAATCTGTTCTGATTGAGATGGGCGACTATCCATCCGCATTCTGATTTTTCGCCGCGGCGTTTGCGTCGCGGCCGTTTTCCGGAGGTTTAATGCAGAAATTTGACTATATCATTATTGGGGCGGGTTCCGCAGGCAACGTGCTGGCAACCCGACTGACTGAGGATGCTGACGTATCGGTACTGTTACTGGAAGCAGGCGGTAAAGATCACCGCTGGGACTTCCGTACCCAAATGCCAGCCGCTTTGGCTTATCCACTCCAGGGTAAACGCTATAACTGGGCATTTGAAACCGATCCTGAACCGCACATGGACAACCGCCGCATGGAGTGTGGTCGCGGTAAAGGGCTGGGCGGTTCTTCGCTGATCAACGGCATGTGCTACATTCGCGGTAATGCGATGGACTACGATAACTGGGCCAGTAAGCCGGGTCTGGAAAACTGGTCCTATCTGAACTGCCTGCCGTATTTCCGTCGTGCGGAAAAACGGGACATTGGCGAAAACGACTGGCACGGTGGAGAAGGCTATCTCAGCGTGACCACCCCGAAAGCGGGAAATAATCCGCTGTATCGGGCGTTCATTGATGCGGCGAAGCAGGCCGGACACCATGAAACCGACGACCTGAACGGCTACCGCCAGGACGGTTTTGGCCCGATGGATCGGACGGTAACGGCGAAAGGCCGCCGTTCCAGCACCGCACGCGGCTATCTGGATGTGGCGAAGCAGCGTCAGAACCTGACTATCGTCACCCACGCACAGACCGACCGCATCCTGTTTGAGGGTAAAACCGCCACCGGGGTCACCTGGCTGCGCAACGGCCGGCAGGAAGAGGCTCAGGCGCGCCGGGAAGTGCTGCTGTGCGCCGGTGCCATCAACTCTCCGCAGATCCTGCAACGCTCCGGCGTGGGCCCGGAAGAGTGGCTGCGCGAGCTGGATATTGATGTCGTTCACGCGCTGCCGGGCGTCGGCCGTAACCTGCAGGATCATCTGGAAGTGTATATGCAGTACGGCTGTAAGAAGCCGGTCAGTCTGTATCCGGCCCTGCAGTGGTGGAACCAGCCGGCGATCGGTGCCGAGTGGCTGTTTAACGGAACCGGCGTGGGTGCCAGCAATCAGTTTGAAGCGGGCGGATTTATCCGTAGCGATGACCAGCCCGACTGGCCCGATTTGCAGTATCACTTCCTGCCGGTAGCAATCAACTACAACGGCAGCAGCCCGGTGAAACAGCACGGTTTCCAGGCACACGTGGGGCCCATGCGCTCGATGAGCCGGGGCCGCATCAAGCTGACCTCTAAACACCCGTACGCGGCGCCGTCAATCTTCTTCAACTATATGTCTGAAGAGCGCGACTGGGTAGAGTTCCGTAATGCGGTGCGTCTGACACGTGAAATTATGCGTCAGCCTGCGCTGGCAGAATACTGCGGTGAGGAGCTACAGCCGGGTATTAACGTGCAGAGCGATGAAGAGATTGATGCGTTTATCCGTGAACATGCGGAAACTGCCTATCACCCGTGCGGCAGCTGTGCCATGGGGACGGATGAGATGGCCGTTGTTGATGCAGAAGGGCGTGTCCATGGGATGCACCATCTTCGCGTGGTGGATGCGTCCATTATGCCGCAGATCACCACCGGTAACCTGAATGCTCCGACGGTGATGATTGCCGAGAAAATTTCTGACGCGATCCGTGGCAAAGCCCCGCTGCCACTGTCAGAAGCAGCGTATTATCAGTTACCTCGTTAATGACAGGCGGGCTGACCGGAACGTCAGGTCAGCCCCTGCCATTTCCTGTTACGTCGGGGCGACCGGTTTTTTTGGTCGCCCCGTAATGGCAGAATTATTCGAAGCAGACGTTTGGATTTTCTGACAACAGCACAAACTCTTTACTGTCTTTATCCAGCGCCCGGATAGCCCCGCTTTCAATGTCGTACACCCAGCCATGCAGCCGCAGCGCATTGTTACGCAGGCCCACGGCGACGGAAGGGTGGGTCTTGATGTTGTTCAACTGCGCAATGACATTCTCCTGCACCATCGCATTCACTTTTTCCTCTTCGCTGCTGTAGGTCTTTTTATCGACCACGGCTTTTGCGGCATCGGCATAGTGCAGCCAGTGAGCAACGGCAGGCATGGGATCGAGGCACTGGCAGGTGGCAATCGCCTTCATCGCGCCACAGTTAGAGTGGCCGCAAATCACAATATCCGTCACACCCAGTGCTACCACGGCGTATTCGATGGTGGCGGAAACGCCGCCAGGCTCAGGGCCAAAGGAAGGAACGATGTTACCGGCATTACGGATCACGAAGAGCTGTCCCGGATCCTGCTGGGTCACCAGTTCTGGCACCAGACGGCTGTCGGAGCAGGAGATAAACAACGCTTTAGGATTCTGACTTGACGCAAGGCTGCGGAATAACTCTTTCTGGTGTGGGAAAATGTCTTTCTGGAAGTTAAGAAAACCTTCAATAATATGTTGCATAGCAAACTCTCTATTCTGAATAATGACCGCGACGTGCCGTCATAAAGAGGATAAAAGTATTTTTTTTAAGGGCTTGTGCAGGTATGTCTTAGCGCCTACTCCTCTACTTTAGCATCATATTCGCATAAATCTTCAATCAGGCAGGAGCCACAGCGCGGTTTACGTGCAATACAGGTGTAGCGCCCGTGCAGGATAAACCAGTGGTGACAGTCAACTTTGAACTCTTTTGGCACCACTTTAAGCAGTTTTTCCTCCACCTGCTCCACGTTCTTACCCGGGGCAAAACGGGTACGGTTGCAGACGCGAAAAATATGCGTGTCAACGGCGATAGTCGGCCAGCCAAAGGCGGTATTCAGCACCACGTTAGCGGTTTTCCGCCCCACGCCGGGCAGGGCTTCCAGCGCCTCACGGCTTTCCGGCACTTCGCCGCCGTGCTGCTCCAGCAGAATCCGGCAGGTCTTAATCACGTTCTCCGCCTTGCTGTTAAACAGGCCGATGGTCTTGATATAGGTTTTCAGCCCATCCACACCCAGCGCAAGAAGGGCCGCAGGGGTGTTGGCCACGGGATAAAGCTTTGCCGTGGCCTTATTGACGCTGACGTCTGTGGCCTGTGCGGAGAGCAGAACAGCAATTAACAGCTCGAACGGCGAGGTGAACATCAGCTCTGTCGTGGGATGCGGGTTATTGTCCCGCAACCGGGTTAAAATCTCCTGACGCTTATCCTTATTCACAGTACACCTGTTTTCCCATCCGGTAGCGCCTGCGCCTCTCTTTCGGCTTTCAGGGCGGCACGTTGTTTCATTTTATTATCAATCAGATATTTGGCCGCCAGCAGCATCCCCAGCCCGATAAAGGCCCCGGGCGGCAGCATGGCCAGCAGCATCGGCGAGTCAAAGTGAACCACTTCAATACGCATGGCTTTCGCCCAGGGGCCAAGCAGCAGATCGGCGCCGTTAAATATCGTGCCGTTGCCAATAATTTCGCGAATCGAACCCAGCACCACCATCACGCTGGTGGCCCCCAGACCGATGGCCATGCCGTCCAGCGCCGAAAGCGGTACGCTGCTTTTCGATGCCACCGCCTCTGCGCGGCCCACCACGATACAGTTGGTCACAATCAGTGGAATAAAGATGCCGAGTGACTGATACAGGCCGTAGGCATAGGCATTGATCAGCATCTGCACACAGCTCACCACCGCGGCAATAATCATCACATAAATAGGAATGCGGATTTCAGACGGCACCCAGCGGCGCGACAGAGAGATGGCGCTGTTAGTACAGGTCAGCACCAGCGTGGTCGCCAGACCCAGACCCAGGGCATTGGTGGCGGTAGACGTCACCGCCAGCAGCGGGCAGAGCCCCAGCAGTTGCACCAGCGCAGAGTTATTCTTCCACAGCCCGCCGACCAGCAGGGTTTTTGCTTCACTCATTGTCATCTCCACAGGTTGGCAGCGAGGACAGCTGCCCCGGTAAGGTTTCAATATACAGCGTTGTGCGCTTCACCGCATTCACCACCGCTCGCGGAGTAATGGTGGCCCCGGTAAACTGATCAAATTCGCCGCCGTCTTTCTTCACGGCAAACTGACCGTCGTCAGGGCCTTTGACCCGTTTGCCGTTGAAGCTGTTGATCCAGTCAGAAACACGCAGATCAATTTTATCGCCCAGGCCGGGTGTCTCGTGGTGTTCCACCACCCGGGTGCCGTATACCGTCCCGGTAAAACTGGCGCCTACAATCATCTGGATATTTCCCGAATAGCCGTCAGGGGCCGTCGTTTCCATCGCTACGGCCACCGGCTTATCCCCTTTACGTGCCAGGTACAGGCGGTGAGGACTGCCGTTACCCAGTGCAGGGTTGCTGACCAGGTAGCACTCCTGCTGAATGGCGTTATCGTACAGCTCCGGCGGCACCACCTGGTCCAGCAGGACTTTTTGCTGAAGCGCGGTCTGATGAGCAATCGTCGGTTTGGTGACGGTATTCACTATGGCCGTCAGGCCGGTAGTGATGGCGGCGAAAACGGCCAGCGTGACACCGTTTTTACGAATGGCATCCAGCATTATTTATCCTTCCGGTGGCCGTAGACGCGCGGCTGCGTGTAGTAGTCAATCAACGGCACGCAGATGTTAGCCAGCAGCACGGCAAACGCCACGCCATCCGGGTAGCCGCCAAAGCTGCGGATCAGCCAGACCAGCAGGCCAATCAGTGCACCGTAGAGCAGGCGACCTTTATTGGTGGTGGATGCGGTCACCGGATCGGTGGCAATAAAGAATGCGCCCAGCATCGTTGCCCCGGAAAGCAGGTGGATCACCGGCGATACTAAACTCTGGGGCGAAATCAGCCAGCCCAGCGTGGCGCAGAATGCCAGGGAAACAAGCATGCTGACCGGAATATGCCAGCGGATACTGCGCGTCATTAGCAGGAAGGCCCCGCCCAGCAGAAAACCCACGTTGACCCACTGCCAGCCCAGCCCGGCCAGCACGCCGCTGTAAATAGGCTGGGCCAGCAGTTGCTCTGCGCTGTGTCCGGCACGCAGGCCGGTTTTGAAGGTATCCAGCGGCGTCGCCTGGCTGATGCCGTCAATGCCTACCTGCAGCTGCTGCATGGTGTGACCGTCCAGCGTATGGAAATGGAAGATCATGCTCAGAGTGTCGCCGAAGCCGGGCGTGATGCCCTGCAAGCTGTCTGGCGGCAGCCAGCTGGTCATCTGCACCGGGAAGGAGATCAGCAGGACCACATACCCGACCATCGCCGGGTTAAACGGATTCTGCCCCAGGCCGCCGTAAAGGTGTTTTGAAATAATCACCGCAAACAGCGTGCCGATCACCACCAACCACCACGGGGCCAGGGAGGGAATGCTGATGCCCAGCAGCAGGGCGGTCAGCAACGCCGAGTTGTCCTTCAGTGTTTCAGCCAGCGGTAGCTTACGCAGCCGCAGGATAGCGGCCTCCGCACCCACGGCGGCCACGGCGGCAAGCAGCACCTGAATCAGGTTGCCCCAGCCGAAATAGTACCACTGAGCAGCCATGCCGGGCACGGCAGCGAGGAGTACCAGCAGCATAATGGTGCCGGTACTGCGGCGGTTGTGCGTGTAGGGTGAACTTGCAATACGAAAAGCCATTTAATCCTCTTGAGCTGAAGGCTGCTGCGATTGACGCGCTTTTACGCGCGCAATGGCCGCGGCCACCGCTGCTTTACGTGCATCGTCTGAAGCGGCGGGCGCTTCGTCATTATCATCTTCGGTTTCCCGGCGCTGCGCGGCTTTCTTCGCTTTGGCGCGGGCGATGGCGGCTTCCACCGCGGCCTTACGGGCGTCGACCGGCGGTTCGGCAGGCGACGCATCGGATTCGGCCGGTGCGGTGGCGCTGGCCTGTGCGGCTTTCTTCGCTTTGGCGCGGGCGATAGCGGCTTCGACTGCGGCCTTGCGCGCGTCGACCGGCGGTTCGGCAGGCGACGTATCGGATTCGGCTGGTGCAGTGGCGCTGGCCTGTGCGGCTTTCTTCGCTTTGGCGCGGGCGATAGCGGCTTCCACCGCGGCCTTGCGGGCGTCGACCGGCGGTTCGGCAGGCGACGCATCGGATTCGGCCGGTGCGGTGGCGCTGGCCTGTGCGGCTTTCTTCGCTTTGGCGCGGGCGATAGCGGCTTCGACTGCGGCCTTGCGCGCGTCG
>Ga0308168_1004087_pt1 | contig 10776 bp, 8 predicted proteins | sample PhyCR2_FD_202133 | JGI IMG/M metagenome (GOLD analysis project Ga0308168, IMG submission 202133) | Phyllosphere microbial communities from UC Gill Tract Community Farm, Albany, California, United States - DLSLRC.R2 | ecosystem: Host-associated > Plants > Phyllosphere > Unclassified | place: USA... | reverse complement strand
ACGCGCAACGTCATGAACTACCTGAAGCAGGCCATCGATCACGCCCTGCCAGCCAGCGCTCCGGCGTTCGATCTCTTCGCCGTGCCGTTGCAGGTTAACTTTAGCGATCTGCAGGCGGCGATGCTGGGCGGACAGTTTACCCTGACCGCGCCGATCCATGCGGTGTGTGAGGCCATCTCCCACTACGGCTGTGACGTGCTGCTGGTCACCGGGCGTCCGGGCTGCCTGCCGGGCGTGCAGGCGCTGATTCGCCACCTGCAGCCGGTTCCGGTTAACCGTATGGTCTGGCTGGATAAGTACCGGGTGCACGAGTGGTATCCGTTTAGCCAGCAGGGGCGGATTGGCAATCCGAAATCCACTGCCGCCGTTGGGGCAATGCTGTGCAGTCTGGCGCTGGATCTGCGCCTGCCGCGCTTTAACTTTAAGGCGGCGGATATTGGGGCTTACTCTACCGTGCGTTATCTTGGCGTGCTGGATAACGTAGTGAACACCCTGCGGGAAGAGAACGTCTGGTACGAAAATATTGACCTGGATAAGTCGGGTGCCAAACTGGATGCCCGTCTGCACTTTCCGCTGCGTGGCAACGTCACGCTGGGCTTCCGCCAGCTCGCTAACGCTCGCTGGCCTGCAACGCCGCTCTATACCCTGAGCATTAACTCGCCGGAGCTGGCAAAAGCCATCGCCGGAGACGGCGTGCTTAACGTGCGGCTGGCCCTCACCGGCGGCAGTAAAGCGCTGGGGCCGGAAGCGTTCACCCTGAGCGAGGCCTGGCTGCAGGACGGTACCCCGGTCGCCGCCGATGCGTTGACGTTTAAACTGAATACCCTGGCCGATCGCCGCCACAGCGGCAGCCACTACTGGATTGACAGCGGGAGCGTGTACTTAAAATGAGAGATCTGAGCAAAACCTCCCAGGCATTAATGGCATGGATAGATGAGACCCGCCAGCACGCCCCGCTGCTTGACGATGACGCCGATGCTCTGCTGCTGCGTCTGACCGCCGCCGCCGCGCACGAGAGCGTGTTGGCCCGCGCCGCAAGCCAGCCCCGCACGGTGGGCCTCTACGGTCATGCCCAAGCGGCAAAAGCCCACCTGCTCACCGCCCTGTGCAGCAGCGGCAGTGGCCGGGTAAACGTCAGAGCCGGCGAGAAGAGTTTCGATTATCTGAGCCATATCAATCCGGGCCATGCCCTGACCGGCATGGCGCTGCGCTTCACGACCCAGATCCAGAACGTTGACGATGCGTTTCCTCTGCGTCTGCGGCTGATGAGCGAGGCGGAACTGGTCCAGGTATTTATCGCTCATGCCGCCGGAGAGCAGGAACGCCACCTTGTCGATCGGGCGGTGGTTGAAGATCGCCTTAACCGCTGGCGCGGGCTGCGTCAGCCGCATCCGGTGGCGGGCATTAGCGCTGAGGAGGTCGGCGCTATTGCCGCGTTCTGGCGCACTACCGTGCCTGCCGCACAGCAGCAGATCGACGACGGCCTGTGGTATCAGCTTGCTACCCTGATCCCCGCTCTGGATCTGCGCGCCCGAGCCAGCGCCTGGTCGCTGCTGTGGGGCGAGCAGCAGGAGCTGACCCAGCAGTGGCTAGCCCTGGCGCACGTTCTGCATCAGACCGGCAACGCCGCCGAGCTGGCTGCGCCGCTGAGCCTGCTGGTTGATAACTTTGCTCTGCCGACGGAGGGATTCCTGAACCCGCTGGCGGCAGAGAGCATCGAGGCGCAGGCGGAAGTCGTGGTTCATCCTCTGTCAAAAGACGAGCTGCAAAACGCGGTGAGCATTCCTCTCGCCACCCTCTCGCTGCTGACCTACGAGCTGGTCCTGTGCGTCGAAGACACCGTGCTGGACGGGGTAGATATTGTCGATATTCCCTGCCCGGCGGCACAGCCTCAACGCCCGCTCTGGCACAGCAAGTGCCGCTGGCTGCTGGAGCACTATCGCCAGCAGCTTCAGCCGGACGTGCTAATGATCTGCAACGCCACGCCGCAGCGCAGCGCCACTGCCGTCACGGCCAAGGCCTTGCTGAACTGGGTGCAGGAGACGCAGTCGGGCCAGGAGACGGCGCTGCCGGGCCTGGTATGGGCGATTACGCCTCAGGATGCCCGCTTTACCACCTCGCTGAATCTTGATGAAACCGTGCAGCAGCTGCTGGGCAAACCTGGCCAGCGCTGGGGAACCTTGCAGGCGCTGGATGCCAGCAGCCTGCAGCGGCTGATTGAGTGGCTCTCTCAGGCTACCACGCCATCGCTGCGTACGAGTCGGCTGACTGCCCTGCGCGAGCGCCACTATCAGACGCTGCGCGATCTGATGCAGCCTCTGCTTTCGCCGCTAACGGAGGATGCGGATACCCGCCGCACCCGTGCTGAATCAGCGATTCGCGAGCTGCAGGGCCAGGCCGGACGCCACGGTGAACTGTTGGAAGGTCTGCTGCCAGAGATGAAGCAGTTTGATGCCCTGTGGAAGGTGCAGCTCCCGCGTGAGGAGAAGGTGAGCGGCTTGTTTAATGAGGCGATCGATCTCTTTGCCGATGCGCAGGAGGTGCCGGAGCGCGCCAGCGCCGCACGGGATGCTGGCCAACAGGCACACGCCATGTGGGTGAATCATCTTCGCCAGTGGAGCCGTAGCGCGGAGAGCGCAGCCCGGCTGGACATTACCCCGGCTACGCTGCGCCAGGTGGCGGACACCATTATCACCACCAGCTACCGGCTGGATCTCGCCAGCCAGCTGCAAACCCTGATGCAGCGGGATAACGCCTGTGCGGCGCAGCTGCATGCGGCGATAGGCAATCTGATTGCCTGGCTGGGTTACGCCGATGTTGCGGTAGAACAGCGTCCGGCTAGCCGCATCCAGAAAGGCAGCGCGATCTTCAGCACCGACGCACCAGCCCATACCGAAGGCAGGCTAACGCGACTCGGCGATCAGCCGGTGCATGCTGCAACGCGCTACGTTTATGACTGGCTGGTGGCGCTTTATACCCGCAGCACGGAGAATATTGGCTATCGGCACCCATCAGATGTGACGGATGCCCAGCGCAAAACGTTGCTCACGCTTCTGCCCTAATCGCCTCCCCCGGTGACGCAGCGCGCGCCGGGGAACCTCTCAACGGCGCGCTCTTAGAACAGAGAGATCAGCAGCGCCACCGGAAAGCTCATTGGCCAGGTGGAGCCGATCAGAAACGCACACAGGAAGCGGATCCGCTTGCGATCCTTGGACAGAAACCAGGTGATAAGGGCACAGATCGTTGCCATCACAGCGTAGAAGACCAGCATTTTTTGGTATAGGGTCATAGCCGACATTTGCTCAAAATAGAATAAAACGCGCGCAATATGCATTTTTTATTGATGTAAATCAAGCTTTATCCCTGTCAAAGCGAGGGAAAAGCCCTGTTGATTATCTGCAGCGGGCGAAATAAAGAGAAGAGCAAAAATAGAAGGCAATAGTACAGTTTTGCGACACCGTAGGCCCGGTAAGCGAAGCGCCACCGGGCGCATACGCTAGTGTTTAATCATCACGTGGCGAATTACGGTGTAGTCTTCGATGCCGTAGACCGACATATCCTTGCCGTAGCCGGACATCTTCTGTCCGCCGTGCGGCATCTCGCTCACCAGCATAAAGTGGGTGTTGACCCAGGTGCAGCCGTACTGCAGACGGGCGCTTAGCCGGTGCGCCCGGCCCACGTCGCGGGTCCAGACCGATGAGGCCAGCCCGTAGCGTGAGTCGTTGGCCCAGCTCAGGACCTGATCTTCATCGTCAAACGCAGTCACGCTCACGACCGGGCCAAATACCTCGTTCTGGACAATGTCATCCTCCTGCTTCGCCCCGGCCAGCAGCGTCGGCTGGAAATAGTAGCCTGCGCCGTCGCGCTTCTCGCCCCCGGTCACTACGCTGATATGCCCCAGCGCTTTCGCGGCCTCTACCGCCTGCGTTACCCGCTCCAGGTGCGCTGCGGAGCTGAGCGGCCCCAGCTCGGTGCTTTCGTCGTCTGGCGCACCCATCTTCAGGCTCGCCACCGCTGCGCCCAGCTTCTCAACCAGCGCATCGTAAATACCCTTCTGGGCATAGATACGGCAGGCGGCGGTACAGTCCTGACCCGCGTTGTAGTAGCCAAAGGTCCGTACCCCCTCCACCACCGCGTCGAGGTCGGCATCGTCAAAGACGATAACCGGCGCTTTGCCCCCCAGCTCCATGTGGGTGCGTTTCACTGAAGAGGCGGTGTGGCCGATGATATGCTCCCCGGTGGCAATAGAGCCGGTCAGGGAAACCATTCGCACCTTCTCGTGCCCGGTGAGCGGATCGCCCACGGTCTTGCCCCGGCCAAACAGCACGTTAAGCACCCCGGCCGGGAAAATATCCTTCGCCAGCTCTGCCAGCTTCAGGGCGGTGAGCGGCGTGATCTCTGAAGGCTTGATCACTACGCAGTTACCCGCAGCAAGGGCGGGAGCCAGCTTCCAGGCCGCCATCATCAGCGGGTAGTTCCAGGGCGCAATTGATGCCACCACGCCCACCGGATCGCGGCGGATCATCGAGGTATGCCCCTCCAGATACTCGCCCGCCGCCAGGCCGTTCAGGGTGCGCGCCGCCCCGGCGAAGAAGCGAAAGACGTCAACCACGGCGGGGATCTCATCGCCTGTCACGCAGTGCAGCGGCTTGCCGCAGTTAAGGGATTCCAGCTGGGCCAGCGCCTCGGCATTATCTTCAATGGCCTGGGCGAGATCGAGCAGCGCCTGGGCACGAACTTTCGGAGTAGCATAGCCCCACACGCTAAAGGCGCGATCGGCGGCCTGCACGGCGGCGTCTACCTGGGCGGCAGAGGCTTCGGCGATCTCGAGCAGCACCTCGCCGGTTGCGGGATTGTAAACCGCCTGCTTCTCCCCTTCGCCGCTGACCAGTTGGCCATTAATTAACAGTTGATCTTGCATAGTCGTATCCTGGTTGAGGGTCAGTTATTTCTCATTGCCAAAGGCGTTCTCGCCCCTGCGGGTCAGCCACCATGCGCCTAAAATCGGCAGCGTGGTCACCAGCATCACCAGCAGCGCCACTACGTTAGTGACGGGAACCTCACGCGGTCTGCCCAGTTGGTTGAGCAGCCACAGCGGCAGGGTGCGCTCGTGCCCGGCAGTAAAGGTGGTGACGATGATTTCATCAAACGACAGGGCAAACGCCAGCATTCCGCCCGCCAGCAGCGCCGAGCCAAGATTAGGCAGCACAACGTAGCGAAAGGTCTGCCAGCCGTTGGCCCCCAGATCCATTGATGCCTCCACCATGCTCCAGGCGGTGCGCCGGAAACGGGCGATGACGTTGTTAAAGACCACCACCACGCAGAAGGTGGCGTGGCCAATCACAATGGTCAGAAACCCCGGCTCCAGCCCTACCGTTTTAAACGCCGTCAGCAGCGCCAGACCGGTTACGATGCCTGGCAGTGCAACAGGCAACAGCAGCAGTAGCGAGATGGCGCTCTTGCCAAAAAACTGGCTGCGCCAGAGAGCACAAGCAGCAAGCGTGCCAAGTATCAGCGCCACCAGCGTCGCCAGCGCCGCCACTTTAAGTGACAGTGTCACAGCTTCGAGAATATCGCCCCGCGAAGCGGCTACGCTGAACCAGCGCAGCGTCAGGCCCTGGGGAGGGAAGCTAAAGGCGGCGTCTTCGGTATTAAAGGCATAGATGGCGATAATCAGCAGCGGGAAGTGCAGAAAAATCACCCCGCCCCAGGCAGCCAGTTTTAACAGCAGCGGTGCGCGATCAGAGTGCATCGAACGCTCCCAGGCGCTTCACGAACGCCAGATAGAGGGCAATTAAGATGATAGGAACCAGCGTAAACGCCGCTGCCATCGGCATATTGCCAATTGCGCCCTGCTGGGAATAGACCATGTTGCCAATGAAGAAGCCCGGCGGGCCCACCAGCTGGGGAACAATGAAGTCTCCCAGCGTCAGGGAGAAGGTAAAGATTGACCCTGCCGCGACGCCGGGGATTGCCAGGGGCAGCACCACGTGCCGGAACGTCTGGGCCGGTCGCGCGCCGAGATCCGCCGACGCCTGCAGCAGCGATGGCGGTAAGCGTTCCAGCGCCGCCTGCACCGGTAGGATCATGAACGGTAGCCAGATGTAAACGAAGACCAGGAAGCGCCCGAGGCCGGAAGTCGAGAGCGTGCTGCCGCCCACCGCAGGCAGGGTCAGCACGCTCTCCAGCAGCGGCTGCAAACCCAGATGCTGTAAAAACCACTGGGCCACGCCGTCCCGCGCCAGCAGCAAGGTCCAGGCGTAGGCCTTAACGATATAGCTCGCCCACATCGGGAGCATTACCGCAATATAGAAAAAGGCCTTCATCTTGCCCTGGGTATAGCGAGCCATAAACCACGCCAGCGGAAAAGCGAGGATCGCGCTGGCAATGGTCACCGCAATCGCCATGGTCAGCGTGCGCAAAATAATGTCGTAGTTGGCAGGCTGAAACAGCGCCTGCAAATTTGCCAGAGTGATATCCGGCGTCACCGACATGGTGAAGTCGTCGAAGGTGTAAAGCCCTTGCCACAGGAGGGTCAGCAGCGACCCGAGATAGACAATACCAAACCAGATCAGCGGGGCGATCAGTAGCAGGAAAAGCCCCAGCGTCGGCCTGCGCCAGAACAGCCCGCTCAGGCGACCATGCGCCGACGGGCGTGGGACTGGCATAGCGCTCATCGCCATCTACGCCTCCTGCAGCGGAACCATTGCCGCACGGGACCAGGAGAGCGGCACGGTCTGCCCTGGCTGGAGTGAAGCAGGCTGACGGGCATCAAGAAGATTGGCCTCGCTGACCAGCAGCCTCTCGCCATCCACAAGCTTTAGCTCAATGCGCGTCGCGGCTCCCTGATACTGCACCGTCTGCACCACGCCCTCGGTTTGCACCTCATTCGTCCAGTCCAGCCGGATATGCTCCGGACGCAGAGAGTAACTTCCGGCCATGCCGCACAGCGCCTGCGCCCTGGCGGCACTAAACACGTTGGAGGTGCCTACAAAGCCCGCCACGAAGGGGGTGCGCGGTCGCAGGTAGAGATCGCGTGGGGCGGCAATCTGCTCGATCTTGCCGTTGTTGAACACCGCGACGCGGTCGGACATCGACAGCGCCTCGCCCTGATCGTGGGTGACAAAAATAAAGGTGATGCCCAGATCCTGTTGAAGTTTCTTCAGCTCAAACTGCATCTGCTCCCGCAGCTTGAGATCCAGCGCGCCAAGCGGCTCGTCAAGCAGCAGCACGCGCGGCTGGTTAACCAACGCCCGGGCGATAGCCACCCTCTGCCGCTGCCCCCCGGAGAGCTGGGACGGTTTACGCGCGTGGGCAAACCCCAGCGCCACCCGCTCCAGCGCCTCGTGGGCTTGAGCATGGCGCGCTTTTTTGCCGATGCCTTTGACCATCAGCCCGTAGGCGACGTTATCCAGAATCGACATGTGCGGAAAGAGGGCGTAATCCTGAAACACGGTATTGACGTCGCGCTCCCACGGCGGCAGCTCGCTGGCCTGTTTGCCAAAAATGCGCACCGCGCCACCGGAGAGCTGTTCAAACCCGGCGATCAGCCGCAGGCAGGTGGTTTTGCCGGAGCCGGACGGCCCCAGCATAGAGAAAAACTCCCCGTCGTTAACGGCCAGGCTAACCCCGTCCACCGCCCGAACGTCTCCGTAGATCCGCGAGACATTATCAAACTCAACGGCATAGGTCATGCGTCACTCCTGACGATCAGCGGCCGCCCATAATGGCGATGTAATCCTGAGTCCAGCGGCTGTAGGGCACGAACTTGCCCCCTTCGGCAACCGGCGTTTTCCAGAAGGCGATCTTGTCAAAGAACCCATAGCCATTGGTTTCGCAGCCCTTCTCGCCCAGCAGGGCGCTGGCCTTGCAGCCCTCTGCCACCACCGGCAGCGAGCCAAACCAGGCGGCCACATCGCCCTGCACCTTCGGCGTCAGTGACCAGTCCATCCATTTGTAAGCGCAGTTGGGGTGTTTCGCATCGGTGTGCAGCATGGTGGTATCCGCCCAGCCGGTCACGCCCTCCTTCGGGAAGACCGTGGCGATGGGCTGGCCTTCGGCTTTCAAAGCGTTCGCCTGATAGGGCCAGGCGCTGGAGGCCACCACGCCCTCGTTTTTGAAATCGCTCATCTGCACGGTGGTGTCGTGCCAGTAGCGATGGATCAGCCCATGCTGGTCGCGGAGCACCTTCAGCACCGCCTGATACTGCTCTTCGCTGAGCTGATAGGGATCGCTAATACCCAGCTGCGGCTGGGTGGCTTTCACAAACAGGGCGGCATCGGCAATGTAGATGGGGCCGTCGTAAGCCTGAACCCGCCCCTGGTTGCTCTTGCCGTCCGGCAGATTCTGCTTAACGAAGATGACCGCCCAGCTGTCCGGCGGCGTCGGGAAGGTTTTACTGTTATACATCAGCAGATTGGGCCCCCACTGATAGGGCGTACCGTAGATTTTGCCGCCAACGTTAAACCAGTCGCCCTTCGCCATGCGCGGGTCGACGTTTTTCCAGTTGGGGATCAGGGCGGTATTAATGGGCTGAACGCGCTTGCCCATGATCAGACGGAGGGAGGCATCGCCAGAGGCGGTGACCAGGTCGTAGCCGCCCTTCGCCATCAGGCTCACCATCTCGTCCGAGGTGGCGGCGGTCTTCACGTTCACCTGGCAGCCGGAGGCTTTTTCAAACTCGCTGACCCAGTCATACTGTTTATCGGTCTGGCCGCGCTCGATGTATCCCGGCCAGGCGATGATATCGAGACGCCCCTCCCCTTTACCGACTTCCGTTGGCTCGGCCGCCTGCGCGGTGACGATAGTCATACCGAGCGCGTACAGCGTGCTGCGGGCAAATGTCTTACTCATAAGCCATTACTCCTGTCGCAATCAAATGTGCGGCAGCCGTGCCGTAAAAATATCTCCCTCAGTAAAGGTAGACGGCGCGCTGCGGCCCCACATAAGGCGCAAAAGAAATTTGCTTAGGTTGTGACAGATGACGCACTCCGCCATCTTCTGGAGCAGAGACAACGGGTTGATACCGTTGCGTTACGCCATGGCCTCGCGGATCAACATCCCCAGCGTTTTGGCCGCCTGCTCTTCACGATCGCCCCATGCCCAGGAGGTGTTGAAGCGGAAAAAGGGAGCCCAGGTGCCCGAGGTAGAGAACATTTTGCCTGGCGCAATGCTGATGCGGTGCGCCAGCGCCCGCTCGCTTAGCTGCCCGGCATCCAGGGGGGCGGGCAGCTCAAGCCAGAGAAAGTAGCCGCTGTCGCTGGGGTGGATCTTCACCTCGTCAGGAAGATGACGTAGCAGCGCCTGCCTGGCCTGCTGCTTGCGCTCCGCCAGGGTGCGGCGCAGTCGACGCAGGTGGGCGTCGTAGCGTTTGGTGGAGAGATAGTCCACCAGCGCCAGCTGCATCGGCGAGCTGGTTGAGAGGGTGCTCATCAGCTGCAGCTGCTGGATACGCCGGGCGTGTTTCCCCGCTGCCACCCAGCCGATGCGGAACCCGGCAACCAGACACTTCGAGAACGACGAGCAGTGCAGGGTCATCTCCTGCGTGTCCCACGCTTTAGCAGGAAGCGGCTTCTCACGGCCAAAGTAGAGTTCGCTGTAGACGTCGTCCTCAATCAGAGTGACGTTGTGCTCTGCCAGCAGGGCCACCAGCCGCGCCTTTTTCTCATTGCTCAGGGTGAAGCCGAGCGGATTTTGGCTGTTGGTCATTAGCCAGCAGGCCTTCACCGGATAGTTGTTCAGCGCCTGGGCCAGCGCATCGAGATCGATCCCCTCCTCTACGTCGGTGGCGACCGCCAGCGCCTTGAGCTTTAGCCGCTCCAGCGCCTGTAACGCCCCGTAAAAACAGGGGTTCTCGACAATCACCCAGTCACCCGGCTCGGTGACCGCCTGCAGGCTGAGGTTGAGCGCCTCCAGTGCGCCTGCGGTGATCACTATCTCATCGGGCGAGATATTCATTCCCTGCTGGGCATAGCGGCGAGCGATGGCATGCCGCAAATCGGCGTTGCCCGGCGGCAGGTTTTCGATCACGCTCATGGCGTTGGCGGTTTTGCTAACGTTCGCCAGGGAGCGGTTCAGCTGCTGGAGCGGGAACAGGCGCGGATCGGGAAACGCCGAGCCAAAGGGCAGCACCGAGGCGTCGCAGCTGGCCTGCAGCACCTCAAAAATGTAGGTGTTGATATCCACGGCCTCGTCCTGCATCACCTGAGCGGGCGGCATAGGCGGCTTACGGGAGAGAGGGGACGCAACATAGTAGCCGGACTGCGGCCGGGCAACGATCCGTCCCTGGCTCTCCAGCATCTGGTAGGCGTGGCTGACGGTCATAAAGCTGACGTGGCTGATGGTGACCTGCTCGCGCAGCGACGGCAGCCGATCGCCGGGCTGCCAGACGCCAAGATTGATCTGCTCAATAATCTGCTGCGCCAGCTGCTGATACTTTTTCATTTCTCGGTCCTGTGAATTCCTCTCTGCCGATTGTATAACAGAAAGCGCTTTCTGCGGTTAAAGGTTTAGCCAGGGGGAAACTGTTATGCTTTTAAGTTCGGATGCTGTTTCTGCCCGCATTCATTGACATCACCTATACTTTCGCTGACATAACGTAAATTATGCGCGGAGTCCTGCATGCTTGATCTAGACGCGTTCCATCTGGCGCGAATTCAATTCGCCTTTACCGTCTCATTCCATATTTTATTTCCTGCTATCACTATCGGGCTGGCCAGCTATTTGGCGGTGCTTGAGGCCCTGTGGCTCAAGACGCAAAATCAGGTCTGGCGAACG
>Ga0308168_1004078_pt1 | contig 10792 bp, 8 predicted proteins | sample PhyCR2_FD_202133 | JGI IMG/M metagenome (GOLD analysis project Ga0308168, IMG submission 202133) | Phyllosphere microbial communities from UC Gill Tract Community Farm, Albany, California, United States - DLSLRC.R2 | ecosystem: Host-associated > Plants > Phyllosphere > Unclassified | place: USA... | reverse complement strand
CTAAAGCGTTGGAAAAAAACTTCATTCCCAATCATCACAACTACATTAAAAATGACAAACTCCCATTTGATAGAAAAATAAAATATGACAATGCAAATCAAATGAAACTAAACGTAAGTCGTGATATGTTTCCTATCGAGTCTGATTTTTTAAAACTAAAATCCGACATTTATATAAGGAAAAATGATTTTTCTTCGCTAGCTAATTTTATATTCAACAACTTTATAGATAATAATATCTCTCACCTATTTTTACCGATACGGGAAGCATGCGAAATCATTCTTAGCATGCAGGATATTAAGTACTCTGATTACCTACCCCTCCTTATAGTTTTGGACATATACTCCAAAGTACATAATAAAAAACATGATGACACTAAGACATCACTTTTTGAAGATTTCATTTTTGAAAGCAAATATCATGAACCATCTAAAATATTTGACAGCAACACACTAAACATTAATGAAGCCTATTTTTTAAAAAATTTATGCACTTTAGATCAATTAGATAATATCATTTATTTTAAATCGGACGAAGAAGTCGTTCTTGAAAGAGTAAAAATATTAGACAGCCTCATCTCTTATTATAGAAGACAAGACAACCTAAAAGAGTCATTGAACTTGATGATTGAGAGAGACTCTGCTTTAGAATCACTGTTTGCAGAAAATTTAAGAGCAAAATTTGAAACTGGAAAACTTTATGTCGATGTTCAATCAATGGAATCGCAAAATAAACATATTTACCAAGATTATTTTGATAAGGCCAAGCATTTAAAGGATGGGATTTTACTTGAAAAGATTGATGAAAAAGTTGAAGAAATAAATGATATATTCATAATCAATGAAGATGCAAATGTAGTAGCATCAAGTCAGCGTTCTGATTTATTAGTCAATTTCTATTATAAACTCGCAAAAGATTTTGCTGCAAGTGATGAATATGGCTTAGACAAATACTTAAGTGCTGAAATTCGGCATAATGTTTTTGTAAGTCAGATACGTTCATGTTTTGAAAAAGCCAACCTCATAACTGAGCATTCAGACAATGGTTATGAGAGCAATAATTACTGGATGAGCACTTATAGTTATATCTCTGACAAAATCATGTCGAGGATCGATTCAAGGCTTAAGGAGTTTTCTAACGAAATAGACACGGAAATAAATCAAATAAACAACAGATTCAAAGTGGTAACTTACGATAAAACTGATGCTATATTCAACTTCAGTTGTTATTATTCAAGAATATACATCATATCTAAAATAATAAATGAATCAAAAAATTATAATGAATGTTATGTGAAACTTTTAGAATACATGTGGGATCTTTCTAGCGGATTCGCCAAACAGTGTCAAAACGTCATAGAGGATGAGTTTAAGAAAAATATAACAAAGATCATAGACAACCTAGAGAATGACCTAAATCTTATAAAAGGAGGGACAGCAATTGTAAGCCTGATGGATGAAGTAAGATTAGTAAAAGCTGCATTTTATAATGAAATAGAGACAGTTATAAACTGGTTCAGATTTGTAGGAAAAAATAATGACACAACCTCTGAGCGTGTAGAGGTTGTTATAGAAGCAACATTGTCAGCTTTTTTATCTATATATGTTCACAAATCCCCGAACATCGAAACAAAACTAACCAAATCATCAAGGTCAATAAATTACAGACAAGCAAGGTCTCTATTTATATCTATTTTTACTGCATTAGAGAATGCATTGAACTATAGGGTGACAAAGACTCCAATATTGATTGATCATAGTGTTGCAGATAATGGTGATGATGTGATAACTTTATCAAACAAAACAACTTCCTTCGAATCCCACAAGAAATCAGAATCATTTTTGAGAAAACTCGATGTTTTATGGAACTCAGAAAACTCCGAGCTCAATATAATAGAAGGTGGAAGTGGGTTGTATAAAATGCGAGACATTTTATACAAATGCGCATCATTCTATAGTTTAGATGTTTATATTCATGATGAAAACACTACATTTACTGTAAGAATAGGAATTTCAAAATGAATTTATTGCTAATTGAAGATAATGATTTAAAAAAAGAAAAAATCCTTGCTTTTATTTTCGAATCATTCCCAGATATAAATGTAACAACAGCATCATCCTATAACACTGCCATGACATTAGCTTTAGACAACGTTTACGACCTAATGATTCTAGACATGAGCATACCAACCTATGAAAAAAATGAAAATAACAGAGGCGGTAGATTTCGTGTATTCGGAGGCAGGGAAATTGCTCAGAGGTTAAAGAAAATGAAAAAACTACCCAATTTCTTAGTATTAACTGGTTATAAAGACTTTAAAAATGACATTGAAAAAATAACATTTGAACAACTAGCAGAAATAATGTCAAAAATTGACCATTCATTCCTTGGAATGATTCATTATGAATCAGCCAGTAGCAAATGGAAAAGCGAGACATTATTAGCCATTGGGAAGTGCAAAAATGATTAAAATAATATTCACTGATGACAGCAAAGATAGAATTAACATTTTCTTAAATGCAGCAAAAAACAAAGAATATTATAACCTAATGAACATTATCATTTGTGAAACGGCTGATGATGCAAGATTAACATTGAGAGATGAGACTGACATTCTAGTTCTGGATGTTTTATTACCGAAAAAAACCGGTAATACTCCTTCAGCCTCTACAAGCATAAATTTACTCCAGGATATATTCAATCCCAAAAAACGTTATATAAAACCGAGCTTTATCATCGGATTGACCGCAGACGAGGATTTTATCACTGAACATCAATCAGCTTTTTATGATTATGCCACACTAATACTTAATGGCCACAGAAGTAGTTTGAAGTGGTTGGATTCTTTATTTAACCAAATTGAAGGTTTTATTAATAGTGAAAAAATAAAAGCGTCTAATGAAAAAAACAAGGTTTTAATAACAGTGCATGGAATTCGCACTTATGCCGGATGGCAGAAAATAATATCTAATACGTTGAATGAATACTCTAGTTCATACAATCACATTCACTTTAATTATGGCTTCTTTGATGCGTTCTCTTTCTCATTACCATTCCTGAGACGTAGAAAGCAAGATGAAATAGCCAGAAGAATCACATCCACTATTAATGACTTGGCTGATAAAGAAGTCAGCATAATTGCTCACAGTTTTGGCACATTAATCACAAGGCAAGCAATTGACAAATTGGAAACAAAAAAAATAAAAAATGTTATTTTTTGTGCCAGTCCATTAAATTCTCACGATGACATTGATTTCATATGTGAGAAAAGTGATTTATTCGTAAACGAATGTGGGACTAAAGATCTAATACTCATAATTTCAAGATTACTTTTAATTAACTTAGGCGATGCAGGCAGAAGAGGATTTATACACGAACAAAACAATAGCTTTTACAATAGATATTTTAAAGGTGGGCATTCTTTATATTTTAATTCAAATGAGAACCATAAGTTCATAAGGGAAAACTGGATTCCAATATTAGCTCTTGATGCCAAGCCTACAGGGAATGATGAGAGAGGCAATTATCTAATGGAAGATCCAATAGAGTTTTCATTATCAATTATAGACAGATTGAAACCCACTCTATATATTTTAATTATTACACTAATCATTTACATGATAATCAAGTGTTGTTTTTAGTTGTAGCACAAAATACAACATCATGATTTAATTAAAAAAAACAAATCTCTCATACTAACGCGCCTGCGGCTTGTTCAACTGGCGCCGGCGGCCCAAAGAATTTGAGCTGCCCGCGCCAGTTCTCGATTACACCTCTAGGCCCCGGGCGCTCTATCTACGTCCAGCAGTTTCAGCAACCACATCATATCTGTGGCATCAGCGACATTGATATACCACCGAACCCCCCGCGCATATTCATGATCTTCCGGCCAGACAGTGTTACCGGCGATGGTGATCAACAGGTCCAGTGTGGCACCCGTGCTATCACTCAGGTGCAGGGATAGACAATTTAGTAGCCCGACACGATGTGGCCGCATCGAGAGAGTCACCGGTGAATGCAGACGCCGGTGGATATTCTCTTTCAAATTAACCAACTGACGGTGATCGCTTTCACCAATATTGGCATCCCCCTGCGGTGGCACATCAAACATCACGGAAAGGCTCATCTGACTATCTTTTACCACCACCGGTGGTGACATTCCCCGTCGTTTCATACGGTCCCCATTTCAGTGATAATACCCCGGGATTTGTCCAGCTTCCGTGCCACATGGAAAGCAGCTTCCAGCTCACTACAGTGATATTCGTTCATCAGGGCCCGCCGTTCCGCTTTTTCTTCTTTTTCTGTCATCCCCAGCGCCAGATACAGGCTGGGAGGAACCGCCCTGAACAGAGCTTCTACGCGCTTGGCCAGCACTACACCCTCTGTGTAACAACGCGGTAGCTTGGTTGCCGACAGCAGCATGGCTTTTTGCTCAACCGTGAGTTTCTTAAAGCGAGAGATTTGCTCTACCTCATCCGGTGGCATGGTGAGGCACAGCCACCATTCGGCCATGTTCAGCATTTTTTCTGCTGTATCAGGGTAGTCCGCCAGGTTCTGCGTTGCCAGCCACAGCCAGGCACCAAGCTTACGCCACATCTTTACCACCTTCGTCATATACGGTGAAAGCAGCGGGTTCGTGGTCACAATATGGGCCTCATCAATGACCATATTAATTTCCCTGTCGAGATACTGATCGCGCTCTGCGATATTGTTCACCGTATTGACCAGGGCGATGACCGCCACAGCCATCTGTGCCTCATAGCCTTCCCGGGCCAGCGTACCGAGATCAATAAGTGTGACATCGGCTTCAGGCCAGGGCGTACCCGGACGGTTAAAGAGCTCACCTTCAAATCCTTCCGTGAACATGCGCAGGGCTTCAGACATTTCTTCCGCTCGTGCACGCCGGCTGGCAGTTCTACGCTCGCGCCCTTCCGCATCTTTAGTGATATCACGTGCGATATTCTCCAGTGCATGCATCAGGTCTTCGGGCAGCATCTGACGGTTTTCAGCAAATGACAACCTTGCCGCCGCAAGAATTGCCTCACGCAGCATCCCGCGATCGGCACGGGTCATACGGGCTTCTTCCGCCGCTTCCCCACCGGTGACCATCAGACGAGCGGCAATCTCCATTTCCCCCAGAATGTCACGTTTCTCGTCGTCGTCGTCATCATCAGTGCCGGCATCGAGCTCAGGCAGGACTGATTCGTCAATAACCAGTTCATCCGGTGAGACCTGCAGCAGGAGGTGAGCATCCGCAAACGGTGCCAGCGAAACGCCTTTCCCGGGCTTGACGCTGATTTTATTGACGCTAAGTCCAAGTGACTCACAGTAATCCGCGAACAGTCCAAAGGAGTTGCCGGCTTCCAGCAGAAACAGACGCGATCGGTGAACCGCCATCAGCTGGGACAACGCACTGCACAACGTCGCGGATTTACCCGATCCCGTTGGTCCGAACAGCAGTAAATGCGCGTTCTGAGTCCGGTCGAGCTTGTTCATGGGATCGAATGTCAACGGTGCACCACCGCGATTAAAGAAGGAAAAACCGGGATTACCTGTGCCGGTATCACGCCCAAAAACGGGTAGCAGACAGGCAAAATGCTGCACAAACGTCAGACGGCTGTACCAGTTATTTTTATCCACAGCAGGGTTAAAGCACATAGGCATTGCCCGCAAATAAGCGTTCAGCGGAGCCACATCGTGCTCCGGATTCACCGGCTGCAGCCCGGCATTGAGCAGTTTGGCACTGATATCAAGGTAACGTTTATCAAGCGTATCCAGATCGGGGGCACGAATGAGAAACGTCAGGGCAGAGCGGTACAATTTGTGCCGGTCGCCCAGGTATTCACGGGCTTTTTTTGCATCTTCACGGGCGCGGGTTGACTCAATGTTTTCCCCCATGGCATTGCGGCCAAGACGGTTAAACTCCTCTTCCAGCACGTCCTGCGGCTGAACGATCAGCGTCATGGCAATCAGGGTGCCTTCTGGCATCAGGTCCATCAGAGTATTGATATTTTCCCCACGCCTGACCTCACCGGTCAGATGACCCGTTTGCGGAGCACGGCGTAATCTCTCGACCGGTACGGCCTTATGTGCGACGTTGTCAAACCACCATACACCTCGTTCAGCATCACTGCGTGGACGCGTAAACCAAAGGGTTTCACTAAAATCGTTGAGGATCGGGAGGCTGTCCGGTTCGCCGTCATCATGTCGGGCAGAGCTGTAGAGCACCTGCGGCGCGACCCACTGTGGGCTGGGATTGAACCAGCGCAGCAACCAGCTGTGAATTTGCTCCCCATTCTGACGATCGCAGCGGATACCGGCACCGGCCATCGCCGACGTCAGGCGGTCGCACACCTGATTCAACATGACGGCCGGTGGCAGCGGGTCACGCGCATTCTTTTCGACGTAGCGGTAAATTACCATCCGCGTACGCCGGGTCTGGCCACGCCAGGGCGCACCCGTGACAATTTTGTCCTCAAAGAGCCCTTTCTCCACTGAAATACTTTTCATATGCCGTTCAGTTTCAGCCAGCCAGGCCTGCGTAAACTCAGTGCCCTGCGCCCAGGGTTTGACATATCCCCGTAGTTTATCCATATACGCCGTAACGTCAGTCTCATCCTGACAGTAAAACTGCACCACCCACTGATTACCATCCAGCTCAGGGAGGCTGTCCTGCAACGCATCTTCGACTACATCCCGGATCTCCTCCAGGCGTTCTGCCGGGCGACCTTCTGTCCCTACAGGGATCACTTCAAAGACGGCCCCAACGGAAACACCATCATCGAGCAAAAGACATCGTCCCTCCGGCAAATATTCTCCCCACGGCATGTAATCAATAATCGAAGGCTGCAGGGCATAGGCCCGGGCTTCATCGCTATGAGTAAATCGTCCCTCCCGGCTTAATGGTTCATGGCCCTCAACGGCAAACGGACCACTGCCGGCGAGGTTCGCTTCAGCAGTGTCAGACTGACGACGAAACAATGAAAACATTACAGGCCTCCTGTGCGTTCGCCCGGCAGGGCATACTGAATCTGACTGTAGAACGGAAATACTGTGCTGTAGCCCGGTACAGGGGCGTTGCCGTCTGCGATATGGGGATAGACATACATCACCATGTCGGGATTCGGCAGGCGTGGGAATGTCTGCTGGATTTCATTTTCCTGAGTGCGACTGTAACTTTCAGCTACCTGAGTTGATGCACTCTGTTCACGGTCGTTCAGCGATCGGCGTAAGGTTGTGCGACCTTCACCGGTTGCATGCGTTGTCGACGCCCCGTCATTCCAGAGCTCCAGCATCGTGCTGTCACCCGGTGGAAGCATGGTATCTTTACTGGTACTGCAACCGCTCAACAGCATGAAAGCCACAGCAATGAGCGATAGTTTTGTTTTATTTTTCAATATCCTGCCCACCTTGTTTCAATCTAATCCTGTACCAGACTGGCTCAGGCTGAAGTCGTACTTAACCTTGCGGCCTTTCTCTTCATAATCAATTGCCAGCTGTCGGGTGATATGGATGGCAACCTTCATCCCAGGGGGAACATACACTGCATCAAACGTCTGGCCATAACGGGCTTTCACCCATTCAGCCATATCGCTCATGCCACCGGAGACCGCTTTACCCAGTACGGCCTGTCCGGCATCCCCCGTTAACGTTGATGTCACCCCACCAAGTCCGTTGGTTTGCGCCGTATTTTGGTTCTGAGACAATGCGTTGCCGGCTGCGCTGCTGGCTGAAAGTGCGAAGAGTGTGGGCAGATAAGTCGAGGCGTTCGACTTGCGTTCGCCAGAAAGACAGGGGATACCATTTTCATCGGACAACCAGCCGATACTGCTGGTGTTGTCAGTATTGTTTCCGCCCTGACCTTCCGTTTGCCCGGCAGGACGTGGCAGGGTACGCACGGTTCCATCAGAGAACACAAACGTAATGCTGGTCACCGAGCCACGTACGCACGACAGCGTCCAGTCACCGGTTGCAGTACCAGACACAATCGCGCCCTGCACATCCGGCAGGTCGATACCATTTGCCGTCAGGTTGTCTTTGCCGATAAGCACTTTGAAAGGATAAGGATCTGTCACTTTGCCATCGATAGGAACACGGCCCAGCAACGCAGTCATTGCCCGGCTGCCGACTAGCGTGGAGTTTTCTGGCAGGGTATACACCGGATCAACGGGCCCCTCTTGAGCATTGTTACCTGTGAGTGCTTTGCTCCCGTTAGTTTTGCTGGCCAACTCCGCTTTCTGGCGGGTAATCGCATTATCATCGAGAAAGGAGGTCGCAAAAGAAAATCCGTTGGCGCTGTTGCTATTTCCCTCACCGACTGGTTTCCCACTCGCATCGACCGCCACACCGTCTTTGGGTTCAACCCACTGAAGACCATCACTGCCGGCTGAAGGCGTCACCATTCCTCCAATACTTCCGCCGTCCAGACCGAGGCCCACCGGGATATCGCTACCAACGGTGGAGGTATTTCCTTTTACCACCTCAGAAGTGCCGTTGCCTTTGTCCTGCAGTTTTTGCATCAGCCCACTAATCTGGGTCGTCAGTGCCTGTACCTGGTTTTTCAGCTGACCCTGTTCCTTATCTGCAGCAGACTGCGCATTGACCACGGCCTGGTTGATGCGCTCATCGACATTCTGATTAGTTTGCTTCAGATTTTTATTTTCCTCTGCCAGGTTTTTGTTGTCGGCATCAAGCTGATTCTGTCGCTTCGTCACCGTTTTCAGACTGCCAACCAGCGTGCGCAGGGTATCCTGCGGTGTATCACCTTCAATGCCCATCGATTTCATGTCTTCAGGCGTCAGATCAGGAACGGCCGATCCGCCGGTGAGCTGCACTTTTTTTTCAACGTCTCCTGTTGAGCAGGATTTGACACCAATAAACACGGCGGCAAGGATCGTGAGTGGCACCATGAGTTTGACCAGCGCATTGGATTTAACTTTCATTGGCGGGTACTCCGTGCCTTTTTGGCATTTGCGGGCGATACAACTGGCTCGGCGAGAAATGCTCCGTCAGGACGGCCTTCCGTTACCAGATACAGCACAGTGGTATCTTCGGGTGTTCCGGCATTACCCAGCCACCGGTGCTGAAAAGTGGCTGATACGAATCGCCCTTCCAGCTCACGCGGATCAAGAATGACTTTCGACGCAGAGGAGTTACGCACCTGCAGAGCAACAACGCTGTAACCGTTAAGGCTCCAGGATGCCAGCGGGCTGACAATTACCGCTGCTCCGGGATAAAGCGTGCTGATCCGCGAAGGCAACTTAAGCGCAACGGTACTGATACCGGGTACGGCCTCTACCGTGCGTAATGGGCCATAAAGGCTTTGTGCTGCATAGCGCGTTAACACCACGGGTAACGGACCGTTCAGTTTTACCGGTTTGCGGCGTTCAGCCGCCGTGTCATTCTGCGCCGGTGCAGACGCCCCACCGCTACTGCCGGCACCGCTAACCTGCGTTTTATCACTGCCCGACGCGGATGAGACTTCCCCCTCATACACCACCTGAACCGGCTCACGCGTCGTTTTGCCTGCTGCGGCACTGACGTCGAGCAGAATAATCTCTCCGTTTTCCTTGTTCTGCAGCTGCAGCCGCGTTACCGGAAAAGCATCACTGGCATCGAGATAAACGGCGCCTCCGCTGCTTTGTACTCTCAGCTTGCCGTTAAGAGAGGACGGAAATCCGACCCGCACATTTTTATCGACAAACACGATCCGCTCCTGCCCCACGTTGAGCGGCACCTGCAGGGGAACCCGTTCCCATTTCATCAGCTCAACAGCGTGGGCGGTACTGGCAGTGGCGATCATCACCCCCAGGGTGACCAGAACGTTCAGTTTCACTGGAATACCCCCGTCTTTTTCTCAGGGACCTGAACCGGTATCGCTTCAAGCCGCTGCGGCACACCGTCATAGCAATCCATCGCCAGACCAAAAGGATTACGTTCAGGATCCCCCTCCCAGCGAATGACCTTTATCGGATAGCGCACCATCGCCCGTTTGACGGGTTCAGTGTGATAATACTCATCAGCTACCAGGTCCAGCCGGGCCACCCATTCGTTATCCGATTTCATGTCGACACTCTTGCTGTTGTAGCCGCGTTTAGGTAGCTCATAGACCACGCGTACCCTGTCTTTCAGCTCCCCACTGTTGGTGCGGTACTCAGCATCTTTATTCAGAAAGTCCTGGCATGCAGGGGTCAGGTAAGGACTCATTTGGGCAATTTTTGCCGGATAATCCACTTCACCGTCTTTAGGCCAGGCATTAAGCTGCTGAAAGATGTAAAACGCAAAGCTGTACACTGTGGAGGGCGGCACTTCCCACCATTTTTTTGTACTGCCGGAACGGAGATCGGGCGGGTTGTGGATGGTGAGATCACGGGGAGCCAGCATCCATCCTGCACTGGTTGTCACCAGCGCCACGAATAACATGGCACATGCCATGCGAAGGGTCAGGATATGATTATCCCGTGCGCTGACAGCATTTCGAAAACGGCTCACTGAGCACCCCCTCGCTTAAAAGGCCGCGTACGGCGCATCGCCCACGCCTGACTGTGAATAATCAGTCCTCTGAACAGCCCAACTTTCGCCCGTAACTCTTCCAGCCGCCGCCAGACATAGTTATCGGGTTTGCCTCGCTTGTAGTTGCTGACCCACCGACCGCCAATAAAAACAACGATAATGGGCATAATCAGCATGCAGGTCGGGATCGCAACCCAACCTACTGCCGGGATAAAGACCAGAGGGATAGACAATGGAATACCCAGCAGTAGACCCACTACTGCCGCCAGCAGAAACTCAC
>Ga0308168_1004076_pt1 | contig 10793 bp, 8 predicted proteins | sample PhyCR2_FD_202133 | JGI IMG/M metagenome (GOLD analysis project Ga0308168, IMG submission 202133) | Phyllosphere microbial communities from UC Gill Tract Community Farm, Albany, California, United States - DLSLRC.R2 | ecosystem: Host-associated > Plants > Phyllosphere > Unclassified | place: USA... | reverse complement strand
CGTGTATTTCTTGGCGATCGAGATCACGAGACGCAGGTTCGCTTCCGTCATCTCGCGCTTGGCCTTGCGCGCCTTCATTTCACCGGCCGCCATCTGGCGGTTGATGTTGCGCAGGTCCGGCAGCGGCAGCACGACGCGCGCTTGCAGGTCGATCAGGCGTTGCTGCAGTTCCTTGATCGTCGGGATGTTGCGGCCGAGGATGGCGCTGTAGGCGTGGCCGGCGTTGACTTCGCCGTCGACCCACTCCAGGTTCGTCTCGTTGCCCGGGAAGACTTTAATGAAGTGGGCGCGCGGCATGCCGCAGCGGTTCACGGCCACATCGAGGATCTGCTTTTCGATGTGGCGCACTTCGTCGACCTGGCCGCGCAGGGTGTCGCACAGCTTTTCGACAACCTTGGCCGTGAAGCGGATGCCCAGCAGTTCGTTGGAGATGGCTTCCTGGGCCTTGACGTAGGCCTTGGAGTTGTAGCCGTCCTTTTCGAAGGCCTTGCGCATCTTGTCGAACTGCTGTTCGATCATGCCGAACTTTTCCAGCGAGGCCGCTTTCAGGGCCTCGAGCTGTTCGGCGGAATAGCCGGCGGCACCTGGGGTGGCTGCGGCTTCTTCTTCCTCTTCCTCTTCTTCGTCCTCGGCTTCGTCGTCATCCTCTTCGTCGTCGGTGCTTGGGCCGACGGCCGACGGCGACGTTTCTTCGGCGCCCTCTTCCTCAACGAGGCCGTCGACGATCTCGTCGATCTTGATTTCGTCGGCTTCGATGCGCTGGGCGGCGGAGATGATTTCGGCAATCGTGACCGGGCAGGCCGAGATGGCCTGGATCATGTCGCGCAGGCCGTCTTCGATGCGCTTGGCGATCTCGATTTCGCCTTCGCGCGTCAGCAGCTCGACCGAGCCCATTTCGCGCATGTACATGCGGACCGGGTCGGTGGTGCGGCCGAAGTCGGAGTCGACGGTCGACAGCGCCGCCTCGGCGGCGGCCTCGGCTTCGTCGTCGCTGGTGACGGTGGCAACATTGTCGGACAAGAGCAGCGTCTCGGCATCGGGCGCGTGTTCGTACACGGCAATGCCCATGTCGTTGAAGGTGCCGATGATGCCTTCGATCGCTTCCGGATCGACGATGTTGTCGGGCAGGTGGTCGTTGATTTCCGAGTAGGTCAGGAAGCCGCGTTCCTTGCCGGACTTGATCAGCGCCTTCAATTTCTGGCGCCGGATCTCGATCTCTTCTTCGCTCGCTTCGGTGTCGGACGAGAAGGCGTCTTTCAGCAGGGCTTTTTCTTTCGCCTTGCGGTCCTTGGCCTTGGCCTTGTCGACGGCTTTCAGTTCGGCGCGTTCGACCGCGTTGAGTGCGGCGACTTCGTCGTTCTCGGGGGTGAATTCCTTCGGCTTGCGACCGCGGCGCCCCGGGACTTTCACGGATGGCAGCACGTAGCCCGACGTGTCGATGGCGGCCAATGCGGCCGCATCGGTGGTCTGGCTGACGACAGGCGCGGCGCCCGCGGTGCGAACTTCCGCCTTGTCTTGCGCATTGTCCGCCTTGGCGGACGCTCTGGTGGGTTTGGCAGCCACTTTGGGTTCGGGTTTCTTGGTTGGCACAGGCGCTTTCGATGTCACAACGACTAACTTTACGATGGTTAAAGATAAAGTTTTGTTACCTTACATCACCCTGCAAGCAGCGTACAACACTGCTTCGCTAACTGAAACTCCACGCCCCCTTGGACACAAAAAGCGTTTCAAAGGTTGCAATAGTTAGCGTTTTATTATAGCACGCACCCCTCTTTTTCCAAGTTGCACAAATCCTAACAGCCGACTTCGCAACACACCCTCAGCGAGGCGACATCGCTGCGGCGTCTTCCTGCTCCAGGATCTGCAGCTGTGCTGTGATTTCACGAAAGCGAGTGCTCACCTGATCTGAGGTCAGACCCTTGGAAAACAACTGGTTCGTCTCCTGTTTCAGTGCATCTTTCTTGATTTGCCTCACAGCACTAGCTAGCCAGACACGGTCCGCCTCGGGGTCGGATTCCGGTTCCGAGGCGATCTCGGCGATGATGCGGTCGTAGCCGTCGCCGCCCTCTTTGAGCTGTTCGGACAGGGCCGCGAAGGTGCCGTACTCGCCGAGAGCCTGGGCGGTGCCGACCAGGTAGCGCAAGGCGTCGCTCGATTCCTGGCCGAAATGGTTAAAGGCTTCGAGCGCCGATTCATCGAGGCCCAGCGAGAGCGCCGGATGCGCCACCAGGATGCGCACGATCTGCAGTTCGAGGCCGACCGGCTCCGGCCGCCCCTGGCGCGGCGGCGCCTGTTTCACGACCGATACCGGTTTCGACAGTTCGAACAGGCCTTCGATCTCGGCCGGCGTCGATTCAGTGAGGCTCGCCAGGCCGCGCACGATCTGCAGGCGCAGCGCGGAAGGCGTCATCGCCTGCAGCAGCGGCTTGGCGTCGTACTGGGTGGCGGCGCGTCCTTCCGGTGTCGACAGATCATGGTCGCCCGTCACTTCGCGCAGCAGGAATTGCGACAGCGGCATCGCGTCGTTGATTTCCTGGGCAAAGGCATCGGCGCCGTATTCGCGCACGAAGCTGTCCGGGTCGTGCTTTTCCGGCAGGAACAGGAACTGGATGGTCTTGTTGTCCGACACCTGCGGCAGGCAGGCTTCCAGCGCGCGGCGGGCGGCGCGGCGGCCGGCTTTATCTCCGTCGAAACTGAAGATCACGTTGTCGGTCTGGCGCAGCAGCTTTTGCACGTGGGTGCTGGTGCAGGCCGTGCCGAGCGTGGCCACTGCTTGCGGGAAGCCGAGCTGGGCCAATGCGACGACGTCCATGTAACCCTCGGTGACGAGCACGTAGCCGGCGTCGCGGATCGCTTGTCTCGCTTCGAACAGGCCGTAGAGTTCGAGGCCCTTCTGGAACAGCGGCGTCTCCGGGGAGTTCAGGTATTTTGGTTCGCCCTGGTCCAGCACGCGGCCGCCGAAGCCGATCACCTGTCCCTTGGTGTTGCGGATCGGGAACATGATGCGCTCGCGGAAGCGGTCGTAGCGTTTCTTGTTGCCGCCGTCTTCATCGACCTTGTCGATCACGAGGCCGGACTCGACCAGCGCGAGGGCGTCGTAGTCGGAGAACACGCTGCGCAGGTTGTCCCAGCCGGAAGGCGCGTAGCCCATGCCGAAGCGGGCCGCGATTTCCCCGGTGAGGCCGCGGTTCTTCAGGTAGGTGATTGCGTTGGTGGCGCCCCGCAGCTGGGCCTTGTAATAATCGCAGGCCTGGCTGAGGGCGTCGGTCATTGCCAGCGATTGCGCCTGCTGGGCGGCGCGCTGCAATGGCGGAATCTTGTCGTCGTTGTCGGGGACGACCATGCCCACGTTCTGGGCCAGATCCTTGACGGCGTCGACGAAACCCATGCCCGAGTATTCGATCAGGAAGCCGATCGAGGTGCCATGGGCGCCGCAACCGAAGCAGTGATAGAACTGTTTGGTCGGGCTGACGGTGAAGCTGGGAGACTTTTCGCTGTGAAAAGGACAGAGGCCCATGTAATTGGCCCCGCCCTTTTTCAGCTGGACGTAGCGCCCGACGACGTCGACGATGTCGACGCGGTTGAGCAAATCGGTAATGAATGATTGCGGGATCACGTGGCTTACACAGTGGTTGTCTAAGGTCAGACTATACCGCAGGGCTCGCTGCAAATTGATTTACAACAAGCCCGGGGCCGTCCGCCCCTTATGTGTTGCATCAAGCGCCGGTCAGCGCTTTCTTGACCAGGGTCGAGACGATGGTCATGTCGGCACGGCCAGCCAGTTTCGGCTTGACGATGGCCATCACCTTGCCCATGTCCTGCGGGCCGGCGGCGCCGGACGCGGCGACAGCGGTGGCGACTTCGGCGGCGATTTCCTCATCCGACAGGCCAGCCGGCATGTAGGCGGTCAGCACCTCGAGCTCGGCCTTCTCGATGTCGGCCAGGTCCTGGCGGTTGCCCGCTTCGAACTGGGTGATCGAGTCCTTGCGCTGCTTGATCATCTTTTCGACGATGGCGACGGTCTGCTGCTCGTTCACTTCGATCTGCTCGTCGACTTCCTTGCGCTTGATCTCGGCGAGAATCAGGCGGATGGTCGCCAGCTTGCCGGCTTCCTTGGCGCGCATCGCCGCTTTCATGTCGTTGGTAATTTGTTCTTTCAAGCTCATGGTTTCTCCGAGGCTATGGGGGAAAACAACAAAACCCGCCGGGGTGACAACCAGGGCGGGTTCGCAGGACTTCTCGCAGCTGCCGGGACGAGCGTACCGCTACGTCACCGGATCAAGCGGCAGGTCAGTCTTAGTACAGTTTCTTAGGCAGTTGCTGGCTGCGGATGCGCTTGTAGTGGCGCTTCACGGCAGCTGCCAGCTTGCGCTTGCGCTCTGCGGTTGGCTTCTCGTAGAACTCGCGTGCGCGCAGTTCGGTCAGCAGGCCGGTTTTTTCGATGGTGCGCTTGAAGCGACGCATGGCGACTTCGAACGGCTCGTTTTCTTTAAGGCGGATAGTGGTCATGTAAAAATGAAACCGTTGGATTTAGAAAGAACGAAAGTCTAGCAGGTTTTGGCGGACAGTGGAAGAGATTACGTGGATGTGATGTATTTGATACAGGCACCCTTACACGCTTTGGCCGGCCACATAGCCCGACGCCCAGGCCCACTGGAAGTTGTAGCCGCCCAGCCAGCCGGTAACGTCGACCGTTTCGCCGATGAAGTACAGGCCGGGCACGTCCTTGGCCATCATGGTCTGCTGCGACAGGGCACGGGTGTCGACGCCGCCCAGGGTCACCTCGGCCTTGCGGTAGCCCTCGGAGCCGGTCGGGACGATTGCCCAGCGGTTGATGGCGTCGCCCAGTTTGCGCAGCTTGGCGTCGGCCATGTCGGCCAGGCGCGCATCCGGCGCGAAGCCGTTGGCCAGCAGCAGGCCCTCGGCCAGGCGTGCCGGCAGCCATTGGGCCAGCACGTTGCCGAGCTGTTTTTTGACGGTCGTCTTCGCGCCGATCAGCTCTTCGGCGACATCCATTTCCGGCAGCAGGTTCACGACGATCGGCGTGCCCGGTTCCCAGTAGCTGGAGATCTGCAGGATCGCCGGGCCCGACAGGCCGCGGTGGGTGAACAACAAATCTTCGCGGAACAGACCGCGCCTGGCATTTTTCCCTTTGCCGGAACCGGTCGAGACCTCGACTTCCAGCGCGATGCCGGCCAGCGGCGCGAATGCGGCCCAGCTCGGACCGTCGAAGGTCAGCGGCACCAGGCCCGGACGCGCCTCCACCAGCGGCAGGCCGAACTGGGTGGCGATGCGGTAACCGAGGTCGGTGGCGCCGATCTTCGGGATCGACAGGCCGCCGGTGGCGATCACCACGCTCTCGGCGCCGATGTCGCCGTGGTCGGTGGCGACGACGTAGCCGCCCTCCTCTTTGGTGATGCCATGCACCTTGCACGGCATGCGCCAGTTGACGCCGGCCGCGCTGCACTCGGCCTTCAGCATGGCGATGATCTGCTCGGCGGAATCGTTACAGAACAGCTGGCCACGGTGCTTCTCGTGATAGCCGATGCGATGCTTTTTTACCAGCGCAAGAAAATCCTGGGCCGTGTAGCGCGACAGCGCGCTCTTGCAGAAATGCGGGTTCTGCGAGAGAAAATTGGCCGGCCCGGCGTTGATGTTGGTGAAGTTGCAGCGTCCGCCGCCCGAGATGCGGATCTTCTCGGCCAGCTTCTCTGCGTGGTCGATGAGGACGACGCGCTTGCCGCGTGCGCCGGCGATTGCCGCGCACATCATTCCGGCCGCGCCCGCGCCGATAATCGCTACATCGAATTGTTTTGCCATGAGCTGCTGCCGCCAGATTCAAACCCGCCATTGTAAACGTTCAGGCGGGCGCTGCGCCACCGGCGGACAAATCGGCCGGCACGACACCACAAGGTTCAGGCGTCGTCGTCCAGGCCGCGCACGTCGAGGTCGCGGCCGTTGAGTACGGAACCGTCGGGCCCGATCGTGATGCTATGCGTGCCGGCATCCTGCAATTTCAGGCGTTTGAGCTGCTCCGGGTCGATGCGCAGCCGGTATTGGCCGGGAAAGATGCCGGTCATGACGTAATAGCCATCGGCGCCGCTGCCGATGGTGGCGGCCACCTTGCCCCCGGTGTCGACCAGCTGGAGCTGCAGGTCGCCGATAGGGCGGCGCATACCGTTGGCGAAAAGATACGTCGTGCCGTCCACCTCGCCGGTCATGCTGACCGCGAAATCGATCTGGCTGACTTTGCCAGGACGCGGTACGACGCGAACGCCGCGCAGCATCGGTTGCCATTGCGGGTCTTCAAGCGTGTCTGTGTCGAGCGCAATGTCGGTATGGCGCCAGGCCGGCAGGCGTGGCAGCCAGGCCAGGCCGTCCGCATCGGTACGCGCGGCGTAGTTGGCGCCGTTGACGGTGAAGCCGGCGCCTTTGACTGCCTCCTCGCCCGCGTCCATCTCGCCGTTCAGGTTCGCGTCGACGAATACGCGCAGCGAGGCTGCGCCCATGCTCGCCATCGGCTGCGCTTCCCGCAACAGGCGCCTGCCGCGCGGCTCGAGTCCAGTGGCCATGAACAACTGCACGCCAATGCCGTATTCGCGGCGGCTCGAATAAAAACCGGTCACCCCGAGGCCGAAACTGCCCAGGCTCCTGTTCAGCGATCCGGTCGCGTGTACTTCACGCTCCTGGAACATGCGCGTCAGGCCCAGGTTCAGCATGTAGCCGTCACGCAGGTACCAATCGGCCGAGACTGCCGCACTGCCAAGCATGGCGTCAGGCGCGAGCGTGTATTGCAGCTGGCTGGTGAGCCCGATACCGGCCACCCGGCGGCTGACCTGCAATGTCCCGTCGGCGCGCCGGGTGCTGCCGGCGGCCTTGCCGGTGGTCGACTGCCAGCGCAATGCGTTGCTGACCGCGATGCCGTTACGGTAGGCCGACAGGCGCCCCTGGACTGCGCGCTGCTCGATGCCGGAAGCCAGCACGTCGCGCCTGATCTGCAGCGAGAGCGGGAAGAAGTGGGCAGCCCCCATCGCCAGTACGCCGTCGGCGCGCACTTCGTCGCGGGTGCGCACCAGGTCTGACGCCGGTGTGAAAAATTCGCTGGTGAAGGCGTCAAGCCGCGCGCGGCTGGCCGACAGCGCGACCTTGCCAAGCCGCGTCTTCACCCCCAGCTGGGCCAGTCTGCCGCCGTCGTCGGCCCGGACCGCGTCGGCGGTCAGGATCACGCCGTTCCAGTAGCTGCGCAGGCCCAGGTTGGCATAGCTGCGCGTGGCGTCGAACAGGGGCAGGCGCTGCCAGCCGGCAGCAGCGTTCAGGTGCTCGCTCACACCCCACTCGAACTGGGCCAGGGAACGCTGGCGCCCCTCCTCATCGCGGTGTGCGGCCAGGTCATAGAACAGGGCGCCGCGCGGCAGCGCCGACTGCTCCAGCAGGAAGGACTGGCGCTCGACGCGCGACTGCCCTAACGGCCCATGAAACACCAGCCGGAACTCGTTCGGGCCATAGGCCAGCGGCTGGTCCTCGAAGCGATATTTGCCGTCCGGCCCCGGCTGCTGCACGCCAATCAGCGCATCGTTGTAGTACAGCTCGACGTCCCAGCCTGGCGCTAAATCCCCCTGCAAGGTGTGGCGGTCGAAACTCGTGGGCTGGTCGAGCGGGCGGTTGCTGATGACGATGCCGTTGCCGGTCACGCTGCTGCCCGCGATATTGGCCACTCCCGGTATCGGCACGCTTCCGAACAGCACGCTTCGCGCACCCAGCGGCCCGAACAGGCCACCGTCCGGGTCGTGGCGCCCGAGCGTCAGACGCGGCCTGGGCGAAGGTGCATGCAGGCTGCGGCTGGCGTACAGCGCCGCTTCCATGCCCAGCAAGTCGGTGGTCAGGTAGGCGGTCCAGGATGCCTGGGCGTGACGCCCGCCGCGCTGGTCGCCCCCAAACCTCAGCGTCTGGTCGATGAAGGGCGCGTCGAGCAGGCGATAGGGCGTGGACAGGCGCGGATAGCCGGGATCGATATAGCCGCCGCGTATGTTGCCCATGCCGGCGATGGTGCCGCGTTCGCGCCGCTTCAGGCGTGCCTGTAGCGGCAACTGTTCGCGCGGACGTACCTTCAGGGCCAGGTTCGACATGTCGAGGTCGAGGTCGACCGGCAACCAGCGCGCCAGCAATCGGCTGGCGACGTAGATTTCATCGCCCTCCTGCCTGAGCTGCGCCGGATCGAAGGTTTCGCGCACGCCGGCGATGTCGACCGCCCGCCCCTGCAGGTCGAGGCTGAAGTTGCGTTGCTCGGTGAGGATATGGCCGCTGGCGCGGTCTCCCCCGGGCGCGACGCGGATGGCCAGCGTCAGCAGGCGTGCCATCTCTCCCAGCGGCAGGTGCACGTCGCGTCCGATCTGGTAGGCCGTAAGGGCATCGGACAGCACCATGTTGTCGAGGCGCACCTCGAGTAGGACCTCGCTGGCATCGCTCGCCTGCATGGGTGTGGCCGCAGCGGCAGGCTGGAGTACCGTCAGCGCTGCCGGCAGCAGTACCAGCGCCGCGAGCACCCAGCCCGTGCGGTATGCCCTCGCGAATCGCGGCTGCGCCCCGCCCACCGGATCACTGTCTAGGAAATAGGCGCCACGGAGCCGGCCGCCCGGCCGTGCCGCCTGCCTTGCGCCGTCACGGCAGGTTCAGGCTGGCCTGCGCCAGCAGCTTGCCGCCCGCCTCCGGCCGGTCGCGGTAGCTGACCTCGATCGTGCCGCCCGAGAGCGCCACGCCGGCAGGCACCTGCAGCGGCAGCGTTGCCTTGCGTACGTGGTTTGGCGTGTACACCGCAATACCGCCGACCTTGGCCAGGTTGTGCGGCTTGCCGCTCTGTGGTGTGAAGGTGACGCTGACGTCACCGTACACCGAACTACTGCCTTCGCGTTCGAATTGCAGCGTGAGCTGCGCGCCCTGGGCCTCGTCCTTGTCCAGGGCCAGCCCAGTCAGTTTCACCCTGGCGTCGATCGTGCCGTGACGCACGATGACCGGGACCGAGGCGCCGACCAGCGCGTTCATCACCACGCCGATGCCAGTGTTACCGCCCTGGTTCTCGACGCTGGCCTTGCCTTCGACCTCGGGCAGCTTGTCGAACTGAAGGTGCGAGCGGTACTCTCCCTCGGCCAGCTCGCCCGGCTTGCGCAGCATCACACGTACGGTCTGCGCTGTTCCAGGTTGCAAGGTGATCTGCCGTGGGGAATAACGCAGCATCGTGTCGGCGAAGCGTGCGCCGTCCTGGGCACTGCCGGCTGCCTCGAACTTGCCCATGTCGGTCATGCGACGGTTCACCAGGGAGATGCGGTAGCTGGCCGGCTTGTTGCCGTTGTTGATCAACTCGACCTGGGCGGCGCGCGTGTTCTTCTCGAACACGATGCGGGTGGGATGCAGCATCAGCTCCGCATGCGCCGGCAGGAAAGCCAGCAGCAGGCAGGCAAGCAGGACGTGCGCCGGGCGCAGGTTTGCTGCGGAAATGAATGCGAACCAAAAGCGAAGCATGGCAATGTCCTTTCATTACGCCGCCTGACGGCGCAGGCTTACTCGAAGTTGACGATCAGGGAAAACGTACCGGAGTAATGACCAGGCGCCTGATTCGGCGCCACAATGAGTGTTGCGCCGACCGACAGCGTCCTGCCGCCGCTCGGAATCAATAGCGGCGCGGGCGCGTCGTCGACGAAGCTGTCAACCGCCATGCTGTTGCCGCCGCCATGGCTGTGCAGATGCGTCGTTCCGTCGGGCGGCAGCGAAATGACCACTGCCTTGTCACCGCCCTCATTGCTGTTGCGGCTGACGTTGAACATCGCCATGCCCGCGCTCGCGGAGTTGAGCAGGACGACTCCGCCGCTTGTCGAACGCGTGCCGGTACGACTGACGCTCACGGTGCCGCCCCTGCCGGCGGCGAAGCGGCCAAAATCAAGACCCTGGATATTGCTCAGCACAATCTGCGGCGCCGATGGCTGTTGCGCGAACGAATGGCGAGCAGCGGCAGCGAACAGCGCCAGACTGGCGATGCTCGCTGCCGCGACAAAGCGGTAAGGGTGTACTGGCATGGCCGGGAACGGAATGCCCCGCTATCCCCTTCCTTAGTTGTACTCGACCGTTGCGGTGATCTCGCCGCTGTAGACGCCAACCGCCTGGTTCGCGGCAACGGCCAGCACGCCGCCGACATAGATGCTCTGGGCGCCGTCGGTCAACTGGCCTTCGCTAACGGTACCGCTGGTGGCGCTGCTTTCGGTCAGCGCGCTCGCGTAGGTAAAAGGCATCGTGTTCCCGTTCGAGGTCAGCTCGCTTGCACCGATGCTGATCGAATAGCTTGCGTTGCCGGTGCCGGCGACATCGAAGCGCGCCGCGCTGCTGGTGCCGCCCAGCGCCACCACGCCACCAGTCACGTCACGGACACCTGCCATCGTCAGCGTCACCGTTCCCCCGCTACCCGGAGCAAATTGGCCGAAGGACAAGTTGCGCCCGACGGTGATGGCGATCGGGGCGACGACCGTGCCGGTCGACGTGGCGGTTACTTCCGCGGCGATGCCGCTGCCCGCGGCGGCCATTGCCAGCGTCAGCATGGCGAGGCGGAAAGTGGTGGAGGTGAAGCGAGCGTGCTTGTTCATTTCGGGTCATCCTTCAATTTGAGAGGACCGGCTAACGGAGCCGGATCTGTCACGAAACCGAACGTGTCACTGCCGGTGGGCAGTGCATTGAATTGCTGTGCGGAATCATTTTTCCATATTGAAAGAAAATGGCGCGACTGGCTTTGCACTAGATCATCAGTCTTT
>Ga0308168_1004074_pt1 | contig 10794 bp, 8 predicted proteins | sample PhyCR2_FD_202133 | JGI IMG/M metagenome (GOLD analysis project Ga0308168, IMG submission 202133) | Phyllosphere microbial communities from UC Gill Tract Community Farm, Albany, California, United States - DLSLRC.R2 | ecosystem: Host-associated > Plants > Phyllosphere > Unclassified | place: USA... | reverse complement strand
GCCAGGATGTCGGAGGTGCAGACGACGATGTCGGGATCGTGGCCGCCCTCCAGGATCGCGCGCAAGCCCTCGCGACCCAGCTTGAGGCTGGTCGGCGGGGTGGCGCCGTGGCTGGCCAGCAGCTCGACGCCATGACGGCGCAGCTCCGCTGCCAAAGCCTGGTGGCGGATGGTGGCGCGGCGGTCGGTGCCGTGGATGGATGCGAATCGTTTATATCCTTTGTCGAGCAGGTATTGCGCGACCTTTTCACCGATGCGTTCATGCGAAAAGCCGATGGCGATGTCGATCGGGGTAGGGGTGAGGTCCCAGGTTTCCACCACCGGCACGCCGGTGGCGATCAGCTTCTTGCGCACGCCGGGCAGGTGGTCGATCCCGGTGAGCACGATGCCGTCCGGCTGGCGGCTGAGGATGGCCGAGAGCAGGTCCTCTTCCTTCTGCTTCGAATAGGCGGAGGTGCTCAGCAGCAGCTGGTAGCCGTGGGCGGCGAGTTCGTCGTTCAAGCCCTGCACGGTCTCGGCGAACATCGAGTTCGCCAGCTGCGGCACGATGGCGGCAATCAGCTGGCTGCGCTTGGTCGTCAGTCCGCCCGCCAGCATGTTGGGGATGTAGCCGATGGCCGCCGCCGCTTCCTTCACGCGGTCGATGGTTTCGGGGCGCACCATTTTAGGGTTATGGAGCGCCCGCGACACCGTGATGGGGGAGAGGCCGGTCAGGCGCGCGACGTCCTTGAGCGTGATGCTTTTCGGGCGTTCTCCGGTGCCGGCATCATCGCCAAGGATTGCGGCGTCCGCGTCTTGATCCGCTTCTTGCTCGAACGGCTCGGTCATGGTTGCCTGTTGAGGTGATTGAATATGCGTCGTCGTCGAGCTGGACAGGCCATCTCGATTTCCGCTTGCTTTCATAAATGATTGCGGTATCATACCAAAACACCACGGGACTCGATGGCATTTTGGCATCGACATCTTGAACGATCATCGGCCGCTCGGCGGCCAATTTTTGAAACGCTAATGATTGCGGTGTCATTTTCTTCGAGTAACTTTGCCCAAGTGGGCAAGCGAGCCTGATAGAACGAGCAATGTCTGTTTGACGTGCAAATGATTGCGCAATCATATTGAGCCCGACAACCCGGCCCGCAGCCATGCGTCCCTGAACCACAATGGAAAACACCATGAGCACCCCACGCACCATCCGCATGCACGACAAGGACAACGTCGCCATCGTCGTCAATGCCGGCGGCCTGCCGGCCGGTACCGTTTTTCCCGATGGCCTGGTCCTGGTCGACAAGGTGCCGGAAGGGCACAAGGTGGCGCTGCGCGACATCGCCGAGGGTGATGCGATCACACGCTACAACGTCACCATCGGCTTTGCACTGCGCCCGATTCCGCGCGGTGCCTGGGTCGAGGAATCGCTGGTCGGCATGCCGGCCGCGCGCGGCCTCGATGACCTGCCGCGTCCCGCCGGCACCCTCGAGCCGCTGCCGCCGCTCGAGGGTTACACCTTCGAAGGCTTCCGCAACCCGGACGGCTCGGTCGGCACCCGCAACCTGCTGGCCATCAGCCAGACGGTGCAATGCGTCGCCGGGGTGGTCGACTTCGCGGTCAAGCGCATCAAGGATGAGCTGCTGCCGAAGTACCCGAACGTGGACGGCGTGGTCGCCCTCGAACACATCTATGGCTGCGGCGTCGCCATCGACGCGCCCGGCGCCGACATCCCGATCCGCACCTTGCGCAACATCGCCAGGAATCCGAATTTCGGCGGCCGTGCCATGGTCGTCAGCCTCGGTTGCGAGAAGCTGCAGCCGGGCCGCTTGTTCCCGCAGGGCGTGATTCCCATCCGCGGCGCCGAAAACGTCGACGTGGTCTGTCTGCAGGATGCACAGCACGTCGGCTTCGGCAGCATGATCGAATCGATCATGCGCAGCGCCGAGACCCACCTGGAAGAACTGAACAAGCGCCGCCGCGAGACCGTGCCGGCATCCGAACTGGTGGTGGGCGTGCAGTGCGGCGGCAGCGATGCCTTCTCCGGCGTTACCGCCAATCCGGCGGTGGGCTTTGCCAGCGATTTGCTGGTGCGCGCCGGCGCCGCCGTCATGTTCTCGGAAACCACCGAAGTGCGCGACGGCATCGACCAGTTGACCCGCCGCGCCGCCAGCGAGGAAGTGGCCCAGGCCATGATTCGCGAGATGGCCTGGTACGACGAATACCTGCGCAAGGGCGGCGTCGACCGCAGCGCCAACACCACGCCCGGCAACAAGAAGGGGGGGCTGGCCAACATCACCGAAAAGGCGATGGGTTCGATCATCAAGTCCGGCACCAGCCCGATCTCGGGCGTGCTGTCGCCGGGCGACAAGCTCGATCGCAAGGGCCTGATCTATGCCGCCACCCCGGCCAGCGACTTCATTTGCGGCACCCTGCAGCTGGCCGCCGGCATGAACATGCACGTGTTCACCACCGGCCGCGGCACGCCCTATGGCCTGGCTGCGGTGCCGGTGGTAAAGGTCGCCACCCGCGACGACCTGGCGCGCCGCTGGCACGACCTCATGGACATCAACGCCGGCCGCATCGCCACCGGTGAAGCCAGCATCGCCGACGTCGGCTGGGAGATGTTCCACTTCATCCTCGACGTGGCCAGCGGCCGCAAGAAGACCTGGGCCGAGCAGTGGAAGCTGCATAACGCGCTGGCGCTGTTCAACCCCGCGCCGGTGACTTGATGCATGGTTTGACCGTAACGCGTTCCAGGCTCCGGCGAAGACCGTAGTCATAACAAAGACAGCAAAGACAGGAGACACAATGAACAAAGCAGCATGCCTCATCCTCGGCCTGGCCGGTGCAAGCATCGGCGCCGGCGCCCAGGCGCAGAGCAACGTCACCATCTACGGCATTGCCGATGCCGCCATCGTCGGTGAAAGCGGCGGCAGCGCCGGCCACCAGACCAAGGTGACCAGCGGCGCCGGCTCGGCATCGCGCATCGGCTTTCGCGGCAGCGAAGACCTGGGCAACGGCACCTCGGTCTTCTTCACCCTGGAGACCGGCGCCAAGATCGACAGCGGCGAACTCGATGCCAGCAACACGATCTTCAATCGCCAGGCGCTGGTCGGCCTGAAGACCAAGGCCGGTTCGGTCGCGCTTGGCCGCCAGTACACGCCCTACCACCAGGCGCTGGTGGAGGTGGTCGACCCCTTCCGCACCGGTTACGCCGGCACTTCCAAGAACCTGATGCCCGACAACGGCACCAACGTCCGCACCAGCAACACCGTTACCTACGCTTCGCCCCAGGCCTACGGCTTCAACCTCGACCTGGCCTACAGCGCCGGCGAGCAGTCGGACATTTCGGCCGGCCGCCAGTACGGCGGGTCGATCGGCTACACGGCCGGGCCGCTGGCGCTGCGCCTGGTCTACAACGCCAAGAACACCGACGTCGCGGCCAGCGGGACCAGCCCCGACATCAGCCATGACATAGGCAAAAACGCCCTGTTCGGCGGTAATGTCGACTTCAAATGGATCAAGCTGCACTTTGGTTATGAGGTGGACAAGGGCTACAACAGCGCGACCCTCGGCAACGCCAACAATCCCTATGGCGGCGTGCGGCCGACGCCATCGACCGACGGCCGCGACGTGCTGCTCGGCTTCACCGCGCCGCTCGGCACCGGCACGCTGATGTTCTCGGCCATGCACAAGGATGACCGCACCGCCTTCAACCAGGACGCCAGCTCCTGGGGCCTGGGTTATCTGTATCCGCTGTCGAAGCGCACCGGCCTGTACGCCGCCTATGCCCACATCGACAACAAGAACGGCGCCGGCTACACGGTGGCCAACAACACCGAATCGGGCACCGGCAACACCGGTTACAACCTGGGCATCCGCCACACGTTCTGAGACGTTTTAAAACGGGAGACACCATGGAGCACACCACGACAGCAGCCATGCCGGCCGCCGCGACCAAGCTCGGTTCGCGCACGCGCTGGACGATACTCGCCATACTGTTCATCGTCACCACGATCAATTATGCGGACCGCGCGACCATCGCCATCGCCGGTCCGGACATCCGCAAGACCCTCGGCCTGAGCGCGGTCCAGATGGGCTTCGTGTTCTCGGCCTTCGGCTGGTCGTATGTGCTGGCCCAGCTGCCGGGCGGCTGGCTGCTGGACCGCTTCGGCTCCAAGATCACCTATTTCTTCAGCATCTTCCTGTGGTCGGTCTTCACCATGCTGACCGGGGTCGCCGGCTTCTTCACCGGCGCTGCCGCGGTGGCGACCCTGTTCCTGCTGCGTTTCCTGGTCGGCGCCGCCGAAGCGCCTTCCTTCCCCGGCAACAGCCGCATTACCTCGGCCTGGTTCCCCACGCATGAACGCGGGCTGGCATCGGCCCTGTTCAACTCGGCGCAGTATTTCGCCACCGTGATCTTCGCGCCGCTGATGGGCTGGCTGGTGCATTCCTTCGGCTGGGAGAGCGTGTTCCTGGTCATGGGCGGCACCGGCGTCGTGATGGCTTTCGTCTGGCTCAAGGCCATGTACGGCCCCAAGGACCACCCGTCGGTGAGTGCCAGCGAACTGGCCTACATCGAAGCGGGTGGGGCGCTGGTCGACCTCGACGGCGCCAAACGCGCCAGCGGGCCGGCCATCGACACCGTCGCCGTGATCAAGGAACTGCTGGGCAACCGCATGCTGCTCGGCGTGTACATCGGCCAGTACTGCATCAACACGCTGACCTACTTCTTCCTCACCTGGTTCCCGGTCTACCTGGTGCAGGAGCGCCACATGACCATCCTGAAGGCGGGCTTCGTGGCCTCCATCCCGGCGATTGCCGGCTTCCTCGGCGGCGTCTGCGGCGGCGCCATTTCCGACCGCCTGACGAAGGCCGGCTTCTCGCTGTCGATGTCGCGCAAGCTGCCGATCGTGTGCGGCATGCTGCTGTCGATGAGCATGGTCGCCTGCAATTACATCGAGCAGGACATGGCGGTGGTGGCGGTGATGGCGCTGGCCTTCTTCGGCAAGGGCGTCGGCGCGCTGGGCTGGGCGGTGGTGGCGGATACCTCGCCCAAGGAAGCCGGCGGCTTGAGCGGGGCGCTGTTCAACATGTTCGGCAATGTCGCCGGGATCACCACGCCGATCGTCATCGGCTTCATCCTGCAGGGTACCGGTTCGTTTGCCGGCGCGCTGGTGTATGTGGGCGCGAATGCGGCGGTCACGATCCTGTGCTATGTGTTCGTGGTCGGCGAGATCAAGCGGGTTTCGCTGGTCAAATCGTTGTCCCGAAAATAAGGCGGGGCGGCCGCTTCGCCTTGTCGTAAGAGCCGATGTCATCAGAGAGTCATCTGCTGTGCTTAAGCTGTGCCGTCTTTCACTTTCGGCAACGGCCCATCCATGACCCCATCGAATTCGCGTCGCAGCTTCATCCGCAGTTTTTCCCTCGGCACCGTCGCCGTCTCCGCCTTGCCTTTGACGGCTTGCGGCGGTGGCGACGACCACCAACCGGTCAGCTATGCGCATGGCGTGGCCAGCGGCGACCCGCTGAGCGACCGCGTGATCCTGTGGACCCGCATCACCACCGCCGCCAGCAACGAACTGGAAGTGGGCTGGATGGTGGCCGAGGACGCCGCCTTCGCCAACAAGGTGGCAGTCGGCAGCACCCGCACCGGGCCCGCCAGCGATTTCACGGTGAAGGTGGACGCCACCGGCCTGTCGCCCAACCGCAGCTATTATTACTGCTTCAGCTGCGAGGGCACCACCTCGCCGGTCGGCCGCACCAAGACCCTGCCGACCGGCGCCGTGGCGCGCGTGCGCTTCGCCGTGTTCAGCTGCTCGAATTACCCGGCCGGCTACTTCAACGTGTATGGCGACGCCGCCAAGTTCGACGACATCGACGTCGCCCTGCACCTGGGCGACTACATCTACGAATACGCCGCCGGCGGCTACGCTTCGCAGAATGCCGCCACGATGAACCGCGTGTCACAGCCGGCGAATGAAATCATCACGCTCACCGATTACCGCCGCCGCTATCAGCAATACCGCACCGACCCGGACCTGCAGGCGGTGCACGCACGCCTGCCGTTCATCGCGGTCTGGGACGACCATGAACTGAGCAACGACACCTGGCGCGAGGGCGCTGAAAACCACGACCCCGCCACCGAAGGCCTGTGGGCCGGGCGGCGCCAGATGGCGATCCAGGCCTACCACGAATGGATGCCGATCCGGGTGCCCGATGCGGCGCGCCCGGACCGCATCTACCGCTCCTTCGACTTCGGCAACCTGCTGTCGCTGCACATGCTGGACACGCGCGTGATCGGCCGTGACAAGCAGCTGGCACTGGCCGGCTACGTCGGCGCCGACCGCAGCTTCAACGCCGCCGCCTTCACGGCCGACGTGAGCAGCCCGACGCGCCAGCTGATGGGTGCCGAGCAGACCGCCTGGCTGCAGAGCCAGATGAACAAATCGAGCGCCACCTGGCAGGTGCTGGGCCAGCAAGTGCTGATGGCAAGGATGATGCTGCCGGCGCCGATGGTGCTCGGCACCGTCGGCTACCCGGCCTATTTCGCCATCGCGGCAAAGGTCAAGGCTGGCCAGGCCCTGAGCGCTACCGAACAGCAGCAGCTGGATGCCGCCAAGGTCCCCTACAACCTGGATGCCTGGGACGGCTACCAGGCGGCGCGCGAGTCGGTGCTGAATATGTCGAAAGCGCTCAACAAGAACCTGGTGGTGCTGGCCGGCGACACCCACAACGCCTGGGCCAGCGACCTGGCGGACGTCAACGGCCAGGCGGTCGGCGTCGAATTCGGCGTGCCCGCCGTCACCTCGCCGGGCTTCGAGACCTATTTCCCGACCATCGCCCCGGCCACCGTGGCCGCCGGCATGGAACAGCTGATCGGGCCGCTCCAATACGCCGAGACGATCTCGCGCGGCTTTGTGGTGCTGACCGTGACGCCGACCGAAACCCGGGCCGATTACCGTTACGTGAGCACGATCACGTCGAAAACCTATACGGCGGCGGTTGGCAAGTCCTTGCGTATGTTGCCTGGGGCGGCGAACCGCAAGATCGTGGCCGTATAAGATTCTGAACAGTCTTTCCATGACATGAGCCGACGGCTGTCCCGGGGTGCTAGACTTCCCGGGGCAAACTTTCAATGGCTGGACGCAATAGCGAAGGGATGCCTGCCACGACCTGATGGCAACCTGGCTCTATAAGCCATTTGAAAGGGAAGTCGATGCACAAGTTTGTCTTGTTCCTGCCCTTGTTTCTGTGCGCCGCCGCTTGCACCGGCCAGGCGTCCAACTTTGCGCCGCCGAATCCCCCGGGCGCCCATGGCGTCGGTCTGCGCGTGGTGCAGCAATACGATCACGCCCGCGTCTATCGGCAAAAAACCGATCTGACGAGCGGGCGTCCAGCCACCGGCGCGCGCATGCGTCCTTTGCAAACGCTGATCTGGTATCCCGCCAAGACCAAGCCCGGCGAGCGTTTGCATTACCAGGACTATGGTCGCCTGGCGGCGACGGAAACGGTATTTGCGCGCAGCCTTGCCGATATCGACCATGAGGTCGCCGTAGCGCTCGACGAAAATTATCCGGACTTGAGCGCCGGGCAGCGCCGCAGCGAAATGGCGCAAGCCATGCTGGCGCAACGCGACGCGCCGGCCGCTCCCGGCAGCTTCCCGGTCGTTATCTACGCGCCGGGTTCGAGTTCCTCGGCCCAGGAAAATGCGGATCTCTGCGAATATCTGGCCAGCCATGGCTACATCGTCCTTGCCACCCCGAGCATGGGCGCCGGTACGCGCAGCATGACGATCGACCTGGAAGGGGCCGAGGCGCAGGCTGCCGATATCTCCTTCCTGGCCGGATACGCCGCTACGCTGGCGCAAGCCGACAGCACACGGATTGCGGTGCTGGGCTACAGCATGGGCGGGCTGGCGAACGTGCTGGCGGCGGCGCGCGACGACCGCATCGGCGCCCTGGTCGCACTGGACGGCTCGGTGCGTTATCACGCTGGGATCGCGCAGGCTGCCGCCTATGCGACGCCGGAGCGGCTGGCCTTGCCGATGCTGTACATGGGCGGCAAACCGTCCACGGCCGAGGCCATGAACCGCAAACAGCAGGTTCCGACCTACAGCCTGCTGAATCAAATGAAGTATGCCGACCTGTACAACGTCACCATGTACACGATGGAACACGCGGCATTCCAGTCCGAGTCGCTGCGCCTTGGCCCGGAACAGCGTTTTGGCGAATATTCCCGCGCCGAAGCGGCCCTGGCGTATGGGTGGATGGAGAAATATGTCCTCGCATTCCTGAACGCCTATCTGAAAGACGACGCCAAGGCGCTGGCTTTCCTGAACGGGGCACCGAAAGACAATGGCGTCCCGGCGCACCTGATGGCGGTCGACGTCCATCGCGCGGAAGGGCCGCCGCCAACGCTGGCGACCCTGGCGTCTGAATTCGCCAAGCGCAATTACACCGATGTCGCCGGCATTTACCAGGAAATGCACAAGACCGCGCCCGGCTTCAAACCGCCCGAGCGCGCCTTGATTTCATGGGGCGAACCTTTCCTCGAGCAGAAACGCTATGCGCAGGCGATCGATATCTTTGCCCTGACCAACGCGTTGTATCCGGACAGCGGCAGGACCGCCTTTTACCTCGCGCTGGCCTACGACAGGAACCAGGACAGTGCGCATGCCATCGAACACTACCAAAGGGTGCTGACCTATATTCCGGACATGCCGGAGGCGAAGCAGAGTATCAGCCGTTTGCGTGCGCAAGCACCGCGCGCGCCGGCATCTCCCTGAGCGCTTCCTGTCAGCGATGCGCGCTCGTGACAAAGCGCGCATTTCTGTGCGATACGATCCGCTATCCTTCTGCAATCGACTGGGCTTGCATGTCAGGCCCGGATACGCAAAAGGAAATCGAACGCACGCGCCGACCGCATAACCAAACCTTGGCTAGACGCTGGACGCCGCTGTTGGCTCTGGCGCCGGCAATGTCCTTGGCGCTCGCGGGCGCTTCGGCCCATGTCCGTGGTACGGCCGGCTTCACGGAATCGCACGAAGGAAACGTCGCGGCATTGCAAGCCGCTTGCAAGCCGCTTGCAAGCCTCAAAGCGCACCCGACAGCGCACGCCCCGGTATCCCGGTGCGTGCCGTGGCGGCCAAGGCAAATGAAGACATCGCACCCTACCTGCGCTAGCGGCAGGCGAACCGACAAGCCGAACCTTGGATACCCAATTACTCCTCATTTGCTTCCTCACCTTCGTGATCCACCTGGTCGGCACGCTCGCCTATTCGGTGCGCATCGCCGGAGTGCGCACGCGGCGCATCGCTGTGTCGCTGGCGCTGTTCAGCATCCTGATGCTGGTATCGCGCACCTCGAATTCCTTCCTCGGCCCCTTCCTGGCCAAGCGCGTGGAGAGCAATCTCGAAGGTCAGGCAAGCACCGCGCTGCTGGGCGATTTCCGCTGGCTGCTGGTGTCCGCGAGCCTGGCGACGATTCTCGGCGCGCTTCTCATTCCGACTTTCCAGCGCGTGTTCTGCCGTGCGGTGCTGCATTTCCAGGTGCACCGCTCGATTCCCCGGCTGGTCATGCACGGCTTCTTCAAGGGTGGGCTCTCCTACGTGCGCGACGTCGCCAGCGTGCCAGCCGCCCGCAACGTCAGTGAGCTCAGGGGCGGCCATGGCGTATCGGGCCGCATCACCGCGCTCAACGTCGGTGCGACGGCTTTGTGGACCGTGGGCGTGTTCGCCTCCCTGTACGCGGGCGCGCTCGATCCCTCGGTCCGCGTGACCTCGAGCACGCTGTCTTCGATCATCAACGGCGGCGCCACCATCATGATGGCGGTCTTCATCGACCCGCACATGTCGGGCCTGACCGACGACGTGGTCGAGGGCAAGGTCGGCGAAGGGCAGTTCCGCAAGGCGATCGTGTGGCTGGTCGGCAGCCGCCTGGCCGGCATGCTCGCCGCCCAGCTGCTGCTGTTGCCGGCGGCGATGCTGATCGCCACAGTGGCACGCGTCATTTGACCCCGGGCCCGCATGTTAGGATGGGCGATGGACCGACGAACCGACTACAAGACAGCCTTGCTCATCGAAGCAGCCATCCATGACCCCAGCGGCGCCGCGCGCGTGCGCGACCGCGCCACCGCAGCGCGCGAACTGGCCGCGCTCGGGGTGCCGGTCGACGTCGCGGTGCGCTTGCTGACGCGGCCGGCCGAACGGCGTGCACAGATGGAATTCGTCCACAACCTGCCACCGGTGTGATCCAGGCTGCGCACGCTTGACGCCGCCCGCTGGATTTCTGACTCGCCCTGGATTAAAGTGGACTCGACGGGCCCGGCCGACAGCAGCCGCCCGCGGTGGAGTTTCCCGACAAGCAGGGACGGCAGCGCTCGCGCTGGCGTCCGCAGGCGGAGGAGGAGCAGATGGACATCGTACTGCACGCCAGCATTCTCGCGCTCGGCTGCGCGACCTTTTTCGGCATCATTCTCTGTAGCAGTTGTCCTGACTGCGGCTGGCACGAGTGGGTGAGCGAGCTGTTCGGCAAGGACGCGAAAGATTAGACCGCTGCTGGCGGGTGTTCAGGCCAGCCCGTCCGGATCGGCGCCTTCCAGCAAGCTGTGCGGCGCCACGACGATGCGGTCGCGGTCGGAACGACGCGCTTCCTGGCTGCGCGGCGTAGGCGCATCGCGATTGCGTTCGCTGGCGCTTTGGCTGGACGCGTCACCCATGTCGATCAGGTCGTTGGTGATCGCATACTGGATCAGTTCGCTGAGCGAATTCAGCCCCAGGCGTTCCATCATCCGGCTCTTGTGGGTCGATACG
>Ga0308168_1004067_pt1 | contig 10807 bp, 7 predicted proteins | sample PhyCR2_FD_202133 | JGI IMG/M metagenome (GOLD analysis project Ga0308168, IMG submission 202133) | Phyllosphere microbial communities from UC Gill Tract Community Farm, Albany, California, United States - DLSLRC.R2 | ecosystem: Host-associated > Plants > Phyllosphere > Unclassified | place: USA... | reverse complement strand
TGACCATAGCAAGTCGGTACCACCCCTTCCCATCCCGAACAGGACCGTGAAACGACTTTGCGCCGATGATAGTGCTGCAACCAGTGTGAAAGTAGGTTATCGTCAGGCTAAGTAATAAGCAGTAAGCGAAACCCCACCCGGTAACCCGAGTGGGGTTTTTTGCTTTCGAAGTAAAAAACCAACGCAAAACCAAAAGCAAAACCCCACTCGCTGACCCGAGTGGGGTTTTTTGTTTTGTTGTTTGGAATTTCTTTACACAAAAATCACAAGCCTGTAGATTTGCCTGAGCAGTAGATCGTCTAATCAATATCCTCAACAGAAGGATTCTCATGAGACGTTTCACGATCGCCCTCATCGCATCCGGTGTCTTGCTCGGCGCTTGTCACCACGACCCGGATACCGTTCCCCCGGCACCGCCGCCGGCCGCGCTCTACAGCGCCGAACTGGCCCGCACCGCACACGGCGTCGTCCACGTGCGCGCCAACGATTACCGCGGACTCGGCTATGGCCTGGCTTATGCCTACGCCCAGGACAATGTCTGCATGTTCGCAGACTCGCTGCTGACGGCACGCGGTGAGCGCTCGCAGTTCTTCGGTCCGGATGCCCGCGCCACCCAACGCGTGGGCGACGAATACGGCGCCGCCAGCGGCTTCATGGACTTGAACAACCAGGATAGCGATTTCTTCTTCAAGGGCTATCTCGACCTCGAGCAACTGCGCGCCAGTTACGCGGCGGGTGCCAAGGAGCCGCGCGAGCTCATCGACGGCTACGTCGCGGGTTACAACCGCTACCTGAAGGATTACGCCGGCAAGTATCCGGCCGCCTGCAAGGACGCCAAATGGCTGCGGCCGATCAGTGCCGACGACATGATGCTGGCGATGGCCGAGAAGGCGCTGCATGCATCGGCCGAGGTCTTCGCCAGGGAGATCGTGGCCGGCGCCCGCGATCCCGGCATCACGACCCATATCGCCGCGCGGGCAAAGCGCTCACCCGGCAAACTCGATCCCGGCTTTCTGGCGGCGCGGCTCGACCAGCTGCACTACCAGGGCTTCGGCAGCAACGGCCTCGCGGTCGGCAAGGACTTGTCGAGCAGCGGACGTGGCCTCTTGCTGGGCAATCCGCATTTTCCCTGGACCAGCACCGACCGTTTCTACCAGGCCCACCTGACCATTCCAGGGCGCTACGATGCGATGGGCGCCACCCTCGGTGGCATGCCGGTGATCGTGATCGGCTTCAACCGCGACGTCGCCTGGACCCACACCGTGACGGCCGCCAACCATTTCACCACCTTCAAACTGACGCTGGATCCGGGCGACGCCACCGGCACGACCTACCTGTACGACGGCGAGCGGGTCAAGATGACGCCCAAGACCGTCACCATCGACGTGCGCCAGCCGGACGGCGGCCTGCTCAAGCGCAGCAAGACCTTTTACTTCAGCAAGCAGGGCGTCGTGCTGGTGAAGCCGGAGGCGGGTTTGAGCTGGACCGCGAATGCCGTCACCGTGTTCGCCGACCCGAACCGCAACAACACCCGCATGCTCGAGCAATGGCTGGGCATCGGCAGCGCCACCAGCGTGCCTACCCTGAAGGCCGCGCTCGACAAAACCGTCGGCCTGCCCTGGGTGAATACCATTGCGGCCGACCGCGACGGCAATGTGCTGTTCGCCGATGCCAGCGTGGTGCCGCGCATGGGCACCGAAAAGTTTGCAGGGAATTGCCTGCTGCTGCCGGCGCTGCTGCTGTTCGACGGCTCGCGCGCCGCCTGCGGCTGGGGCAAGGATGCGAACGCGCCGGACGGCATCTTCTCGCCGGTCAACGGCCCCTGGGTCCAGCGCACCGATTACGTCGGCAACTCCAACGACAGCTATTGGCTGAACAATGCAAAGAACCTGCTCACCGGCCCGGCACCGCTGGGGTATTCGCCACTGTATGGGCGCACCGGTGTCGAGCAGCGCTTGCGCAGCCGCATCGGTTTCATCCAGTTCGAGGAGATGGCCGCCCAGCGAAAGCGCCTGCAACTGGGCGATTTGCAGGACTTGATGTTCGCCGAACGGGTCTATGCGGCCGAGCTGGTGCTGCCGGATCTGCTGCCGGCATGTACAGGGAGCAGCGATGCGGCGCTGCTGCAAGCCTGCACGGTGCTGCAGGCCTGGGACCGGCGCGCCAACATCGACAGCCGCGGCGCCTTGCTGTTCCGCGAATTCTGGAATGGCGCCACCAACCTGCCCGACAAATGGGCGGTCCCCTTCAATCCGGCGGACCCGGTGCACACGCCGGCGGGCGTGGCGCCGGCGGCGATGCCGGCCATGCTGGCGGCCCTCAAGACCGCCGCTAATAAACTGCAGGCGCTGAAGATCCCGCTGGACGGCAGGCTGGGCGACTACCAGGCCGATACCCGCAACGGCGTGCGTGTGCCGCTGCACGGCGGCCTGGGCGACGTCGATGGGGTATATAACTCGATTCGCTGGAACACCGACCTCGGCCCCACCGGCTACAACAACCCGTACTGGGGCGCCAGCTATATCCAGACGGTGAGCTTCGACGCCGCCGGCCCGGTGGCCCAAGGCATGCTGGTGTACGGCCAGTCGACCGACCCGAAGTCGCCCTGGTACGGCGACCAGATCGGCGTGTATGCGCGCAAGGAGTGGCCGGTGCTGCCCTTCAGCCAGGAGCGGATCAAGGCCGATCCGGCTTACCAGGCGATGACGCTGTCGGAGTAATCCATCACCATCAAGCTTGCAGCATCAGGCTTGGGACAGCGGCGCCGGATCCTGCGCCACCGCGGTCGCGGTCTTGCCCTTGCTGATGCTCTCGCCATCGCTGCGGCGCAAGCGCCAGAACACCAGCGAGGACAGCATGGTGGTTACCGACAGCGCCAGGAAAGCGTGATGCAGCGCCTGCGTCACCATCACCTGGTCGGTTTGCGGCACCCGGCCCAGGAACCAGCCGGTCACCAGCGAGCCGGCCGCCAGCCCGAAGCTCATCGACAATTGCTGGAAGGAGCTGGCGATGGTGCTGGCCATGCTGGAGTCCTTCTGCTCGACGTCGGAATAGGCCAGTGTGTTCATGCTGGAGAACTGCAGCGAATTGAAGAAACCCTGCAGCAGGCCGATGCCGGCGATCGCATACCAGGGCGTGGCCGGGCCGACCAGCGAGAACAGCGCGATCGTCAGACCCATGCAGATCGTGTTCACGATCAGCACCTGGCGGTAGCCAAAGCGCGCCAGGACCTTGGGCGCGATCAGCTTCATGCCCATCGCCGCGGCGGCGGTCGGCATCATCAACAGGCCCGATTGCCAGGCCGGCAATTTCAGGCCGAGCTGGTACAGCAGCGGCAGCAGGAAGGGCAGGCCGCCCACGCCCAGGCGGGTGATGAAGCCGCCCATCACCGAGGCGCGGAAGGTGCGCACCTTGAACAGCGTCAGCCGCAGCAGCGGAAAACGGGCATCGTGCGCATGCCAGACGTAGGCCGCCAGCAGCGCGATCGACAGCGCCAGCATCAGGCCGGCCGTGATGCCGTCCAGCGTGTGTTCGCCGAACACTTCCAGCAGCCAGGACAGGATGGCGGTGCCGGAGCTGAACAGGATCAGGCCGACCACGTCCAGCGGGCGGGTTTCGGCGCCGCGGTAATCCGGCATGTGGCGCAGCACGAAGTAGAGCGCCAGCAGGCCGACCGGCACGTTGACGAAGAAGATCGCGCGCCAGGACACCCAATGCACGATCAGGCCGCCGACCGTGGGGCCGAGCAGGGGCCCGATCAGCGCCGGCAGGATCACGAAGTTCATCGCGCCCAGCAGCTCGTTCTTGGGGAAGGTGCGGATGATGGCGAGGCGCCCGACCGGCATCATCATCGCGCCGCCCAGGCCTTGCAGCAGGCGCGCCGCGACCATCATCTGCGGATTCAGCGCCAGTCCGCACAGCACCGAGGCGAGTGTAAAAATGGAGATTGCGGTGGCGAACACGCGCCGGGTGCCGAAACGGTCGGCCATCCAGCCGCTGACGGGAATGCCGACAGCCAGGCTGAGGATGTAGCTGGTGGCGATCGATTTCAGGCTCAGCGGCGTGACCTGCAGGCTGGCCGCGATGCTGGGGATGGCGGTATTGACGATGGTGGCGTCGAGCTGCTCCATGAACAGGGCAGTCGCCACCAGCCACGGAAGGTAGCGCTTGATGGTACTGGAGTCGGTCATCGGATTCGCAATGTTGCTGTCAGACGCGACGCACGGGGCAGGCGCCGCCTGCCCCGATTGTTACATAAATCCCGCTGCGCCGATTTCCGGCAAGCGATCAGAACTTGTAGGACGCGCGCACCAGCGCCAGGTTGACGCCACCGTTCGGGTGCTTGATGCCGCCGTTCGAGTAGTGCTGCAGGCGCACGCCCAGGTCCAGCTTGTTCGAGAACACATAGCCGACGCCGACGTGGTCGGCGAATTCAAAGGCGGTCGACAGCTGACGATGGGTGTTGGTGTAGACGCTGGAGAACACGCTGGCGCCGATGCCGGCTTCGCCGTAGAGGCCGAGCTTGTCGTCGGCTTCCCAGCGGAACACCGGCGTCACGCCGACCACGGCCAGGTTCTTGCGGTTGCCGGCGATGTCGTCCCAGCGGTTGGCGCGCCAGTAGGCCAGGTTGGCATCCCAGTAGCCCGACAGGTGGTAGCCGTGGGTTGGCAGCCAGTTCTTGTTCCAGTCCTTCTGGGCCGACAGGCGCAACACTTGCACGTGTTCGCCGCCGCCGCCTTCCACTGCAACGGTGTCGAACCAGCCGTCGGCGGCAAAGCTCGCCTGGGACGCTGCCAGTGCAGCCACGGCGGCCACGGCCGTCACGATGTTTTTGGAGATCATGTTCTTTTGCCTTTTATGGTTGAACGCCGCGGAAAGAGGAATCGGCGCATCCCGGTATTTTAGCGGTGCCGCGATTTTTTCGTGGCCGACCCGCCAATTGTTAGAATGAACATGGCATTTTTACCACTGGGCTACCACGCAGAGGACAGCATGACCCTTCCGACAATCGCCTTTCTCGGCATCGGCCTGATGGGCAAGCCGATGGCCACCCGCTTGGCCCGGGCCGGCTATCCGCTGCGCGCCTGGAACCGCAGCGCTGCCAAGGCCGAGGCCCTGCGCGACACCGGCGCCGTGCCGTGCTCCGGCCTGGCCGATGCCGTGGACGGCGCCGCCATCGTGATCTCGATGCTGGAAGCGGGACCGGTGGTCGGCCAGGTGCTCGATGCCGCCCTGGCGCGGCTGGCGCCGGGCACCCTGTGGATCGACATGAGTTCCACGCGCCAGGACGAAGCGCTCGCCTTCGCCGGCCGCCTGGCGGCGCAGGGCTGCCGCTTCGTCGATGCGCCGGTGTCGGGCGGCGTGCAGGGGGCGGAGGCGGGCACCCTGGCCATCATGGCCGGCGGCGCCGCCGACGATGTGGCGCAGGCCGCGCCGCTGCTGGCGGTATTGGGCACGCCGAACCGGGTCGGTCCGGTCGGCAGCGGCCAGGTCGCCAAGTTGTGCAACCAATTGATCGTTGGCGCCACCATCCACATCGTGGCCGAAGCCCTGCTGCTGGCCGAGACCGCCGGCGCGGATGCCGCCGCGGTGCGCGAGGCGATCCGCGGCGGCTTCGCCGGCAGCCGTGTGCTGGACGTGCACGGGCAGCGCATGCTGGCACGGGATTTCATTCCGGGCGGGAAGGTGAGTACCCAGCTCAAGGACCAGCGCAATGTGCTGGCGGCGGCTGCGGCGGCCGGCCTGCGCCTGCCGGTCACGGAGCTGGTGACGCGCCAGTTCGCCTCCATCGAGACCGTGCTGGCGGGCGCCGACCATGCGGCGGCGCTGCTGGCGCTGGAGGGGCTGAATCCGGGGAAGCGGCTGGGGGAAGGTATTGATCAGTTACCTGATGAATAAATCGCACCAAAACTACCGTCATTCCCGCTTTCGCGGGAAGTCGTTGTCGGCAATGCCGACAACGACGGGTACTTGGTTAGCGCCTTACTTCGCCGCCAGACTCATCTCCACCAGACGCACCCAATAACTCGCCCCGATCGGCAGCAACTGATCATTGAAGTCATAACTCCCATTGTGCAGCTGGCAAGGCCCCAGTCCATGCCCGCCCAGGCGATGATCGCCCTCGCCATTGCCGATGAAGACATAGCAGCCCGGCTTGGCCTGCAGCATGAAGGCGAAATCCTCGGCGCCCATGGTCGGTTCGACATCCGTGTCGACCTTGTCCGGGCCGACCACCGCGCGCATCGCCTCGATCGCGAAGGCGGTCTTTTCCGCATCGTTGACCAGCGGCGGGTAATTGCGCTTGAAGGTGAAGTCGATGCCGGCACCGAAGGCGCCGGCGACGCCGCCCGCCACCTCGTGCATGCGGCGCTCGATCAGGTCCAGCACCGCGGTCGAGAAGGTGCGCACGGTGCCGATCAGCACGGCCTCGTCGGGAATCACATTGGTGGCGCTGCCGGCGTGGATCTGCGTGATCGACAGCACGGCGGTCTCGAGCGGGTTCTTTTCGCGCGAGATGATGGTCTGCCAGGCTTGCGCGATCTGCACCGCCACCATGACGGGGTCGATGCCGCGGTGGGGCTGGGCGGCGTGTGCGCCCTTGCCCTTCACGACCACGCGGAACTCGTTACTGGATGCCATCATCGGCCCCGGCACCACGGCGAAGGTGCCGGCCTGGATGCCCGGCCAGTTGTGCATGCCGTACACCGCGTCCATCGGGCATTTGTCGAACAGGCCATCCTCGATCATGCGGCGGGCGCCGGCGCCGCCTTCCTCGGCCGGCTGGAAGATCAGGTAGACGGTGCCGTCGAAGTTGCGGTTCTGCGACAGATAGTGGGCTGCGCCCAACAGCATCGCCGTATGACCGTCGTGGCCGCATGCATGCATCTTGCCCGCATGGCGCGACGCGTGATCAAATGTGTTGAGCTCCTGCATCGGCAGCGCATCCATGTCGGCCCGCAGGCCGATCGCGCGATCCGAGGTGCCGCTCTTGATGATGCCGACCACGCCGGTGATGCCAAGGCCGCGCACGACCGGGATGCCCCAGTCGGCGAGGCGCGCGGCGACCAGGTCGGCGGTGCGTTGTTCTTCGTAACAGAGTTCGGGATGGGCGTGGATGTCGCGCCGGATCGTTTCGAGCTCGGTCTGGAACGCGAGGATGGGTTCGACTAGTCTCATACGGTGTTCTCCCTGGATGCCTGCCTGGCAATGCATGTGCAGGCTTATTTTAGCCCGACCCGAATGCCAATGGCCAGCACCGGCACAGGCACTGCCGGAATCGTATAAAGTACTGGATTCCCGACGTTTTTTCCCGGATTGATGCGATGACCACCACCCTTGTCAGGGCCACCTGCCCGCATGACTGTCCCGACACCTGCGCCATCCACGTGACCGTGGAAAACGGCGTGGCCACCGAGATCAAGGGCGACCCCGACCATCCGACCACGGCCGGCGTGCTGTGCACCAAGGTCTCGCGCTACATCGACCGCACCTACCACCCGGACCGCCTGCTGACCCCGCTGCGCCGCGTCGGCAAGAAGGGAGAAGGCAAGTTCGAGCCCATCAGCTGGGAGCAGGCGCTGGACGAGATCGCCGACCGCTTGAAACCCATCGCCGCGCGCGACCCGCAGGCGATCCTGCCCTACAGCTATTGCGGCACCATGGGGCTGGTGCAGGGCGAGGCGATGGCGATGCGCTTCTTTCACAAGCTGGGTGCGTCCTTCCTCGACCGCACCGTGTGCGCCACCGCCGGCTTCACGGGCTACAAATACACCATCGGTGCTTCGATCGGCACCGACATGGAAGAATTCCAGGATGCCAAGCTGATCCTGATCTGGGGCGGCAACCCGATCGCCTCCAACCTGCATTTCTGGATGCGCGTGCAGGAAGCCAAGCGGCGCGGCGCCAAGCTGATCGCGATCGACCCCTATCGCTCGCTGACGGCCGAGAAGTGCCACCAGCACATCGCCCTGATGCCGGGCACCGACGCCGCGCTGGCGCTGGGCCTGATGCACGTGCTGATCAAGGAAGACCTGCTCGACCACGACTACATCGCACGCCACACGGTCGGCTTCGACCAGCTGAAGGAGCGGGTGGCGGAATGGACGCCGGAACGTACCGCGCAAACCTGCGGCATCGGCGTCGATGAAGTACTCAACCTGGCGCGCGAATACGGCGGCACCGCGATGCGCGGCGAGCCGGCGGCGATCCGCATCAACTACGGCATCCAGCGCGTGCGCGGCGGCGGCATGGCGGTGCGCAACGTCGCCTGCCTGCCGGCGCTGGTCGGCGCCTGGCGCCACGCGGCCGGCGGCATCCAGCTGTCGACCTCGGGTTCCTTCCCCTCGAACAAGGTCGGGCTGCAGCGGCCGGACCTGCTGCAGGGGCCGCTGCCGCGCACCATCAACATGAACACCATCGGCGACGACCTGCTCAAGGACGCTTCGCCCGCATTCGGCCCGAAGATCGAGGCCGTCATCGTCTACAACGCCAACCCGGTCGCGATCGCGCCGGATTCCTCGAAGGTGGCGCAGGGCTTCGCGCGCGAGGACTTGTTCACCGTGGTGCTGGAACACTTCCTGACCGACAGCGCCGATTACGCCGACATCGTGCTGCCGGCCACCACCCAGCTCGAACACGTCGATGCCCACCTGGCGTACGGCCATTTGTACATGATGGCCAACAACGCGGCGATCGCGCCCCTGGGCGAATCCAAGCCGAACACCGAGATCTTCCGCCTGCTGGCCAGGCGCATGGGCTTCACGGATGCCGCCTTCGACGAGACCGACGACGAGCTGGCGGCCAAGGCCTTCAACAACAAGGATGCGCGCGCCATCCACTTCGACTGGGAGTCGCTCAAGCGCAGCGGCTGGAGCAAGCTGAACATGCCGGCGGCGCCCTTCGCCGAGGGCGGCTTCCCGACCCCGTCCGGCAAGTGCGAGTTTTACTCGAACACGATGCTGGCCGACGGCCTGGATCCCTTGCCCACGTATATTCCGAACTACGAATCGGTGGCGTCGAATCCCGCACTGGCAGCGAAATACCCGTTGGCGATGATTTCTCCGCCGGCCAGGAACTTCCTCAACTCGACCTTTGTCAATGTACAGAGCCTGCGCGCCACCGAAGGCGAGCCGCGCCTGGACATCCATCCCGAGGACGCCGCGGTACGCAGTATCGCCGACAAGGAGATGGTGCGCATCTTTAACGACCGCGGCTCCTTCGTCGCGCGCGCCCGCGTCACCCCGAAAGCACGGGCCGGCCTGGTGGTCGGCCTGTCGATCTGGTGGAAAAAGCTCGCCAGCGACGGCAAGAACGCCAATGAAGTCACCAGCCAGCGCCTGACCGACATGGGCCGGGCGCCCACTTTTTACGACACCCTGGTGCAGGTGGAGAAACACGTAGCATGAACCTGCGCACCATGACCCTCCGCATCCCCATCCTCCGACATGAACCTAACGCGAATCACCCCGTGGTTGCGCCCCGTGCTGCTTGCCGGCACCGCGGCGGGACTGCTGGCCAGTTGCTCGACCCTGAACTATTACGGGCAGGCGGCGCAAGGCCAGCTTGAACTGATCTCGGACGCCCGTCCGATCGACGACTGGATCGCCGACCCCGGCACCAGTACCAAACTCCGCCATCGTCTCGAGACGGCGCGCCAGATCCGCCGCTTCGCTGTTAGCGAAATGGCTTTACCCGACAACAACAGTTATAAAAGCTACGCCGCCCTGAAGCGCCAGTACGTGCTGTGGAACGTGGTCGCCACGCCCGAGCTGTCGCTGAAGCCGCTGCAATGGTGCTTCCCGGTGGCCGGCTGCGTCAACTACCGCGGCTACTACAGCAAGAACGCGGCCATGGCCTACGCCAGGGAGCTGCAGGCCGAAGGCAACGATGTCGAAGTCGGCGGCGTGGCGGCCTATTCCACCCTCGGCTGGTTCAGCGATCCCCTGATCTCCACCTTCATCAATTATCCCGATGCGGAACTGGCGCGCATGGTGTTCCACGAACTGGCCCACCAGGTGGTCTACGTCGCCGGCGACTCCCAGTTCAACGAATCCTTCGCCAGCGCGGTGGAAGAGGTGGGCGTGGAGCGCTGGATGGAAGGCTTCGGCAACCAGGCCATGCGCGAGGGCTATGCGCGCTACAAGGGCCGCAAGCGCGACTTCCTGGCGCTGCTCATGAAGTACAGGAAGGCGCTCGAGCAGAACTACGCCTTCATCGACCGCAGCGACGCCGAGAAGCGCGTGGTCAAGGCACGCCTGTTCCGGGAGCTGAAGGACGAATACCAGGTCTTGAAGGGCAACTGGGGCGGCTATGCCGGCTACGACCGCTTCTTCGAGCAGCCGCTGTCGAACGCCCACCTGGCCTCGATCGCCACCTACGAAGACTTCGTCCCGGCTTTTCGCGCCATGCTGCGGCGCGAGCGCGACTTCCCGCATTTCTACAAGGCGGTCAAGCGCCTGGCCGACCTCGACCGCAGCGAACGCCACCGCATCCTGAAGGCGCTGGCACCGGCGCTGCCGGCCACCACCCTGATGGTGCAGCGCACAGAGACGCCCCCTGCGCCCTCCACGCCCTCCACGCCCCCCTCCCGCTAGAAGCGGTGTTCGAATCGCCATAAATTGCTTGCTATCGGGCGCGCTGCCCGATAGCATCATATTTAGTCAGGTAAGCACGACCGTGCGTTTTTTTTGGTCGGCAGCCGGCGACGGCGTCGCGCGGGGACACGCGCGTATCAGATCATGACGGAGACAGAGGCACCGATGGACAAGATTTGGCTCAAGTCGTACCCTCCCGGCGTTCCCGCGGACAT
>Ga0308168_1004060_pt1 | contig 10823 bp, 7 predicted proteins | sample PhyCR2_FD_202133 | JGI IMG/M metagenome (GOLD analysis project Ga0308168, IMG submission 202133) | Phyllosphere microbial communities from UC Gill Tract Community Farm, Albany, California, United States - DLSLRC.R2 | ecosystem: Host-associated > Plants > Phyllosphere > Unclassified | place: USA... | reverse complement strand
AGCCGGGACCAAAGACGGAACTGATCGTCTGGGACCTGCCGGCGGCGCCGCCGGCCGGGCTGCGCGCACCGCTGTGGTGGACCACCGACACCGGCGCCTTTACGGAGCTGGCGCAATCGAAAGCGATCGATGGCATCCGTTACGCCGACGGCGCGCGCGGCCGCGTCTGGGCCTCGACCGCCTGGCCGCCAGGCGATCCCGCCGCAGCCCGGGCGCTGCTCGATACCTGGCGCGAGCTGCACTACGGTCCCACCCCTTATACGGCGCCGCCGCTGGACCTTGCCGCCAGCGATGCGCCCGCGCGCGGCTATGCCAGCGGCGCCCTGCGCGCATTTCTGCTGTGGGGACTGGCGGCCCTGTTTGCCCTGGAAAGGATACTGAGCCATGCACGGCGCCGCTGACATCGCAGGCCGCCTGTGGCGGGCGGTCCTGTTGCGGCGCCTGCCGCTGTGGGTGCTGGGTACGCTGCCCTGGCTGAGCCTGCGCCTGCTGCCCGGCCTGCTGGCCTGGGTGGCCTGGTGCATGTGGGATGGCGCCCGCCTGCGCCAGAAGGTGGTCAATGGCTGGATCGGCTGGCTCGACGCCGGCGTGCCGAGCCTGGAAGACAGCAGCGCCCTGCTGGTCGATGCCGACACGCCGCTGGCGCAACTGCAGCGCCAGCGCCTGCTGGCCCGGCTCGACGCCCTCGATGCGCCGGCCGTGCGCCGTGTCGTCCGTCCCCACATCGGTACCGGTTTTATCTGGCTGCTGCCCTGGCTGGCGCTGGCCGCCTTCGCCTGGTTCCTCGGCCAGAAGCCGCCTGCCGCCGCGCAGGCCGCCGTGCCGACGGCACCAAAGGCAGCGGTGGCGATCGTGCCGCAACTGAACGTGACCGCCACGCCGCCGGCCTACACGGGCGCGGCCGCCAGCAGCGGCGCGCCGCGCGACCTCGCCCTGCCGGAAGGCGGCATCGTCTCCTGGTGCCTGAAGAACCCGGAAGCGGGAGAGACGACGCTCGAGCTGAGCGACGGCCGCAAGCTCACGGCAGGAAAACAGTGCGCGACGCTGAGCGCCACCGAATCCCTGTTCTGGCGCTGGCGCGGCGCACGCTATACCATCAAGGTCACGCTTGATGCGCCGCCGACGATCACGATCACCCAGCCGTTCCGGATGGTGCAGGAACTCGACATGAGCGCCACGACGGCCGCGATGGCCTTGTCCGTGCAGGACGACTACCGCGTGCAGCGCGCCACCCTGCACCTGACGCTGGCGCGCGGGAGCGGAGAAAACATCAAGTTCACCGACCGCGAGATGCCCCTGCCGGCCTCGCACAATCCGCGCCTGCGCAACTGGGCCAGGACCTGGACCTTGACGGAGCTGGGCATGGAGCCGGGCGACGAGCTGTACTTTTTTGTCCGCGCCGCCGACAACGCGGCGCGTCCGCATACGGTGCAGTCGCCGACCTACACGCTGCGCCTGCCGGCGCCCGAGGCCGAGGAGGAGGAAGAGACGTCGGCCATGCCGGTGCTCGTCAAACCGCAAAGCCTGCGCAGCCAGCGCCAGATCATCATCGACACCGAGCAGCTGATCGCCGACATGAAGTCCACGCGCATGGGCGCGGAGGAGGTGCGCGAACGCAGCGAGGCGATCGCCGCCGACCAGGGCCAGCTGCGCCGCCGCTACGGCCAGTTCCTGGGCGAGGAGTCGAGCCTGTTCGGCGGCGAGGAGCACGACGAACACCAGGAGGAGGGCGGCAAGATGGACGTGCTGCATCAGTTCGGCCACGCCCATGACGAGGCGGAGAACGCGACCCTGTACGACGAGGGCACGAAAAAAATCCTGCGCCGCGCGCTGGTGGCGATGTGGGATGCCGAAAAGGCCCTGCGCGCGATCACGCCGAAGACGGCGCTCGCGCCCGAATACAAGGCGCTGGCTGCCATCAAGGAGCTGCAGCAGGCCGACCGCATCTACCTGCATAAAACCGCTTTCGTGCCGCCGCCGATCAGGGAAGCGATCCGCATGACGGGCGACGTGGTCGGCGCGGCCAGCTATGCGCGCGAGCAGGGCGGCAGCGAGGAAGCCATTCCCGCCCGGCTGCGCGAACTGGTGGCGGCCCTGTCGGGCGAAGGCGCGCTGCCGGCGCTGTGGACGCGCACCGCCCACGACTGGGTAAGCGAGCGCCTGAAGGACGACGAACAGCGCCTGGCCGCCCAGCGCGCAATCCAGGACGTGCAGGGTGGCTGCCTGCGCTGCCGGCCCGCGCTGCGCGCCTGGCTGCGCGCCGGGATCGCGCAGGCGCCGGTGCTGCTGCAGGCGCAACCGGTCACCAGCACGCCGTTTACGCGCGCCTGGGCGGAAGGAGGCGCCAAATGATCTTCGCGATCGGACTGGTCGGCGCGGCCAGCGCGATACTGTATCTGTGGCGGCGCCACTTCCTCGATGCGCTGCTGGCACTGGTCGCCACGATCGCGCTGGCGCTGCTCGCGGTCGAACTGGCACTGCCGGGCGAGTCCGGCGGCACCCTGGCGATCGACCCGCGCAATCCTCCTGTCTCGCTGGCGGGCATGCGCAGCCTGAACCTGGCAGGCGACGGCCTGCGCGCCGCGCAGTGGGCGGATTTGCCGGCGCTGCCCCTTGGCTGGACCGCGCCAGACACGCCGGCGCTGCGCCTGGACTTCCGGCGCCGGCTGGCGCTGGGGCGCCTGTTCACGCTGACGCTCGAACCCGGCACGCAAGCGGAACGGCGCCTGCAGCTGCTGGCCGAGAATGGCCAGCTCCTGGCCGAGACGCGCGGCAGCGGCAAGCTGGTGCTGTCCTGGCTGCCGCCGCTGGCCGAAACCCTGGTCTTGAAAGCGCGCCTGCTCGACGACAAGGACACCGTGCTGGCCGAGGGACCGGTGCCGCTGGTGGTGAGCGAAGCGCGTCCGCTCGCGGTGCGCGGGCGCTTCAGCGCTCCCTCGTTCGACCTGCGCGTGCTGAACGATGTATTGGTGCAGAGCCGCGCGCTGGTCGACTGGCAGGTCACGCTCGGTAAAACCGTCACCCGCAGCGAACGCGCGCGCGGCACCATCGACAAGCCCGACCTGCTGGTGATCGACGCCGCCTGGTTCGAACGCGCCGCGGCGCCCGCGCGTGCGACCCTGCTGGAACAGGTCAGCCGGGGCGCCGCGCTGCTGGTGCTGGGTGCGAACGCGAACGACGCCGCCGTCTGGTTGCGCAGCCTGCAACTGCCGCTGCAGCCGCAGCCGGCCGACAAGCTGACCGGCGGCCCGCTGGCGCTGCCGGTAGCGCCCCTGGTCCCAAACACACGGATCGCCGGCGCCTGGACCGGCCAGGACAGCGCCGTCTGGGCGCGTCAGTGGGGGAAAGGACGCATCGGCTGGCTCGGCGCGGCCGACTGGCATCGGATGGCGATCGCCGAGCCGCGCGCGCTGGCCCTGTGGTGGCAGGGCGTGCTCGATGCCGTGCGGGTCGAGCGCGCCGAGGAAGTGCAATGGCTGGCGCCGCGCGAGATGCCGCTGCCCGGCCAGCGCCTGGAAGTGTGCGCCCTCGGCGTGCGCGGCAAGCTACGCTTCCCGGACTTGAACCTGGCGCTGGACTGGCGGCGCCGCCCGGATCGCGCCGACGCGTCCTGCGTCGCCGTGTATCCGCGCGCGCCGGGCTGGCTGCGCATGGAGACGCAAGGAAGCAAGCCGGTAATTGGCGAGGTCTACGTGTACGCGCTGCAGGATTGGCCGCAGTGGCAGGCCGCCGAGCGCCGCGACGCCACCGCGCGCTATGCGGCGCGCACGCCGGTGCCGGCGGCGGCGCTGGCGCGTACCCTGCCGCAATGGCCGTTCGCCGTGCTGTTCGGCCTCGCCATGCTGGCACTGTGGTGGCGCGAGCGCAGGTAAGCACAAGGAGGAGAAGCGCATGAGGGAAGGTTTCCTGACCCGGGATGAGGGCCACACGCTGCACTTCTACGACCGTGGCCCGCAAGACGGCGCACTTGCCGTGTTCTGGCTGCACGGCACGCCGAATATCGGCCTGCCGCCTGCGCCCCTGTTTGCCGAGGCCGACCGGCTCGGACTACGCTGGCTCGGATATGACCGTCCCGGCTATGGCGGCTCCACCGCGCGCGCCGGACGCAGCGTCGCAGCGGCGGCCGCCGACGTCGCAGCCATTGCCGACCACCTCGGCATCGAGCGCTTTGCCGTGTTCGGGCACTCGGGCGGCGGTCCGCACGCGCTGGCCTGCGCCGCTTTACTTCCCGGCCGGGTGCGGGCGGCCGTCAGCATCGCCGGCCTGGCCCCTTTCGAGGCCGAAGGCCTGGACTGGTTTGCGGGCATGCAGCCGTCCGGCGAGGCCAGCCTGCGCGCAGCCTGTGCGGGACGCGCGGCCAAGATAGCCTACGAGAGCGCGCATCCGCCGTTCGACCGCGCGATGTTCACCGACGCCGACTGGGCAGCCCTGGCCGGTCCCTGGGCCTGGTTCGACAGCGTGGTCGGGCCGGCGACGGCTGCGGGGCCGGCAGGCCTGGCCGACGATGACATCGCCTACGTGACGCCCTGGGACATCGACTGCGACGCCCTGTCCGTCCCGGTACTGCTGCTGCATGGCGGCCGCGACCGCATCGTGCCCGACAGCCACGGCGAGTGGCTGGCGCGCCACTGTCCGGCGGCGCAACTGTGGCGCCGGCCGGAGGATGGCCACATCTCGGTACTCGCCGGCGCACCCGCCGCCCTCGACTGGCTGAAGCAGCAGCGTGACGGGAAAACCTGACAGGAATGCCATGCGTCGCGTCCCGTGTGATTGTCGTTGTCACATGGCAACAACATTGCTGCGCCTCGTTTCGTTACCACAAGTAAATACCTCGACTTTCCCGAACGTGTTCGGTAAAGTCTGAACGCTCGCGCTCATCCATTGCGCGTATCCACCACCCGCTCGGGCTGGCAGGCCGCGATCCAACACGACATACAGACTTTTGAAGATCGGCTGCATGCATTACCGCGACTCCAACGCATCGACCGCCTGCGAAACACTGCCGTGAACGCACTGCGCCGTCTCGCCACCCTCCTGTACGGAACCGATCCCGGCCTGCGCCGCATGCTCCACTATTGGGCGGCCACCTGCATCCTCTACGTCGTCTGCATCGCCTTGCTGATGCTGCAGGTCGGGCTGGGTCTGAGCGATCCCGGCGCGGCGCACGGCCTGGTCGTCTTCGGCGCCATTGGTACCTTCGTTTTCTATGTGCTGATCCGTGCGAACGCCGTGTTCAGGCTCGCGCCCGACCAGCTGGCCGTCTCGCAGGCCGCGTTCTCGCTGGTGTGCGCGGTCTGGGCCTACACCATTTCCGGGCCCCTGCGTGCGGCCATGCTGACGATGGCGGTCGTGGTCATCGTGTTCTGCATGTTCGCGCTGCGGCCGCGCCAGACGCTGATGCTTTCGAGCGTGGCGATCGTCGGCATGGGCGTGACGATGTGGTGGCTGCAGGCACACGATCCGGTGCGCTTCCCGCCGGCGACCGAGGCGCTGACCTTCGGCTACCTCGCCGGCGCGCTGGTGTCGACCGCGCTCCTGAGCGGCGAGATGAGCAAGCTGCGGGCGCGTACCAAGCGCCAGAAGGCGGAGTTGTCGGATGCCCTCGACACCATCAAGGTGCTGGCAACCGTCGACGAACTCACCTCCCTGATCAACCGGCGCCACATGAACGAAGTGCTCGACGTCGAGGAGCGCCGCCATGCGCCCGCCGCCGAGTCCTGCATCGCCTTGATCGACATCGACTTCTTCAAGCAGGTCAACGACCAGTTCGGCCACGCCACCGGCGACGCCGTGCTGCGCCTGTTCGCGGCTAGTGCGCGCGCCGCGCTGCGCAGCGAGGACGTGCTGGCGCGCTGGGGCGGCGAGGAATTCCTGTTGCTGCTGCCGGACGCCTCGCTCGAGGACGCGCGCACGGTGCTGGAGCGGATGGCCGAGCGCGTGGCCGCGATGACGGTGCCGGGCCTGGACGGCCGGCGCATCAGCTTCTCCGCCGGTCTCGCGCGGCGCCGCGGCGGCGAGCCCTTCGCCGACGCCATCAACCGCGCCGACAAGGCGCTGTACCAGGCGAAAGAGGAAGGCCGCAACCGCATCGTGCTGGCCGGATCCGATACCCGGTCGCCTTGACTACGCAGGCTCTGCAGAAGCGCCTGCCATCTTCCTCGCCACGTTGTCGATCTGCGCCGCCATTCGCAGGGCCAGCATCAACTGATTTCCGAGGAAGGTACCGACGGCGACGTCACGCACGAGTTTTGCACGGCTGGCGTCCGGACGCAGTGCCGTGGTGTCGGCACGGGCGGCGATGCGGGCCGCTTCGATCCAGGGCGCCAGCGTGGCGGCATCGGTTCCGACCCTTTCTTTGTCCAGCAATGCAAGCAAGCCCGCGGTCATCGAAAAGACCGGGGAAGCGCTTGGGATCTCCCAGCCCAGTTCGCCGTACAGCGCGGCGGCGGGCGCCGGATCGGGCGCCGCGTCCGCCAGCGCCGGCAGCACGGCGGCCTGGGCCATCCCCATGAGCCGAAAGGCAGGTAGCGCCGGATCGTCGACTGCGGCCATCAATGCGCGAATCCGGTTAATCGGGACGCCGGCGACGTCGCGCAGGCCGCGGATCGTATCGAGGCGCTCGAGATGCTCGTCGCCATACTCGGCATCGCGCGCGCCGAGCGCGCGGCCAGGCGGTAACAGGTTTTCGCGCAAATAGAACTTGATGGTCGCGAGACTGACGCCGCTTGCCTTGGAGAGCGCAGAAATTTTCACGGGGAAGCCATTTCTGATGATAGGATAGTGGCACTATCTTATCATGGAGCCTATCGTGAATCCAGCCCCCGGTTTCGGCCAGCGCCGCCCCTTCCTTGCCATTGCCCTGACGACGCTTGCGTTGCTCGTCCTGCTGGCGGCCGCCGGCACCGCCGTGTTCGTGGCCACCGGCGGCCAGAATCAGGGCTGGCACACCCAGCTCCTGCCCGTTGCGCTGGTCTTCCCGCCAGTGGCGCTCTGGGTGGCCCTACGGCTGGCGCGCGCCGACCTGCGCGCGCTTCTGTCCTTGCGCTCGCTAGCGCCATTTGCGGGGCCGGGTGCCTTGCTGCTGGCCGTCCCCCTGTTGGCGCTGCTGGTACAGGCGCTGGAGGTGGCGCCCAGGCTGGACGTGGGAAGCGCCCGGCTGCTGTCTTGCATTGCGCTGGCGGTGCTGGTCGGGTTTGTCGAAGAAGGCTTGTACCGCGGCGTGTTCATGCACTGGCTGGCGCCACGCGGCCTGCGCACCGCCATCTGGGTATCGACCGCCGTGTTCGCCCTTACCCATGCGGCCAATGCCTTCGGTGCCCAGAGCCTCGGCGCAACCGTCCTGCAGATTGCGTTTGCCGCTGTGTTCGGTTACGTCGCTGCCTCTCTGCGGGTGGCAACGGGGGCCCTGCTGCCCTTGATGGTCTGGCACGCCCTGTTCGATATCCTCGGTTTTCTCGGCACACGGGAAGACAATCTGCTGCTGGCCGTGAACTGCGTCATGCTGGCCGGGTTTGGTGCCTGGATGGCCGTCCAGCGCCACCGCCGAGCGCCTAGAACGCATACTCCGCGCGCGCATACATCGTGCGCCCATTCACCCCGAACGGACAGGTCTCCCAGCAGTGCGTAAAGCCCATCTGCGGGAAGGGCGCGGCGCGGGTCGTGTCCCAGCGCGTCGGGTAGCGGTCGAACACGTTGTCGGCGCCCACCGTCAGGCTCAGGCTGCGTGTAAAGGCGTAGCGCAGCGCCAGGTCGACCAGCCACTTCGCTTCCCAGGTCTGGACGAAGGGCGCCGTGAAGCCCTGGCCCTGGACTTGTCCGTAGTAGTTGGCGCGCAGGTTGGCGCCCCAGGCGCCGCGCGCGTAGTCGGCCGCCACCACGTGGTGCTGGCGCGGCTGCCCGCGTTCGATCAGGGTCACCTGGGCGTCGTCGAACAGCTGGGCGCCGGTGAGCACCGGCGACGACGAGCGGCGCTCCTTGACGTGGGTGCGGTTGATGCCCAGCTGGCCGGACAGCACCAGCTTGCCCCCCGCGAGGTTGCGCGTGGTGTGCTCGGCGACGACGTCGAGGCCGACCGTTTCGGTGTCGATCGCATTCGTGAAGAACTGGGCCTGGCCCACGCGCAGCGGATCGAGGATGGCGCGGATCGGGCAGGCGGCCGGGCTCAAGCAGGCGCCGCTCTCCGGCGACACCGTGCTGGAGAAGACGATGCGATCGTCGATGTCGGTGCGATACAGGTCCGCCGTCACCGAAAAATTCGAGACCGGACGCAGCACCATGCCTATGCTGGCGCTGCGCGAAGTCTCATCCTTGAGCGGGGCGATGCCGAAAGCCCGGGTGACGGCGCTGCCTTCGCGCGCGGTCAGGGTTTCGGTCAGCACACCCGCATTGTTCAGGTTGGTCGATACCGAGCTGTAGAACTTCTGCTGCACCGAGGGCGCGCGGAAGCCCGTCGAGGCGCTGGCGCGGATGCCGAAGGCGCGGCTCGGGTCGAAGCGTGCGATCAGCTTGCCGGTGGTCGTATTGCCGAAGTCGGAATAGCGCTCGCGGCGCAGGGCCGAACCGAGGGTCAGCTGTTCGCTCCATTTGTGTTCGAGGTCGACGTAGAAGGCCGTGTTGTGGCGGCCGGCATAGACCTGCGTGGCCGGCGTATAGCCGGGGAAGCCCTGGATGCCGGCCTGCGCGATCCCGCCGTGCTGGTCGCGGATGACGATCGTCCGGTTGTTGGTGCGGCCGTACTGGTAGGAGACCGGTTCGCCGGCTTCGATCCGATAACTGTCGCGCCGGTACTCGAAGCCGGTGGCGACAAAGATCGGCTGGCCGAGGAAGGCTACCGTGCCTTTGAGGTCGACGTTGAAGGTCGACTGCTGGAAGCCGAGCGTGCCGGTATAGGCCTCCCGCGGCGATTCGCCCTTGATGTCGCAGGAGCAGTTCGGCTCGTACCAGTAGCTGACGTTGATCGAATTGCGCTCGTTGAACACGAGTTCGGAGCGGCCATGGTTGAAGCTGGTGTCGAACTTCCAGCCGCCGCCGAGATCGGCGCGGTAGCCGAAGGCGAGGGAGGCGTCGCGCACTTCGGTGCGGATGTTCGGCAGGAAGCCGTCCGGATACACGGCCGGCACGTTGCGCGCATCCTCGCGCGGACGGAAGAAGCCGGCCGCGTCGCCCGTGCGGCGCGAGGCGCCGCCGAACAGGTACAGTTCGCCGCCTTGCCCGACCGGGAGCATCGCATTCGTCCACAGGTAAGCGTCGCGCGCCAGGCTGTCGCCGATGCGCTGGGTGACGCGCGGCGGCGTCACGCGCAGGGAGTCGAGTCCGGCGCGGTTGGTTTCGCCGCGGCGGCGGGCCTCGACGGCCAGGTTGAGGTAGCCGCCGGACTGGCCCAGCGCAAAACCATGCCAGGCGCTGGCGCCGTAGGTGTCGCCGTCGCCTTCGGCCGTGGTGCCGCCGCTGATGCTGGCACCGCCCTTGCCGGCGCCTTCCTTCAGCACGATGTTGATGACGCCGGCGATCGCGTCCGATCCGTACTGGGCGGCGGCGCCGTCGCGCAGCACCTCGATGCGGGCGATGGCCGACATCGGGATCGCGTTGATGTCGGTGCCGGCGGAACCGCGGCCGACCGTCTGCTGGACGTTGACCAGGGCTTGCTGGTGGCGGCGCTTGCCGTTCACCAGCACCAGTACCTGGTCGGGGCCGAGGCCGCGCAGGGTGGCGGGACGGATGATGTCGGTGCCGTCGCTGATGAAGGTCGTGCTGAAATTGAACGAGGGGTCGAGCTCCTGCAGGGCCTTGCCCAGTTCGAGCGAGCCGGTCGAGGCCAGGTCCCCGGCGCTGACCAGGCCGACCGGCACCGCGGTGTCGAGCGAGGAGCGGGCGGCGCCGCGCGATCCGACGACGACCACTTTCTGCGCCGCGTCCTCATCGTCCCCCTGCGTCTGCATTTGCGCCTGCGCCTGCGGAAAGGCTGCCAGCAGAGCAGCGCACAGCAGGGTCGGTCGCAATGTCTTGTGCATCATCGTTATTCCCGTTGAAGAGTGTCGGTGACTGGGAAATCTTGCCCGGCGTAACTCTCACGGGTTTGTGCCTCATCAAGGCCGACAGGAAGACAGCGGCACATGTATCTAGTCGGCAACACCTAGCCAGACGATGAGTGCGGTTCTCAAAGTCAATAATTTATTATCATGAAATAACAAATGCGCTGGTGCGAGCGGGCACGTGGGAATAGTCGGTGTTCGGCACAGCCTGGGGGACGCTGCCCGGACCAATGGTGTGGGACCATGCGCATCACATTCTCTCTCCTGATCAGTCTTGGGCTTGCCACATGAGGCATTTGCTGTCGTCGTTCTTCAGTTTCATTCGCCGTTATGTCCTGCTGTTCATCGGGATTGTGCTCATGCTTGTATGCGGAAGGTGGGTGCATGACGAGTGGCGGCAAGTTCGCAGCTTTATCGGCGAGTTGCCCTTGCTTGAGCGCGCGGAGAGCAACGTCAAGCTGTACAAGTCGACGTTGAGCTCCGCGATCGTTCTTGAAGCGCAGCGACTGGCGGCGCTGCCGCTGGACCGTCTGGACGCGGAGATCAGGTCCCTCGACAGCGTCATCCTGCGTCTTGAGCAGACACAGGATGACTTGTCCGTCGTATCGGTTCTCCGCGGTGGCGTGGGCGCACTGCCTGCGCGGCTGGAGCAGGCAGCGCTGCATGGAATCGAACTCGATGTGCGGCGCCAGCAACGTGCTTATCTTGCCGCATCGCGCGCTCGTCTCGATGTCGTATTCCACCGCGAAGAGGCCATGCGCAATCTTGAAACTCTGCGTCTCGCTTATCTAC
>Ga0308168_1004059_pt1 | contig 10826 bp, 9 predicted proteins | sample PhyCR2_FD_202133 | JGI IMG/M metagenome (GOLD analysis project Ga0308168, IMG submission 202133) | Phyllosphere microbial communities from UC Gill Tract Community Farm, Albany, California, United States - DLSLRC.R2 | ecosystem: Host-associated > Plants > Phyllosphere > Unclassified | place: USA... | reverse complement strand
GTGTTCATCCTGCTGGTGGTGCAGTACCTGCGCGCGCCGAGGCCGTTGCACGCGGCCCAGATCATCGGCCTTCTCGGCATTTTCTGGATGCTGCCGCAAACGTTCATCCTGCCGTTCACGCTGAACATCATGTGCAGCCAGGTAATGTTGATGATCGCCGCAGCGGTTGCGCACGAGGCCTACCAGATGGCCTTCCGCGACGAGCTGACCGGTTTGCCCGGCCGGCGTGCGTTGAACGAGCGCATGCAGCGGCTGGGTCGCAACTATGTCATCGCCATGACCGACGTTGACCACTTCAAGAAATTCAACGACACGCACGGTCACGATGTCGGCGATCAGGTGTTGCGCCTGGTGGCCAGCCGTTTGGCCAAGGTCACCGGTGGTGGGCGTGCCTACCGCTATGGGGGAGAGGAGTTCGCCTTGGTATTCGCGGGCAAGACCGCCGAGGAATGCGTGCCCCATGTGGAAGCGGTGCGCGAGGTGATCGCCAACTATGTGATGCACTTGCGCGACAAGTACAACCGCCCGCAAGACGATACCACCGGGCGCCAACGCCGCGCCGGCAGCAGCGGCGGCACGGTTTCGGTGACCATCAGCATTGGCGTTGCCGAGCGCCAGGCCGATCACCGTAACCCCGAAGCCGTGCTCAAGTCGGCCGACCAGGCGCTCTACAACGCCAAAGGCGCAGGGCGCAATTGTGTGGTGGTGCATGGCCAGCAATCGCGGCGTGGGGCTGTACGCACTGCGTGACCAAAATAGACTAATTGGTCGATTGATGACCCTATGTCTCGTAAATGTTGTTCGGTTACACTGGTATCAACCCCAGTGTCGCGGTACCCCGAGACCGCCCAGACCCCACTTGCGAGAGGTTGTCATGGCTGACTATAAAGCGCCCGTGCGCGACATGCGCTTCGTACTGAATGAAGTGTTCAACGTGGCTGAGCAGTGGGCGCAGTTGCCCGGGCTGGCCGAGGTCGTCGATGCCGATACGGCCATGGCCGTACTGGAGGAGGCTGGCAAGGTGACCGCCAAGACCATCGCACCGCTCAGCCGCGCGGCCGATGAAGAGGGCTGCCACTGGGACAATGGCGCGGTGCGCACACCGGCCGGCTTCATCGAGGCCTACAACACCTACGCCGAAGGTGGCTGGGTGGGCGTGGGTGGCGACCCGCTGTTCGGCGGCATGGGCATGCCCAAGGCCATTTCGGCGCAGGTCGAGGAAATGGTCAATGCCTCGAGCTTGGCCTTTGGCCTGTACCCGATGCTGACCGCCGGCGCCTGCCTTTCGATCAACGCCCACGCCAGCGAGGCGCTGAAGGAAAAGTATCTGCCGAACATGTATGCCGGGGTATGGGCTGGCTCCATGTGCCTGACCGAACCGCACGCGGGTACCGACCTGGGCATCATCCGCACCAAAGCCGAGCCACAGGCAGACGGCAGCTACAAGGTCAGCGGTACCAAGATCTTCATCACCGGCGGCGAGCACGACCTGACCGAGAACATCATCCACCTGGTGCTGGCCAAGTTGCCGGATGCGCCGGCTGGGCCGAAGGGCATCTCGCTGTTCCTGGTGCCCAAGTTCATGGTGAACGAGGATGGCAGCCTCGGCGCGCGCAACCCGGCCACCTGTGGCTCCATCGAGCACAAGATGGGCATTCAGGCGTCGGCTACCTGCGTCATGAACTTCGACGAGGCTGTGGGCTATATCGTCGGTGAGCCGAACAAAGGCCTGGCAGCCATGTTCACCATGATGAACTACGAGCGCCTGGGGGTGGGTATCCAGGGGCTGGCGACGGCCGAGCGTTCCTACCAGAATGCCGTGGAGTACGCGCGTGACCGTTTGCAAAGCCGTGCCCCCACCGGCCCGCAAGCCAAGGACAAAGCCGCCGACCCGATCATCGTCCACCCGGATGTGCGGCGCATGCTGTTGACCATGAAGGCACTCATCGAGGGTGGCCGCGCGTTTTCCACCTATGTGGCCATGCAACTGGACAGTGCCAAGTACAGCGAAGACCCTGGCGTGCGCAAACGCAGCGAAGAGCTGGTGGCATTGCTTACGCCGGTGGCCAAGGCCTTCCTGACCGACCTGGGCCTGGAGTGCGCGGTGCACGGCCAGCAAGTGTTCGGCGGGCATGGCTACATCCGTGAATGGGGCCAGGAGCAACTGGTGCGTGATGTGCGCATTACCCAGATCTACGAGGGCACCAACGGCATTCAGGCCCTCGACCTGATGGGGCGCAAGGTGGTGGCCAGCGGCGGCGCTTACTACACGCTGTTCTCAGACGAAATTCGCCAGTTCATGGCCAGTGCGGGTAGCGAGCTGGAAGAGTTCACCCGGCCACTGGGCGCTGCGCTCGGCCAACTGGATGGGCTGACTGAATGGGTACTGCAGCAGGCCAAGGGCAACCCGAATGAAATTGGCGCAGCATCGGTCGAGTACCTGCATGCCTTTGGCTATGTCGCTTATGGCTACATGTGGGCATTGATGGCGCGGGCAGCGAAGGCGGGTGAGGGCGACGAGGCGTTCTATTCGGGCAAGCTGGGCACGGCGCGGTTCTACTTCGCCCGCTTGCTGCCACGGGTGGATTCGCTGGTGGCCTCGGTGAAGGCGGGCAGTGAGTCGCTTTACCTGCTGGGTGCCGAGCAGTTCTAGCTGATTCAGGGGCCGCCCAGCGGCCCCTGTGCTTCGCGTATCTGCGAATACCGCCCCTGTGTAAGCCTTTTCCTACACAACGTGGTGACTTTTCACCACTGTTCTCAGATTGGATCCACGGTTAATCTTTACCACATGGACGTTGCGCAGGAAGCGCAAAGGACAGATCAAGGATGGCGACGAAGGACCACCTGCCAGGACGGCGGGGCGATACGGATGTCACAGGGAAACAGTCTGGAAAACCCCGCTTCGGCGGGGTTTTCTTTGCGCGCGTGTTTTATCAGGCCAGCACATCCAGCGGTGATGCGCCCAGCTGTCGCGCGTCCGTCTCTTCTTCCAGCAGCGTACGCAGCAGTTCGACCGATGCCTGCTGGCGCTGGGCATCGCGGAACACCAGCCCCACCTTCAGCGGTACACGCGGCTCGCTCAGGGGCTTCCACAATAGCCCTTGGTCGTCCTCGGCGGCGTCTTTGGCCCGGCCTGGCAGAATGGTTGCCAGCGCGGTGTGCGCCAGGCTGTCGAGAATACCCGCCATGTTGTTCATCTCGGCCTGCACCTGCGGCCGCCGCCCCTGGCTGGCTAACTGGGCTTGCCAGATCTGGCGGATCTGAAACTCCTCGCCCAGCATCAGCATGGGCAACTCGGCCGCCTGGCGTATGGACACCTTCTTGAAATCCTTCAACGGGTGGGTGGCGGGTATCACCAACTGCAGCTCGTCCTCGTACAGCAACAGGCCATGCAAGCCGGGCTGGCGTGGCGGCAGGTAGCTGATGCCGATGTCCAGGCTGCCGTTGAGCAGGCGCCGCTCGATCTCCAGCCCCGATAACTCGTAGATCTGCACCACCAGGTGGGGTTGGGCCTTGCGCAGCCGTTCGAGCAATTGCGGCACCAGGCTGGGGCGTACCGTTTGCAGCACTCCGATGGCCAAGGTGCGCAAAGACTGGCCCTTGAAGTTGCGCATGGCCTCGTGGGCACGCTGCAGGCCATCGAGCAGCGGCAGGGCATGGTTGTACAGGGTATGGGCCGCCAGGGTCGGCAGCAGGCGCTTGTTGCTGCGCTCGAAAAGGCTCAGGTCCAGGCTGTGTTCCAGTTGGCGGATCTGTTGTGAAAGCGCTGGCTGTGACAGCGACAGGCGCTCGGCGGCGCGGCCGACGTGGCCCTCTTCGTACACCGCGACGAAATAACGCAGTTGGCGAAAATCCATAAGTAATGCTTATCGAAAATACTGGAAAATCGAAATGGCCGTAACCCCTTGTGGCGCCTAGTCTATAGCCGTATTCCAACGGGTTACAGCGCTGAATCAGTCGATTGTTACCGCGGATGAGAAACACTTTTGATAGGCAAGACAAAATAATGAGCGGCGGCGCCAAGACCGCCCTTTGCTCGCCCCTTACCGTGCATTGGCTGGAGCCCCGATGAACCTGTTCAACCTGCGCCGCTCGGCCCCGACCGCCTCGGCCGAGCCCAAGCCTGTGCCGGTGCGTGTGCCACCCGCTGCCGAGTTGTCGCGTGACTGCCTGATGCCAGGGGCCGAACGCCCTGCGCAGGTGTTCGTACGCGGGCAGGGCTCCTGGTTGTGGGACGATGCCGGGCATGCCTACCTGGACTTCACCCAGGGCGGCGCAGTGAACAGCCTGGGCCATAGCCCCAGCGTGCTGGTCAAGGCGTTGGGCAGCCAGGCCCAGGCGCTGATCAACCCGGGCGCGGGGTTTCACAGCCGTGGCCTGCTGGCGCTGGCCAACCGCCTTTGCCAGAGCACTGGCAGCGACCAGGCCTACCTGCTCAACAGCGGTGCCGAAGCCTGTGAAGGGGCGATCAAGCTGGCGCGTAAGTGGGGCCAACTGCACCGCAATGGCGCCTATCACATCATCACCGCCAGCCAGGCCTGCCATGGCCGCAGCCTGGGCGCGCTGTCTGCGTCCGACCCGTTGCCCTGCAACCGCTGTGAACCGGGCCTGCCCGGGTTCAGCAAGGTGCCGTTCAATGACCTGGCGGCGCTGCACGCCGAAGTGGATTCGCGCACTGTGGCCATCATGCTGGAGCCGGTGCAGGGCGAGGCCGGGGTAATTCCGGCGACCCGCGAGTACCTCAAGGGCGTGGAAACCCTCTGTCGTGAGCTGGGCATCCTGCTGATCCTCGATGAGGTACAGACCGGCATCGGGCGCTGTGGGGCGTTGCTGGCCGAAGAGACCTATGGCGTGCGTGCCGACATCATCACCCTGGGTAAAGGCCTGGGCGGTGGTGTGCCATTGGCCGCGTTGCTGGCCCGCGGTACGGCGTGCTGCGCCGAACCGGGCGAGCTGGAGGGCAGCCACCACGGCAATGCGCTGATGTGCGCTGCGGGCCTGGCTGTGCTGGATACCGTACTGGAGCCCGGCTTCTTCGGCCAAGTGCAGGACCACGGCCGCCACCTGCGCGACGGCCTGAGCCGCCTGGCTGGGCGTTATGGCCAGGGCGAAGTACGCGGGCAAGGGCTGCTGTGGGCGCTGCAGCTGAAGGAAAACCAGGCGCGTGAACTGGTGGCCGCGGCCCTGCACGAAGGCTTGCTGCTCAATGCCCCACAAGCGGATGTGGTGCGTTTCTCTCCGGCGCTGACCGTGAGCAAGGGCAATATCGACGAAATGCTGCTGCGACTGGCACGCGCCTTTGCCCGCCTGCATGCGCAGCAGCATGCGCGCCGCGAAGTGCCGGCGTAAGTGTCGGCGTAAGCGGCACGTTAACCAATTCTACGAACCGTCTGGCGTTCCTGCGCATCGCCCCTGGCCTGTTCCATTCGGCCCGGGGCGTTTTTTTTGCCTGTGGAACCTCCAGGACCAGCGGCTAGTCTGTGTTGTAACCCCTTCAGGAGAGACTCGCATGGACTTTATCCGCATCATCATCGCCATTATCTTGCCGCCGCTCGGGGTGTTTCTGCAGGTTGGGTTTGGCGGGGCGTTCTGGCTGAACATTCTGCTGACCCTGCTGGGGTACATTCCAGGGATCGTGCATGCGGTGTACATCATCGCCAAGCGTTAGCCTGCCCAGGCTTTATTACCGGCAAGCCGGGCTCCCACAGGTTGGTGCAGCATTCAACGCCTTCGCTGTACCTGTGGGAGCCGGCTTGCCGGCGATTGGGCTGCAAAGCAGCCCCCAAGGGTCAGCCTCCTAACACCCGGCAATAGAACTTCCACTCTTCTTCCAGCGCATGCGCCAGGTTCTGCGCCTTGCGGAACCCATGCCGCTCGCCCGCGTAGAAGTGCCCTTGCGCCTCGATCCCGTTAGCCTGCAACGCCGCCAGCATTGATCGGGTCTGCTCTGGCACCACCACCGCATCCAGCTCGCCCTGGAAGAAGATTACCGGCACCCTGATCTGCCCTGCATGCAGCAGCGGCGTGCGTTGGCGGTAGCGCTCGGCATCCAGGGCGGGGTCGCCAATCAGCCAGTCCAGGTAATCACCCTCGAACTTGTGCGTGGCACGCCCTAGCGCTATCGGGTCGCTGACCCCGTACAGGCTGGCACCGGCACGGAACACGTCATGGAACGCCAAGGCGCAGAGCGTGGTATAGCCCCCCGCGCTGCCGCCGCGGATGAACGCTTTGCGTGGGTCGACCAGACCCTGTGCTGCCAGGTGCCGGACCGCTGCACAGGCGTCGGCCACATCGCTCTCACCCCAGCGCAGGTGCAGTGCCTGGCGGTACGCCCGGCCATAGCCGGTGCTGCCCCGGTAATTCAGGTCGGCCACGGCAAAGCCGCGCTGGGTCCAGTACTGGATGCGCGGGTCGAGCACCGGGTAGCAGGCCGATGTCGGGCCACCGTGGATGAACACCACCAACGGTGCGGCCCCCTGCGAACGGGCCGCCGGGTAGAAGAAACCATGCGCCTGCTCACCATCACTGGCGTAGTGGAACGCCTGTGGCAGGCTGACGTGGTCGGCTGGCAGCACTTCGGCTCCACCGGCCAGCACGCGAACCTCGTGGTTGCTGCGGTCGATGGCAATCACCGCCGGCGGGCTGATGGGCGAGGCGGCGATGGCATAGAGGTGGTCGTTGTCTATGGCCAGGTTGCGAAAGCGGGTGTAGGCACTGGCGAAGCGCTCGGTGCGGCCATCGGCCCCGCGCACCCCCAGTTGGCCGAAGCCGTTTTCGAACCAGCTGGCCAGGTAGCTATGTGGGCCCAATGGCAACCAGGTGCAGGTGCCCAGCTGCCAGGGGGCCGCCGCGTGGTCTGCCTGCTCGGCAGGCATCGCCTGCCACTGGCCATCGACTTCGCCCCAAGGTTGCCAGAACCCATTGCGGTCGGACAGGCAGTACAGCCGGCCTTCGCCATCGAAACGCGGCTGCTGCAACGATTCCTCGGCTGCCGCCACGCACTGCGCGGGCAACCAGTGGCCACTGGCATCGCGCGTACGGCACATCAACCGGGTCACGGTCCATGGCTGTGCCGGGCGGTCCCATTCGATCCACGCCAGGCGTTGGCCGTCGCCACTCACCGTCGGTGCAGCATAGAAGTCGGCGCCTTCGGCAAGCACTTCGCAGCCGCCGTCGCGCAGCGCGACCAGGCGATGTTCGACCTGGCCGGCGTGGCGTTCTTCAACCGCCAGCACCTGGCCGTCGTGCCATTGCACATCGCCATAGCGGCAGCTGGCATTCTGCGTCAGGGCACGCGGTTCCAGGTCGTCCAGCGGCTGGGTGTAGACCTGCTGGTCCTGCTCGTTGACGAACACCAGCCCGTCGGCGCCCAGGCAGAAACTGCCACCGCCATACTCGTAGACCCGGCTGCGCACGCTGAAGCCATCCGGGGTCAGGCAGCGAGCCTGGCAGTACAACCAGTGCCAGATGCGGCAAGCCCCATCGGCTGGGCGAAATTCCAGCCAGAACAGCCCGTCGGCACCGACCTTGAGTTCGGCAAAGTCGGTGCCGGCGGCGACGGCCTGGGCCGCGCTGAATTCAGCCGCGGGCGATGACACGGGAGTTACGTTCATTGCGAAAGGTCATCTGTTCAATGGCGAGCTGGGCGCTTTCGGCCTCCTCGCGGGCCTTGAGAATGATGCCGTGGTCGGCCGACTTGGCGCACACCGGGTCGGCGTTGCGGGCGTCGCCGGTCAGCATGAAGGCCTGGCAGCGGCAGCCGCCGAAGTCCTTTTCTTTTTCGTCGCAGGAGCGGCACGGTTCGCGCATCCACTCGTAGCCACGGAAGCGGTTGAAGCCGAACGACTCGTACCAGATGTGGTGCAGGTCGTGCTCACGCACATTAGGGAACTGCACCGGCAGCTGGCGGGCGCCATGGCAGGGCAGTGCAGTACCGTCAGGTGTGATGGTGAGGAACAGGTTGCCCCAGCCATTCATGCACGCCTTGGGGCGCTCTTCGTAGTAGTCCGGGGTGACGAAGATCAGCTTGCACGGGTTGCCTTCGGCCTTGAGTTTTGCGCGGTACTCGTTGGTGATGCGCTCGGCACGCTCCAATTGCGCGCGCGTTGGCAGCAGGCCAAGGCGGTTGAGGTGCGCCCAGCCATAGAACTGGCAGGTGGCAAGCTCGACGAAGTCGGCTTCCAGGGCGATGCACAGCTCAATGATGCGGTCGATCTTGTCGATGTTGTGCCGGTGGGTGACGAAGTTGAGCACCATCGGGTAGCCGTGGGCCTTCACTGCGCGGGCCATTTCAAGCTTTTGCGCAAAGGCCTTCTTCGAGCCGGCCAGCAGGTTGTTGACCTGCTCGTCGCTGGCCTGGAAGCTGATTTGGATATGATCCAGGCCGGCCTCCTTGAATTCGGCGATGCGCGCCTCGTTCAGGCCAATGCCGGAGGTGATCAGGTTGGTGTAGTAACCCAGCCGGCGGGCCTCGCCAATCAGCTCGGCCAGGTCCTGGCGCACCAGCGGCTCACCACCGGAAAAGCCGATTTGCGCGGCGCCCATCTGGCGTGCCTCGGCCATGACCTTGAACCACTGTTCGGTGCTCAGCTCCTGGCCCTGGGCGGCAAAGTCCAGCGGATTGGAGCAGTACGGGCACTGCAGCGGGCAACGGTAGGTCAGCTCGGCCAGCAGCCACAGCGGCAAGCCCACAGCGGGCGTTGGCGGCAACTCAGGCGAGGACGATCCAGTGTTCGGCACGGGCTACCTCCATGAACTGCTCGATGTCCTCGGCTACCTGGGGCACGCCGGGAAATTGCTGTTCGAGTTCGCTGATGATCGCTGCAACATCGCGCTGGCCATCGATCAGCCCACCGATCAGGCTGGCGCTGTCATTGAGCTTGATCATGCCTTCAGGGTAGAGCAGCACATGGCCTTTCTGCGCCGGTTCGTACTGGAAGCGGTAGCCGGGGCGCCAGTTCGGTACTTGGTTACGGTCGAAACTCATAGGGTGATCCCCTTGTGCCACACCCGGTCCTGGGTGACGGAGTGATAGGGCGGGCGGTTCAGCTCGTAGGCCATGCTCATGGCGTCGAGCATGCTCCAGAGGATATCCAGCTTGAACTGCAGTATTTCCAGCATACGCTCCTGGCCTGCGCGGGTGGTGTAATGCTGCAGGGTAATGGCCAGGCCGTGCTCCACGTCACGCCGGGCCTGGCCCAGGCGGGTGCGGAAGTACTCGTAGCCGGCCGGGTCGATCCACGGGTAGTGTTGCGGCCAGCTGTCCAGGCGCGACTGGTGGATTTGCGGGGCGAACAGTTCGGTCAGCGAGCTGCTGGCCGCTTCCTGCCAGCTGGCGCGGCGGGCGAAATTGACGTAGGCGTCTACGGCAAAGCGCACGCCGGGCAGTACCAGCTCTTGCGAGCGCAACTGGTCGGGGTCCAGCCCCACCGCCTGGCCCAGGCGCAGCCAGGCCTCGATACCGCCGTCCTCGCCGGGGGCACCGTCGTGGTCGAGCAGGCGCTGTATCCACTCGCGGCGCACTTCGCGGTCAGGGCAGTTGGCCAGGATCGCGGCATCCTTCATGGGGATGTTGACCTGATAGTAGAAGCGGTTCGCGACCCAGCCCTGGATCTGCTCGCGGCTGGCCCGGCCCTGGTACATCGCCACATGATAGGGGTGATGGATATGGTAAAAGGCGCCCTTGGCGCGCAGGGCCTGCTCGAACTCTGCAGGGGACATTGGCAGTGCATCGCTCATTCGGCTCGCTCCTGTAAAACGCTTAACTGGCCTGGCAATTCACCCCTGTGGGAGCGGGCATGCCCGCGAACACCGGCCAAGCCGATGCCATGAACTGTATTGGCTGCTTCGCGGGCATGCCCGCTCCCACAGGGGGTTAGTGTCGTCTGGCCGTCTGTATTTACAACTCGATACTCATGCCGTCGAAAGCCACTTCCACGCCACGGCGCAGTACTTCGGCGCGTTCGGGCGATGCTTCATCAAGTATCGGGTTGGTGTTGTTGATGTGGATAAGCACTTTGCGCTGGCGTGGGAAGCCATCGAGCACTTCCAGCATGCCGCCGGGGCCGTTCTGCGCCAGGTGGCCCATCTCGCGCCCGGTGCGGGTACCAACGCCACGGCGCTGCATTTCATCGTCTTCCCACAAGGTGCCGTCGACCAGCAGGCAGTCGGCGCCGTGCATCATCGCCAGCAGCTTGTCATCGACCTGGCCCAGGCCAGGGGCGTAGAACAGCTTGCCGCCGGTACGGGTATCTTCGACCAGCAAGCCAAGGTTGTCGCCTGGGTGGGGGTCGAAGCGGTGCGGCGAGTAGGGCGGTGCGGCGCTGCGCAGCGGGAAGGGCGTGAAGCGCAGGTTGGGGCAGGCGTCGATCACAAAGCTGCCTTCGAGCTCGATGCGGTTCCACTGCAGCCCACCGTTCCAGTGGCTGAGCATGTTGAACAGGGGGAACCCGGTGGTCAGGTCCTGGTGGACCATGTCGGTGCACCACACCTGGTGCGGGCAGCCTTCGCGCAGGCTGAGCAGCCCAGTGGTGTGGTCGATCTGGCTGTCCAGCAGCACGATGGCGTTGATGCCGGTATCGCGCAGAGCCCGGGCTGGCTGCATGGGCGCAAAGGCTTGCAGCTGCGCGCGGATGTCGGGCGAGGCATTGCACAGTACCCAGTGCACGCCGTCGTCGGACAGGGCGATGGACGACTGGGTGCGCGCCGTTGCACGCAGGGTGCCGTCACGGTAACCCTTGCAGTTGACGCAATTGCAGTTCCACTGCGGGAACCCGCCACCGGCGGCGGAGCCGAGAACCTGGATATACATGGCCACTCTCTATGCT
>Ga0308168_1004056_pt1 | contig 10830 bp, 13 predicted proteins | sample PhyCR2_FD_202133 | JGI IMG/M metagenome (GOLD analysis project Ga0308168, IMG submission 202133) | Phyllosphere microbial communities from UC Gill Tract Community Farm, Albany, California, United States - DLSLRC.R2 | ecosystem: Host-associated > Plants > Phyllosphere > Unclassified | place: USA... | reverse complement strand
TTGCTATATATCTATGTATTTAAAAGGTAGATTTAGAATAAAATAATAAGGTGTTTATTTATTATAATGTATTGTATTTCTTTATCTTTACATTGGTAATAAATAAACACCTTAATTATATTTAATTTATATGTAAGAAAAAATATTCATTGGTTAACAAATTATATTATCAATATCATTGATATGAGGTATTTTCCACTAGATATTCATATCTAGAAACTATAAGTCCATTCTGGGGATTATTTAAAGGACAAAAAAGTTAGGTAATTAGTTATCGGAGGCTACCGCCAATGGCCATAAGTCGTGTCTGTAAGGATTGGACTCAAGTGATAGATAGCCCAGCTTGGAGCGAACTGTCTAAGTGGAGTTGAGTGTCAGGCGTGGTATGAGAAACCGCAGCCCTAATTGCGGAAGGCACCGACAAACCATAAGACGGGAACACAGGAGCGCACGAGGGAGCCGCTAGAGGGGAAACATCTAGCATCTTTAAGCTGTGTCGGGTTTCGCTGCCTACTGATTTGAGAACCGAAAACATATCGTTTTTGTGAAACTCATCAGGGGGGGCGGAGCCTATGGTTAAACAGGTTTTTTCTTCTTCCCTCAGAAAATATCGCATTAGAGCATGACTAATTATCTATCATGTGCATAAGATTGCTTTTGCGTATCAAAAAGCCGTTTTATGAAGTAGCTTTTAAAACTACAACGTGATCTGAGGGTGTTTAACTCTGCATGCTCTCGCGTATCGAGCGAGGGTTTCAATACTCGCTCTAATCACATTAGAGGAGGAGTAATTCCCATACGCTCTGCCACCGGAGCCCTTGTTAATCCTGCGTGATTACGCCATTCAGCAAGCATTGCTTGAAGTCTTTCCTTTCGTTCCTCTGCTTGCACATCAGAGTTAGACATGAGTTCATTCCTGACAGGTTCCCAAGCGATACTCTTAATTTTATTCATTTAGCATCTCCTTAAGACGTTCAAAGGCCATAGAAACCTCTCCAGATGGGTTTTTTGTGACTTTTTAATAAAAAATCTAAGTAGATAAATGTTCCTGCCTTCTGACAGACATAAAAACCTCTGAAAATATCAGTTCCCATGGTCCTTAACTCAAACAATCTATCTCGTAGTGGTTTACTATCGGGCTTTCGTAATGCAGTCGCATTGTTTTAAAATGTCTACGTGAAATTATCCGTTACTCACTTGGATGCATAACGATTCCTAGGCTCAGGATTCATCTAAGCGATTTTAAGGCGTTTTTAGGGGGTAAGACGTAGGATTGATTACGCACCAGAATGGCTCTAAGGGCGTTTGAGCGGTGCATGTGAGCTGGCCTTATATTAAATCGGCTTGCTTATCGGATTATTGAGGTTTAATATTTTGTGTATACAAAGGTATGTACAGGTGGCTTTATATGGCAACAATGAATATTCGTATTGATGATGATCTCAAAGCTCGCTCGGGAGCTGCTTTGGATGCTTTAGGTGTAACTACATCAGAAGCAGTTCGCCTCGTTCTTGAATACGTTGCACAAAATAATCGATTACCAGTTCAAGTTGCATTACTGGCTGATGAAGATGCAGATATCATTGAGTTGGCTCGCGCTCGTTTGGATTCCCCAGCAAAACGGATACGCGTGAAACTTGATGAACTATGAAATCGAATTTTATGAAGAGGCTTTAAGTGAGTGGAAGCGACTAGACGTTACTGTTCGTGAGCAGCTAAAAAAGAAATTAGCTAAATTGGTCGAAGAACCCCATCGACCAGCTAATCGTCTTCGTGGGCTTGATGGCTGTTATAAAATTAAGCTGAGATCAGCGGGCATCCGATTGGTTTACAAAGTCGAGGATGGTGAGCTTATTATTTTGGTAGTAGCTGTTGGCAAGCGAGATAAGAATGCTGTTTACGATGCAGCGTTAGAGCGTTTGTCCGATGATTAGAAGCCCGCTACTGCGGGCTTTTTCTTTGGGTCGTCCAAGAAGGGTTTATGTTAAATCATTTTCTAGACTAATGGTTGCTCCCTTCTCTAGAAGTCTCTCAGTTTCTTTTGCGTTGTACCCGCTAATATCAATTTTATCGCCATTTTTTCGTGTCATGACAAATCGCTTATCACTGTTCATTTTGATGTAAGCAACAAGGGCGCATGCGAGATAGATATTTTATTAGGTTTATATAGGCGTGCATCTCACCTGAATCAAAAGTTAATCCATGTCTGCTACCCGGTGTTTCATATTTTATGCCTGCATCAAGCAGAGCTAGTGCCAGCTCTCGATCTTCAGTAGGTACAAGTAGCGTTATCTCATCACTTGTCATCGTTATTCCTTAGCTAACAGTAGTTTTAAGGTAAAGAATGCCTAATACCCCGTGGTGGGTATATAAAATCACGGGGAGTGTAGCGACCTTCGTCTAGTTCTCTATATTTTTTTGCTAAAACCAATCCTATTTAACATAAACGTGCTTTTGCGCACCGTCGGCTCACCACTCACCGCCAAAACCCCCTCAACCGCCCAAAAGTGGCACTTCACCTGGCTAAAAATGGGCCGAAATCATGTTGCCCATTTGTTATCAAAATCCGGGTTTTGGTTTGGGCCGCCAAAGCGGCCTAAAGGGTTATTTTCGCCAGAATTGCCAAGGCTTCTTCACTGCGACAGGTGTGACAGTTTCGGTGACTACAGGTGTTGTCGCTTCGGGCTGAGGCTCTGGGGTTTTAGGGAGCTTTGACTCGATTAACAGCAATGCATGTTTGAGATCATCATTACGCTTATCTTTTTCAGCGAGTAGCAAGTCCTTTTCACGTAACAGAGCCTTCACTAGCTCTATCTCAGCCTTCAATATTCTGTTTTCATCATGCATAGATTGGTCATATAGCTGCACAGGTTGCGCTGCCAAATGGTGCACAGAACTGCTTTGTTGTTCACTGCCAACTTGCTGACCAGTAAAAGGCCCAAAAACGCGTAGAAGCTCTGATGTATCTAGCTTTTGTGTTCCATCGCTGTCTGCACACTTGGTCAGATTTCCACGTTTAATATAGGACTGTACTGTTGTACGACTTTTTCCTGTTAGCCTAGCTGCTTCGCTGATCGATACTAAAGCCATAAATAACTCAGCTCCTTCTGTATTTGGCTAAAATGTTGTCCAGTGTGGTTCTCTGCTTTTGTGTTAACCATGAGAAAGAACCATTTAAATCGAATTTACTTTGCATATCACTCAGAAACTTTGCTTCAAAACTGTTGAGTTGGATCTTGGATGTTAACGCATCATGTAGTGTTTCTTTCAGCTGGCCATGTAAAACTTGGTCAGGTGAGTGCATTGTTTTTGGTATGTTTGAACCATCATCTGTGGCTGATTTTTTGGCTATCTCAGATACAAGATCTATTTGCTTATCTAGTTTGCACTGAAAAATTAGTGTATCAACAGGCCGACCTCGCTTATCGATAGCTAGTTTTATATTACTATAGGCGTTTAGATCTTTAGTTATAGGCTTAAGGACCCATTGATTTAATCGTTTGAACTCAGGATAGTTATTTTCTAAAACCAGCATGAATTTGAACTCTTCCAAGCTGATTTCGATATTAGCCATATGGGTTTTTTTCTGAGTTAGCTCTTTTAATAACCATTCGTATATTCGCATCGAATACTTGTTTTCGAACGATTTCACATGCTCTAAGTTGTATTTGATGAACTTTTTGAGTTGGAATAGATAAGGTAAAATATCCTCACTGAATACCAGCTCCAGTTTTTCACTAGAGAACTTTGCATAATTAGTCCATTGGAATATTTCAAACCCCTTCACAAGCGGATTTCTAACTTCAACAGTTCTCGTCATCAGGTTCCTAGTAGCTTTAACTAGGGCGCCATAAGCGTTCTCTCTGCTTATGTTCATTAACTGAGCGTATTGTTGGTAGCTAAAGCTAACAGTTCTCTGTTCTCTTGTTGGTTTCTCAATCGTTGGATTTAGGAAAGCCACGCAACAGAGAATTAGTTTTGTCTCATGCTCAGTTAGATCGTATCGACTGACAGCTAGTTCGTTTGCTTTAAAAACCATTAACTCAGACACAAAAACCTCTAGGGCTAGGGATTTAAATTTACTGTACCATGCTTGAAGGTCCTGTCAATTATGATAGCTAGACCAATCGGTTTTTCTGTGTATTGTTGTAATTTTTACTAGGCCTTTGGACATATTATTGTAATTTTTACTAGACCATTTGTAATTTTTACTAGACCTTCGGTATTTTTTTTATCTATAAATCAGTACCTTAAAAACCATAGAATAAAGAAAGAATATAAAAGATAAAAAAGAATAGATCCCAGGCCTGTGGATAAATCCAATCAATTCGCCGGTTTGAATAAATATAAAAGGATGTCGCAAACACAGTTTGCTCCTCTGTGTAAAACCTTAAAACCCTATAAGTAGCTCCCTCGCAATAGCTCGGGCAGACCGCTAAAATGTCCTTTGGTCTTCGACTGTGAACCCTCATCATTGCTGTTAAATCCGATAAAAACAGTTCGCTTCGCTCACGGCTTAGCAAAATAAGGGGCTAAAATCGCCTCTGTACGATTATTTTTACGTTAATGTGGACTTAATCGAGAGAAGAGAGAAGTGCTCTGGAAATGGCATACAGTGCGCCTGTGGCGATTTTTTGTTGCTAGACCGGGTATTTATCTTTTTTCTTCGTCTGACTTTGAGCGATGAGGCTATCACCTAATGCTTTATACTTTGCTCCGTTCCCATCAATTGCTGGGTTCGAGTCGATGATGACTTTCAGAAAGCCGACTAAGAAGCCCGCATCAATCTTAAGTTTCCCTGTTTTCTTATCGACGGCACCCGCTAGTCCAAGTAAAGCCGCCGCTTTGTAGAGCTCATGGTCACGCGCTTTACGTGCCGCCTTATCTTCCTTGCTCATCTGCTTTGCGCGTTGTCCTAGCTGTTTGACGTGACGTTCGTTGGCTTTTTCTAATGCCCAGAGTCGCTCTATCTGTGCTTGGACTTCCGTTAGGTCTGTCTCACCATCGTTAAGCCGGTATCCGCGAATACCATGTGCTTGTACCAGGGTTAGCAGCAGGTATTGCTCCGAGGTACGTTGCGTGAGTCCTCTGAGGTACTCGTAACGCGTTTTACGCCGCGCATCTTCTCGTAGTGTCGCCGTTATCGCCCTCAAGATGTGACATAGAACCCCCACGCATTAATGACCTGTTGTCGACAAAGACTAACATACTCGCTGACGAGGATGTATCCTTCATTTTATGAAAGCGCGTTTAGTTGTTTCTCTGCCTTGCAATCGAAACGCGCGGTGTGACAGGTCACACAAGGCAGATAGAACAAGGTGCCAAAATGGCGATTGCACGACTGAGTATGAAGGCGGGAATGAAAGGGCGTGGTGCTGACCATGCGGCCTATATTGCCCGTGAAGGTCGTTTTGCCAATCGCCTTGAACAAGGGGAAAAACTCGAGGCCACCGAATCCGGAAATATGCCCGCCTGGGCGACCGGCAACCCACAGGCTTTTTGGTTAGCCGCAGATGCCTATGAGCGTAAGAACGGGACCGCTTATCGTGAGATGGAAATTGCCTTACCCCGTGAATTGTCATCTGAGCAGCGCAAAGAGTTGGTGAGTGACTGGGTCAGCCAGGAGTTAGGCACGACACACGCCTACCAATGGGCGGTCCATGTTCCGAGGGCGGCAGATGGGGGCGAACAGCCGCATGCTCACATCATGTTTTCCGAGCGCCGGTGTGACAGTGTCGCCCGGGACCCAGAGCAGTATTTTAAGCGCTACAACAGCAAAGCACCTGAAAAAGGTGGCGCAAAAAAAGGGTATGGGGAGTTTGCTGGCCAAACGCGCACAGCAGTCAAACGCCGGCAGGAACTTGTCGACTTACGCGACCGTTGGGCAGTGATGTGTAATGCTCATTTGGAAAGAGCTGAGCAGCCGGCGCGAATTGATATGCGCAGTTATGCTGACCAGGGCATTGATACCGTTCCTGAACGGAAGATGTTGCCGAGTGAGTGGCGTGATAGCCAGTTGCGTCAAGATGTGCTCGTACAGCGCGCGGATAAACAATTGGCTGGAGAAGTCCGTGAGGAAACGCAGGTCCTGCTAACGCGTCATCAGCGTAATATTGAGGGAACTCGTATTGTTTATCACAAAGAATACAAGGGGCTGTTTAAAGCTGGCCGTTCCCCTAGCGAGACTGGATTTTACTTCGCTAAGCAATACCGAGAACAATATCTCCGTACCCAGATGGGCAAATCTTCTCGGTTAACTGAGAGTAAGGCGGCTGAAGACGCGGCACTGAGTGCGTCAAATAATGCAGAAGAAGCGGTTCAGCGAATAAGAAGAATGGGGCTCACGGCGCAATCTACCCTGAAAGAATGGTGTGAGACCCACAAAGTCAGGGCTTGGATGCATGAGAAGGGGCTCAACAAAGACCCTGAACTCCTTCATTTAGATAACGCTGTGCAAATACTGTACAAAGAATATCAAGCACTGAAAGATGATGCTGCAGAGAAAAAAGAATCATATCGAAAAGCCAAAGAGAGCGCTAAGACCGATCGACGTGAAGAGCATAAGGCTATTACTGAACGGTTTGATAATTACTTCTATCATTCTGTCCTAGTTGGTGCCGCTCAGATACAGCAGGAAATTAATCAGCAAGCCGTTCAGGAGTCAGAGCGTAAACGCCGGCTAGCTGCACAGCCAGAGCAAACCATCGATATGAGTCTGTTTGAGGATAATAATACGCTGAATTTTGGTGGTCCGGACATCGATTTATCTACAGAAAATAAAAAGAGTGAGCAGCATGCTCAGTTGTGGTCAAAGAGTAGAGGTATGGAAATGTAGTCATTAAAAAATTTTCTAAAATGAACACTTAGTCGCGGGAGTTGGGGGTTATAATAAAATTATTATCTTCTACAGATAGTGAATTGTTTGAAATAAAAAATCCACTATCTGTGATGGTGAGTGTTACATGTGATTTTTTTTCATGTAGCTAATTGAACTTCCCAACTTGATTCCCTTGGTTAATGTTAGCTTGCTAACAAGTGTGTTATGTTGCTACTATCAAACCCGCATCCACTGGCATTCTTAATATTTTTTCAACGGACTCAATTGTTTTAAATGTGCATGAGCATTCTATATTTTGGCATTGGTAATAAGCTTCTTTGGTTTTATCTGTAATGTATCTACTAGTTCTAATATGGGATGAGTGATTGCATGCTGGGCAGCGCATCATAGCGTATACTCCAAGATAGTTATTTTTATTTATTGCTTAAGAAAAGAGTAATTAGATCTAATTCTCGTATGTCAATAAGAAAAATCCCTTAGTAATCCTCCTTGGTGCGCTTTTTGTGACTTGGATTATATCTATATAGCCACTTACAAAACACCACCTAATACAATGGCTTATCTGTGTCTACACTCACACAACAGCCCTTCAAAATCCCCCATATTTAATGTTGTTATTCTTCTTGCACAACAAAATATATTCTAGTTTTATTTATTTTTATGTTTACTTTTTACCAATAATTTTAATTGGGAGAAAAGGTGTATGGGTGTGGAAATTATTAGCGATAACTTAACTATTGTTGTCCCGTCAGATTATCCAGATATCCAATCTGCATTGGATTATTTAGAAGGAAAAAGCATAACTGGTAGTGTAAACATTCAGGTGTTAGATGGTGAATATCAAGTAAGCGAATCAATAAAGTCCCGGGTTTGTGATTATCAAAATCTATCTATACGTGGGAATGAGGACGATTGTTCAAAATGCATTTTATATATAAACAACGTTAATAATAATGATGGTTTTTTATTTGATAATGGTTTTGGAATATCATGGCTTAATGGGTTTACGATAGCTGGGGTTAATGGTTGGTTGTCAGATGGTGTTTGGAACGATGAGTGCTACGGTTCAGGGATTAGAGCTATAGGCGGAGGGAGTGTTGTTTTAGGGTCGAGTATATATATAACTAAGATGTATTATGGTATTAGGTCAATGTATGGTGCTCTTATTTCAAACGAAACTAATCCAAGACCTGATTTTGGTGGGGGAATAAAAGTAAGTAATGCTGGTGATGTTGCTTTTCATGCTTACTCTGCATCTTTAAAAGTTAATTGCGCTGAAGCTAGATATACATCACATAGTAAAGAGTCATTAGGTTTTGGTTTTTGTGCTGAAGCTGGAGGTTTCCTGCAGTGTGAGTATTCCATATCTAACGATAATTACCGAGCAGGTTTTTATTCATTAACAAATGGTACTGTCTGGGCTCATGGTACAATAGCTAATGGTAATGATTATGGAATATTATCCTGGGGGGGGGGCATCGAATGTAATTCGATTGGTGACTATATCTCTTCTTTTTCACATAATACATCAGCAGGAATATACTGTACAAATAACGGATTTATTGGTGCAAATAAAGCGTTATGTCATAACAATGGTCATGGGGTATTTAGTGATAATGGTGGGATTGTTGATGTAACTTCTCTAAGAAGTGAAGATAATAATCAAAATGGATTTTTTTGTACTAAAAATGGGATTATCTCAGGATTTAATTCATCAGCGAGAAGTAATGGGAATAATGGTTATCATTGTGAGTATAGTAGTACTATGTTGGTAGAAGGTGCCTCTTCTTATTTAAATGGAAATAACGGTTTTTATGCTAAAAAAAATAGCAATATATACTGTAAGTCTTTTGGTGGTGATGGTAACAAGTATTTTTGCTCTCCCATTCAGAAAAGTACTAGTGATCTAGTTGATAGTGATGGTTCATCTATTGATGATACTGTTTAGTACCACCATCTACCATGGGTGGGGTAATATATGGGTTTCCTTATTTGTATTTTTTCCTTTTAAGAGTGAGAATTGTTTTTTTAAATATTATGTGCTAGTTGTATTTTACCCATGAGATTGATTGTGGGTTTTTTTTAAAATTATATATGTTTCATATGTCACACAACCTATTCTTGATGAATTTAATAACTGCTTAATATATTAATATAAGCATACTCAATTTCGGGTATTTATATGGAATAAGGTTAAACATGACAAATATTAGCTATGTAAGAAAAACAAATAATTTAGATTATGCCCCAACACGTTGGACTCGTGCAGATGCACTAAAAGTTCACGAAAATGATCCAACAACAACACAACCACTTGTTAGCTCGGATTTTCCGTTAATGAGTAATGATTTATTTATTTGGGACACTATGCCATTACGTCAACTTAATGGTGATGTAGTATCAGTAAATGGCTGGTCGGTAATTTTCACGTTAACAGCTAATCGTAATGATAAAAATGGTACTTACTTAGATGAAAATGGTAACTATGATATTAAAGCTGACTGGGAAGACCGTCATGGTCGCGCTCGTATCTGTTTCTGGTATTCAAAAACTGGTAAAGATTGGATCTTTGGTGGTCGAGTTATGGAAGAGGGTGTTTCTCCTACTTCTCGCGAGTGGGCTGGAACACCAATTTTATTGAACGATAATGGTGATATTGATCTTTACTTTACTTGTGTAACTCCTGGAGCAACTATAGCAAAAGTTAGAGGTAAGATTGTAACAAGTGATAATGGTGTTTCATTAGAAGGTTTTACTAAGGTTAAATCTTTATTCTCGGCCGATGGTAATTTTTATCAAACAGAAGAGCAAAATCCTTATTGGAATTTCCGTGATCCTAGCCCTTTTATTGATCATGTTGATGGCAAATTATATATGTTATTTGAAGGTAATGTTGCAGGAGAGCGCGGATCACATGTAATTACCAATGAGGATATGGGTTTTGTACCTCCAGGTTATGAGAGTGTTGGCGGTTCACGTTATCAAGTAGGTTGTGTTGGCTTGGCTGTAGCTAAAGATTTAAATGGTGATGAATGGGAAATCTTACCACCACTGGTTACTGCTGTTGGTGTTAACGACCAAACAGAGCGCCCACACTTTGTCGTCAAAAATGGTACTTATTATCTTTTCACCATTAGCCATAAAAGTACATATGCTGATTATTTAACAGGTCCAGATGGTGTATATGGCTTTGTTAGCGAAAACCTTACTGGCCCGTACAGTCCAATGAATGGATCGGGGCTAGTCTTAGGTAACCCATCTTCTCAGCCGTACCAAACTTACTCTCATTGCGTTATGCCAAATGGTTTAGTTACTTCTTTTATCGATAGTGTACCAACAGATGGAAACAACTATCGAATAGGCGGTACTGAAGCGCCTACTGTAAAAATTGAACTAATTGGTGATAGGTCATTTGTGGTGGAATCTTTCGATTACGGATATATCCCACCGATGAAAGACATCTCAGTGAAATAAAATATTATTCCAGCCCTCTAGGAAGGGCTGTTTTTATATGGTGATGACATGGTTATATCAACAACGATATATTTTTATTTTGTTTTTATCTTTTGATGATTGGTGAACTCTTGATTCTTAATAATGTTAATTTGTCTGAATTAGTAAAGTCATGGCTACATGATGATGCTCAAATTGGAGGTGCATTGATGGCCTTTACTATGGCTATTTTACGGATGACATATTTAGGAGAAGCTAGAGGAAAAACCTTTATAGAAGGTTTTTTATGTAGTGCACTAACTCTTACAGCCTCTTCAGCAATGAATTATTTTAATTTCCCTAGCAATCTAAATGTTGCTGTAGGTGGGTTTATAGGGTTTGTTGGTGTAAGGAAGGTAGGTTGCTATATATCTATGTATTTAAAAGGTAGATTTAGAATAAAATAATAAGGTGTTTATTTATTATAATGTATTGTATTTCTTTATCTTTACATTGGTAATAAATAAACACCTTAATTATATTTAATGTATATGTAAGAA